>Ga0209211_10003280_pt1 | contig 26630 bp, 20 predicted proteins | sample RifGroA2_FD_183992 | JGI IMG/M metagenome (GOLD analysis project Ga0209211, IMG submission 183992) | Groundwater microbial communities from Rifle, Colorado, USA - Groundwater A2 (SPAdes) (version 2) | ecosystem: Environmental > Aquatic > Deep subsurface > Groundwater | place: Rifle, Colorado...
CGGGCCCGCCGTGAGCGATGCTTTGGGCGGGGAGCGCTGTCCTCACACCTGCCTCGCCTTGACGGCGAGTCAAGGCGGGCGACAGAGCTCGTTTCGTCCAGTGGACGGAACGAGGGCGCGAGCCCTGGGTTGGTCACAATTTCGTCAAATCTCATAATTTGCTTATTACTTATCAAAATATTGTATGGATAACCATGATAAGCCACCTGTCGTTGAGGACAGCGACAAGGATAGCCTCAAGAACAAATTTTTTACAGGACTGGATCAACAGATGACCCTTCAAGGCCTTTCCCAATATGTACAAGATTTCATTCAGCAATTTAAAGACAAAGACCCGGGCGAGCTTTCAGTAGTGGTTAATTCGATTGAACCGCTTACTAGATTAATAGCACTATTAGATCAGAATAAGGATAGACAGGTAATAGGGAAGTCAGCTAGGGAAAAAATAACGGAAGCACTTGAGTTGATTCCTTCACAAAGCATTCAAGATGCGATGGGGAATATTATGGCGACTAGTCGTGAGTATAAGAACATTAATAAGGCGATACTGGAGAACTCAAGCGATTTTAAGGAACAGAAAGCCACAGAAGATTTGCAAGCGTGGTATTTGCAAACTAAAAAAGAGCTTGAAGATCAAGTAAAGGGGGCGACGGATATTAATAATTTTCTCCAATATCTGGAGGCGTTTATGAATGACATAAGCAGCGGGGAGAAAGGAGGAAATAGAAGACAAGAATTTCAGGACGTGGCAGACTCGATTGAGCCTTTGGAAGAGATTGCTGGCTTGATTGAGTCGATCAAAAAGAGTGGAGAATACAGAACGGTATCCGAACAAGGGGCGTATCAGGTTGCGCTCAAACGAATCAGGTCAGACAACATCCAGAAGAAAGTGGAACAGTTAATACAGACTCGTGATAAAACCGCTAAGGACACATTGAAAAATTTATTTGATTTGATGCGTTGAGTAAATCATCGAGATAATTTCCGTATTTGTTAGCCAATTACGCCCACTTCATGTTTCTCAAACCAAACCATACGCCGACATTCGGCCAAGACGACGACTCGGTCTGGGGAAGTATCAAGGCGTTTGTCTGGGAGACGGTGAAGGTGATCGTCATATCGCTCGCCATCATCGTGCCGGTGCGGTATTTCCTTATCCAGCCGTTTTACGTGAAGGGCGCGAGCATGGAGCCGACGTACCTGGACCACGAATATCTCATCATTGACGAACTTTCGTACCGTTTTCGCGAGCCCGAACGCGGGGAAGTCGTGGTGTTTCGGCCGCCTAATGACCGGCGGCAATTTTACATCAAACGCATCGCAGGGCTTCCCGGCGAGCGAGTGAAGATTACGGCAGGAACCGTCTACCTCTATACGGCTGACGCGCCGGAAGGCATGACGCTTGCGGAAGACTACCTTGCGCAGGGCACCGTGACGCTGGGAGAGGTGGACGTGCGCCTGAAAGAGGATCAGTATTTCGTGCTGGGCGATCACCGCGGCGCGTCGCTTGATTCGCGCGTCTTCGGCGCGATCGAGCGCGAGGCCATCGTGGGCAGGACGTGGGTGCGGGGATGGCCATTGGACAAGATCACCATATTTCCCGTCCCTGGGAGCGAATCAGCGAGGAAATAGCTCCTACCGCTCTTGTCGTTATGAAATCCCAAATCCCAATAACCAAATCTCAAATAACCCCCAATGACCTAAATCCCAAACGTTTCGAATTTGGAAATTGGTTATTGCCATAAGATTGCCATGCCTAAGCACAACAATAAAGCGAAGCAAGAGAAGCAGAAGTCCGACGCGGATGCGGCGAAGCTGGCCGACGAAGGGCGCAAGGAAGCGCGCCTGCAGACGCTCCGCGGCATGCGGGATATTCTCCCTGACGACATGCGCTACTGGGACGCCGTGGCGCGCGCCGTGGCGGACACTGCCCGCGCGTACCGCTACGAGCGGCTCATGGCGCCGCTGCTGGAGGCCACTTCGCTCTTTACGCGCGGCGTGGGCGAGGCGACGGACATCGTGGAAAAGGAAATGTACACGTTTCAGGACAAGAGCCAGGAGTCGGTGTCGCTCCGTCCGGAGTTCACCGCGTCCTTCGCGCGCGCGTACATCGAACACGGCTTTGCCAGCCGTCCCCAGCCGGTGCGCCTGTATGATTTCGGACCGGCCTTCCGGTATGACCGTCCGCAGGCGGGGCGGTACCGGCAATTGTGGCAGGCGGATTTCGAGGTGATGGGCGACTCGCATCCCGTGGTGGATGCGCAGCTCGTCGGCGCGGCCGCCGCGCTCTATCGCGCGCTCGGCCTCCCCGTGCTGATACACATCAACAGCATCGGCGACGCCTCCTGCCGTCCGCACTACATGCGCGCGCTCACCGAACACGCGCAACGCCATGCGGAGCGCCTGTGCGAGGATTGCCGGCGAAGGCTCGAGAAGAATCCTCTGCGCGTGCTTGATTGCAAACAGGAGTCATGCCAGGCGGTATTGGCCGATGCGCCGCAGATCGTGGACTGGCTGTGCGAAGGATGCCGCGATCATTTTGTCAAAGTGCTGGAATATCTCGACGAGCTGGAGATTTCCTATCAGCTGGAGCCGCGGCTCGTGCGCGGGTTTGATTACTATACGCGCACGACGTTTGAAGTGTTTCTCAATGCGGACGCGCCAGTGCCGGCGAGCGGGGAAGCGGGAGGAGGAAGCGGGCTCGCGCTGGGCGGCGGCGGCCGGTATGACGGCTTGATCGAACTCCTGGGCGGGCGTCCCACGCCTGCGGTGGGATTTGCCGCCGGCATCGAGCGGATCATCCTCGCCATGCAGCGCGTGGGCAGCGTGCCGGCGACGCCGCCCCCCCCCCAGATATTTCTCGCGCAGCTCGGCAACGACGCGCGCACGCTGTCGCTCAAGCTTTTCTCCTCCCTGCAGGCGGCGGGGTTCATGGCGGCCGAGCAGTTTTCAAAAAACGGTCTGTCGGCGCAGCTGGAAGTCGCCGCGAAAGTCGGCTGCCGCTACACGCTCATTCTGGGACAAAAGGAGCTCATGGACGGCACGATCATCGTCCGCGACATGGAAAGCGGCATTCAGGAAATCATTGAATTTACCAAAGTCGTGCAGGAGCTGGAGAAGCGGCTGACGCGCGTGGAGACGCGCGCGCCGCGGGGCGGCGGCGCCGCGCCTGCGGCGGCGACCGCGGAGGGAGGGCCGCTGCCGCGGATTGATTTGAAGCGGGAAGAATATCTTCTCAAAGACACGGCCGGAGAGGCGGATGAGAACGCGGCGGCGGAGACGGAGGTGGAAATAGAGGAAACGGTGGTGGAGGTGGGCGTCAGCGAGGAAGTGTGGGACAAAGAGGAGGAGGCGCCGGAGAAGAGCGGGTTGAGCTGGGTGTCGAAAGATTATGCGGAGGATCAGTTTGACGAGTAGACGCTCGGGCTCGGCATTGGCAAACACGCGTCAGCCACCCCAGCGGGCGGCTACGCTCCGCCTCGCCAACCCGACCCCCGATGCAATCGGGGGACCATGCTCGGGCTGACTGCGGAGGGTTTGTGCCAAGCGCGACCCTCGCTTAAAAGAGTTTATGCGGAGGACAGGATTTGTGCAAAGAGGGTTTTCGTGTCATGATAGGAGGAGCGTAAGGAGTAGGCCCGCCTACGTTTTGCACATTTTTTTTCGCGAGCGGGTTGCCATTATATTTTAGAAGAATGCATTATTAATGCACATGATGTGCAAAATGTAGGCGGGTATGACCATTGAAGTGAGAAAAAAAACCGATGAATCGGCGGAAGGGATGATCCGGCGTTTTACCAAGCGCGTGGTGCAGTCGGGCATTGTGTGGCGCGCGAAGAAACGGCGGTTCTTCGAGCCGTCCAAGTCGAAGACGCAAATCAGGAAGGCGGCGTTGCATCGCCATAAGACGGCGGCGAAGATAGAATACCTGAAAAAGATCGGAAAATTCGATGAGACGGAAGAGCGCGGACGCGGACGCGGGCGCGGCAGGGGGAGAGGGCGCGGCAAGCCGATCGCGCGACGATAACAATAGTCGTGAAACTATAGTTCTTGCTGTTGATCCTCGTTTCCTTTATGTCCTTGTCAGAAACGATTCGCCATGATGCGCAAGGGGCGCAGAAGGACGCCTCGGAAGAAGGGCGCCGGCGCCTGGGCGTTTTGCGTATGCTGGTGGCCGCGGTGCAAAACGAGGAAATTGCGCTTAAGGTGAAGGATAAAGGACTGACCGACGAGCAGGCGATAGCGGTCGTGCGCCGGGAGGTGAAGAAACGGAAGGACGCCGTCACGCTGTACCGCACGCACGGCGAGGAAGGCCGCGCGGCGGCCGAAGAGGGGGAGCTCGCGGTGCTGGGAGCCTATCTGCCCGCCGCGTTCGCGCCGGAACAGCTGCGCGCGGTGATCGCCGCAACGATTGAGGCGATACCGCCGTCAGAGCGCAATCTGGGACATATCATGAAAGAAGTGATGGTAAAGTGCAAGGGGTCTGCGGACGGTGCGCAGGTGCGTACACTCGTGCAGGAAATGCTTTCTGCGAAGTGAAACTATAGAGGAGAACGTTTAAAAATATGATATTCCCGCCGCGGTTGCCGCATTTCTTGCTGCCCCGGTAGCAGAGCCTGTCGGCTCGCTACGGGGTAGACTCCACTCGCCAAAGACAGCCTGCCCCGTAGAGAACGAACGCAGTGAGTTCTTCTGCGGGGTCCTCGCGGCGAAATCCGTCACACCGCGGCTATCATACGTTTAGAGAGATTTTTCTGTAACTCCAATTTCCCATGCTCGGGGTCTCGCGTGTCCTTAATAACGCGGCGGTACGAACATTCCGTAGGTATGTACTCGCGGCCTTATTGGTGACCGCGCTTTTTGTTTCTCTGCTCGCCCTGCCCACGCTCGCCCAGGACCGTTTCGGCGTGAGTTACGGCGAAGGGGCCGGTTTGTCCACGCAGGACGTGCGCGTGACGGTCGTCAATATCATCCGCGTGAGCCTAGGCGTCCTCGGCACGATATTTCTTGGGTTTATCGTCTATGGCGGCGTGACATGGATGACAGCGGGGGGATCGGCGGAGCAGGTGGAAAAGGCCAAAAAAATAATCACCAATGCGACCATCGGTCTCGTCGTCATATTCCTTGCGTTTGCGATTGCGAGTTTCGTGCTGCGGAAGCTTGAAGAAGTCGCGGGCGGCGGACTCCCTGGCGGCGGGGTGCCGGTGGGTGGGCTCCCTCCGGGCGGCGGTGCGGGGTTCAACGCGGTCGCGGTCAGTCCGCCGGACGCGGCCTCGGGCGTGAAACTCTGCGCGGCCGTACAGGCGATCTTCAACGCCAATCTCGCCCCCGCGACCGTCAACGCCTCACACGTGACCGTGCGGGAAATAGGAGGGACGGCGAGCGGCGGCACCTTTGCCGTCAACGGCAACAGTTTTTCATTCTCCCATCCCGACTTCGCGCCGAACGCCGCGTATGAGGCGGCCATCACGACCGACGTGCAGAGCTTGAGCGGCGCGTATCTTGAGCGGGAGAGGGTATGGACATTCAAGACCGGCACCGAATCCGACGACGTGCCGCCGCGCGTGGTCGCGGTGTATCCTCCGAGCGGAGGCACGAATGTCTGTCTGGCTGCTCCCGTGCAGGTCGTATTTTCCGAGGAAATGAATGTCGGCACGCTCACGGCCGCGCAGGTGGTGTTGGAAAAGGAAGCGGGCGGCGCATGGATCGGCGTGCCGCTCGCGTCCGTGGCGCCGGGTACCGACTTCGTGTCGTTCGCCGCCTATCCCGTCGGAGGGTTTGCCGCGAATACCCGCTATCGCGTAACGCTGCTCCCGGGCATCACCGACACCTGCGGCATTCCGCTGGACGGCAACGGCAACGGTACGGCAGACGGGCCGAGCGATGTGTATGATTCGTCTGCGGCCGGGCCGTGGACCTTTACCTCGGGCACGACCGCCGAATGCGCGCCGTTTATCTCCTCGGTCGCGCCGTCCGCGGCCTATTACAGCGATGAAGTGGTAGCGATTCGCGGCGACTATTTTTTTCTCGGAGCAGGCAGCGACGCGTATTTCAATAATTTCGCCGCAGACCAGAATTGTTTCAACGCACAGGCGGTGCCGAATGCCATATGCCGCGCAGGTTGGGGCGATCATGAAATCCGCGTGCGCGTGCCGGCGGGCTCCACCAGCGGCCCGTTGACCGTGGACGTCGGCGGGCGGCGGAGCAATGCCGTGAATTTCCAGGTGCTCTCGCCCTATGTGGGAGCATTGTCGCCGAACGCAGGACCGGTGGGCAGCTTCGTCACGTTGTTCGGCGCGCATTTTGGCACGGTGCGCGGGCGGGTGGAATTTACCGATCCGGTCACCGGCAACAAGACGCTGGCGGAATTCCCTTGCACAGACAACTGGTTCGACGGCAGCGTGGTCATCCGCGTGCCTTCTGGGCTCTCTCCCGGCACGTATCCGGTCCAGCTCTTTACCGCGCCTCCCGGCAATCGGCCCTCAAACCGCCTCTCCTTTACGGTGAACACCGGGCCTCTGGCGCCGGGGGTTTGCACGCGGGCGCCTTCGTGCGGCGTGTCCGGCACTTCGGTTTCTTTGGGCGGGGAGCGGTTCGGCGGGAGCCAGGCCAGCAGCGCGGTGAGCTTTGGCACGCTCATTGCCGCGGCATCTCCCTGGAGCGATACGGCGGTGACGGCGGCGGCGCCCGTGTTTCCCGGCAGCGGCAATTATCCGATTGCGGTGACGGTGCAGGGATTGCGCAGCAATGAACTGCCGTTTGACACGCCGTGCGCACCGAGCGCCGGCTCGTGCGACAGCGGCGTCATTGACGCGGGCGAGCAGTGTGACGGTGTCGTGCCGCCTCCGTCCTTGAGTTGCGCTGCTCCTGCGATCGGCACATGGCAGTGTGACGCAGGCTGTAACCTGACCGGTTGCACCGGCGGCGGCGGTACGTGCAATAATAATACGGCAGAAGGCAGCGAGCAGTGCGATGGAAGCGATCTTCGGGGACTCACGTGCACCACGTACGGCGGCGCGTTTTCCGGCGGCACGCTTGGCTGCAACCTCTCATGCGGATTCAATACGTCAGGGTGCACGACGCCTGCGGACGAGCCCAAGGTGATTGAGCAGGCAGGCTGCAGCGAGTCGCTGCAGTCGCCGTCGCCGTTTCGCGATACCAATGACGCATGCCGGAATGTGAACGTAAGCGTGACATTCGACCGCGACATGAATGACGCGACGTTTGCGGACATTGCCTTCGTTTCATGCGGGAATGGCGCCACGTTTGCCCCTGCGCTGTGCACCACGACGCCGCTTGCCGGGACTGCCAGTACGGCGGATGCGGGCGGGGGGCGGGAGGCCTACGTACTGACTCCCTCCGTAAGCGCGCTCGCGCCTGACACGTGGTATCGCGTGACCGTACCCGCAACCGTTGCGTCGGCCGCAGGCGTGGCGCTCTCCGGCCCGTATGAATGGCATTTCCGCACCCGGCCCTCCTTGCCCGACAACGACGGGACCTGCAGCCCTGACCGCGTGAGTGTGGCCCCGCGCACCGCCGTGATCACGAGCCTGGGCGGCACGCAGGTGTTTCGCGCATTGCCCGCGGCGGGGAATTGCAATATGCTCACGGGCGCATTCACGTATGCATGGGATTCGTCTGATAAGAATAAAGCGACGGTGGGAGGATCGGTGAGCGACAGGGAAACGGCGACCGCCTTGAAAGAGACCGAAGGCGCCTCGGTCGACATCTCGGCGCAGATTGCTGCGGGCGTGAAAGGGGCGGCGGCATTGTCCATCGTATTCGATCCGCTGTTTTGCACGACGTCGGAGGATTGCAAGGCGTGCGGAGCGGGTAAGAGTGCCTGTGTGAATTCCCAGTGCACGCCGGTGGCGGAAGACGTGGCGCCGTCGCCGTCGCCCGTGGGATCATGGGTGACGATTTCCGGCTGTTATTTCGGCGTACCGCAGGGGCGCGTGATTTATGGCGGCGGCGCAGAAGGGCGTTGGCCCGATCCAGCGGTCTGCGGGTCTGTATTCTGGACCAATACGCAGATTCTTTCAGAAGTGCCTGACGCTGCCACAGCTGATCCCGGCGACGATGCGGTGAGCGGTATAGTGACCGTGCGCCGTCCGGACGGAGCGGAGGCTATAAGCCAAGGAAGTTTTACCGTGGGAGGAGGGCCGCGCCCCGATCTGTGCAGGATTGATCCGGTACGCGGCGCGATCGGCAGCGGATTTGTCGTGCGGGGGAGAGGATTTGGCGACGCGCGCGCGGCAGGCGATGCTATGCAATTCGGCGCGACGGCGCTTGCCCCCGAGGAGTATCGCGGCTGGGCGGCCACCGAGGCGGAAGGACGCGTGCCGGCAGGGCTCGTCTCGGGCGCTACGGCCGTGGCGCTCATCAATGACGGCGCGCGGTCCAATCCGCTCGCCTTTACTGTGTCCGGCGGCGGCCTCAACGATCCCTGCGACGGGAGCGCGGATATACCGCAATGTCAGGCAGATGACGGGCGCTGCAGCCGCGGGCTCTTCTGCGATCCGAACATCGCATGCACATGCCAGCTGGCGCCAGGACTCCGTGTCATGAGCGCGCTGCCGGCGGCGAGCGCGCTGCAATGTCCCAACGGCATGTGGAACGCCACGTTTGACGCGCGCGTGGATCTCTCAAGCGTGAGCGGAGAGACGGTGTGGTTGCAGAGGCAGCAGGGCGTGTGCGAGGCGGGGAGAGAGCCGTCCCCTGTGTCAGGGTGGTGGGAACGCGTGAAGAGATTTGCCCGTTCTGTCGTACCTTTTGCGCGCGCGCAAGGAGCAGTGCTCCCGCAGGTGTGGTGCGCAGTGCCGGACGTCGGCCTTGACCTGCGGCTGGAGCATGGCAATTTTATCGGCGACGCGCGGGAGGAATCGCGCCTGGTCATTGCGCCGCAGGAAGCTCTTGCGCTCGATGCAGTCTACCGGATCGTGCTGCGCGGGGGAGATCAGGGCGTGAAAAGCGCGTACGGCACGCCGCTTGTCACCCTCAACGGGACGTTCACCGCAGCCGGAGAAACGTTTGAAGGCTATGCCTGGCAGGCGGCGACGGATGACCATCTTTGCCAGATCGCGCGCGTGTCCGTGACGACGACTAAGGGGCGCGGCGCGCTGCAGACCCAAGCGGTCACGAATCGCGATACGTTTGTATGCGCGGGGCGGAACGATTGTCCGGACGACGCGCGGGACGCGCCTGGCAGTCAGCACGGCTGGACTGCGCAGGCGTGGGATGCCTCACAGCCGCCCGTGCCCTTGAGCGCATCCTATCATTGGACTCCGCATGACCCCGGGAGTCTCATTACGCTCTCCGATACGGAGTCCGCCGCCATTGACGCAACCGCTGCCGCGGCGAACGGCACCGCATATTTCGAGGTGGGCGCGCACTCGCCGGCGTACGGAGCGGCGACCACCACCGTGAGCGCGACCATTTCGTTGTGCGAGAATCCGTGGCCGGGACTTGCGAGCTTTCCTTATACGGATGCCACGTATCAGTTTTCGCTTTGGTACTGCCGCGACGCGGGCGCGGCGGGGACGGCAGACGACCTTCCTGCGCTCAAGGCGCCAGTCGTCGAGGACACTTCGCCGGATCCGCGGCTGCTGCGCGAATATCTTTTCCTGCGCGACGGCACGCGCGACGCGATTGGGCTGCGAGTATACGAGAATCAGGACAGGCTCTCCTTGCGGGAATGGTATCAGCAGAATGCGGCGCTTCCCGGGGCTCCCGGCGACACGGCCGTGAACGGATTCCCTGCGTTTCGAGACGGCCGTTCGCTCTACGTGCTCGCGCCGAATATCTCCGGCGCACAGTTCTTCACCAACGTATTTGTGCTATCCTATAATGAGGGTGCAGAGGTTGCGACCGCGCAGATCATGGAGGGACTTGCGGCGCATTGGGCATTCGCGCTGAATGTCGCCGCGTCCGACCAGCCGGCGCTCGTGCGCGACGTGCAGCGTATCAGCGACCTCGGCACGATCCGCGCACTCCTGTTGGCGTATGCCGAAGGCCGCGAAGAGCCGCCCGGCTACCCCGTTCTTGAGGCCGGCTCGTATCAGAAGGGATATTCCACTTCGCGCTGGCCGTCGTGGCAGGCAGCGCTCGGCAACGTCTTGGGGCGCGCGCTGCCGACAGATCCCGTGAACGCGTTTCCCCGCGCCTGCAGCGGGGGGGCCAATCACGGAGCCGTATGCGCGCAAGACGCGGCGTGCGGCGAAGGAGGTGCGTGCGTGATTTCCGGATGCCCCGCGCCTGCCTTTGACCAGGCAAGCTGCTGGAATGACCAGGCGAAACAGTTTGTCTGTTCCGCAGGAAGTCGGCTGTACGCGTATGAGAGCGTGAACGGCGGCACGTTTGCAGTGGGGACCAATTTGGAATCAATCTCATTGTCAAGCGGGGGAGGCGCGGTGGGCGCGTGTCAGATGAATTATTTGGTAAGGCCGTAATCCGCCTAAATTTTGCGAAGAAACATGGTTATACTCAATTGCTCTTCAAATTCCGATTCTATCGTCATTCCCGTCCCGCATCCCGGTACGGGGTAAACCATGGCCTCGCGCACTCGGGGCTCCGGCGGGAATCCAGAAAACCAAAAGAAAATCGATTTTTTTGTTTGTTTTTTTGTCTGGATTCCAGATCTCGGTCTGGAATGACAATCGGAATTGGGTTGGCAAATTAGTATACGTGCACCGAGAAAATATAATGCAATGTTTATCATTAATATGATTTATGCGCCGATAACGCGCAAAATTTAGGCGGGTATGTTTGATTCTTCCAAACCCGGCAACGTCGAAGACATTTTTTCAGGTACGGCGGATGATGCGGCAAAGGCCGTACCGCCGCCCGCTCCTGCGCCGTCCGTCTCGTTTCCTTCTTCCGCAGCCGCCGCCGTTCCGCCGCCCGCAGGCCCGTCGCCGATGCTTGATGCAGGCACGCATGCGGGGAAGCGCCTCATCCTCGTGCTTGCGGTCGTCTTGCTGCTGGCTCTTGCGGGGGGGGCGGCCTACTGGTATTTCCGCATATCCCGCGCGGCGCGGCCTATTGCCCCGGCTGTCGTAGATCAGGAGACGCCGTCCGCGCCCGCAGCGGTTGCGCCTCAAGCGCCTGCAGAAATTCCTTCAACGCCTCCGCCCGCAGCCGAAGCGCCGCCCGTGCAGGAGACGGCGCCGGCGCCTGTCGTGCCGGTACCCGTGGCGGACGCCGATCGCGACGGACTCACGGATGTGGAAGAGGCTGCGCTCGGCACCGATAGCCAAAGCGTCGACACCGACGCGGACGGATTGTTCGATTATGAAGAAGTAAATACGTACCGTACCGATCCCGTCCGCGCGGATTCCGACGGCGACGGGTATAGCGACGGCATTGAGATCAAGAACGGCTACAATCCGAACGGCCCCGGCGTTCTGCAGGCCATTCCTTGAGCCTCTCCTCCGCCTCCCTTGTTCATGAATATATTTTCCTCCCATTCTTTTTCATCACCCGGGCAGCCCGGTCCGCAGGATTCTGCCGCGCCTGCAGCGGGTGAGGCATCCGGCGACATTCATACCATGCCGGGGAAATTCATGGCACAGGAGAAGCGCGTGAGCTGGTTTCGGAGGCGCATCGTACTCGGGAGCGCGCTCGTGGTCGCCGTGGGCGGCGGCATGGGGCTTGCGGCATGGCTGTTTGTCCGCAGCCTCGCGTCGCCTCCCTCATCCCCCTTGCCTCCTGCTTCCGTGACGCCGGCGCCGGCCGTCACCCCTCCGGTACAGCCTTCATTGCCGGATGAAACGCCTCCTGCCGAAGCGCCCACCTTCATTCCTCCCGTCTCTCCCCCCACCTCCACCACGCCCGACGCGCCGCCGCCCGTGAGCGCGCCGATCGTGCCGCCGGAAACCCCTCCTGTCGCAGAGCCGGATGCGTTTCCTCCGCTGCCCTCCAGCCGCGATTCCGACGGAGACGCAGTGACCGACGTAGAAGAAGGGCTGTGGGGCACGGATCCGCTGCAGCCTGATTCTGACACGGACGGCTATCTGGACGGACAGGAGCTTGTTTCTTTGTTTGATCCTGCCCGCGCGAACGGCGCGCGGCTGGACCAGGCGGCAGGCGCGCGGACGTACGTTAATCCGCAGCTGCGCTACGCCCTGCTCGCGCCCGCCAGCTGGGAGAACCGCCTCATTGATCCCACGAATTCCTTGCAGACGCTGTTTGCCGCCTCCACGGGAGAATTCATCAGCATCATTGCCCGGCAGAATGTCGAGGGATTTGCGTCGGCGCGCGCCTGGTACGCAAGCGAGTATCGCGCCGTTTCTCCCGATGCCCTGCAGGACTTCACGAATGCCGCGCTCGCGGGCGTCATGAGCGCAGACGGTCTTGCGGCATACGTGATTGACGGCGGCTACCTGTACGCCATTTCATACAATCCGGGGCTGCGCGAGTCCGTCAATTTCAAAACGACCTTCCGCATGATGGTGCAGAGCTTCCGGACGTTTGTCACGCCGTAAAGACGTTCTTGCGTAATCCCGCACGAATGGTTTCGCTCTGCTCTCACCTTAGCCGTTTTCTTGCTGCGGAACTCGTCCCGACACGTCGGGACTCAAACAGTCCTCGCAGCGGAAACGGCTAAGGTTTACACTTCAGTTGCTGGATTAGTACGGGATTACGTTCTTGTACGCCACTATGGTTACCGTAGTCACGGTCGGCATTCCTGCTTCATTGTCGCGGCGCGCGCGGCGACTAATTAAGAGCGTGGTGCGCAGGGAATGCCCCGGACAGTCGTGGGAAATAGATATTGCGGCGGTGCCAGCGGCACAGATGCGGCGCATCAATGGCATCTACCGCCGGAAGCGCTACGTCGCCGATGTGTTGAGCTTTCGGTATGAGGCTCCCGCGCGCAAGTGCCCGGGCCAGGGAGAGATACTCGTGTGTCTGGCGCAAGTCAAGCGGGATGCGCGGATGGTGCGGCGCCCGTGGCGCGCGCATCTGTACGCGATGCTGGTGCATTCCTGCCTGCACGTGCTCGGATTCCATCACGATTCGGCGGCAGGCCGCGCGAAGATGGAGAAGAAAGAAAAAAAATACATTTCTTAACGTGGTTTCTCTCGCATCGCTCTCATGGTGAATCTCGCACATCTGCGCCGCAGTTTCGGGCACGCCTTTCACGGCTTGCGTCTTGCGGCGCACGAAAACGCGTTTCGCGCGATGCTCGCCGTCGCGCTGGGGGTGCTGGTACTGATGGGCGCGTTTCCTTTGTCGCCGTGGCAGGTGATCGCGCTCATTCTCGTGATGATGGTCGTGCTGGTGCTGGAAGTGCTGAATACTGTCTGCGAGCGCATCGCCGACTTGGTGGAGCCGAAGGTTCATCAGTATGTGCGCGAGCTCAAAGACCTCATGGCGGCCGCGGTATGTATCGCGTCGCTTGCCGCGCTCGTGATCGGATTGATCATATTCATGCCTCACCTGCGGAGCGCGCTGAACACCTGAAGTGTTCATGGCGCAGAATTATCCACAAGTGGTCGTAGGTAATAATACCGCGTATACTGGCATCAAGAAGTCCTTAACGCACCATGTGCATGCTTTGTTTATGACACGCCGCGCGTGCAGCCGTTCCTCATTCATTTCGGTCATCTTCTTTCTCCTGTGCGCGGTGGGCGCGGGTGCGGTTGCGCCGCTTCCCGTGCGCGCCGCCACCTGCGTGCCGCTTCCTTTGGACGCCGTGCATTGGTGGAAAGGGGACGGGAATGCCGATGATGCGCTCGGCGGCAATCACGGTTCTCTGCGCAACGGCGCCATTACCGCACCCGGGTTCGTCAATGAGGCGTTTTCCCTGGACGGCATCAACGATTTTGTGGCGGTAGGCTCGGGTGTTGATTTTGGCGATCGCGTGAGCGTGGAAGGCTGGGTCAATCTTGCCTCTGTTCCTCTCGCTGAAACCCGCGTCCTTTACCATGATGCGAGCAAAGGAGAATTCCAACTATTGGTCAAGCCGGATTTGCGCGCCTCCTTAAGCGTCAAGCTTGCAAATGGAGGCTGGTATGAGGCGATTGCCGCCGAACCCCTTACTCCTGATGTGTGGCATCATGTTGCCGGCGTGTTTGACGGAGCCTCCGGCGCGCTGACGGTCTTGGTGGACGGCTTTCCTGCCGGCGCCACCGCCACGCCTGCGCTCGGACTGTTCCGCATCAGCGGTTTTCCGGGTGCGCTCGGCGTCTATGCGCAGGGGAATTACGGCGGCGCGTATTTCCACGGCATGATTGACGAGCTGACCCTCTATACGCGCGCGCTTGCTCCCGAGGAAATCGCCGCAATCTACGCCGCAGGCGCTGCCGGCAAATGCACTGCTGATTCCCCGGACGTAGAGTACCGTTCAATCGTCAGCGACGCCAGCTGGAAAGCCTCCGTGGCTGAAACGCCGGGATGGGAGGCCCTCTCCTTCGACGATTCCTCGTGGGGATTTTCTGCAAGCCCCAACACCGGGGACGGATGTCAGGAATTCCCCCCATTTCCCGGCACTTCCATTAACGATATGTGGTCTCCAGGACAGCAACGATTCGCCTATTTCCGCACACACGTTACGCTGCCGAGCACTGAGAACATCTTTTACGCGCGGTTTATCACGATAAGCGACGATGATCATGATTTTTATGTCAATGGCCAGCTTGCGGCCTCTGAACACACTGGCACGGCAGGCCCTTATCTTACCACCGACATCCTTCCCTTTCTTCGGGCAGGCGACAATGTCATTGCGATCAAGGGGGACGATGCCGCCGGCGGCTGCCGCGGTGTGGGAGTCAAGGGAACTATTATCGCGCACATGCAGGACGAGCCGCCTCCGCCCTCGAACCACGCGCCCATCCTTGCATACTCCCAAGAATTAGGTTACGCCACGGACGGGGTCAATCCGGACAAAGGCACGGCTGACCTCACGCCGCTTATCTTCAAAGCGATCTATACCGATGAGGACAACGACCCGCCCGCGTCTCTCGCCGTTTCCATTAACAACGGACAAGGCGTCGATCTCGCCAATCTCGCGCCCGATACCGGCGCGGATGTGTCTGCGGTACTCAAAGACGGCAACTATACCAACGGCGAACAGTTCACCTACGCTTCAACCTTCTCCAAGGGCCAGTACCAATATCATTTCGAAGCCAGCGACACGGAAGGATCTACCCGCCTTCCCGCGACAGGAGAGCTCGATTTTGTCATAGATCTCCAACCCGTCATCCTCATTCCCGGCATTGCAGGTTCAGAATTATTCCATAACGGCGAAGAGATTTGGATGAATGTTGGAAAAATGACCTTTGACATTGGCGACGATTTCCTCGATGTGCTTGCCATGAATGCGCAGGGGCAGAGCGTGGAGAACATTGAGGTGGGGGATATAATACTGGAAAAATCGATTTTGAATATTTGGGTAAATTTGATTGAAGATTTAGAAGGAGCTGGTTATGTCGAAGATCAAACTCTCTTTGTTTTTCCGTACGACTGGAGGGGCGACAATCGAATGGCGGCAGAATTGCTCAATGATTTCATCAACGAAAAGCGTAATGAGACAACTGCTCCAAAAGTTGATCTCATCGCGCATTCAATGGGCGGGCTGGCAGCGAAACAGTACATTATCCAGCACGGCGAAGCTGCGCTCGACCAGCTCATTTTCATCGGCACGCCACACTACGGCGCGCCCAAAGCGCTCAAGGTTCTTCTATATGGCGATCAGTTCAGTATTCCCGTGCTTGATCCCGACGCGCTCATGCGTATCGCTGGCAATATGAGCAGCGTATATCAGCTTCTCCCCTCTCAACCTTATGTGGAAGAAAACGAAACATACTTTATCGATTGGGCTGATATAGATGAAGACGGCATTACAGGGAAGCTCGACTTCAGTCAAACGCAGGCGCTCATAGGAAATTTCGATTTGAATACTTTCTTGCGGGACGATGCGCAAACATTTCACAGCTCACTCGATAATTGGGCTCCTTCGCCTGCATTGCACGCGCGCACGCATAATATCGTCGGTTGCGGGGTGGGAACGCCCGGAACGTTTATTTCATTTGACGACAATGGAGACAAGACGGTATTGCTTCGCACTGTCAGCGGCGACGAGACTGTGCCGCTCCATAGCGCGCGGAAGGTGAATGCGGGCTCTGTGTATTATATTTCCGGCGTCACACACGCGCGTATGCCGGATAATTCACTTATCCGTCAGTTGGTGCGTGATATCTTGGGCGATAATCAAATTGATTTACAGGAAGACGCCTACGAAGACATTCGTGCCGGAGTAGGAAATTGCAGTTTCTCGGCAACTGGTCATAGCGTCCACAGCCCTGTTCATCTTCATGCCTACGACGCTTTGGGTAATCACACCGGCCCCAATGCGCAGGGCGGCATTGACGAGGAGATTCCCGGCTCAAGTTACAATGTACTAGGCGATGATAAATTCCTCGTCCTGCCAAAAGGGTTGCAGGCCACCGTCAGCATGGAAGGCACGGGCAACGGCATATTCCGCTATGACATTGCCGATATTACAGAAGAAGGAGAACAGGGAGGTGTGCGATTCTTTGACCTTCCCGTCACTCCGCAGACCAAAGGCGAGGTGGTGTTTGACGAGGATAACATTGCAGGAGCCATACTGAAGCTGGACGCAACAGGCGACGGCCAGTTCGAACAGACGGCTCCGCCTTCAAGCGTGCTTGACGCGGAAGGCGTCGAAGACTTTGTTTCGCCCGTCATCAGTCTCACGGCTCCTGCCCCCGATGCCGTGTTTGAACACCATCAGATAGCCGCACTCCACGGCAGCGTCACGGACGACACTGCCCCGCTCAATGCCGCCATCAGCCTCGACGGCACTACTGCGAGCGAACTCGACTCTCCCGCTTCTCCTCTTGCGTTTGCACACTCTCTTCCGCTTCCCACCGTTCCTCTTGGCGCTCATACCTTCTCGGTCAGCGCGCGCGACGCCGCAGGAAACTATGCCGCCGCTGCCGCCTCTTTCACCGTGATCGCCACGCGAGCGAGTTTTCGAGGGCTGCTTGACTGGGGGCTTACGCACGGATGGTATCCCGACCCCAAGGTGCACAAACTGATCGCGAAAGCGCTGGATCAGCTGCCTCCGCTCCCTGCAGAGCCGCGCGTGCTACCGTCCAAACTCAAAAAAGTGGCAGTCGCGGTCATACATGGTATCATTAAGCTGCTGGATACGGCATATCAGCAGAGAAAGATTACGGAAGAGGCACGGAATATGCTCACAGGGGATTTGGTGTACGTGAGGGAGCATTTATAAGTAGGATTTTCGCGATTGGCGGGTAATCGCAGGGTCATTCCGACCGAAGCGGAGGAATCCCTTTCTGCAGGAGCGCACCACACGAGATGGATACCTCGGCAGGGCTTCGGTATGACGTGAAACGCGAAAGTCCTAATAAGGTTAAGTTAACAAATGAACATCGTATGGCATTTATTGAAAAGAAGAAAATATACCTCACGTTACTTTTGTTATTTGCTCTTGATGTAGTTTATTGGTATGGGGATGTGAATAATATTGAGTTTGTCACAGACTTATCAATTTTATGGTTCCTCATCGCTTTTGTTGGATTTTGCGTTTCGTATTACCTTCTCTACAAAACCGACATCGCGCACAAGGCAATTTTGAATATCGTCATTACGATTGGCGTGCTTATTAACTTGAGCCTCATTTTTCTCTGGTACATCCTGAAAGATTTCTGATTTTAAGATAATGTTGCTATGGCACGACGGCGCGACACAATTTGCGGGATTGACATCGGCTCCAGCGCGATCCGCGGCGTGGTGAGCGCGGCAGGAGAGGGCGGCGCGGGCTGCGCGATTATCGGCGTGGCCGAGGTGAGCGCGGCAGGCGTGACCAAGGGCTCGGTCACGAGCATTGACGACGCAGTGTCGTCGCTGTCGCTGTGCTTGGAGCAGTTGGAGCGCATGGCGGGCGTGCCCGTCGAGAGCGCCTACATCGGCATTACCACGCCTTCCATCGCGTCCATTCCTTCGCGCGGCGTGATCGCGGTCTCGCGCGCGGACGGGGAAATCCGCGAAGAAGACGTGGAGCGCGTTATCGAAGCGGCGCAAGCGGTCGCAACTCCCCCCAATTCGGAGATTCTTCATGTCATTCCCCGCACGTTCAGCGTGGACCAGCAGACGGGCATCAAAGATCCCGTCGGCATGACTGGCGTGAGGCTGGAAGTGGAAGCGAAGATCGTGCAAGGTCTGTCGGGGCAAATCCGCAATCTGACCAAAGCCGTGTTCCGCACCGGCATCGACATAGACGACGTGGTGTTTTCCGTGCTGGCGGCGGGCGAGGCGGCGCTCACGCCGCGCCAAAAGGAGCTGGGCGTGGCAGTGGTGGACATAGGATCGTCGCTGACGTCGCTCGCGGTGTTTGAAGAAGGCGATCTGCTGGCCACGTCCATCATCCCGCTGGGAGGGTCGCATGTTACGTCCGACATCGCCATCGGACTGCGCACCTCGCTGGACGTGGCGGAGAAGCTCAAGCGCGAGTATGGGCGCGGCATCGCCGCGCATGCGGGCAAGCGCGATGAAGTGAACTTGGGCGACTATTCCGCCACGGAGCACGAACAGGTGTCCGTGAAACATATCTGCGAAATCATTGAAGCGCGGCTGGAAGAAATTTTTGAATTCGTTGACCGGGAGCTCGTCAAATGCGGCCGTTCCGGCATGCTGCCGGCAGGCATCGTGCTCACCGGCGGCGGCGCAAAGCTCCCCGATCTCATTGAGGTTGCCAAGAAAGTCTGCCGTCTTCCCGCGTCGCTTGGGCTTTCGGTCAATGTTACGAGCGCGATTGACAAAGCGCAAGACCCCACCTTCACCACCGCGTGCGGCCTCGCGCTCTGGGGGCACGCGCTCGCGCGGGGCAAAGGAGGGAGCGCGAAGTTCGCGCCCGCGGCGCTGAAAGAGCTTCCGCGGCAGGCGATGCGATGGCTGCGGTCATTGCTTCCATAAATCCTGGATCCTGAATCATGGATTAACGATTGCAGGTTCCAGGTTGCATGTTTCAGGATACTGAACACTTCTCGTGTTCAGGAGGGTATGGGGCAGTGGTTGGTGGATAACTTAGAAAATGGTATACTGGATGAGGTCTTATTTTTCCACAAGTTTCCGTTCAATCTCGCACAATTTCCTTCTGCGGAACTCGGCTTGTCTCCGGCTACCGTCCCGATACGCCTCAACCTAAATTTCCACAAGCGTATCGGGACTGCCTCGGACAATCCTCGTACGGAAATTGACGAGACTTCACTCCAGGGGAGAGAATTTGATTGTTTACTTCACGAGCCATGTCAGTGCATACTCAACGTTCATCACGTGCATCTATGGAAGTTAAGCCAAGCATTGAGACGTTTGCCAAGATCAAAGTCATCGGCGTCGGGGGTTCGGGCGGCGCGGCTGTCAACCGCATGGTGGCGGCGCGTGTGCGCGGCGTGGAATTTATCGTGGTGAACACCGACGCGCAAGCGCTGCATCATAACGGCGCAGGCAAGAAAATTCACATCGGCCAGACCGTAACGCGGGGATTGGGCGCGGGCATGGATCCGGAGATCGGCAAGAAGGCGGCGGAAGAAGACAGCGAGGCCATCCATGACGCGCTCAAAGGAGCCGACATGGTGTTCATCACGTGCGGCTTGGGCGGCGGCACCGGCACAGGCGCGTCTCCCATCGTCGCGGATATTGCGCGGGAGTCGGGCGCGCTCACGGTGGGCGTGGTGACCAAGCCGTTTTCATTCGAAGGCGCGCAGCGGCGCGCGATCGCCGAGCGGGGATTGGACGAGCTTGCCGGCAAGGTGGATACCATCATCGTGATTCCCAACGACCGCATCTTCCAGGTCATTGATAAAAAGACGACGCTCCTGCAGGCATTCGAAACCGTGGACGACGTATTGCGGCAGGGCGTCCAGGGCATCTCCGACATTATTACCGTGCCGGGGCTCATCAACGTTGACTTCGCCGACGTGCGCGCCATCATGCGCGATGCCGGCACGGCGCTCATGGGCATCGGGCGGGGAACGGGCGAGTCGCGGGCGGTGGATGCCGCGAAGATGGCGATTGACTCGCCGCTGCTGGAACTCTCCATTGACGGCGCGCGTGGCATTCTCTATACCATTACGGCGGGTCCCAACATGTCCATGAATGAAGTGTCGGAAGCCTCGCGCGTGATTACCGCATCCGCCGACGCATCGGCCAAGATCATCTTCGGCGCGGTGATTGACGAGAATTTCAAGGACGAAATCAGAGTCACGGTGATCGCCACCGGATTCGGCGCCGGCGCGCTGAAATCAGCCGTCCGCGCGCAGGAGTCTGCTCCCGGCCGCACGCCGGCCGCGAGTTACGGCACGCCCGCGCCGCAGTACCAGGCAAGCCAGCGGAGCGTCTTCCAGGAGCGCAAAGCGCCTCCCTCGCCGCGGGATTCGGGAGACAAAACCAAGGGAGGAGACGACGAGGACCTCGAAATCCCCGCGTTCATCAGGAAGAAGATGATGTGAGGTGGGAGGATGCAATTCAAATACCCTTGTTATGGTTTCAGAACAAAGTAAAAGAACAGGTTTTGTACCTGCTATAAATCCGGAGGATTCGGAATTACAAATGAATGCCCTTGAAAAAGCGTCGGCAAAGCTTCAAAGTGGGGAAATTGGTCATCTCACGAGGGAAAACATTGAAGAGGATATATCAAAGGAAAGGTTAATAACCCTCGATGGTCAAATCCCCAATGGCATTACATTAGGGTTGAGAAGTATTGATTGGGATAATGGCACTGCAGTATGTTGGGGGGGGCAGCAGTATGGAGAGATAACAGTCAGTATTGATCAGTTACGACGGCTTGATCCGGTATTTGAAGCAATCTCAAAGTCCACTCAGAGTTAGAGGTGGAAACGAGTTTTCCACAGGAAACCCCCGAAGAGGGGGTTTGTTTTGATCTTTCCTTCAAGAAGGTGTATCCTTGAGGCGTATGACGGAACGCAACAGAAAACAGGGCATGAGTCCGGAGTTTGATTTCTTTGTGAGGTCCGATCTTTCTCGTTATCGGGGGAAGTATGTCGCGATGGTAGGGAAGAAGGTAGTGGCGTCGGGTGATCACGCAAAGAAAGTGTGGGAGGCCGCGAGGAAGAAGCATCCGGGCAAGCTCCCCACCTTGGCAAAGTTGCCTCGAGAGGAGGTATTGGTATTGCTATGGAGATAGAGTTTGACTTTAGGGCGGAGGGGAGCGGATTGTTTGGCGCCATCCGCCGGCCGGTTGCCCGCGTGGTGCTTGAACGTGGACAGGTGAAGCTTCCGGAAATATTTTACGTGGATTCTGGCGCCGATGTTACCCTTATCCCGTTGTCGGTGGGAGAGCTTTTGGGGTTTACCATTTTGAGGACGCATGAAATCACGGAAATCAAAGGCATTGGCGAGAAGGGGGTTCCCATTCTTATTCGGAGATTGAAAATGTGGCTGGGAGATTATGGCTTTACGGCACGAGTCGCATGGTGCTTAACCGAGGGCGTGCCGCCGCTGTTGGGAAGGGAGGATGTATTTAAGTTATTTTCCATTACCTTTGAAAGAAATCGCGCCACCGTCATCCGAACGGCTTGACGGGCATGTAGGGAAGCGAAGAGGATGAGTTTTCCACAGTTTCCCCGCCTAGGCGGGGTTTTGATTTTTCCCAGCAGTAGTGCTATAATGATGTCATTGAACACAAGCCCTAGTATCTTTACGCATCGAGACGCATTTACTACACACCCACACGCAAGGTGTGATACAATGACCGAGCGTCATAGGGGGGAGGAAGAATAGCGGTTTGTAATAAGAGCGCTTGAGGCCTGAGAAAGCGCATACCTGCGTTGTGAGTGCGTATAAATGCGATATTTAAATGAATTGTCCCGTCTGCAATTACCACGACACGAGAGTATTGGACTCGCGGGTAGCTGCAGACGGGCTTTCCATCCGCAGACGGCGCAGTTGCCTCAAGTGCAAGTACCGGTTTTCCACGTACGAACAGGTAGAATTGCTGGATTTGACGATTATCAAGCGGGACGGCAGGAGAGAGCCTTATGACCGGCAGAAGCTCGCGCTGGGGATCGAGAGTTCCCTTATTAAACGCTCCTATACCAAGGAAGATTTTCAGAAACTTATCAACACGATTGAACGGGATATCCAAAAGTTGAAGAAAGACGAGCTTCCCTCCGCGGTTATGGGGGAAATCGTCATGCGGCATCTGGAGCGGTTTGATAAAGTAGGCTATATCCGGTTTGCGTCAGTCTATCGCCAGTTTGAGGACGTGCGCAGGTTTCAGCATGAGATAAAAAAACTCATTCGTACCAGAAAAACCCTGAAACGCGCGCCTACGCGGAAGCGTACACGAACCAAGACAACGTAACGAAATCTCCGCTTTTGCGGGCACAATTTTCTTCTGCGGCACTCGCCCCACCAGAGCGGGGTTCATACAGTCCTCGTGCGAAAATTGGCTCACCTTCGCTCTCTTCACTCATCCACTCAAAAACCCAATAACTCACAAACTATTATGTCTGATTTCACCCCCATTTCCGTCACGCTCCTCAGCCACACCGTCGTGCCGCCGCCTGTTGCGCACGAGCCGAAAGAGAGAGACGCGCCGATGGCGCATCTGCACGGCAATGGGAACGGCAATGGCGCCTCTGCCGTTGCCATTACCTCCGCGCGCGCGTTTAAGGAGCGTGTGGCTGCGCAGGGCCGCGCGACGCGCACAGGCGTGGCGTGTACGCGCCGTTGGACAAAAGAAGGGGTGCATCCGTATGACCAGGTAGCGTGGGAAATGAGAGATGCAAAGATCACCAACGAGAACGGCAAGACGATTTTTGAGCAAAAAGGAGTGGAAATTCCAAAAGACTGGTCGCAAACCGCCACCAATATCGTCGTGCAGAAGTATTTCCGAGGAAAAAGGGGAACACCCGAGCGGGAGGTAAGCGTGCGGCAGATGATCACGCGCGTGGCCTCTACCATGGCGGACTGGGGGCGGGCAGGCGGGTATTTCGCGCGAGAGGCGGACGCGCAGGCGTTTGAGGACGAACTGACGTATATGCTGGTGACTCAACGGGCGGCGTTTAACTCGCCGGTCTGGTTCAATGTGGGCGTCAAGAATCCTCCGCAATGCTCGGCGTGCTTTATCCTTTCTATTAAGGACAACATGGAATCCATCATGGAGTGGATCAGGACCGAAGGCATGATTTTCAAGGGCGGCTCCGGCTCCGGCATCAACCTCTCGCCCCTGCGCTCCTCCAAAGAATCCCTCTCCGGCGGCGGTATTGCGTCAGGGCCGGTCTCGTTCATGCGCGGGGCAGACTCGTCCGCCGGCGCCATCAAATCAGGGGGTACTACCAGAAGGGCCGCCAAGATGGTGATTTTGGACGCGGGGCATCCCGACATTATCGAATTTATCCGTTCAAAAGCCGAAGAAGAGAAAAAGGCGTGGATTTTGGGCGCACACGGCTATGACATGTCTCTGAACGGCTCGGCGTGGTATTCCATCCAGTTTCAGAATGCCAACAATTCCGTGCGTGCGACCGACGAGTTTATGCAGGCGGTGGCGGAGGGGAAGGACTGGCGTTTGCAGAACGTCGCCGACGGCAGTAGCGCGGAAACGTTGCCCGCGCGGAAGGTGATGGACGAGATTGCGCAGGCGGCGTGGCAGTGCGGCGATCCGGGCATGCAGTTTGACACCACGGTCAACCGCTGGAATCCGTGCGCCAATTCCGACCGCATTTACGCGTCCAACCCCTGCTCCGAGTATATGTTCTTGAATGACACCGCGTGCAATCTCGCATCGCTCAATCTCATGAAGTTCCGCACCGAAGACGGGCGGTTTGACGTGGCGCAATTCGTCCACGGCACCGAGGTGCTGATCACCGCGATGGAGATTGTCGTGGGCAACTCTTCGTACCCTACACCCTTGATTACCAAGAATTCATTTGATTACCGGCCGTTGGGCATTGGCTATTCCAATCTCGGGTCGCTTCTTATGAGCCGCGGACTTCCTTACGACTCGGACGAGGGCAGGAATTTCGCGGCCGCGATTACCGCGCTCATGTCCGGCGTGTCCTACCGCCAATCCGCGGCAATCGCCGGAGAGCTCGGCCCCTTCGCGTTCTACGAGAAGAACCGTGAGCCGTTTTTGCACGTCATCAATATGCACCGCGCGGCGGCTTGGGAAATACCGGAGAAAGGCGTGCCGGACGACCTCATGGCGGAGGCGCGCATTGCCTGGGATGAAGCCTTTGAGGCGGGGCGGCAGCATGGATTCAAGAACGCGCAGATCTCGGTGATCGCGCCGACCGGCACCATTTCTTTCCTCATGGATTGCGATACGACCGGCATCGAGCCCGAGATCGCGCTCGTGCGCTATAAATGGCTGGTGGGCGGCGGCATGATCAAGATGGTGAACACGATCGTGCCGGAGGCGCTCAAGAATCTCGGTTATTCTGAAACGGACATCCGCGCCATCCTGGCCTCTATCGAGGAGCACGATACCATTGAGGGAGCCCCGCACCTGAAAGCGGACGATGTGCCTATTTTCGACTGCGCGTTCAAGCCGCAGAATGGAAGCCGCTCGATTCAGTACATGGGGCATGTGCGCATGATGGCGGCGGTCCAGCCCTTTATCTCGGGGGCGATATCGAAGACCGTGAATATGCCGGAGGACGTGACGCCGGAGGATATTGCCAATACCTATCTTGAAGCGTGGAAATTGGGGCTGAAGGCCGTGGCCATTTACCGCGACGGGTGCAAGAAAACCCAGCCCTTGACCACGAAGAGAGAGGCCGAGACTGGCAAGAAACTTGATGTGCCCGAATTAACGCCGCATGACACCGAATTAACCTCGAATGACCGCCCGAATGTTGTGAAAATTATCGAAAAGCCGTTGCGCAAAAAATTGCCTGACGTCCGCCAGGCGGTTACGCACAAATTCACCATCGCAGGCCATGAAGGCTATCTCACGGTGGGCCTCTACGACGACGGCATGCCGGGGGAGATGTTTATCACCATGAACAAGGAAGGCTCCACCATGGCGGGACTGCTGGATTCGTTCTCGGTCATGGTCTCGATTGCGCTGCAGTACGGCGTTCCTTTGAAAGATTTGGTGCGCAAATTCGCGCACGTGCGCTTCGACCCTGCCGGTTATACGAGCGATCCGAATGTGAAAATTGCGAAATCCATCGTGGACTATATCTTTCGCTGGGTTGCCTACCGATTCCTTCCGCCGGAAGACCTTATGAGCCTGGGACTGAAAGTGCTTGCCGACCAGACGAACGGCGATCTGCAAGGTGTGCTCCCGCTGCAAGTCCAGAAAGAAAATGTAGGGGTTGCGGAGCAGCGAGAGCGTCTCGGTGGACGCCCAGGAACGAACAGCATTCGCCCATCAACATCAAACCCTCTCCCTAGTAAGGGAGAGGATCGAGGTGAGGGTGTACGATTGACGACAGAAACCGTGAAGATGCGGGCTATGGAAGAAAACGAGTTCATAATTCAAACCGCAACACTCACCTCCACGATTCAGAACCAAATGGACGCGCCGCTCTGCAGCACGTGCGGCTCGATCATGATAAGGAACGCCGCGTGCTACGAATGCTTGAACTGCGGCGATACGAGCGGGTGTTCGTAACTCACGCCGTCATTCCCGCGCAAGCGGGAATCCAGACACAAATTCCTTGTAATGAGCCTAAAAATCTGGTACGGTAGAGGCATGAAACTTGAGCACGAATCGGTAGAAAATTTAAGACGCGACATTGCTCGCATCGTAGGCAAGCATCTTGATACCGACAAGTATCGCGTGTTTTTCTTCGGCTCGCGCGTGAAAGGGGACAGTATGCCGCGCTCTGATATTGACATTGGCATTGAGGGGCCGGAGGAGATTCCTCGTCGCGTGAAAGCAGAAATTGAGGAAGAACTCGAAGAGCTTCCCATCTTGTATGAAATGGATGTGGTGGACTTTACCGCTGCTTCGGAGAAGTTCAGGCACTTCGCGCGACGGTGGACCGAACCAATCATATGATTCCCGAAGAGTTATCCCTCGTGTCGGATGATTTGACGCGCATCACGGCGCGGCTCGCAGAGGTGCTCGTGATGGAGAAGTCCGACGTGATCCGTGATTCCGCAGTGAAGCGGTTTGAGCTTTGTTTCGAGTCGGCATGGAAAGCGATAAAAGTATTTGCGCGGCTACAAGGGAAGGAATGCTATTCGCCGCGCGAGTGTTTCCGTACCGCGTACCAGCTTGGGCTTGTTCATTACGAAACAGACTGGCTTGACATGGTCAAGGATCGCAACGAGGTGACCCATTTGTACAAAGAGGATTTCGCCAATGAGGTGTATGGCCGATTACCGCGGTATCTCGCTCACTTCCAGACGCTCATCGAGGCATTGAAAATCCGAAGCAAGGATTTTGCAAGTCCCTCAACATGAGATTCCCGCCTGCGCCGCGGTCATGCAAGCGGCGGGGGAGTAATTGCAATGACCGACGGCTCCATCATGGTTCGCAACGTCGCGTGTTGCAAATGCTTGAACTGCGGCGATACGAGCGGGTGTTCGTAACTCACGCCGTCATTCCCGCGCAAGCGGGAATCCAGACACAAATTCCTTGTAATGAGCCTAAAAATCTGGTACGGTAG
>Ga0209211_10003282_pt1 | contig 26613 bp, 18 predicted proteins | sample RifGroA2_FD_183992 | JGI IMG/M metagenome (GOLD analysis project Ga0209211, IMG submission 183992) | Groundwater microbial communities from Rifle, Colorado, USA - Groundwater A2 (SPAdes) (version 2) | ecosystem: Environmental > Aquatic > Deep subsurface > Groundwater | place: Rifle, Colorado...
GCCCCAGCTTTTTCCCCTTTACCGAGCCGTCGGTGGAGGTGGATGTGCGGCTCGTGGGAGATAACGCTCCGGAAAAATTGCGCGGGGAATGGATAGAAATGATGGGCGCCGGAATGGTGCATCCGAGTGTTCTCAAAAATGTCGGCGTGGACTCTGGAAAGTATCAGGGATTTGCATTCGGTTTCGGCATAGACCGCCTCGCGATGCTCAAGTGGGGAATTGACGATATCCGCCTCATGCACTCGGCGGATTTGAGATTCATAAACCAGTTCTAATATGAAAATATCTAGAAACTGGCTACAAACATTTTTCGCGGCGTCTCTGCCTGATGCGCAGGCGCTTGCTAATGCGCTCACTTTTCACGCATTTGAAATAGAAAGCGTCGAAGAAGTTAGACATCCGATGTCTAACTTTGTTTTGGATGTGAAAGTGACGCCGAATCGCGGGCACGACTGCTTGTCGCATCGCGGAATCGCAAAAGAAATCTCCGCGATTTTGAATATACCGATGAAAAGCGACCCGCTTTCCGCAGATCCAAGGGGAGTCCTTTCTTCAGTTCCAAGGACTCCCCTTGGATTGGAAATTACGATTGGAAATCCGGCATTATGCGCCCGATACATCGCTGGATACATCCGCGGAGTAAAAGTAGGGCCATCGCCTGACTGGTTGCGAGAGAATCTTGAAGCGATAGGACAGAAGTCAATAAACAATATCGTGGATGCGGCGAATTTTGTGATGTTCAACTTGGGCCAGCCACTGCATGCCTTCGACGCGAGCAAGCTCGCGTCGAAGAGCGAACAGTCAACAGTCAACAGTCAACAGTTTTTAATTCATGTCAGGAATGCGAAGAAGGGAGAGAAAATCACAACGCTTGACGATAAGGAATACGCGCTTTCGGAATCCATGCTCGTTATTGCGGATGGAAATTCCGGTAAAGCAATTGGGATTGCCGGTGTGAAAGGAGGGAAAACAGCGGAAGTGAGTGAAGCAACGACAGACATAATAATAGAATCCGCAAATTTTGACGGAGTTTCAGTGAGAAAGACGGCGCAAGCATTGAAACTGCGCACCGACGCATCGCAAAGATTTGAGCAAGGCATTTCTCCCGAACTTGCTGGGTACGGAATGCGCGCGGTGACGGACCTTATTCTCAAAGTAGCAGGGGGAGAAATTATCGGATTTGTGGATGAGTATCCTACTCCGCAAACCGCACAGCAAATTTCTGTTTCCGTATCGCAGGCGAATCGCATTTTAGGTACTTCGCTCGGAGAAAAAGATATTGCGGACGCATTTACCCGCCTCGGCCTCCCGTATAAATCCCGCGAGGCGACGCCTCGCGGGATTTTCGAGGTTGCGGTGCCGTTTGAACGCCTTGATTTGGCTATTCCGGAAGACTTGATGGAAGAAATCGCGCGTATTGTCGGGTATGACAAAATTCCTTCTGCGGAACTTCCGCCATTTTCTAAAAAGCCGGAGATAAATCCAAACTTCTACGCGGAGGAACGCGCCCGCGAAGAGCTTATCCAGAAAGGATATTCGGAGGTGTTCACTTCGGTGTTTGCGGAGAAAGGAGAGCGAGAAGTTCTCAACAAAGTCGGCGGGGAGAAGCCGTTTTTACGGGCGAATCTTACGGACGGACTGGAGCAAGCATTGGAGAAAAATGTTCGGAATAAAGACTTGCTCGGACTTAAAGAAGTGAAGTTATTTGAAATCGGAACAGTTTGGAATTCCAAAAAGGAAGAAATAGTCGTCGGGCGCATCGGAGAGAAAGAAAAAGCGACGCAGACGCCTTTATCAAGATTCAAGATGGATACCTCTGCGTCCGGATATGAAAATCTCCCGCTTTCTGCCACGGAGCGCTACCGACCATTCTCAAAATATCCGTTCATCGTCCGTGACATTGCGTTGTGGGTTCCCTCGGGAACTGAATCTGCACAGGTGCTTGACGTGATTTCCGCACAAGCAAGCAACTTGGTTGTGCGAAGCGAACTGTTTGATACGTTTTCCTCCGGAGGAGGATCCTCCTTGGGCGGAAAAAAGAAAACCAGAATCTCGTACGCATTTCGTCTTGTGCTGCAATCTTTTGAGAAAACATTAACCGATGAAGAGGCAAACGCGGTCATGGAAAAGGTCTACAAAAAGGTCAAAAAACGGGGCTGGGAACCACGATAGTCGAGCAATCCACCACTTGGGGGTGAAACCCCCAGGTGGACTGGAATGAGTTTTAAACCATGAGTTTTCCACTGGCGACGGAGTGCTTTTTCTGCTATACTGAACCCACTAAATATGGCTGAAAAGAAAAGCAAATCCGCCAAAAAGACCGCCTTAAAAAAGGCGGATTTGCCATCCTCATCCGCCGGAGGCGGACCCTCCTCCGGAGGAAAATCGGGGGGTTCTTCGTATGATGCGAGCTCAATCACAGTGCTTGAGGGCTTGGAGGCGGTGCGCCGCCGGCCCGGCATGTACATCGGAACGACGAGCTCTGCGGGACTCCACCACCTCGTTTGGGAAGTCTTTGACAACTCGCGCGACGAGGCGATGGGAGGATTCGCGAACGACATTGAAATTGCGCTTCTGCCGGAGAATCGCGTGCGCGTCGCCGACAACGGCCGCGGCATTCCGGTAGACATCCACCCGAAGACGAAAGTTTCAACACTGGAAACGGTCATGACGATGCTCCATGCCGGAGGAAAATTCGGCGGCGAAGGATACAAAGTTTCCGGCGGTTTGCACGGCGTCGGCGTTTCCGTCGTGAACGCTCTCTCTTCGCACGTGCGCGCGGAAGTGCATCGCGATGGCGGGCAATACATGCAGGAATATAAAAATGGCGGAAAGCCGGTAGGCAAGGCAAAGAAAATCGGCACATCAAAATTGCACGGAACTATAATCACGTATGAATCAGATGCCACTATATTTCCCGACCGTGAATTGAGTTGGGAAACGATTGTCTCCCACATGCGCCAGCAGGCATATCTTGTGCGCGGATTGCGCATCACGATTTTGGATTTGCGGAAAGCGGAAAAGATTAAAGACGAAGAAGTATTTTACCTGCGCGAATTGGGTTTGGATGCGCCCTCCGTCACATTCTATTTTGAGGGCGGCCTGCGCTCGCTCGTCTCGTTCCACAACAGGCATCTTGAACCCGTGCACAAAACCGTTTTCTACGTGGAAAAAGAGCAGGACGACGTGCAGGTGGAAATCGCGCTTCAGTATGTAGACGATATCACATCCAGAATATCCGCTTTTGCAAACAATATCTACAACAGCGAGGGCGGGATGCATATTACGGGTTTCAAGTCGGCTCTTACGCGCACCCTGAACGCGCAGATTAAGAACGGCAATGGCGCGAAAGAGAGCGAGACATTTACCGGCGATGATGTGTTGGAGGGAATCACGGCGGTTGTTTCTGTAAAGTTGCGGGAAATCCAATTTGAGGGGCAAACGAAAGGAAAACTTGGAAGCGTTGAGGCGCGCGGGGCCGTGGAGACTGTCTTCAGCGAGTCGTTTGGAATGTTTCTTGAGGAAAATCCGGATGAAGCGCGGGCGATTTTGGGCAAGGTTTCTCTCGCGATGAAAGCGCGCAAAGCCGCAAAAGCCGCGAAAGACAGCATTTTGCGCAGGGGAGCACTGGATGGAATGACACTCCCCGGCAAGCTTGCCGATTGCCAGACTCGGCTCGCGGAGGAAGGAGAGCTTTTCATCGTTGAGGGAGATTCCGCGGGCGGGTGTTTTTCGGGTGATACAAGAGTGGCGCTTGCCGACGGACGAAACGCCACGTTTAAGGACTTGATTGCCGAGGACGCTCGCGGTAAAAAGAATTACTGCTACACAATAGGTGCAAACGGCAGTGTCGCCATCGCTCCCATTATTAATCCGCGGGTAACGAAGCAAGATGCCGAAGTAATCAAAGTCATTCTTGATAGCGGGGAAGAAATTGTATGCACCCCCGACCATCAATTCATGCTTCGTAGCGGCGCATACAAGCAAGCGAAAGATTTGCGGGCGGATGACTCATTGATGCCGTTATACCGCCGACTTTCCAAGCTCGGCGGACGCATCACGATTGCGGGCTATGAAATGGTATGTATGCCCGCACAAAACCGATGGATTTTCACGCACATGCTTGCCGACGCATACAATCTGGAACAGGGGGCGTATGCGCTTGCCGATGGAATCCACCGGCACCATAAAGATTATAACAAATTGAATAACAATCCGGACAACATTGTTCGCGTGACTCCTGAAGCGCATCTTCAACATCATCGGGAGCATCTTGACAAGACAGTGAGGACGCCTGAAGTCTTACAAAAACTGCGGATGTTGAGAAAGACTCCGGAATATCGCGCGAAAATCAGCAGGGCGATGTCCGCGCCGAAGATGCGCGCGATGCTCTCCGCGCGCGCAAAAAAACAATGGGAAGATCCGAAATACAGGGAGTTTATACGAGGGGCGTTCTTGAAGTTTTATAGCGAGAACGAAGAATACAGAAAACGTAATACAGCATTGCTGGACGGGTTGCAAAAGGCATATTGGAATAACAATACATCCCGGCAATTACAGGCAAAAAGAGTCAGAACGTTTTTTGCAAATCATCCGGAACGGCGCGCAGAACTTTCAGCGCTTGCCAAGGCGCAGTGGAACAACAATGCCCTCAAAAAATGGCGAAGCGGAAAAACGAAAGAGCAATGGACGGATACTTTTCGGGCCAAGCGGAAGATTACGTACAACAAAACGTATCGGAATAAAGCATTAAAAACACTGCGCCGTATTTTTGAAACACACGGTGTGGTCATACGCGATGCGTATAACAAGGTTCGCAAAGAAACGAATGATAAAACATTGCTTCGTTTTGACACAATAGTGAATCGATTCTTCGGTCGCGATGAAAAGCGATTGATTGAGGCAGTAAAGCATTACAACCACAAAGTGGCGCGCATCAAGAGCATATCCGAGAAAATTGACGTGTACGACTTGGAAGTTCCTGAAACTCACAATTTTGCTCTTGCAGGCGGCGTATTTGTGCACAACAGCGCAAAAATGGGGCGCGACAGGCGCATTCAGGCAATCCTCCCGCTTCGCGGAAAAATCCTCAACATTGAGCGCGCGCGGATTGATAAAATGCTTGCTTCAGAGCAGATAAAGAACCTCGTTGTAGCTCTGGGCACGGCGATAGGAGATGTGTTCAATATTGAGAAACTTCGCTACCACAAAATAATTATCGCGACGGATGCCGACGTGGACGGCGCGCACATCCGCACGCTTCTCCTCACGCTTTTCTACCGGCACTTCAAGCCGCTCTTAGAAGGCGGATACATCTACATTGCGCAGCCGCCTCTGTTTAAAATCAAAAAGGGGAAGGAGATTCACTACGCGTACTCCGAGGAAGAACGGGTGAAACTCATAGGCAAAGATGTTCCGCTGGAGACGGAAACTTCTGAGGTTGCCGAAGAGGAACCCATTGATGCTGAAGAACGGGAAGATGTAAAAACAAAAAAGACGCAAAAAGTTTCAGTTCAGCGCTACAAAGGTTTGGGAGAAATGAACTCCGAAGAGTTGTGGGAGACGACCATGGACCCTGCCCGCAGGATTTTGAAACTTATCACGATAGAAGACGCAGAGGAGGCCGACATGGTGTTTGACATGCTGATGGGAACCGATGTCCCCGCTAGGAAATCATTTATACAATCGCACGCGAAAGAGGCGACGCTGGATATATAGGAGGCGCTCAAAGACCCCGTGGTTTTTAACGGAGGAATCACTCAAACCGTTAAAAACCACGGGGTCCTCTCGCTGAAGTTGGGGAACTGCATTAGTTATCAGCTTCAGATACTCACGCTCGCCGTGTTGTTGCTCTCGTTTGATTCGCTGACTTGGTTATATTGGTCAACGTATACGGTGAATAGGCCCGCGGGAACGGCATATGTAAAGCGGAGCATGTTTTCTATGCTATCGCCTGGCGCCAGAGATGCTTGAACCGGCGAAGCGTATGCGCTGTTAGGGGCCGTTGTCGGAAGCAGAGCCCCGAAATACCACGGTCCGGTGGGGACATTCCCGCTGTTTGAAATTAAGAAGCGAACGGCAACTAAATCGTCCGGAGACATGGGGCTTCGCGGTATAATGTCGCCGCTTATCCGGTCTATCACGCCCAGGGATAATATGCGCACGGAAAGGTCGGCGGCTTTCGGTGTTGCTGTGTTTGAAACCGTACTCGGCTGTTCGGCGGCGGGGAGCGCCACAGTTGAGACATCGGAAGACGGAGGTTTCCCCTTAAATATAGAAGGGATGGCCGTTTGAATAGGATTGACATTGAAAGAAAACAGGGAATTGAACCAAGGCTTAGAAAGAGTCGCGATGCGGAAAAGACCCAATGCCAGAATCGCGATCAGTATCACCAGTCCCACGATTGCGAGAATATTTAAGATGGGTTTCTTTCTTTGTTGCCACCAGCTGGTCACTACTGTCATGTGCGATATTGTTCCACACGCGCGCATCTTGTCAAGTTTTCCACTGTACGAGACTCCAAGGACTACCCTTGGAGTAACTTGTTCCAAGGGTAGTCCTTGGAGTGAACAACTTGAGTTTAATTTGACCCGTGCTGATTTTTCTTGTATTCTAATCCTCATTACGAGATAGAAAGATAGAAATATTCGGTATGGAACAAGACCAGCAGTTTTTGGAGTATGTCGTCAAGGCGCTTGCGGATTTTCCGGACGACGTGAAAATCACGCGCACGGTTGATGAAATGGGCGTGCTTCTTTTGCTCTCCGTCAACAAAGATGACATGGGCAAGATTATCGGGCGTTCCGGCCAGACCGCGAAAGCCATTCGCACAGTTTTGCGCGTTGTCGGCATGAAGAATGACGCGCGAGTTAACCTCAAGATTGAAGAGCCGGAGGGAAGCGAGCGCGCCCCGCGAGAGGCTATGAGCTCGGCCCCTGCAGAGCCATACGTCCGCGACACGACGGTAGAGGATGTGATTAGGGATTTGAAGGCGGAATAGTTCGTAGTACGTAGTGCGTAGAACGTAGTGAAATACGCGAGAATCGGTTGTTTTACGTACTACGAACTACGTTCTACGTACTGTATTTATGCTTCACTTCCACATCATCACGCTTTTTCCCGAATCAATAGAGCCCTATCTAAAGAGCTCTATCCTTGGGCGCGCGATAAAAAATAAATTGATTAAGATTTCTTTTTACGACCCGAAGGATTTTGCGGTAGGCAAACATAAACGAGTAGACCAGCGCCCTTATGGCGGGGGCCCGGGAATGGTGTTGGAGCCAACGGCAATGCTCCGTGCCGCCACCAAGGCCATGTCAAGGTTTAACCTTGACATTAAGGGCACCGCGAAGATTTTCTTTTCCACCGATGGCGCACAATTTGATGAATCAATGGCAAAGAAACTTGCTCGCAAGAACCCCGTTAGAGCCCGCGGCCGCAAGCGACCTGCCTCTAACGGGGCAAGAAACATTCTGTTGATTTGCGGGAGGTACGAAGGAGTGGATGCGCGCGTGCCCAAAATTTTGAAGGCAAAGTCGGTATCAGTCGGCCCGTACGTATTAACAGGTGGGGAACTGCCGGCGGCGACAGTCGTTGATGCCGTGGCAAGATTTGTGCCAGGCGTGCTCGGAAAAGCAGAATCATTAGAGCGCTCCCGCGTTTCCAGCCCAGAGGTTTATACTCGTCCGGAGATTTTAGTTTGGAAAGGTAAGAAATATAGAGTGCCGAAAATTCTCCTCTCTGGCCATCAAGCCAGAATAAATGAGTGGAAGCAGAAGAAGCCGGGGAAGTAAGAAGATGCCAAGGGGAATCGAGTAATCCACAGGGGGCGGTAGGTCGGGTTGACATAGAAAAGCAGTCGTATATACTCTGCCGATATTTGCTTGCGAGCTGATTGAGTTGCGGACGCGCTTTTTGGCAAAGAAGTATAGTGTGCCCGTTTGTAAACTTTTAATAGAGGATTGCAATAAAAAATAAAACGCGAACAGCGTCCGCTGGATTTCTGTTTGCGAAATATTTAACTCATGGCAAAAGCGCGCACCGCGGTTCGTCCGCAAAAATTCTTCAGCCGTTTTCGGGAACCCCTCGTCCGGTTGCCGAGCTTGGTGGAATCCCAACTGGATTCCTTCCGCCAGTTTGTGGAAGGAGGAGCCGAGAGGGTATTCAAGGAGTTTTCTCCCATAACCGACCACGCGGGAAAGAAGTTTGAGCTGAAGCTCATGAAATTTTCGTTCGGCGCACTCCGGTGGGACGAGCATTATGCGAAGCGCGCGATGCGCACATACGAAGCGCCTCTATCAATGGTGGTGCGCCTGAAGAATAAAACGACAGGCGACGAAAAAGAGCAGGAGATTTTTCTCGCCGATTTTCCGTGGATGACGGACCACGGCACATTCATAATAAACGGCGTTGAAAGAATCGTAGTCCCCCAGCTCGCCCGCTCCTACGGAGTTTTCTTTGAATCAATTCCGCACAAGGGAAAAAGTTATTTTGCCGCAAAGATAATTCCGGCTCGCGGCGTGTGGATTGAGATTGAATCCGACCCGGATGGGGGCATCTATGTCAAAGTGGACCGCAAGCGCCGTTTTCCGGTAACCTCGCTTTTGCGCGTTTTAGGGCTTGCGACAGACAAGGAGATTTCGGCGAAATTCGAAAAATCTGCCGTTGCGAAGACTGCGATGTCAGCAACTCTGGAGACCGACCACGCGCATACCCCCGAAGAGGCATACGTGGAGATTTACAGGCGCCTTCGCGACGGCGATATTGCCACTCCGGAATCGGCGCGCGAGCATGTAAAGGCGATTTTATCGCCGGATCGTTATGATTTCTCGCGCGTAGGGCGATTCCATTTTAACCGCAGATTCGGGCTTTCTACCGCTGAAAAAGACCTGACAAATTCCACGCTTACGCTGGACGACATAGTGCGGATTATCACAAATATCGCGGAATTGAACGCGCATACGGCGGCTGAACCAGACGACATAGACCACCTTGGCTTTCGCCGGGTGCGCTTCGCGGGCGAGCTTTTAGAGAGCCGCATGCGCATCGGCTTATCGCGCATGAAGCGTAACATCCAAGACAGAATGGCCATGGTTGACCCCGAGACATCGCTCCCGGTTCAATTCGTGAATCCCCGTCCGTTCCAGGCGGTAATCCGCGAATTTTTCACAACCGACCAGCTCTCCCAGTTGATGCAACAGTACAATACTCTGGACGAGATTGAGCATTTGAGAACCTTGTCCACCCTGGGCCGAGGCGGGCTCACGAGCGAGCGCGCGGGGCTGGAAGTGCGCGACGTGCACTCGTCCCATTACGGGCGCGTCTGCCCCATACACACGCCGGAGGGGAAAAACATCGGTCTGGTTCTCCACATGTCTCTCTACGCGCGTCCGAATGAATTCGGAATCGTGGAGACGCCGTATGCCAAGGTCGCAAAAGGGCACATAACAAAAGACGTCGTATACTTAAACGCGCTGGAAGAAGAGCAGTATGCGATTGCGCACGCCGCGACTGCGCGGAATGAGAACGGACTCATAACGGAAAAATTTGTTGAGGTCCGAAAAAACGGTAATCCGATTCTCGTCAAGCGCGAGAATGTTGACTACATGGAGGTGGCGACGAATCAGCCGTTTTCCGTCGCGACCGCGCTTATTCCGTTCGTTGAAAACGACGATGCGAACCGCGCGCTCATGGGTTCAAACATGCAAAAACAGGCGGTTCCGCTCGTGGTTCCCGAGGCGCCGTATGTGGCGACAGGCGTGGAAGCAATGGCCGCGCACGATTCCGGACGGCTCGTCGTTGCATCTGAAGCGGGCGAGGTGACATACGCGGACGCACAGCGCATTGACGTTAAAAATTCCGCGGGAAAGACAAAAGAGTACAAGCTCGTGAATTTCTCGCGCACCAACGGCTTCACCACCTTTCATCATCGGCCGGCGGTTTTGCCCGGGGAGCACGTAAAGAAAGGCGCGCTTCTTGCCGACACGTCCACTTCCGATGGAGGACAGCTCGCAATAGGGCAAAATGTCCGCGTGGCGTTCCTGCCTTGGTACGGGGCGAACTACGAAGACGCCATTGTGATTTCAGAAAGACTGGCGAAGGAGGCGCGGTTCACCTCCATTCACATGGAGGAATTCGTTTCAGTGGTGCGCGATACGAAGCTCGGGCCCGAAGTTACGACGCACGACATTCCGAATGTAAGCGAATTCAAGCTGCGCAATCTGGATGAAGACGGCATCGTCCGCATCGGCGCGGAAGTCCGCTCCGGCGATATACTGGTGGGAAAAGTTACGCCCAAGGGCGAGACGCAGCTGACGCCGGAAGAGCGCCTTCTTCACGCGATTTTCGGCGAGAAAGCCAAGGACGTGAAGGACACTTCTTTGCGAATGGAGGGCGGGAAGCGCGGGCGCGTAATCGGCGTCAAAGTATTTTCGCGCGAGACGGGAGACAATCTTGAATCCGGCGTCATCAAGCGCGTGCATATTGAAGTCGCGCAGCTGCGCACCATTTCCGTGGGCGACAAGCTCGCGGGGCGGCACGGCAACAAAGGCGTCATTTCCCGCGTGCTTCCGGAAGAAGACATGCCGTTTGACGAGGAGGGGAATCCCGTAGACATCATTTTGACGCCGCTTGGCGTGCCGTCGCGCATGAACTTGGGGCAGATTTTGGAGCTTCATCTCGGGCTTGCGGCGGGGGGCTTGGGCTATCAGGCGGTGGTGCCTTCATTTGCGGGAGCGACGGAAGAGGAAATCCGCGCGGAGCTCAAAGAGGCGGGCGAGAACGAGAACGGGAAACGGATTCTATTTGACGGCCTCACAGGCGAGGCGTTTGCACAGCCGGTATCCGTCGGAATCATGTACATATTGAAATTGCATCACATGGTTGAGGACAAAATACACATGCGCTCAATCGGCCCTTACTCGCTCACCACCCAGCAGCCGCTTGGAGGCAAGGCGCAGAACGGGGGGCAGAGAGTCGGAGAAATGGAAGTCTGGGCATTCTTGGGCTACGGAGCCGCGCACAGCTTGCGCGAGATTTTGACCATCAAGTCCGACGACATACTGGGACGCTCGGCGGCGTTTGACGCCATCGTCTCCGGAAAGCGGATAGAGGAAACGAACACGCCGGCGACATTCAACGTGCTAGTGCGCCACTTGCGCGGATTGGGAATTGATATGGAGTTTATTGAAAATCAAGAAGCGTAGCGATTATGAAATACCAATCTACAAATGCATACCAATCTACAAATAACTACAAATGGGAGAAAAGTATATTCGTAGCCATTTGTAGCTTTCGGATTATTCGTAGATTGGGACTTAATTAATTTGTAGATTGGAACAATATATGCAGAAAAGAAAAGACATGATACCGCAGGATTTTGACGCAGTAACGATGAAGCTCGCCTCGCCCGAGCGCATTTTGGACTGGTCGTTCGGAGAAATCACGAAGCCGGAAACGATAAACTACCGAACCCAGAGGCCGGAAAAGAACGGGCTTTTTGACGAGCGCGTGTTCGGCCCCGAAAAGGATTATGAGTGCTACTGCGGCAAATACCGAGGCATCAGATTCCGCGGGATAGTTTGCGAGAAATGCGGAGTGGAATTGACTCGCGCAATCGTCCGCCGCGAACGGATGGCGCATATTGATTTGGCGACGCCGGTTTCGCACATATGGTTCCTGCGCGGCATTCCTTCGCGCATCGCTCTTATGCTCGGGCTATCTTCCGCGGAAGTGGAAAAAGTGGTTTATTTCGCCGGATACATCGTTACCCAAGTCGCGGATGGAGAGCGCGTGCGCCTGCTAAAAGAGCTTGAACAGGAGTTCCAGCAGAAGACAAAATCCGCCGCTACCGCGGAGGAAAAGACGCGGCTCAAGGATTTGGCGATAAAATCAAAACGGGAGATAGAATCAATCCGCGAAGGGGCGGTTTTGGACGAAGCCGCTTATCACCTTTTCGCCGTCAAATACGGCGGGCTTTTCCGCGCCGCAATCGGCGCCGAAGCCCTATACAACATCTTGAAGCGGATTGACCTTGAGACATTTATAAAGAAAGTGCGCGGATTGTACGAGAATTCCGGCGCGGCGGACCGCGACAAGCTCCGCAAGCGCTTGGCGCTCGCACAAGCACTAAGCCGCGCGGGAGTGCGCCCCGAATGGATGTTCATGACGCGCCTCCCCGTGGTGCCTCCGGCGCTTCGCCCCATGGTAGCGCTTGAAGGCGGCCGCCACGCGTCTTCTGATTTGAATGATTTATACCGCCGCGTCATAAACCGCAACAACCGTCTGAAGCGCCTTCTTGCGATACACGCGCCGGAGGTGATTTTGCGGAATGAAAAGAGAATTCTGCAGGAAGCGGTGGACGCGCTTCTGGACAATTCAATGCGCCGCGGCGCCGGGGTCCTCGGCATTTTGGGCGGGCGCCGGAGAGCGCTCAAATCGCTTGCCGATTACCTTAAGGGCAAGCACGGATACCTGCGCCAGAACCTCCTCGGAAAGCGCGTGGATTACTCCGGACGCTCTGTCATCGTAGTCGGGCCCGATTTGGCGCTTGACGAATGCGGATTGCCGAAGCACATGGTTTTGGAGCTGTTCCGCCCGTTCGTCATAGAGGGGCTTCTCGCGCGCGAGCTCGCATACAACATCCGCGGGGCAGGCCGCCTGATAGAAGACGAAGCGCCGGAAGTCTGGCCGATTTTGGAAGAGGCGATACGGAACAAATACGTGCTTCTAAACCGCGCGCCGACCCTGCACCGGCAAAGCGTGCAGGCGTTCAGGCCGGTATTGATAGAAGGCAACGCAATACGCGTTCACCCGCTTGTGTGCCCCGCTTACAACGCGGACTTTGACGGCGACGCGATGGCGGTCCATGTTCCGCTTTCGGAAGCCGCGCAAATGGAAGCCGCGAAAATCATGTCGGCTAATAAAAACGTCCTGAAGCCGGGCTCGGGCGACGTGGTCGTCGCATCCAAGCTTTTGGACATCATTCTGGGGTGCTACTGGATGACCAAAGAAATGCCGGACCTGAAGGGGGAGGGCTCGGCGTTTCCTTCAACGAATGCCGCAATCACCGCATATGACTTCGGCGCCGTTGATTTGCGGGCAAAAATCAGGGTCCTTCCCTCTGAAAACAAAAAATACGCGCAGTTTGAGGGAAAGGTGTTTGAAACGACTGTCGGGCGGCTTCTGTTCAACTCCGTCCTGCCGAGCGACTTCCCTTTCATCAACGAAGAAATTACCAACAGGAAAATGAGTGTTGTCGTGGAAGACCTCGTTACCCACTACAAGCTGGACGGAATACCGGCGATTTTGGACAAAATAAAAGCGTTCGGTTTCCGCTACGCCACCTACGCGGGCATCACATGGTCCATATCGGATGTCGTGATTCCGGAGATAAAAGAAAAGCTCGTGGAGGAAGGGCGCGAACAGGCGGCGAAGGAACAGGAAAACTTCAACAACGGGCTTCTTACGGAAGATGAACGCTACAGAATGACTGTCGGCATTTGGGGCAGGGTCGGCAACGACTTGCGCAAACACGTGACGGCGGCGCTAGACCCGAACGGCCCCGTGCACGACATGATTTCTTCCGGCGCCCGCGGTTCCGTGGTACAGCTCCACCAAATGGCGGGCATGAAAGGGCTCATCACGAACCCGCGCGGAGAAATCATTGAGTTCCCCATCACTTCATCTTTGAAGGAGGGGCTGACCCCGATTGAATATTTCATTTCAACGCACGGCGCGCGCAAAGGGCTCGCTGACACCGCGCTTAACACCGCACGCGCGGGCTACCTCACGCGCCGCTTGTTTGACGTGGCGCACGATGTCGTGATTCTTGAGCATGATTGCGGAGCAAAAGACGGCGTCGCCATACATCGTCCCGGCAAGGAAAACATCGGCGGCTCATTCGCCGACAGGGTCGCTGGCCGCGTTCTTGCCGAAGACATGCTTTCCGATGGCAAAGTTATTTTCAAACGCAATCATCTCATAAGCCGTGACGACGCCCGTAGAATAGAGGAAAGTTCCGCCGAGGAAGCGGTCGTCCGCTCGCCTATTGACTGCAGGGTGGCTCGCGGCGTTTGCCAGAAGTGTTATGGCGTTGACTTGACAACAGGCGAGCTCATTGATTTGGGAGAGGCGGTCGGCGTCGTTGCCGCGCAGGCAATCGGAGAGCCGGGCACACAGCTTACAATGCGCACTTTCCACACCGGAGGCGTTGCTACTGCCGGCGGGGACATCACGATGGGTCTTCCTCGCGTTGAAGAAGTCTTTGAATCGCGAATGCCGAAACTTCCGGCTACGATTGCGCGCGTTTCCGGCATCGTGTCCGATATTGAAAAACTGGGGGATGAGACGATAATAACGATTCTTCCAGAGACGGCGTCCTTGAAGAAAGGGAAGGCCGCGAAGAAGGAGACCGAGTATGTCGTGAGCCCGATGCGCAACATAATTGTTAAAAAAGGCGGGAGCGTGGCGAAAGGCGACTTCCTGACGGACGGTTCAGCCGACCTTGAGGAGCTCTTTCTCTTGGCAGGCAAAGTTCCGGCGCAGGAATATATAATCAACGAAATTACGCGCATATATGAATTGCAGGGTGTTTCCACATCTCGCAAGCACTTGGAAATTATTGTTAAACAAATGTTTAGCCGTGTTTCCGTGGTTTCATCTGGCGACACAGGAGTCTCTGCAGGCGAGATTGTTTCCGACTTTGAGTTTGAACGAATCAATAAAGTACAGAAGGAGGTGGAAGGCGAGCCAGCAAAAGGCAAACAACTTCTTCTCGGTATTACCGAGGTGTCTCTCACAAGAGCTTCATTCCTATCAGCGATTTCATTCCAGAACACCCCGCGCAAACTCGCGGAAGCGGCCGTTTCCGGCGCAGTTGACCGTCTGGTAGGACTCAAGGAAAATGTAATTATCGGACGCCTTATCCCCGCGGGCACAGGTTTCAAGGGAAGCAAGAAATTCGCGATGATTGAAGAGATGGAGGCGGAATTCCGTGCGCAAGAGGCGGCTATAAGTACCGATTCGACGGCAGACAGTGCATAGGGGGCACTCGCGGGTACGAGGTTTTTTAACGGAGGAATCACTCAAACCGTCAAAAAACCTCGTACCCGCTCGCTTAAGTTGGAGAAAATTTCTAACGGATAAATCACTCAAACTGTCTATAGGTGTCTATCACGAACGATAGACCCGTTAAAAACCACCAAGTTCTCTCGCTAAAGTTGGGAAAGTTACATACTGGACTTATACACATGGCGAGCCCAATAGTTTATTGGCGACGTAGGGCGAGAGAAATGCAAAAGCTTTGCTTTTGCATTTCCGAGCCGAGGAGCCAATATGAGGTTTAATACCCCGCGACTTGCCGCGGGGAAGAACGCGCGAAGCGCGTTCCGCTCTAGCGGGGCTTGCCCCGCGGTATAATGCCGAATATTTACTTGACATTCAATACGCCTGTATATACAATGTATATGTGGGTGATATGAAGTACTTTAACTGGAACTCCGAAAAAAATAAAAAACTAATTAAAGAAAGAGGAGTTTCTTTTGAGATGTGTTTGGTGAAAATTGAAGATAAAGATGTGTTAGATGTTTTGGAAAGCACAAATCACCCCAATCAAAAAATATTTGTTCTGGAAATTGATGAATATGTTTATATAGTGCCTTTTGTTGAAAATGAAGATGAAATATTTCTAAAAACTATCATCCCGAGTAGAAAATTTACTAAAAAGTATTTAAAATAATAATTATAAATATGAAAACAGATGTAAAGTTGGCAAAAGAAGAAAAGATTATCTTAAAATCAGCGGAAAGCGGCGGATTTGTTTCTACGCGATATAAAATAAAAAATATTACTCAATATTCCAAAATAGCAAAAGCCACATCGGCAAAAAATAAAACTATATCTATAAGAATTTCAGAAATTGACTTGATGAAATTGAAGGCAATGGCCGTACAAGAAGGCATGCCGTATCAAACATTAATATCCTCTTCAATACATAGACTTACCAGATAACAAAATTGCCACCCTAATGGTGATTGTCACCCTTGTTTCCGGCCGCCTTATTCCCGCTGGCACAGGTTTCAAAGGAAGCAAGAAATACGCGATGATTGAGGAAATGGAAGCAGAATTCAGAGCACAAGAGGCGGCGGTAAGTATCGTTTCAACTGTAAAAGAGACATAAGATAAGACCTAAAGTAATAGGGTTTGCGACATCCTCATCTGTTAAATATTCCACGCTCCATATTTTAGTCATAAATTATTGAATCATCCCAATACTTAGTTACAAAACTAAGTATTGGGATGTGCATCCGTTTCCACCAAGGTCCGACCTTGGTATATTTTCTGGTTAATGGGGACAACAGTTAATGGGGACAGTCACCATTGTTTCCTGACAGTTAATGGGGACAGTCACCATTGTTTCCTGAACTTTATGATGTTCCCACATTTTGCATAACTTTATAAAGTTCTTCATCAATCAATTTACACATCCCAATACTTAGTCGTAGACCTAAGTATCGGGATGGCAACTACAAAGTTTGATAATCGGTGATAACAGGTAGTCTATCAAAGCAACTAGATGCATAATGGGGGAATGTCGGATACCGTTCAACAGATTAAGGATAAGTTAAGCATCGTAGATGTAATATCGCAATACGTGAAGCTTGAGCGAGCGGGTGGCGCCTTGCGCGCGCGATGCCCGTTCCACAACGAACGGACACCCTCGTTCTTCGTATCTGCCGACCGCGGCACATACCATTGTTTCGGGTGCAACGTGGGCGGGGACATATTTTCTTTCGTTGAAGAGATAGAAGGGCTGGATTTCAAAGGAGCGCTTAAAATCCTCGCGGAGAAAGCGGGAGTTCCGCTTGTATATGAAAAAAAGGGCGAGCGCGATTCGCGCGAGCGATTATTTGAACTTTTGGAGACAGCGACGATTTTCTACACATCGCGCCTTACCGATTCCGCGCGCGAGTATATTAATAAGCGGGGCATAAATGATGAGACTATAAAATCTTTCCGCGTGGGGCTCTCGGGAGATGCATGGGGCGAGGCATCGGATTATTTGCGAGGAAAAGGATTTTCGGAGAAAGAAATTCTTGACACGGGATTGGCAAAACGCGGAGAGCGCGGACTGTACGATAGATTTCGCAATCGAATAATCTTTCCTATCGCGGACAGCGCCGGGCGTATTGTCGGATTCTCCGGCAGAATCTTGCCGGCGAAGGTAGGGGCTGTAGCGAAACCCGCCTCCGCCAAGGGCTTCGGCGAGGCGAAGTCAGACATTGAACCGCCGAAATATCTGAACAGTCCTGAAACAGAGCTTTTCCATAAATCACGGATTCTCTATGCATACGACCGCGCGAAACAGCCAATGCGCAAAAATAATTGCGCGGTCTTGGTGGAAGGACAGTTGGATTTGCTTGCAAGCCATCAAGCCGGATGGGGGAATACCGTCGCAGTTTCTGGAACCGCTTTTACGCCCGAGCACGCGGCCCTGATAGCTAGAATGACGGAAAATCTTGTAATTGCGCTTGATGCGGATGAGGCGGGAATAAAAGCAGCGGGCCGCGCCGCCCGCTCGGCGCTCCGCGCGGGCCTAAATGTAAAAGTCGCCCGCTTGCCGGAGGGGAAGGATCCTGCAGATTTGCTTCTTGAGAGCGGGAAAGAGGCGTGGACGAGAGCGATTCGCGAATCAAAAGATATAATCACGTTCTTGCTTGACGTTCTTTCTCTGCACACGCGGGGCACTGGAAATGATTCGCTGGAAAGGGACAGATTCAGAAAAGCGGTTGAGACAATCGTACTGCCGTTTCTTGCGGACGTTCAGAGCCCCATTGCGAGAGACTTGTACGTCCGCGAGATTGCGGGGCGGTTGGGAGTCGGCGAAAAAGCGGTTCTTGATGCGCTTCAAAACGTGCCGCGGGACGCCTCTATTGACCCCACTCCCAGTAATTTGAAACCAGTATTTGCAGAACGTTACGGACGGGCTAAACAAGCCCTTTCACTTTTACTGTGGCAAGAGTCATGTGCGAAACCGGATTTAGATATTGCGTCATATATAAAAGGGTTTGAAGAGGCGATAGGCACTGACGCTTACAAAATACTGCGAAGCTTGTCGGAGAGCGAGCAAGAAGTCTTGAGATTCTCCGCAGAGGGCCTTTACGGTAAGAGCTCGGGCTTTAGGCGCGAAGCGAAAACACTTCTTGATATTTTGTTGCGCGACCGCCTTGCGGGGGAGCTCGCAAATGCCACTTCCGCGCTCAAAACCGCCGAGGCGGAAGGGGACGAGCAGCTCATGGAGGAAATGATGGGGCGATGCAAGCTGTTGACAACCCAGATTGCGCAACTTTCCATATAGTGTAAAATCTTCCTGTAAGCGCCGCTTGAGCGGCGTTTATCGTCTGTTGTATGGCAAAAAAGATAAGGAAATCCGCCAAAGGCGGACCCTCCTCCGGAGGGAAAGCCAATAAATCCGGAAGAAAATCGATGAAGAAAAATCGTAAGAATAAGTCGCGCACCACTGTCAGGAAAACAAAAAAGAAAAAGAAAATTGTTCGCAAGACGAAATCAAAGAAAATGGCGAGGAACCCTGCTTATAATAGCGGTTCCAATCGCATGCGCTCTTATGCGCGCTCGGCAAAACAATCTGGCAAAATAAAATCTCGCAGTGCTAAATCTGGGGATAAAGAACTTGCGAAGGTAGAAGCTTTGATAACGCTTGGGCGCGAGCGCGGATACATTACATACGATGAGATCATACGGGAGTTTCCTACTATTGAGGACAACATGATTCTCTTGGAGGAAATCTACGAGCGCTTTAGTGTCGCGGGAATAGATGTGCTTGAAGGCGGAGGGATGCTTGAAGACACATCCGCGCAAGGAGTGCTTGAAAAGAAGAAATTGCAAAATCGCCGCGCCGACAGCGGGTTTGATTCCGTGCAAATGTACTTACGCGAAATAGGGCAGTACCCGCTTTTAAACGGCAATCAGGAAAAAGAATTGGCGAAAAGGATTTTGCAAAATGATGATGAGGCGCGAAATATTCTCGCACGTTCCAACCTGCGCCTAGTCGTTTCCATCGCCAAGAAATATGTAAACCGCTCGCCCGACCTAACGCTTTTGGACCTTATTCAAGAGGGGAATCTGGGGCTTTTCAAGGCGGTGGACAAATTTGATTACACAAAGGGATATAAATTCTCAACTTACGCCACGTGGTGGATTCGCCAAGCCGTAACACGCGCTCTCGCGGACCAGTCGCGCACGATTCGCATCCCCGTCCACATGGTGGAAACAATAGCCAAATACAAGCAAAAATTGCGTGAACTCTCACAGCACCTAGGGCGCGACCCGCTTCCGGAGGAGATTGCAGAGGAAATGGGCATAGAGGTGGAGAAAATATATGTCATTCAGAAAATCAATCAGGATACTGTTTCTCTGGAAAGCCCGGTGGGTGAAGAAGACGATGAGCGCTCAACCCTCGGAAGCTTTATCGCCGACGAGACCATAGCTTCTCCCGACCAAGACGCATCGCGCCGTATTCTTTCCGAGCAGATGACGGAGATTCTGGACGAGCTGTCGCCTAAGGAGAGGAAAATTTTGGAAATGCGAAACGGGCTTACCGAAGAAGGCATTTGCTGCACGTTGGAGGAAGTCGGGCGAGAGTTCGGCGTAACGCGCGAGCGCATCCGCCAGATTGAAGCGAAAGCGCTTGAGCGCATACGATATCACGAGAAGGCGAAGCAGTTGAAGAGTTACTGAAGCACAGTTCGTAGTACGTAGTACGTAGAACGTAGAAAAAACTCAAACAATTCAAAACCCGCCTTGCGCACAGAGCGGTCGGCGCTATCCTGGTGCACAGGTATCGCGACTGTCTAATGTAATGTCCTATTTAATCCCTCACGATAATCTTTTATTTCCTCGTCGGGAAGCAACTTTCGCTCGTCAATAAAATGTATCGCATCTTCTATAGCCCCGGCTGTCTCCTCAGTCGTTGCGGGCTTGCTCATTATTTTGTCGATTAAGCCCTTTAATTTATCTCGATCTTCATGTGTTATGTGACTCCGATCGGCATGTGTAAAATCCGGGCCCGTGGGCACATTTCGTAGTATCTCGAGTCTCAATTGATTCAGGATGCCCAACCGCTTGTCGTAATTTTCGTAAGAAGAGCCTTTTTGTCCCAAGTGTTCAAACATAATTTCCTATTTCTAGCTGGTTCAGCGTAATCACTGGCTACACAAAGAATGATAAACCCCCGCGCTAACTTTGCAAATCAAGTCTGCCACGCGCATCGGTTTAACAGCCTGTTATGGGCATATTTGAACGGCCCGTCTACAGGTGCCGATGCCTACCCCATCGGCTCATACGGGTGTGAGCCGTTAGATTTTTGAGGGGGAATGGTGAAAATGAAACCGGCCGGCCCTTCTATGTCCGGCCGTTTATTATTCGGGATTCGCGCGGCATCTTGCAATCAGCGCGTCCAGTTCATCTGGGGCATCTTATTATTTCCACGTAGCAGTTAAATATCCCACGGGGTATACTCGCCGCATGAAGAAGGCAAATCCAAAGAAAAACGGGCTCCAAGGACTCCCCTTGGAACGTCTTTCCAAGGGGAGTCCTTGGAAGACAGGGAGAAAGCCAGTGATACCCATTGAACATTGGAGCCACTCGTCGCTCATGGCATTTCTCCGCAATCCGCTTGCCTGGTACAAGCGGTATGTTCTTAAGGTGTACGACACGCCCTACAATCCCGCGTCTATCATAGGGCGCGCTGGGCACGTGGCGCTTCAGCATTTTTACGGCGGAATTAAAAAGGACGGAGCTGTCGCGCTCGGGCTTGAATACCTGCGTTCCGTTCCGGATTTTGAAATCAATTTCGGGAAAGCGAAATCGCGCCTTGCGAAAAAGAAAAAGCGCGCGCAAATGGAGAGGGAATATCTGCAGGCGGTTTCTTTTTATCTTGAGCGTCCGCCCAAGCACAAAGTGCTCGGCGTGGAAGTCGTTGCAACCGCGGAAGTGGAGGGGCTGGCACTTCCGGTAAAGGCGGTTTCCGATTTGGTGGTGGAATCCAAAATTGACCCTAGCGCCTTAGATATCGTGGACCACAAATTCGTGGATTCTTTCAGCCGCGACCGCGCGCACAAAACGCTTTTCGTGATGCAGGCGATTTTCAATTACTACACGGTCAAAGAGAAATACGGGCGTCCCATCCGGCGTTTTATAGTGCATGAATGCAAGAAAAAGAAGAATGCCGACGGCTCTTCGCAGATGCGCAGGTATGTTATTGATTTTGCAGACTGCAAAGAGGATTTTGCCGTCTTTCATCGCCTTTTAAATGACGCGACAGAGGAGATCTCCCGAAAGCGCCTGTATCTGCCCAATCCATCCGACATGTTTGAAGGGGAGAATTCTTTTGATATTTACCGGTTGGGACTCCTAGAGTAGGCAAAAGGCATCCAAGGCGTATCCAAGGGGAGTCCTTAAAGAGTCACTCCCAAGGACTCCCCTTGGATACAACTCCCCTTGGATACAAATCCTATTTCAGCTGCGCGTCAATTACTGCTTTGAAGGCGGAAGGGTCTGCGGCTCCCGCGAGCAGCTTGGTTCCCGTGATGAATCCGGGCGTGCCTTGAATACCGAACGAGATGCCTTCCTGCTTGTCGTCGTCAATGCTTTTGGCGTATATATCGGTTTTCTCCGCCACCTGTTTCTTTATCCTGTCTCCATCCATATCCGGAACCGTTTTGATGAGTTCCAGAATGGTGGCCTCGTTGCCAAATCCCGCATTTTCTTCATCCTGCGCGACCATCAAAACTTTTCTCCACTCATAGTATTTGTCCGGATACAGTTCCCACACGGCGTGCTCATAGAGGGCGGCGGTAGTGGAATCCGGACCGAGGAACGGATAATCTTTAAAGACGATTTTCAATTTGCCGGTATCAACATAATCCCGTATCAGTTCGGGGATTGCCGGAGTCAATGGAATTTGAGGAACTCCGCCCACTTCCACAGCCTTGCAGTATGGACACTGATGGTCGGACCAGTACGCAAGTATCACTGGCGCGTCAGGGTCTCCGATAAATGGATCACCGGCTATTTTCACATCCTTAATATCCACTTTTGCAGAAGGAGTGGGAATGCCCGTGCCTACGTTTCCACTGCCAATAGAAGCGAAATACACCGCCCCCGCAATAAGTCCTCCTGCGATAATAATTGCTATTGGGATTGCGAGTTTCTGAATGGTGTCGTTGTTCATGATTAAAAGATTATTGGTAACTTGAGGAGTATAGCATGGGGGGTAGGCAAAAATTGTATCCAAGGTGAGACCTTAAAGAGTCACTCCCAAGGTCTCACCTTGGATACCGTTACCGACTCCGCACCTTGAGTTTCGTCTGCCTTTTCTTATTTATCTTCGGCAGGCGGATCATGAGAATTCCGTGCTTTTCCGTCGCTTCCGCCATGTCCACATCAACTTCCTCCGGCAGTAGGATGGTGCGCGAGAACGAGCCCCAGTAAAGTTCCTTTTGAAAATAATTGTCTTCCTCCACCTCGCGCTCATCTTCGCGCATACCGCTTATAGTGAGCATTTCGCGGGTGAGAGAGATGTCAATTGACGTCGGCTGTACTCCAGCCACAAGGGCTTTTATGACGATAGCGTCCGGTGTCTGGTATACGTCTACGGCGAGTTCCCCTTCCGGCTCCGCTTCCGTCCATGAGTCGCTGTCTTTGGTCGTTATATGCGCGTGGCGCTCCCCGCCGTTGCCGGAGAATATCGCGTGCTCCGCTTTGGGGTCTTCAAAATAATCGTCGTATTCTTGGGCAGAGCCCGTGAGCCGCGCAAAAAAAGAGGGTTTTTTCATCCCGTTAGAAGTAGGACGCGGAAACAGAACTGTTTCCGAACCATACTTGATTACGACTAATAATGTTGACCGTCATAATTATTATTGTACTTCGTCGTACGCGGCTTCTAACGGGATCCATTACTTTTACTCAATTGATAAATCTTAAATTTATTACTGTTTGGATATTCGCGGATGAATCCGTTTTACGTATTCTAGCACGGCCAGAAGCGCAATGAGGCCTATCCACACATACCCGAAAGTACGCAAAAGATGCGCCTCCGGCGTGTTCAGTATAAAGAAGTTGAACGCGCTGTGCAAAAGGATGGCGAGGATAACTCCGAATAGTGCATACGCGCGTTTTGCGGCTTTTGGCTTGTAAAAAGATAATCCAAGCGCTACGCCAATGACCGCCGAAGAAAGGACGTGCAGAAGCGTCGCGCCGACGAAGCGCAAATTCCCCGTAAGAATTGTTTGGGTGGCGGTATCTCCCGAGAGCGGGCTCAAAAGAAACAGCGCGTTTTCCAAGGCGGCGAAGCCAAGGGCGACTGCGACCATGTAAATAACAGGGTCTATCGGCTCGTCGTCCTCGCGGCGCTTGAGAACGGTAAAGCGCGCCGCAAGATATTTCATGATTTCCTCAATTGCCGACCATGCTGTGTAGATAAGCGTGGTGCTGGATAGAAGTGTGGCGATGTATTTTTGGATAGGAATTACAAGCGCGACAGTAACCATGCCCGCGAGAAATGCGAGAGCAATCAAGCGGCGCGGTTCCGGATGCGCGGAATCCTCGCGCCGCCAAAACCACAGCCAAGCAAGGGCGGGGAATATACCGCCTGCAAGCGCTGCTAGAGTTGGGGTGATTTCAGGCATGGGGGTCACTCAAAAACTTAGCGATTTTTAACGGAAGATGAACCCGCACCGTTAAAAATCGCCAAGTCCCCTCGCTTTAAGTTGGTAAATTCAAGATACATACGTAGGCCATTTGGCGACCATAATCATAGCACTCTCTTTATCGGGCAATTCCTGCCAAATCGCTTCTGTGACGAATGGCATAAAGGGGTGGAGGAGCCGTAAAGAAGTATGGAGTATGGCGTATAGAGTATGGCGGCGGGATGCCGTTGCGGAAGCATTTCCGCTTTTAAAAATTGATTTTGACTCTTCAATAATTTCATCCGCAAAACGATGCCAGACGAAATGATAAATTGCATCAGCCGCGAGGTCTAAGCGGAAATTGTCTATATTTTCGGAAACTGTTTTGGCAATTTCCCGCGCTTCATCCACAAGTTTCTTGTCTTCGGCATTCAAAGGTCCGACCTCAAGAGCGCCCGAGGTCGGCCCTTGGGCATTACCATTCTCCAAAACAAACCGCGTGATGTTCCAAATTTTATTCGCAAAATGCTTATACCCGCGCACGCGGTCTTCCGACAGCTTTACATCATTTCCCGGAGACGCGCCGACAACAAGGCTCAACCGCGCCGCATCCGCGCCGTACTTTTCAATCATCGTTAAGGGGTCAATGACGTTGCCAAGAGATTTTGACATCTTCCGCCCCTGCGCATCGCGCACGAGGCCGTGCAGATACACATTGCGGAAGGGAACCGTGCCGAGGCAGAAACCGGTCATGAGAATCATACGCGCAACCCAGAAAAACAGAATGTCGTACCCCGTTTCAAGGACGGATGTCGGGTGATAGGTTTGCAAATCCGGTGTTTTGTTAGGCCATCCGAGCGTGGAAAAAGTCCACAGGCCCGACGAGAACCACGTGTCTAACGTGTCGGAGTCTTGCTCAAATAAATCGCTGCCGCATTTTTCGCATGGCGCATTCGGAATATCAAGAAAGAATACTTCTGCGTTGGTAATCGCAGGGCGCTCCCTCGCCTCCTCAAATGTAAGGTTTCTAATCCGCTTTGTCAGCATTCTAATTACAGACCCGTGACTCACGATGACCACATTTCTATGACCATGGGTGCTCCTATTCTTCTTAAAGCATTTTGCGACTCGTTCCTCTAATTTCTGAGAACTTTCTATATTTCCCGGTGCCTCATCGTATGCTTTATAGTAAGAACCAAATTTATCTCTGCTTGCCTGATATGTAAGCCCTTCCGCATCGCCCATAGATCTTTCACGCAACCCCTCATCGAAGATTACTTCAGCCCCTATTTCATGCCCAATAATTTCCGCCGTCTCTTTACAACGGCCGAGATCTGACGCGATGATGAGGCCAATATCCTGATTTTTCAATTTTGCAGCAACAGCATGCGCTTGTTTTCCCCCCAGCTCTGTTAAAGGGCTATTATTATGACCCTCAACGATTTCTTTTGCGTTACTTTCAGTTTGGCCATGCCGAACTATGAACCATTTCGATTTTACCTTCGCATCAACTGCTTCGTGCTGGCAATTCAAACAGTACCAAACCGGAATCCGATGCCCGTACCAAATCTGCCGCGAGATGCACCAGTCGCGCAGGTTGTCTATCCAGTTGTAATACACTCTTTCAAATCTTTCGGGCGCGATTTTAATCGCGCCCGAGTCCACCGCGCGGCGCATCAGTTCTTTGAGCGAAGTTTCGGAGCCGGAGGCGATGCCGGGAATGTCGGATTTTGGGATTTTGAATTTCTTATTCACGTCCACAAACCACTGCAACTTGATTTGCGGCTCTATCGTTTCACCGCCGCGGCTGTTGGTCGCCACGTTGTGCGCGTAACCCTCCTCGGTTTTCACTAAGAGTCCTTTCGCGCGTAATTTTTCCACGACCAAGGGCCGCGCTTTCTTGATATGGGTCCCCGCAAATTCTCCCGCGATGGGAAGAATAATCCCGCGCTCATTGATTATCTGCTCCACGTCAAGCTTGTGCTTTTGTGCAATTTCAAAGTCTATGCCGGAGTGGGCGGGCGTAATGGTCATCACGCCGGAGCCAAACGACATGTCGGCCCTTTCGTCCTTAATTATCGTCGCTGTAACGGGGCCGTTTATCCACTCAACTTCCAGTTGCTGGCCATGCTTGTACTCCTTGTACCGTGCATCATCCGGATGCATCACGATGTATTTATCGCCGAATTTTGTTTCGGGCCGGACGGTGCCGATAGTGAACGGCCCGTATTTGAAATAATAAAACGGGTCTTTTTGTTCTACGTACTCAATCTCATCATCGGAAACGGTAGTCTGCATTTTGGGGTCCCAATTCACGATTCTATTGCCGCGGTAAATGAGACCGGCATCATACATATTTTTGAAAGCGGTGCGCACTGCAAGATTCCGCGCCTCGTCTAAGGTGTAGGCCTCGCGGCTCCAATCCACTGATGCGCCCATGGCGCGCACCTGACCGACGATAGTATCGTGGCTTGCCCGTGCGAATTCTTCAACTCGTTTCAGAAACTCGTCGCGCCCGAGGTCGTGCCGCGTTTTCTTTTCGGTTTTGAGCAAATCTTTTTCTACGACAGATTGCGTTGCGATTGCCGCGTGGTCGGTGCCCGGAAGCCACAGGGTTTTTTTGCCGCGCATCCGGTGGTAGCGGATTAAGATGTCCTCTATCGCAAGCATCGCGGCGTGCCCCATGTGGAGCGTGCCCGTGACATTAGGCGGAGGGAGCACTATTGAATAGCTTTCGGCGTCCGGCGATGTTACGCCTTTCTCAATGCAGACATCGGGGTTGGCAAACCCGCTTTTCTCCCAAAGCTCCAAAATCCGCGGCTCGCTCTCTTTGGAATTGTAGGGCTTAAGAAACGGTTCGGGGACGCCCTTTGGAGATTCCATCGTGCCACTTTATCACAAATTAGGC
>Ga0209211_10003283_pt1 | contig 26612 bp, 30 predicted proteins | sample RifGroA2_FD_183992 | JGI IMG/M metagenome (GOLD analysis project Ga0209211, IMG submission 183992) | Groundwater microbial communities from Rifle, Colorado, USA - Groundwater A2 (SPAdes) (version 2) | ecosystem: Environmental > Aquatic > Deep subsurface > Groundwater | place: Rifle, Colorado...
CTGGCATGAGGGTCATTTCACGGGATCGCAGCGGGTGAAGAGCGCCGACTTGCCGATAGTCCAGTTTTAAATCGTAAGTGTCCAGTTTTAAAAACTAGGTAACACCCCCAGTCTTGTACAATATATACGAAACAAATTATGAACGACGATGGTCTGCCACGTCCAGGTACTTACGATACTTTCTTAATAATCTCCGCCACCTCCTCCACCGTCTCCGTAACCTTTCCCTCGCGATTGACGATCTTGTAATCATATTCAGGCGCCGCCTTGAGCTCTTCCATTGCTTCCTTCCAGCGGACGTTGAGCTGCTCTTCCGGAAAGCCTTTCTGCACCATGCGCCGCCAGATGGCGTCCAGGCTCTCCGGTTCGATAAAGATTCTCACGGCGTTCGGGTAATGCTTCATAACTTGAGCCGCTCCGCGCACGTCAATTTTCAAAAGCACGTTTGTGCCGTCGCCAAGCGCCTGCTCCACCTGATTGCGCGGCGTGCCGAATTTGCGGTTTCTGACCGGCGCCCATTCAAGAAGTGCGCCAGAAGTTATCTTCGCATCGAATGCCTCGTCGGAAACGAAAAAATGATCCCTGCCTTCCGTCTCCTCCGGCCGTTTTTCACGGGTCGTCATAGTGATCACGCGCGCAAGGTTGAGTGCCGGCATCTTCAAAAGCTCCGCCACAATAGTGTCTTTCCCTACCTGCGATGGCCCGGAAATGATGATGATCTTACCCATGAAAATCGAATTACGAACCAGGAATAAGGAATAACGAATTCGCGGTTCGTCATTCGTTATTCGCCCACTTCAGCCGCCGAGTCCGTCCACAATTACTCTAAGCATATGGGGGAGCGGCGACGGGTACGTCTGCTCATTTCCTTCCCTGTCCACAAACGAAATAGACGATGCGTGCAAAAATGGCCTTGTGAGGATAAAGGATGATTTGTATTTTCTGCTTCCGTGATAGAGCGGATCTCCGGCAATAGGATGCCCGATAGCCGCAAAGTGCGCCCGGATCTGATGTGTGCGCCCTGTTTCGGGAAACACACGGAGAAGGGTAAAGCGGGGGAAACGCTTCGCCACTTCAAACTTCGTGACTGCCTCCCTCGTTTTACGATTATCAACCGACCTTTCTGCGTTAGTCTGCGTCCAGTCTGCGCGTGTCTGCGATTTCCCCGCCAGGGGAAGTGCTTGTATTTTACCACGTTTGCCTTTCGTGGTGCTACGGACAAGCGGCAGGTCAATGACGCCTTCGTCGTTCACAAAGGTGCCCTGCACCAATGCGATATACTGCTTGGTCACTTCCCGTGATTGGAATTGCCGTTTTAAATGCGTAAATGTCGCCTGATTCCGCGCAAGCACAAGGGCGCCCGACACGAGCTTGTCGATGCGATGCACCACCCCCGGCCGCATCGGATCTTCGCCCACGCTATAGAGTTCAGGATAACGATCGGCGAGCATTTCCACCACGGTCGGCTCGTCAATCCCAGGAGCCGGATGCACCGCAACCCCCGACGGCTTGTCGATTACTACATAATCTTCCGTTTCCGCGATCACTTTCACTTCGTCTAAACTCGTTTCCTCGCTCATCTCCTTTATGCCTTTCGCCTCCTCCACTTTTTGCCCCGCTTTCAAAAAATGATGCACCGACACCTCCTTCCCATCAACGGTCCACTGCCCCTCCTCAATCGCCTTTTGGATCTTCGCGCGCGACATACTGCTCCCCAATTTTTCCACCAAAAATTTATCCAATCTCATTCCTCTTTCTCTCTCCTCTACTAAAAATAAGTGAATCATAACATTGCAGTGCGTATGAGAAGCCGATGTTGTCAATTTCCGCACGAGGACTGTCCGAGTGAGTCCCGATAAGCCGGGGGCGTGATGAGTGGGGGCTTAGCGGGACGGCTCCGTTGAGCCGCGAGTTCCGCAGAAGGAAATTGACAAATCGGCAATTAAAAACTTCTTAATAACTCTGCAGCTTCTTCTCTCGTTTTCACTTTACCTTCCAATTGCGCCTCCCGCAATTTCCGCAATGCCTCACCCACTTCTTTCCCGGGCGATAGCTGAAGCAATGCCATTACTTCATTGCCGTCAAGCAATGGTTTGGGAAGCGTCTTTCTCCCTTTCACCTTGAGCGCGTTTAAGCGCGCCACCATGCGGCGGAAATCGCGCAGCGTATCCGTGCCGCCCGCGGGAATGGTGGCGGCGCCGTCCGCAAAACACAATTTGAGAAATTCCTCGCCGCGCACCGGATCGGCAAAAAAATATTTCTCAATCGTGGCAGGACGCAGTTCGTCCGCATGCCCGTGCAGAAACAGCAAATGATGCCGGATGAGAAAATGCACGCGCGCACGGTCGACTCCCAATTCTTCGGGGCTCGTCAGTTTCAGCCGGTCAATAATCGTGCCTGCCATCTGCGCGCCCACCTGGTCGTGATCGTTGAACCGAATGCGATCCGAGCCGTCTTTCTCCGGTGTCATCAGCGTGGACGGTTTGCCGATGTCGTGCAGGAGCACGGTGAGCGCCACCTCGGCATTCCAGAGCGGCTGCGGCGTCAATGTCAAAATGGATTCGCGAAACTGCGCGGCAAACGGCGCGGACTCCAGCGCCGTAAGGGCAAGCCGGGTATGCGTCCACACATCGCCCTCCGCATGATACTCCGGCGGATGAGGGCAGCCCTTGAGCGCTACTACTTCAGGCAGCAATACCGCAAACCCTCCGCTCTCCGTATAGAGATCAAACGCGCGCACGGGGCTCGCGATGAGCGCGCCCAAAAATTCTTTTGCAATAACCTCCGCCGGGATAACTCTCTCTCCTTGGGCGTCCCGGTCATTCAGGCGAGGGATCGTGCGCGTGAGCGCAGCCCATGTTCCCGGCTCACACTCAAATCCCAATGCGGCCGCAAACCGCAGTCCGCGCAGCGTTCGTGAATAGTCCTCGGTAAAACGTTCTTCCGGTTTTCCTACCGTGCGCAACCGTTTCGCCGCTAAATCCTGCAACCCTCCGAAATTATCTACCAACGACTGACTGCGATCCCCTGCCATCCGCGCCGCCAGGGCATTTACCGTAAAATCGCGCCGCGCCAAATCTTCCTCCAGCGGAAGGTGAGGATCTGATTGCGTATCGACATCTGTGTATTTCCCCGTGCCCCACGCATGCTCCGTGCGCGGGAGCGCGACATCCAGCGCATCAATCCCTTCCGCGCCTTCCAATTTGAGCTTATACACGCCGAACAGCTTGCCTACATAATTCACCGCTCCAAACTTTTTCAAATGCGCTTCCAGCGCATCCGGCGCCACATTCCGCACCACGAAATCATAATCCTCGGTATCAGGCCTTCCCAGAATCCGATCCCGCACTGCGCCTCCCACCAGATACGCTTCCGCACCCTTCTCACGCTTCACCAGCTCTTCCGCCCAACGCACTACGCCCGCGATGCGGAGCGTGTCACGGTAATCCTGAAGTGATTGTTCCGCTTCTGGTATCGTCATAATTCTGCTACCATTACGTTATCATTGTCCTCGACTGTGAAGAAAAAATCAAATGGCATCTCATGATATTGCACGGCTGAAACAAGATATCGTTTTCTCCACCGAACTCCGGGGAATCCCCATGACCTTTCACTCAACCTGGGGACTCTTCAGTCCGCGCGAGGTGGATGAGGGGTCTCGTCTGCTCATTGAACAGGTGGAGGTGCGCCCGCATGACGATGTGTTAGAGATTGGCTGCGGCTACGGGCCGATCGGCCTCACGCTCGCCAAGCTCGCGCCGCACGGAACGGGCATCTGGTTGACAAAGACTTTGTGGCGGTCGAGTACACCAAGAAAAACGCTGAACTGAATTGCATTAATAATTGTAAACCTTATTTAAGCAACGGCTTCAGCCTGGTTCTCGACCGACAATTCGATCGTATCGTCTCCAATCTCCCCGCGAAAGCAGGCAACGAATTCTACGCCCTCCTCTTTCACGACGCGCACGCGCGCTTGAAGCCCGGCGGACGCCTGTGCGTCGTCACCCTCTCCGCTCTGCGCGAGTACCTCAAACGCAGTTTCAAAGAAATCTTCGGCAACTATACCAAGATCAAGCAAGGCGTGCGCTATACGGTTTCAATGGCAGAAAAGATGTAAGGGGCATTTTCGCCCGAAATTGCCCCTTTGACCGGGAATGATACAATTAAGGCATATGGTTGATGACACGCCACAAACTCCTCCAACACCTCCTCCCGCAGACGAGCCTGCGCAATCCGCGCCGAAAACTATAGCGCCGATGTCTGAATCAACCCCCGCGCCGGAACCATCCCAAGTTGGGTCTTCAAACACCGAAACGGCGGAGCCACAACCACAGGAAGCTGTCGCCGTACCTTCAGTCATTCAAATCGAGCCTGACACTGTCGGGCCTGTACCCTCTTCCCCTCCCGTATCCGTTGAATCTCCTGCCGCTGCTCCCGATACGGACGCTGCGCTTTTCGTAACGCCTCCTCCTCCGGCGGCAACTCTGCAGAGCGAGCCGAACGTGATTGTCCGTGAAGTGGTGCGGGAAGTGCCTGCCTCGCCAGTTCAGCAAGGCGGGCCGGTGGAGCGCATAGTCGAGAAAATTATAGAGAAGCCTGTCGAGGTCATCAAGGAGGTCATTAAAGAAATTCCTGTAGAGAAGGTGGTGGAGCGTGTCGTTGAGAAACCGGTGGAAAAAATCGTCGAAAAAATCGTAGAGAAGCCAATTGAAATCGTAAAAGAAGTGCGCGTGTTCGACGAGGCGCGGATGAAGGAAGAATCTATTAAGAAAATCGTCGGCCAGCGCGCTGCCGCGCTTGCGGCACGGCAGAGACGAAAAACGGACAAGCTTGAGAAGATCATCGCCTATGCCCGCGCACATGGCACCGTCGCGAACGACGATGTCCAGAAACTGGTCGTTGTCTCCGACCGCACCGCGCAGAACTATCTGAAAATACTGGTCCGCCAGGGCACGCTCAAGCCATCCCGCCTGACCACGGGCCGCGGCTTCCACTATCTGCCCACCTGATGGTTCGACCCGCTTCGACGCGAGGCGAGCAGGCTCATCATGACAAAGGGGCATCTTCGCCTCATAGTGCCCCTTGTAGCGCACCAGCGCAACATCCCACGCAAAACTCCGCCCCTTGGGCGGAGTTCAAAATCTTGGTGGGCGATACGGGAGGCTTTTTGTTGGCAACTGTACCCTATTTTTTGGCTTCTTGTCGAGCTTGGATCACTTTTTGCACCGCTTCTTTCTCTATGACATCGCCCTGTTTACGGAGTCCTTTTGCTCGTTGTTCCAATACCATCGCCTGTTTGTCCAGCTCTCTCTTCGTGTTGATCGCTTCCCGATATTCTCTCATCAAGGCTATTTCTTTATTGGTCACTCCTTTGACTTCCAAGAGTTTCAGCGTTATATTTTTCCGCTCACTCACCGCGCCCTTTTCTTTGGCTTCAACGGCGTCAAAAATGCCGCGTTCTGACTCATTGTTCTGGTAATATGTGTCAGGCGGGATGTCGCCCTTGCCTCGCAACACATCAATCTGGTCCAAAACTTTCTGAATGTATTCACCAGTGAATCCGCTCACGCCCAGATTCTCCCATTGTCCTTTACTTAACCATTCATTTTCTCTCAACCCTGGTCCGTCTTTCTGATGTCGAATGTTATACCAGACGCTTTTCCTTCCTTCTACCTGCGCCGCGTGCTCTTGCGTCTTGATAAACAGCTCCGCCTTATCGGGGAAATAACTCAAGACCTCTGCCAGATCTCCTGCCCCCCCCGTTGCCTCGTTCATGCGTCGGATCAGTTCTTGCCGCTGTTCTTCTGGAGACATCTTTTGTTCGACTGGAAAATCTTCTCCGACATTACTCATAAGATCAATGGTTATTTTCTAAGCTCACCCAAGATTAGTAGAATTTTACAAACTTGTTTTCAACCAGCCCTGAACAAGCTCACGCAGCTTAAAGCTTAACCATGGGGCTCGCGAGATTGCTTGAGCGGGTAAAAGAGAATGAGCCCGAAGAGGACGATCAACTCCGCTCCCGCAATGATATAGAGTATAGTGTCAGTCATAGTTATGGCTTGCGGCTCTTGGCGATAATAATATATCCCACGATGAGCACGCCGCCCGTGCTGCCGGGGACAAACATTGAATACCACCCGCCTCCAGTATAGGCAATCAAATAAAACTTTGCAATGGTTTTGGTGGGCACGCCCCGGATCGAACCCCGCAGAAGTCCCGCTTCGGCGGGGTTCTACGGGGCAGGCGGTGGACCTCACCTTGTAAGCGATCGAAATGGGCGCGAGAGGGATCGAACCTCTTACCTCAGCAATGTCAATGCTGCGCTCTAACCAAGTGAGCTACGCGCCCTCTTTGTCAGTTTTATGACTTTATGACTTTGTAACTTTATGAACTCTCAAAATTGGGCGCACATGGACTCGAACCATGAACCTGGCGCTTATAAGACGCCTGCTCTAACCAGTTGAGCTATGCGCCCATATCCTCAATCTTCCCTTGCTGATTATAGAGCACCGCCCTCTCCCCTACAACCGCGTCAAAAATAAAAAGATCGCCCGCGCCTACGTCCGTCTGCACACGCGCCGCTATATTCTCACCGAAAGCAGCTTCCCCCGTATCTCGTCCACGACCTCGCGCTCGGCAACGGCGAGCGGCTTCCCCGTGAGCGTGGCGACGATCGCCGTGCGATCACCCGTGAGCGAGTAGGCGGAAAAAAGCTGGCGCAAATCCAGTTGCCGGTCTGTCGTGCGGGCATGCGCCATAACGGCGCCGCCCGGCGATTCCTCCACCAGAAGGAGGGCCATGCGCGTGCGAGGGATAGACCCCATCATCTCGTCCATGACCCCGATCACGTCAGCAGTATCCCCGCCCGCTTTTTCAAAATCCGACGCCGGCATGACCGACCATACCATTTGCGCGAGGCTGTCTTGCTTCAAACGCGCAAGCGCGCGCCCCCATAATTTCAGCGCGCCGACCGTCTTCGTGCGATACAGATTCGCGACAATCTCCTCGCGCTTGGCGCCCAGGCTTACCAGCTGGCTCGCGAGCGACAACGTCTTGGGCGAGACCGACGGCAGGCGGAAACTCTCGGTCTCCGCAGTAATGCCGGTCAAGAGCGCGGTCGCCACCGTCTCGTCCATGAGCTTGGGGTCCCATTGCGCAAGCAGCTCCGCCACGACCTCGGCGGTGGACGATGCGGTCACGTCCACCATGTTGATGCGTCCGAAATGCTCGTTGTGCGTCGTATGATCGATATTGATGATCGGCGTGCTGTAGAAAAATTCAGGATGCTCGACGTAAAAACTCCCCAGCGATTCCAGGTCGGGCGTATCGAGCACGATGACCAGGTCATAGCGCCACTCGGACGGCGCCGTGCCGACGTCTGCAGGCGCAAAAAAACCCTTGCGAGGGGTAATGGCGATATGGAGCGAGCCGTCCACGATGTCATAGGTGAACTCTTCGATTTCCGTATTGCGGAGCGCGAGCTTGATGAGAAACTTCCGCATGGAATCGAGCGCCGGCCGCACTTTTTCGGCGCCCGGCAAAAATTTCAAATTCGCCGGAAGCTGGAATCCCGACACGGCAATCGTATGCGCCTTCTCCATGCGCTCGATCACCGCGGCCAGCGCAACGGCAGCGGTGACTGCATCCACCGACCAATTCTGGCGGAACGTCAGCAGGATTTGCTTGCTCCGTTCGATGGTCTCGAGTATCTGTTGTGAGAGCGACAAAACCATGGCTTCTCTCCGTACTTACATAGTAATGAAGAGCGCGCTGCGCATGGTTGCAGTTCCCGGCCCTTACTCCTTCTGTTGCATGGACGCGCCCAAACCTCCATGCCGAGCGCCGCGGCGGTGAGGAAGGACGTATAAGGACAGAATTACGCCAGTATACTGATTGCGCCTCCGCCTGTCAATCGCTCACGCAAAAAAAGAATAGGGTTGCGGGAAAACTGCCTGTTTTTCGCTTATTTTCATTGACGCGGCGGAAAAAACCAAGTATGGTGTAAGGGCGTCTACCCTCATGCAAAAGTCAAAATTATGGACTCCGACGTACGTCGGAAGGAATTCCTTTATCTTGATTTTTGAGATTTGATTTTTGAATTACATACTATGAACGTCACCGAACTCGCCCGGCGCGTCCGCATCCCGACGCAGCGCCTCAAAGAAGTGCTGCCCGAGCTTGGATTTGATATCGGCATGCGCGCGATCAAAGTGGATGACCGCGCGGCGCAGGCCATCATCGAAAAACTGTCCCATCCGGACGTGCGCGCGCGCATTCTTATGCCGCGTACCGCCGAAGTCGAAGAGCATGCAGACGCCGCAGTGAGCACGTCGGACGCGATAGCGATTCCCGCAAAAATTTTGGTCAAGGAATTTGCCGGCCTCTTGGGATTGCCCGTCACGAAGGTGATCGTGGAACTGATGAAACAGGGGGTCATGGCGGCGCAAAACCAATCCATCGATTTTGAAACCGCGTCCATCATTGCCGGCGATTTGGGGAGAAAAGTCGTACGCGCGCCGGAACAGGCCCTCCATACCTCGCGGCATGAAGCGCAAGAGGAGAAACTCCTCGCCCTGCTGAAAACGGACGACGGCGAAGTACTCGTCGCGCGCCCGCCGGTCGTCGTCGTCATGGGACATGTCGACCACGGGAAGACGACGCTCCTGGACGCCATCCGCAAAACCAACGTTACCGCCCAGGAGCACGGAGGCATTACCCAGCACGTGGGCGCCTACCAAGTGATGGTACCGCCGCACCAAGAACCTGCCCGTTCCCAAGGGATCCTTCGCTCCGCTCAGGATGATTTTGCCGCTGCGCGCAAAATCACCTTCATCGACACCCCGGGGCACGAGGCTTTCACCGCCATGCGCTCCCGCGGCGCGCGCGTGGCGGACATCGCGGTCCTGGTGGTCGCCGCGGACGACGGCGTGCAGCCCCAGACCATCGAAGCGCTCACCCACATCCAGCGCGCCGCGCTGCCGTTCATTGTAGCCATCAACAAAATCGACAAAACAGGCGCGAATCCCGATCGGATCAAGCAGGACCTGGCGAACGTCAACGTCCTGTCCGAAGGATGGGGCGGCAAAACTCCTTTCATCGAAATCTCCGCAAAACAGCGCCAGGGTATTTCTGAACTGCTTGATCTCGTTCTCCTCTTGGCCGATATCGAACGCGACCGGATCCGCGCAAACCCCGCACGTGCCGCCGTCGGTACCATCATCGAATCGCACGTGGACACAGGCGAGGGTCCCGTGGCCACCGTGCTGGTGCAGGCAGGCACCCTCAATGTAGGCGACCTGGTAAGCGTGGACGACGCGTTCGGGAAAATCAAGGCAATGCGGGATTACCAAGGCGTGCCCATTGCCGCCGCAGGCCCGTCCATGCCGGCAAAGATATTGGGGCTGAAGACCCTGCCGCAAGTGGGCGATATTCTCGAAGTAGCCACGAACGCGGCGGCGTACAAACAGATGATGCGCGAACGGAAGCCGAAAAAACGCCCGATTCGTTTCGGCACGCCTCCGCCGTCTGCGGCGCGCGCGCACGAGGAGGATGCGGCGGAGGAAGATGCGCCGAAGATCCCGGAAGTGAATGTAGTGCTGCGTGCGGACGTCTTGGGATCGCTCGAAGCGATCCATGAAGCGCTGGAAACGGTGCATCACCCCGAAGTGAAGGTCAATGTCGTGCAGGAGGGCGTGGGCGTCATCGCAGAGGCGGACGTGCTCGCGGCGGAAGCGGCGCACGGGATGGTGCTTGGCTTCAATGTGGAATCCGCGCCGTCGGCGCTCGAGCTTGCCAAAGATCAACACATCCCGCTCCATTCTTTCACGATTATCTATGAACTCGTCGATACGGTGAAGGCCGCGGTGGAAGCGCTGCTTGCGCCGGAAATCAAGGAAACCAAAACGGGCGCGCTGCAGCTCCTCGCGCTGTTCCGTCAGGACCGGAATACCGCCATCATCGGCGGCAGAGTGATGGCGGGGAAGCTCAAACCCGGCAATCTCTTCCGACTGTTCCGCAACGGAAAAGACGTCGGCAAGGGCAAGATCACAAGCGTGCAAATCGGCAAACAAACGGTGAACGAGGTGACCGAAGGACAGGAGTGCGGCATGAAAGTAGACACCCGCGCAGCCCTTGTCGTCGGCGACACGCTTGAATGCCACACGGAAGAACGAAAAAAAAGAGCGCTCTAACGTGCGCCGCTCCGCAGCCGCAGGGGCATGATAGCCCTTGCTTTTTTTTATTGCTATGATAGGGTATTCGGCCCGTCTAAACTTCTGCGAGACGCACTACCATTATTCATTTCATAATACATTTTATGAGACAGTACGTAATGAAAGAGTTGTGTAGTATTGCAAAAATGTAGGCGGGTATGCGCGACTTTCTATTCCAAGCCAGGCGTGTCCTCTCCGCGATTGCCGCAGCGGAGCGTTTCCTCATCGTCACGCACCAGAAACCGGACGGCGACGCCGTGGGTTCTGCAACCGCACTGGCGGGATTTCTTGAGAAACTCCACAAGCATGCCCGCATCTTCTGTCTGCACGCGCCGCAGGAACGCTTCCACTATCTTCCCCACCTCCGCCTCTTCACCGCCGATCCGAACATATTCCATGATCCGTGGCACGAATCGGTAATCGTGCTGGATTCGTCCGATCTCGCGTATGCAGGCGTCGCGGACATCGTCGGGGCGCTGAAAACTCCCCTGCCTCCCCTCATGAACATCGACCATCATGCGTCCAACACTCACTTCGGCGAATACCGCCTCATTGACGCGAGCGCCCCCTCGACCACCAGCATCCTCTACCGCCTGTTCTCGCTCGAACACCGCCATCTCATCGACCGCCCTATCGCCACCTCGTTGCTCACCGGCCTGCTCACCGACACCAGCCATTTCTCCAATCCGGCCACCAGCGAGCATGCGCTCACCGTCGGCGCGGAACTCCTCAAACACGGCGCGCAGTTCCGCCAAATCACCGCGGCCGCCTGGCAACACAACGAAGTCGCCACGCTCCATATCTGGGGGAAAGCGCTCGCGCGCCTGCAGTATCACCCGCGCTACCGCATCGCGGTCACCGTGCTGACCAGGGAGGATTTCCGCGAGGCGCGCGTCGAAGGAGATCCCACCGAAGGGATCGCAAACTTCCTGGTCAATCTCAAGGAAGCGGACGTCATTCTCCTCCTCAAAGAGCAGGCGGACGGCACCATACGCGGGAGCCTTCGCACCGTCAAAGATGACCTCGACGTGTCCCGGCTCGCCCGCGTCTTCGGCGGCGGCGGCCATAAAAAAGCGGCGGGGTTCGGCATTCAAGGAAGGTTGGTGCAGACGGAGAGGGGATGGGAGATTATTGAGAAATGACCAATACCCAAACCCCAATGTCCAATGTGGGATTTTAAGAATTGGGATTTTATTGGGAATTGAGTCTTAAGAATTGGGATTTACATCCGTGATTGTCTCTCACGAATTATTTGTATATAATACGCTCATATGCAAACCAATCCTCGTAACCTCTACCTCATTCCCACCGTCATCGAGAAAACCTCTTACGGCGAGCGGGCGTATGACATCTATTCGCGCCTGCTGAAAGAACGCATCGTATTCCTGGGCGATACGATCGACGACGGCGTGGCAAATACCATCATCGCGCAGCTCCTGTTCCTGCAGAGCCAGGACAAGGCCAAAGACATCAGTCTCTACATCAACAGCCCGGGCGGCTCGGTCACGGCAGGCCTGGCCATCTACGACACCATGCAGTACGTGAAGCCGGATGTGGTGACCATCTGCGTGGGGCTTGCCGGCAGCATGGGGGCGGTCTTGCTCTCGTCGGGCGCGAAAGGCAAGCGTTTTTCCCTGCCGAACGGCGAGATCCTTCTCCACCAGGTGATGGGCGGGGCGGAAGGGCAGGCGGTGGACATTAAAATTCGCGCCGAACATATCCTCAAAATGAAAGACCGGCTCAATAAAATCATCGCCAAACACACCGGCCAGACGCTCCAGAAAATAGACAAAGACACCGACCGCGACTACTATATGTCGGCGGAAGAGGCGAAAGCGTACGGCGTGATTGATAAGATCATCAGTTAATCACACACACGCCTTGACGCCTCCTCTCTCACTGCATACACTATGCGCTATGATGGCACACACGGTAAAACTTGACGCGCAAGACGGGCTCGTGCTTCCTCCCGCGTTCTGGAAGCGAATCGGTTTCCGCGAAAACGAGGAGTTTGTCGTACAAGGACACATGCCGGTCGTCACCCTCATCCCGAAACGGATGATCAGCGCCTACCGCCGCCAATCAGAGCTCTCCAATGCCAAACTCCGTCAGCTCGGTCTTGAGGATGACCGTGTATGGACGAAAGAGTCTGCAGCATTGCGGAAAACAAGAGCGCGGCTCAATAAGAAAGAATACCCTGAACTCTATGCCTGACGCGCCGCGTGTATTCATCGATTCCTCGGTACTCTTCTCCGCCACCAAGTCTCTGCTTGGTGGTTCATTTCGTCTCCTCGAAGAATGCGCGTTGAAAAAATGCGAAGCGAAGCGGAGTCCCGCACCGAGAATCAGAATGATTCTCTGGTGCGTGGATACCTTGCGCTTGATGAGTTGCAAATGACCCCCACATCCCCAGCGTGCTCAAGTACCTCTACGACCATTACGACATAAATTGATCGTCACCGGCTCAAGCTCGTACTATCTCAAAAATCTCTTCTCCGAATCGCTCGCGGGGAGGAAAAAGATATTTGACCTCCTTCCTCTCAATTTCGGGGAATTTCTTACCTTTAAGGGAATCACGTGGAGCAAATTGGAAAAACTCCAGGAGACGTTTCACCGTACAGAGTACGATCGGACACAGGCGTACTACGAGGAATACCTCGCATACGGCGGATTTCCGGAAGTGGCGCTTGCCGCAGCGCCGCAGGAGAAAAAAGACCTGCTTGCCGACATTGTGAGCTCCTACGTCAATATCGACATCAAAACGCTTGCGGATTTTAGAAACCAGGAGCGTATCTATGCGCTCATGAAGATGCTCGCGGCGCACGCGGGCACGAAACTTGACCACGCGAAACTCTCGCGCCTTACCGGCATTTCCCGCCCCACGGTCATCACGTACCTCAATTTTCTCGAAAAAACGTATTTCATTTCCCGCGTATCCGTGAAAGCCACGCGCCCCGATCGAGAAATCGTAAAGGAGAAAAAAAGTGTATCTCTGCGACAACGGCATTCTGCATGCGCTCGCGGAGGTGGCGGGCGGCGTTACATTATGAAAACGCCGCATTCAACCAGCTGCGCCATTACGGAACGCTCTCCTACTATTCGCTAAAAAACGGAAAAGAAATTGACTTTATTCTGGACGGTACTGCCGCATTTGAAATAAAAGAATCGCCCACCGAACCGGACGGCCGCGCACTCCAGGCGCTCGCGCAACACGCGGCAACATCGCAGGCGCGTCTTGTGGGAAGATATGCGGTGCCGAAATTCGATACCTATATCTGGGGCGGTGAAATCCGCTAACGCTTGCGCAAATCTCCCTGACGTGGTATCGTGCCACTACGGTTACCTTATTATGAATTTTGGGAACAGTTTTGTGAGAATTGGGAATTTCGTGATACATACGACAAGAGTACGCCGCATGACCGTTGTTGAAGAACTATTTGTTCAGCCTTCAACCTCCCATCGTGGCCTTATGCAAGCGCAGCAAGGCCTTTCCTCTCTTGCCTTTATCGTTCGCTAGGGTACTCCTCGCGTACAGATTCCTCATCTCATAAAACTTCCCAGTAACATCAGGGAAGTATGGATTTTATCATTGCACTCGTGGCCCTCGTTTTAGGCATCGGCGGGGGATATTTCGTGCGCAAACTTATTGCGCAGCAATCGGTCGCATCGGCCGAAACGAAAGCGGCGCATCTGATCGAGGAAACGCGCACCAAACAAAAAGAACTTTTGGTGGAAGCCAAAGACAAAGCGCTCGCCGTTATCGAGGAAGCCAAGCGGGAAAAAGAAGTGCAGATGCGGGACGTTGCGGCGCAGCAGCGGCGCCTGCAGCAGCGTGAGGAGCTGTTCGACCGCAAACTCCTCGAATTCGAGGATAAGCAGCAGCAACTGCAGGATGCGCGGCACAAAGTGGATCATGTGAAAGAAGAACTCCTGAAGCTCAAGGAAGATTCTCTGAAGAAGCTCGAAGCGATCGCGGGACTCACGCGCGAAGAAGCGGCGCGCACGCTGCTGGAGCGCACCGAACGGGACGTCAAAGACGAACTCCTCTCCCGCATACGGAAATTGGAGCGTGAAACGTCGGAGGAATGGGAACGCCGCGCGCGCCACTATATCGCAACGGCCATGGAGCGCTGCGCCTCGTCTCATGCGGTGGAAACGACCACCACCGTGGTGGCGCTGCCGAACGACGAAATGAAAGGACGCATCATCGGCCGCGAAGGGCGCAATATCAAGGCATTCGAACAATTGACCGGCGTGGAAATCGTCGTGGATGAAACGCCGCAAACCATCGTCATTTCCGGATTCTCCCTGCTGCGGCGCCACATCGCGAAAATCGCGCTGGAGAAACTCATCCTCGACGGCCGCATTCATCCCGGAAGGATCGAAGAAGCGCTGGATGCCGCGAAAAAAGAGATTGCTCTTGAGATCAAAAAAGCGGGCGAAGACGCCGCCTATGAAGTCGGCGTAGTGGGGCTCGACCCCAAACTCCTGCAGATACTCGGGCGCCTCAAATACCGCACCAGCTACGGACACAACGTGCTCGCCCACTCCATCGAGGTGGGGCATCTATCTGGCCTGCTTGCCGAGGAGCTGGGCGCGAACGTCACCGTCGCGAAAAAAGGAGGCCTCCTGCACGACATCGGCAAGGCGGTGGACCACGAGATCCAGGGCGCGCACACGGACCTGGGCCGGGACATTATGAAAAAATTCGGCCTGCCCGAGGAAATCGCCTACATCGCCATCGCCCATCATGAGGACCACCCGTCTACTTTGGAAGGTATCATCGTCAAGGTGGCGGATGCGATCTCAGGCGCCCGCCCCGGCGCGCGCAAGGACACCTTCGAACAATACGTCCAGCGCCTGGAAGAGCTGGAGAAGCTCGCCACCTCGTTTGAAGGCGTGGAGAAATGCTACGCGATCCAGGCGGGCCGTGAAATCCGCGTCTTTGTGCATCCGGATAAAATCGACGACTGGACGGCGCAGAAACTCGCGCGCGACATTGCCAATAAAATAGAAGCGGAGCTGAAATACCCGGGCGAGATCAGGGTGACGCTTATCCGGGAACGAAGGGTGATCGAATATGCACGGTAAGTCGTCTCACGGTTACACAATGTTGACCGTATCGTCAAACGGTTACGTCAATCGTCAACGTGACGCTTGACGAATGACGAAAACCGATACGAGCATCGTAGCCATAAACAAATAACGAAAGATCAGCTATGAGAATATTATTCTTCGGCGACATTGTGGGCAAAATTGGCCGCAAAGCGCTGGCCGCGGTCATGCCGGGCGTACGCAATGAGCTGCATCCCGACGTCGTGATCGTGAATGGAGAAAACATGGCGCACGGTCTCGGCATCACGCGCAAAACGCTTGAGGACGTGCTTGCCTGCGGCGTGGATGCGGTCACCACCGGCAACCACATCGGCTCAAAGGAAGAGTTCCAATCCATACTCGAGGAGCACGGCAGCCGCGTCCTGCGGCCCGCAAACTATCCTCCCGCCGTGCCGGGACGCGGCGTGCACGTCATCGCGGTAGGATCGCGGAGTCTCGCCATCGTCAATCTCATGGGGCGGGTATTCATGCATGAAATCCTCGACTGCCCCTTCCGGACATTTGACGCCCTGATGCAGACCCCCGCGCTCGCGCACGCCGACGCGGTGGTGGTTGATTTTCACGCGGAGGCGACGTCGGAAAAAAACGCCTTTGGCTGGCACGCGGACGGGCGCGCGCACGCCGTCATAGGCTCGCACACGCACGTTCCCACAGCGGACGCGAAAATCCTCCCCAAAGGTTGCGCATACCTCACGGACGCGGGCATGGTGGGAGGGCGCGACGGCGTGATCGGCGTGCACACCGAAGGGCCGCTGCGCGGATTTCTGACGCAACTCAACGGAAAATTCGAGGTCATCGAATCAGGCATGGCGCAGGTAAACGGCGTGGTCATTGACATTGATCCTGCCGCCCGCCGCGCCACTGCCATCCAACGGTTTGATAAGGAAGTCTCGATAGGGTAAGATGGAAGCGACGTCACGCGACCGAGTACGTCATTAATACGCAAAAAGGTCGGCCCCGACATATTGCGTGAACTCGCGTGTATCGTAGCGTAAACTAACATCTACGCATATGAATAAAGCAGACCTCATCGACACCATCGCCAAAAAAACAAGCCTCGCGCGCAAAGATGTGGAGATGGTCCTGGAAAACTTCGAGGAAATCACCATCGCCACGCTGAAAGCAGGCGGTGAAGTGACCCTCACGGGTTTCGGCACCTTCATGACCAAGCACCGCGCCGCGCGCATGGGCGTGAATCCCCAGAGACCGACGGAGAAAATGCACATCCCTGCTGTCACCGTACCCAAATTCAAAGCCGGAAAAAATCTGAAAGACTCTTTGAAATAATTCCTTTCCCCCGCCTTTCCTTCCTCACCCTACGGGTGGGGTTTTGCGTTGAAAAAAATGAAAAACCGTGCTATACTCATAGCATGCAGACTGACACTCACGGTCTTTTTTATTCGCAAAAAAATTAATCTTCAAATAGACCCGGTCGTTTCACGCCGCGACACGCCATAACCGGCCCCCGATGAAGAACACCTCATGTGCGCTACGGGGCAGGCGCGGTGCGGTTTACCCCGAAGTGACGCAGAGCGTCTCCTGCGGGGCCGGAATGCACCCACATACAAATTGAGCAACTCCCTATGCGCGCCACGTTCTCCCTTACTGCACGACTGCCCGCCCTCTACATATCAATCGCAGTTGCGCTTGCCGCGAGCGTAATGTCTTTTCATGTCGCACACGCCGCCGCTCCCACGGCGCTCGTAACGAATGCGGGCGCAAGCGTCATCCAGCTTCTTCCCGAACAGGGGAAAAAACTCGCCTTCCAATTCTTAAATACCGGCACCCTCACGTGGCGCGCGAGCGGGGGCGCCCCCATCCGTTTCCGCTTCCGCGGTTTCGGCGCGTCCTTCCACCATGCGTCCTGGATATCCGAAGAAATCCCCACACGGCTCTCCGAGGCCTCGGTAAAACCAGGAGAAGTGGGCACGTTCTATGTCACGGTGCTCGCGCCTCCTGCCGAAGGTCATTATCGCATCTCGCCTTACTTAATTCTCGGGTCTACGCCGGTACAGCATGATCTCATCGAGCTTGATATGCAGGTGGAAATCCCGCGCCCGAAGCCTGCTCCCCCCGCGCCTCCTGCCCCGTCTTCTTCAACCGGCGTCGGCACCGTCGCAGGCCTTTCCACTGCCGCACCGATGCTGAACCAAGAACCAGCCATTCGCGTAGGTCTCTTCGTCGCAGACACCCCCGTCACTATTACGGCAGAGAGCATATTTACCATTACCTCCGGCGGCAACCCTCTCGCGTCACTGGGGCCCGGTTCAATGATCACTCTCGCCGGCGCCAACGGCCGCTTCTCGTATACGTTGCCCAACGGCACATCCGCGGAAACCGCACAGACGATCCGTCTGGAAGCATCGGGAGGTATCCTTGACGTGCCCAGCCTCGAGCAGAGGGCAGAATGGAATCAGAGCCTCAACGACAACCGTTTTCGCGGCGTACTCGAGCTCTACTACGCCGACAATACCCAGCGCTACTGGCTGGTCAACGAATTGCCTCTGGAGCATTACCTCAGAGGCCTTGCGGAAACGTCCCAGGGAGCTCCTCCCGAATACCATAAAGCGCTTGCCGTCGCCACACGCTCCTACGCGCTGTATCACTGGTATGCCAACAAAAAACATGGAGGGCATTTCCATGTGGACGCAAAATATGATCAGGTCTACCGCGGCTATGGCGTGGATCGGCGCTTGACCGATTTCGGTCGCGCAATTGACGCCACGCGCGGCATCGTCGCCGCAATCGGAGAGGACGTCGTCGTCACTCCATATTTTTCCCAATCCGACGGCCGCACGCGTTCATGGAAAGAGATCTGGGGAGGCGACACGCACCCGTGGCTTATCTCCGTACCCGTACCCTGGGATCAGGGGAAACAACTCTACGGCCATGGGGTCGGCATGTCATCTCTGGGAGCTGCCAGCATGGCGCGCGACGGCAAATCATGGGAGGAGATTCTCAAATACTTCTACACGGGCGTCGAGTTAAGAAAAGCGTACGAATAGCCTCACGTACTAAACAAAAAATTCCGCGTCGTAGCGGAACGATTTTTTTGAAAGGCCTAGGCCGGACTCGAACCGGCGCGTAGCTGTTTTGCAGACAGCCGCGTTACCCCTTCGCCACTAGGCCATTTTATCTGTGCTCCAATTCTGCCCGTACTGCCCGTGCGTGCGTAATGATCTCTTTCTTATCAATCGTATCCCGATCGCTCTTGGCGTAGATCGTGAGAGGAGCAATAAGCTCCTCTTGCTTTACATACAGCACAATCAGGCGAAACGAACTGCTCTTGCCTTTCGGTAGATCACGTAATCGCAATCGTATCTTATACGCCCCCGCACCAAGTGAGACCGCCTGACGCTCATCAAAGCGCTCAAGATCTTTGATGAGATCATCAAGCGACAAATGATGTTTCTTGAGAATAAGTTTCAGCTGCCGTTTGAAATGTTCTGTAATGAAATACCGCATACCTCACCGCAGATCAGACAGCTGCTCCTCAAGAGAAGGAATCTTCTTGTTTTTAAATTTTCGCGTGAGCGTGGCGGATAAATCGTTCATGACCGTCTCGTATTCGCGGTCAATATCGCCTCCCGGCCGATTCATGACATGCAAGAAACTCAAAGCGGCAAAACGGAAAAATTCCGCCCTGCTCGAAAACCCATGATCCCTGATTGCCTGCGTGACCTTCTTCTCAAATGGTTTGGTGACCGTAAAATTGACAACTGCCATATAGTATGAATCTTATATCGATATTATATATATACACCGTGCCTATGTCAAACTGAAAGAAGGGCTTTTGGCCCCTCTTTTCATTTCAAACAGTACACCCCCACACCCCGCCACGGCGGGGTGGCATTCTCTGGTGTGGGGGTAAACTAATACACCTCGATGGTCGCCACCTTCACCCCGAACTGCACTGCCTCTTCGCGGCTCTCCATCCACACATCCACGCGGTCGGCAAAGCGCTCATGCATGCGATCGGTGACGTAAAATACCTTGTCGCCGAAAAGGGCGGGGATCTTGACCTGCGTGCCGAACCGCAGGAAATTTGCGGCAATAATGCCGTCCCGCACCCGCATGCCGTTGGCGGTAATAAACGGCGTATCATCGGTCTGATCGGGAGTCGAGGAATAGGCAGTGATCACGACCGTGCGCGTATGTCGGGGCCGCAAATCTTCCGTCACGGGAAGCGCTTGTGCCGTGCGTGCCTCCCCCTCCGGCGCCCCTTGAGGAACGACCAAGACCGACGCGCTAATGTCCTGCGCAAAAATGGTTGGCTGAAGCGTCTGCGCCCCCACTATCCCTGCGGCATCCGCGCTATGGGGGAAAAGCGCCAATTCGCACACAAGTGCAAACGCGAGACCGCGTGCGATATGCAAATGATGATTCTTGAATATGGTCATACAATGCAGAACGTTACATTTTCCCAATTAAAAAAGGATCACATGATCCTTGGAAATATATATTTTATTTAAAACAGCCCACTATATCATAAGAAAATGCTACTGTCAATCCCGTGGGGGGGTCGGGGTCTTGTACTTATATCATCTTGCGCTCTTTCAAAATCGCATACACGGCGGGAATCTTGATGTCGACGGGCACGCCACCGGGAGGATTTGTCACAAGATTTATTAAGCCGGCAAGCGGAACTGTTATGACTTCAATCTGTTCGGACGCCTCGGGCTGCGGCGCACCCACTTTCACGCAATCCGCCGCATACATCACATTGGCGAGATCGCCGACAACCCCCGAATCGAAAATGCCAGTGAGTAATTGCGTCATCGTGCCCGCGGCGTATCCTGTTTCTTCTCTCAATTCCCTATGAGCGGCATCCACAATCGACTCGCCCTGCCGATCTAATACTCCGGCAGGCAATTCAATGGCCTCTTTGCCGATGGGAAAACGGTATTGCTTTACCAAAATAACTTCTTTCGCTTTTGTCACGGCGAAAAGCATCACGATATTTGTGCTGCATATACGCTCTACGCTCTCCCATTGTTTACGCATACCGAAACGATCGAAATATTCATGCGCCACAAAACGCAAAAAACGTCCCTGCGAAAGGACTTCTTTTTTTCCGATCGGCCGTACTTTATTTGATTGAGACATCATGACGTTGAGCTAGCCGTAACGCTCCCGTGACGGGAGATGCGCGCACGCGGATAAAACGAACGCGAGGAGCATGCGGGCGTACGGCGCGCGCAAATGGCCGCACGATGAGCGCCCCCGCCTTCCACGCTCCTCCGGACAACACGCAGTCAAACCGCATGCGGGAAAGTCCTGCCCGTGCCACCACTGCGTGTACCATGGCAGCCAATTCATGCGCGGCGTCGTATACAATCTTTTTCGCTACTCTGTCGCCCTGTCGCGCCGTCCGCGTACAAAGCGGAGCCAGCCGAGCGATTGCCGTTTTATCAAACCCCGACCGATTCATCCCTGCACCAAAATCTTTGGTGTGGGGATACACCACGTCCACCGCATCCCGCATGGTGCGCACCTTCAGAAGGGCACACAACGATTGTTCAAGCGCCGTCTCAGCCCCCCTCCGGTCAAAGCTCTTTACTGCCGCGCGCAGCATCTGCGATCCGATCCAGTACGCGCTCCCTTCGTCAGCCAACACAGAACCGAGCCCGCCTGCGTATGCCTCGCCGCGCGGGCCCACTGCATACGCGTTGGAACCCGTGCCGGCGATAAGCGCTGCGCCAAAGGGCGCGTCCGTCCCTGCGGCGAGCGCAATCACCACATCGTTCACCACCCGAAATCGGTCAGCAAAACGCGGTTTGAAATATTGATACATCAGCGCCGATAGTATCTTCCAGTCGTTCAACGTGTCAACGCCCGACAGCCCGAATACGGCATACGCATATGACGGAGATGTCACGCGCGCCTTCTTCTCCGCAGCGAGAATCGCCTTGCGAAGATTCTTCATCGCCCCTTTCAATCCTACTACTTTATACAAAGAAGGACCGGCCCTACCCGTCCCCACAATCTTCCCCCGCTCATTCGCCACCGCCGCAGTCGTGCTCGTACCTCCGCCGTCGATGCCGAGATAGTAACGCATAAGATTTCGTTTAACGTCCATGGGCTATGATGCCCGTTTCATCTTTCGTCGTACGTTAGACGTAACCGAACTACGATACGGGCCTCGTTACCGTAACCGACTTACCAACCTCACAGGATGTCCTCCAAACTCCTTTCTCAACGCAGCTACCATCTTGTGCGCAAATGCTCCTTTCCCATTCCGTGAGCGCGCACGCTCGTTGAGCGACGCCTTAATCGCCGGCACGCGCACCCCGCGGCGGCGTGCTTCCTCAAGAGCCCAATTTCCCGTCGTTCCTCCCTCGACATAGGGAGCGAGGTGTTTAAAATTTTTCTCTTTCAACGCCGCACGCGCCCACGCGACCAGCCGTGAATCAATAATGCTCTTCTTCGTCCACACATCTGCAACCTTTGCCAAATCAAGCTTCAAGGGAGATCGCTCCAATACCGCCAATCCCTCGGCAATCGCCTCCATCATGCCCACTTCAATGCCATTGTGCATGGTCTTTACCAAATGTCCTGCCCCCGACAAACCGCAATAGAGATAGCCGCTGCGCGGTCGGCTCATAATTTTCAAAAGCGGTTCAATGTGTTTGAATGCTTTTCTGTCGCCGCCTGCCATAAAACACCATCCGTCGCGTGCGCCGGTGATCCCGCCTGATGTGCCAATATCAAGGAAATAAATTCCGCGCTTTTTCAACTGTTTCGCGCGCCGCTGCGAATCCAAATAATTCGAATTGCCCCCGTCTATAATAATATCTCCACGTTTTAACTGATTAACTGACAAACTGATTAACTGATCGACCGTCCGTCCTTGCGGTACCATCAGCCAAATGATTTTTTTCCCTTTTAACCGTCGCGCCACGTCCTGCGCCGATGACGCAATCACTGCCCCCGCTTTTTTAACGGCAGGGTACGCATCAGCCGAACGATTATATGCCACCACCTGCACGCCCGACTTCAAAAGCCGCAGCGCCATCGCCTTGCCCATTTTTCCCAACCCTATGAAGCCAATGGTCATATCTCCAATACTACTTTCAATTGATTCTGATCTTTCAGATCAAATGCTTTCTGATATTCTCGCAGAGGGAACCGGTGCGTGATCGCGCGAGAAAGAATCTTATCGTATTTTTTTTCGATCTTCTCTATCATCGCCACGGCCTTCTCGAAATGCGTGCGGTTGCCATTGACCGTGCCGATGATGACCTGATTTTGTCGTACAATTTGGCGCAGGAGCAGATCCGCGTCAAACTCCTCGTTCCTCCCCGATACGCGGGGAATCCCCGTCATCAAATAAATCGCATTGCGACTCATCGCGGGGATATAGTCAATCGCCAGCTTGCTTGCGCCCGAGGCCTCGAAGATAAGGTCAATGCGGTCGATCCCGCGCGCGACCTGCTGCGGGGTGAATGCCTTGCCGTCGAGGTACCGCGCACCAAGCTCTTTGATAATCTGCACCTTGATATTGTCCTGCGGCACGATCTCCACATTATAAAGCTCCATGCCGTGATACGCGAGCACGGCAGTCGCCAAGAATCCCAGCGGTCCCGCGCCGATCACAATGCCCTTTTTGCAACCGCCCCATCCTTCGGTATCCCAGCCGTGATCGGGATGCGGGCAGGAAAACGGCACCCGGCGCTGAATCAGCTGCATTTGCTCAATCGCTTTCATCACGATGCTCATAGGCTCGACCCAGACGCCGATTTGCGCGAGCGCTGCGGGCAAGTGCACGAGATGTCGTTCGTGCTCCACAATATACTCGGTGAGGAAACCATGCAGCTTATGGAGGCCACGCTCTTTATAGAGCCCCGTATAGCAGTAATCGCTCTGATGGTTGCGGCAGGCCGTACAAATACCGCAACCACGCCGTGCCGTGGGCACGACGATATCGCCTGGTTTAAATTCTTTCACATCCTTCCCCACCTCTTCAACCACCCCATAGCCCTCGTGCCCTAAGATCAAAAATTCTTCCTGCGCAGGCGCGTCAACGATATTATTGTAATACAGCGATTTATCGCTCCCGCAGATACCGCTTGCCTTGAGGCGCACCAGCGCCTCATCCGCCCGCTCAATCGCAGGCTTAGGCAAATCAAAATCAAACACGCCCGGAATATTTTTTTTCAGTCCGACTGAAAACATAATGCTAATGTCATGCGAATGGATACAAATGCAACGAATAGATGCGAATATTTGTATCTATTGGCAGCATTGGAATCTCATTGGTAGATTGGAATTACTTTATTCAACAATTGGCGCGATCGTATGCCCGAACAATTCCGATACTTCTGTGGTATACGCTGCGAGATGCTCTTTGAAATACGGCAGGTGCTGCTTCTGGATCTGCCCGATCACATAATATCCGACCGCCATCATGGCAACATACCCCGCGCCCTCGGGCAGCGGCACATGAAAACGGTGTTCTGGCTTCCCCCAAATCGTATTCTCAACGCCGAAACTGATAAAGAGCTCGTCCGAAGGCACCACCGTCGTCGCATGCCGCATATATTCGGACGTCTCCACGTCGCGCGTGATTCTCCGGCCGAACAGTTCGATAAATTTGACCTGGAGCATCCGCGCGATGCCCGACAGGTGCGGCGGGAGGATGAGGAAGAATTTATTATAGCGGGAAAAGTCGGGAAATTCCATTGAAGCGATACGTTTCTGGAGAAACGCATAGATTGCCGCGGGGTCCTCCCGGGTCGCACCCAGAATCATGCCCATATAGGTAGAGGTGTTATAGGTGTAGGGCTCGCGGTTTTTGGGAAACACATACTCCTGGTCGGCGTGTTTCAGGTCAAGCACTTGGCTGGCCGTAGAGCGCGGCGTGTTGGTAATGAGCGTTACCGGTTTGCCGTACTGCTTCGCGGTTTTGGCAATAAGGGGCGCATGCTTCTCGCCTGACGCCGACACGAGTACCACGCCGTCAATGTCCGACATGCGCTTCAGTTTATCTTCATAATTACTTTCCGACGCAAACACCGCGTCAATATCCTGAAAGACAATCCTACCGGTCGCCTCGGCATTGCCAGAACCCACCACCAGCGGCCGCCGGTAGGCTGACAGATCCATCTGCGGCAATGGCGCTTTCTGGAAGAGCTCCAATGCGGCAAGCACCGCCACGTCTAAATCAGGGAGAGAGGCGAGATCAAAGGTATTGAGAATATGTATATGGGGATACTCCATATTTCCGATCTTCCGTTATTGTACTATACTTGGCGTATACATGCGTAATGAATGCGTATAAATGAGATTTTTATGAAATTATTCATTGACTCTGCCAATTTAGACGAAATAAAACAAGCCTCGTCGTGGGGCATTCTCGACGGCTGTACCACCAACCCCACGCTTGCGGCAAAAAACGGGGTCAAGGACTTTCTCCCCATTGCCAAGCAAATCCTGAAAGCCGTCCCCGGACCGGTGAGCCTGGAAGTGCTTGCGCAAGACTTTGCGGGGATGATGAAAGAAGGCGCGTCGCTTGCGAAACTCGGCAAAAATGTCGTGGTGAAACTCCCGACCACGTGGGAAGGGTTGAAAGCCTGCCGCGCGCTTACCGCAAAAAAAATACCCGTCAATATGACGCTGGTATTCTCTCCCCTGCAGGCGCTCCTGGTCGCCAAAGCCGGCGCCTCCTACGTCTCGCCCTTTGTCGGTCGTCTTGACGATATCGGCGATCACGGAAATGAGATGGTGGATGAGATTCTGGAAATCTATGCGAACTACGGATTCAAAACTCAGGTACTCTATGCGAGCGTCCGCTCGCCCCAGCACGTCAAGGACGCGGCGCTCATGGGCTGTCATATCGCCACCTGCCCCTTCAGCGTGCTCGAAAAACTCATCAAGCACCCTTTGACCGATACGGGATTGAGTACATTTCTCTCAGACTGGAAAAAATCCGGGTTGAAACCGCTTGTGTGATGATCCTGTCATCCTGTGCCGAGACGAAGGACTGATCAACTATCCAAAAATACAGAGAGCCCCGATCCGAACAGATCGAGGCTTTCTTTTTTTTCGCCGCGTTACGGCACCAATTCGATTTGGTGGGTGCTCAATGATCCGCACTCAGTCTCAAGCCAAAGCACAGCTCGAGCTCCCATCTCTCCTCGAATAGAGGATTGGGAGAGCTGAAATATCCCCAAAGCCACAGACATGGTGTCCTGTTTTACCAGAACATTTGTAGCATCATAAACCGCAGTACGCAGATTCATGCTCTGGTCCCCGAAACTGTCTACCCAGAACACCGCCGGATTCCCGGCATCAGTCCAGTGCTTCTGGATGATGCCGTAAAAATTCCCAGCAGAATCGTCCCTGACTGTCTGCCCCTGCGAGACCGCAAACAACAATTTTGGCCGCGGGCAATCCCCCCATGGGTCATTTACACCGCAACCAAAAAATTGGATGGCTGCCAGCGCGAAAACAAAAAAGCATGTCTTCATGACTGCTCCTTTCTTTTAAACGAGTGATTAGTTTCAGTGAATTATTATCGCTCCCTTGTACCACGAACTCTCTCTCTCTCTGTCAAGCGCGCTTGATGTGCGAGTTCATAAAGTCTTTAAAGTCCATCAAGTGTTTTGAGACACCCTCACCCCACCCTCTCCCTTCCTAGGGAGAGGAGCAAAAACAAAATTCTCTCCCTAACAAGGGAGAGAACGGAAGAGAGGGTGTACTCGCGCTGGTTCGCTTCTACCGGAGCAAAATCGCTCTCACAGGAGATGCTTCTACTCCCATAATCCGGAGCGGCAAGCAGACGAGCGTGTACTTCCCCGGCTTCACGTGCTGCAAATTCACTCCTTCCACTATCGCCACGCTTGCCTTCAATAAATTCACATGCACCGGGTGTCCGGGATTGCCTCTGCGCTCGACGGAGAGATAGTCCACGCCGATGAATTTTGTGCCCTTCGCCGCAAGAAACTTTGCCGCCTCATTCCCTATCGCCACATAATCCTGATAAAATTTCTTCGCAAATAAATGCTTCCCGTTTCCCAGATTGAACAATAACCGCTCACCGCGCTGAATATTGAATCGCTTTATGTCTTGCATTTCGACCTCTTTCCGCTTTCCCATATTTAATTTCAGCACGCGGCACGGCCCGACGAGTTTGTCGAGTGCGATTGACTCCAACGGTTTCCCCTTTGCTAAAAAATGTTTCGGCGCATCGAGATGCGTGCCCGTATGCGCGCCGAACGAAAGATGGGACACATGCACGCCGTCTTGGGGAAACCGCCGCACGGTCCGCACGCGCAGACCCTG
>Ga0209211_10003284_pt1 | contig 26606 bp, 30 predicted proteins | sample RifGroA2_FD_183992 | JGI IMG/M metagenome (GOLD analysis project Ga0209211, IMG submission 183992) | Groundwater microbial communities from Rifle, Colorado, USA - Groundwater A2 (SPAdes) (version 2) | ecosystem: Environmental > Aquatic > Deep subsurface > Groundwater | place: Rifle, Colorado...
CCATAGTTTCAATTTAAGGTTTTTATAATCCCCCGCCCGCAACGCTTCCGCTTGCGAGGCGGGCAGGCCCGCCGAATAAGTTATTTTGTTTTTGGCGGGGACATTATAAAATTCTTGAAAATATTTATCGTCTTTGTTTATAACGTGATTATTTTTCACGTATTCAAAAAATTTCAGTTTGTATTTTTTATAATTTTCAAAAGAACCGTGCGCTTCTATGTGTTCCGTCGCCAGTTTGGTGAAAACCGCCGTATCAAAATTTATAAATCTGTGCCGATTCTGAAGAACTCCCTGCGAACTGACTTCCAAAACGACGAACTGACAACTGACTTTTACCGCTTTGGCAAGAAAAGATTGGATGGCAAACCGGCCCGGCATTGTCATCTTCAGGCTGTTGGGCCACTCTTTTTCGGCAATTTTGAATTGGATGGTGGAAATGGCCGCCGTTTTATAGCCAACGCCTTCCAGAATCCGGCTTAGGAAATAAACGGTGGACGACTTCCCTTTCGTGCCGGTTACGCCTATTACTTTTAATTTCCGTGATGGAAAACCGTAAATCAGCGCCGCCAAATAAGCCAGCGTCAAATGGTACATCGGCTGAAAAAATTCAAAAACCGGCTTGGGAATTATCTTGCGACCAAAATTTCTTACGAGCGAAGCGAGTGTAGAAATTGGAAGTACTCTTGTGGTGCGACCAATATTTAAAATTTTTTCCATTTAGTTTACAAACAATCAAATTCTTCCAAAGAAATTTTCATCTCTTTAATAAGTTTATGCGCCAACCCCTTGGGAATGTCTCCGTGATGTTTATGAGGAAATGGTATGGTTATTTGTTTTACTGGATGAAAATAAACAACGTGTTTGCTTTTTCTGACAGGAACATACCCGGCTCGTTCTAATTTTTTGGCAAATTTATTATAACTGACCGACTTAAGCCTTGACATATCTTGGAATTGAAACGAAAGAAAACTTCCTGATTGTTTCCGGTTTTATCGTTTCTTTTGGAGATTTTTTACTAAATTCTTGAATTACTTCCAAGCAGTCTTTTATTGCCATGCGAATATTTTTATACGCTTCTTGCATGTTTTCACCATACACAACACAACCGGGAATTGCCGGCGCAGAAGCGACATAACCGCGTTTTTCGTCGCGTTCATAGATTATGTAATACTGATTTTCCAATTTTTTCATATTGCTATTTTAACACAAAACAGGATTTTTCCCATTGTTTCGTAAATTTAAAAACTTTTTACAATAAGAATAAAAAGAATAGGTGTTGCGAAAAAAGCGAGCAAATTAAAATAAGCGCTAATTTTGCTATTTTTCATAAAATAATAAACGGGAGCAAATATCCAAAACAAAGAAGGGATTATTATGTTTAAGTTGGCATCTGACCAAAAACCGCAACCCCTGATTTCGTCAACACGAAAACAAAAATTTTGAAACGCAAATATGGCATAGATAGAAAACAGTATGGCGATAACCCCAACAATTAAATTGACCAAAGAGACAACATTGTATGTGCTTTTCATACTCCTATCTTAGCACAAAATAACATTTTTCCCATTATTTCGTAAATTTATCTAGAACTGGAAGATTTTGATCTTGATGAAGAACTTGACTTGGAAATTTTCTTAAAATGCGCTACCGCGGTAATGGTTTTATTTTCATTAGAAACGAGCGTGACTACTTGGCATTGACCGGTTACACTGCCGTCTGAATTTATACCCATACCGATGGAGTCGCCGCATGCGTTGCCAGTCCATTTATCAAATGTGTAACCACTTGACGGTTTAGCATATAAATCTATTGAGCTACCGGAATTATAAGCGACTTTGCATTTTGAACCGCAATTAATTTTTCCATCACTACTTGTTACGGTTCCCCCGCCCTTCTTTTCAACTTTTAAAGTAATTTTGGATGCCGCGCTGGCTACTGCGGCAGTATTGTCGTCTCCCGCCTTAAACCAATTCCAAAAGCTGGCATTGGCACTATTGGCCGACAAAACAACAGCCATAAACATAGAAACAGCCATCCCCGCGAAAATAATTTTTTTATTTTTCATATTTTTATTATTTGATAATTTAATAACACAATTATTCTAATAATAACACAATTATAATTTGCGACCTAATTTTCTTAGCGGTACTCCGCTTTAGAAAATGGAAGTACTCTTGTGGTGCGGGATGGGAGAATCGAACTCCTGATCTCAGTTTGGAAAACTGATGTTATACCACTTAACTAATCCCGCCCGCCCCGAACATGGCGTCGGGGTTGTTTTTTACTCTTCCCCGCCGCATCCGCCGCAGGCTCCGCACGCATCCGAATCCGGATCAAATTTATGCTCCGCGTCTTCAGTTGTTTCTTCTTCTATTTTCTTTTTTTCTTCGTCTGCCATATTTTTTAAAATTTTATTAAAATTAATAATTATTTGACCTTTTAAACAACTCTTTCAACCCTTTATTTATACAACCAATCAAGCAAAAGTCAAAAAGAAATGGGTGCCACTAACAAGTGACACCCAAAAAACTTATTTTTTTGTGCTGGTTACGACTTTTTTATTGGTCTCTTTGTTCCAGTTGAACAACAGAATCATCCTCTGTGTGGCAATAATGTTGTCGAGACATGCCAGTTTTACCAATAAGAGAACTAACGTCTTCCGGTCTTATTGTTTCCGGTTCTGTTTGCGCTAATGTTTCTTTTTCTTCTTGTATCCCAAATAAAGTAAAAACATTCCCTTTTTTGTTCAACATAGACATACACTTCTCCTTCCTTCCTCAAAAAGTTAAATGAAAACCAACACAATTTTTATTTTTATGTCAAAAAAACTACTGCTTCATTCTGCCAAAAATTATACCTCAAAAAATTATCCTGTCAATCGCCCAATAGCTTTTTATGAAAATTAGGATAAAATAACGCAATACGGGGTGTCGTATATTGGTAGTACGCCTGCTTTGGGAGCAGGTAGGCCGAGTTCGATTCTCGGCACCCCGATTTTAGTTTGGTTTCATACTTGTCCGCCCTGCCTCGCCGGCAGGCAGGCGACGAGGAGGATGAACTCTATATGATTATATTCTCTGTAAACCTAAACTTCGCCTTTTTGTTCTCCAAATCCAAAAAAACAGCTAAAACATCAATTTGCCACTCTGTTTCATATGAAACTTTCTTGTCCAGCAAGTAAGTCTGAATTACTCTAGATAATCTCTTGAGTTTCTGATAATGAACATTTTCTTCTGGTCTATGCCCACTTGTTTCATACTTGTCCGCCGAAGAGGAGGATGAAACAATGCTTTTAACCTCTATAAAACGAAAAATCTTGTCTTTTTCCGCCACAATGTCTATTTCTCCCCATTTTTTGCTGTAATTTCTGTCTAAAATCCTAAAACCATGTTTCACAAGAAACCTACAAGCCATATTTTCTCCCAAGGCTCCTATTTTCTTTTTATGTTTTGGATCATCAGTAGTTTTATCCATATAATTATGAAAAATGGCTAAAAATAAGGGTATTTTAATGGACGTTTTTATCGTCCTTTAATAAAGCTTAATGGACAGGCTGTTTTATGTCTTTTAAGGTAATGGACAATGTCCTTTAAAAAGATTTTATGGCTGTGTATACAACTTGTGAATAGTGTGGATAACTTTTAGACCTTATCGGACGGTTACGGTCAGGAGTTATCCACAGTCCATAAGCTGTCCTTTGTCTTTTACTTTTACTCTGATGCCTCCGGAGGGACTCGAACCCCCAACAACGGTTTCGAAGACCGTCATGATATCCATTTCACCACGGAGGCATTTTAGAAACTCTATCTAATTTATCATAAAAATGCTAAAATATAAAGATAATGCGAGAAAAAATAAAAAAAATCCCCCCGTTGGTAAAAAATATAGCCGACACTATTATTAAAAACGGCTTTGAAGCCTATTTTGTGGGCGGATGCGTCCGCAGTCTGGCGTTGCATATGAAACCGAAAGACTGGGACATTACGACTAACGCCAAGCCGGAAGAAATCCAAAAACTTTTTCCCCATTCCGTCTATGAAAATAAATACGGCACCGTTGGCGTTATAAACGACACGGACGATGAAACCTTGAAGGTGGTGGAGGTAACCCCTTATCGTTTAGAATCCGGCTATTCCGACAAGCGCCGACCGGATGAGGTGCGTTTCACGTCAAACATTGAAGAAGATTTAAAAAGGCGCGACTTTACCGTCAACGCTATGGCCTTGGCCCTGCCTCTTCGGCAGGCGGGCGATGAGGCGGGATATGAACTAATTGACCTTTTTGGCGGGCAAAACGATCTGGAAAAGAAAATAATAAGAGCTGTTGGCGATCCAGATAACCGTTTCAACGAAGACGCTTTGCGTATCTTGCGCGCCGTCAGACTTGCCGCCGAACTCGGCTTTGAAATAGAGCCAGCGACAAAAAAGGCTATTGGGAAACACGCCGGGCATCTTAAAGAAATCGCCCAAGAAAGGATCCACGACGAATTTGTGAAGGTCATAATGAGCGTTAGGGCGAAAGAGGGAATTGAGCTTATGCGCGAAACTGGGATGTTGAAATATATTATGCCGGAATTGGAAGAGGGAATCGGCGTGGAACAAAACAAAGCGCATAGTTTTACCGTTTGGGAACATAATCTTAAAAGCTTGGAACACGCCGTGTCTAAAAAATGGTCTTTGGAAATAAGGCTGGCGGCTCTGCTTCACGATGTGGCCAAACCCGCCACCAGAAGGTGGGGCGAGGAGAAAAGGGATTGGACATTCTATGGCCACGATGTTATCGGCGCCAAAATGACGGCTAAAATGCTAGCTTGGCTTAAGTTTTCCAAAAAATCCATTGACCTGATATCTAAACTGGTCCGTTACCATTTATTTTTCTCCGACACGGAAAAAATTACTTTGTCCGCCGTCAGGCGGCTTGTTCGCAATGTCGGTCCGGAAAACATTTGGGAATTGATGAATGTGCGTTTCTGCGATCGCATTGGCATGGGCCGGCCGAAAGAATCGCCTTATCGCTTAAGAAAATACGAATCAATGATAGATGAAGCGATGCGGGCGCCACTATCCGTTACCGCTCTCAAAATAGACGGGATAAGGCTTATGGAACTGTTAAAAATCCAGCCCGGCCCGAAAATCGGTCAAATTTTAAGTATCTTATTTGAAGAAGTTTTAGACGAGCCGAAAAAAAACACGGCGGAATATTTGGAAAAAAGAGCGGTGGAGTTAAACGCGCTTAGCGACAAAGAATTGGAAAATCTGGCCAAACAAGCCAAAGACAAGAAAAACGAATTGGAACAAGCCGAAATCAAAGAAATCCGCCAAAAATGGTGGGTTAAATAATAGCTTTAAATAACGGTTTTTAAACATCAAGGTTTAACCTTGATGTTTCCACCTTATCGGCGTTTGGCCGGTTTGGAGGAGGTAGTCATTGGTTTTGGAAAAATGTTTGCAACCGAAGAAGCCGGAACTGGCGGAGTAGGGAGAGGGGTGGGGGGCTTTGAGGATAAGGTGTTTGCTCGCGTCTATCAGGTCTTCTTTTTCTTGGGCGAATTTGCCCCAGAGAAGGAAAACGATATGCTCTCTTTTGTCAGAAAGGGCTTTGATGGCGGCGTTGGTCAATTTTTCCCATCCGAGATTGCGATGAGAAGCGGGGGAGTTGGCGCGGACGGTAAGAATGGCATTGAGTAATAACACGCCTTGTTTGGCCCAGCTTTCCAAATTGCCGTTTTTTGTTTTTGGCGGTTTAACCGCCAAATCACTTTCTATTTCTTTAAAGATATTTACTAATGACGGCGGAGGAGTTACGCCGTTTGGCACGGAAAAAGAAAGCCCGTGCGCCTGTCCGCGTCCGTGATACGGGTCCTGGCCAAGGATGACGACTTTGACTTTATCAAAAGGCGTAAGATTGAAAGCGTTGAAAATCTGTTTGGGCGGGGGGTAAATAATAACGCCAGACTTCAATTCTTCCGCTAGTTTTTTCTTCAACTCTTTCATATATTCCGCGCCAAAATCCTCCGCCAAGGCCTTTTTCCAGCCCTCTTCTATTTGGGGATCAAGTGTTGTTTCGGTGGTCATAGATATAAACAAGTTTAACACTTCAAATAAAATTCCCAATGGCATTGCTTTTATTTTTTAATTATGGTATAAGAAACAAAGAAAGAAAATGATAGCTACTTGTCAATTTATTTATAAATTCTACTAAGAGAGGGAGGTTTGTATGAAATTGGTAATGTTGGGTGGCATAAACAAAGAAGAATTTTTGGCCAGTCTTGATGCAAAAGGAAAGGAACAAAAGCAGCAAGAAAAAAGCACTGGGTGTAAAATAGAAATCTTTAACCCTATGCCAACGGAAGGAATTGTTGATGCCGTTGTTTCAGAAAAGCTTAGGGAGATGAGAAAAGTGGAGGTAGAGAAGGAGAAACAGAAGAAAGATGAAATAAAAAAACTTGAGAATGCGGTACTGCTTACCGACATTCCGGCTACCATCAAAAAGGCCGGTTTTCATCCGGACGGTTCGCCCAAAATGGCTGTTGCCGGATTTTTTGATAATAGTGTTGAACTTGTTAGAGATGATCAAGATGATCAATTTAAATACCGTTCCGATAGTTTAGTTGTTATTTTAGGCGATGTCGTTGGAGATATCGATCTTGGAAAAGAAAAATATTTTTTAAATGGCAATGCAGAAACAAAGAAAACCTTCATTAAAAATGAAAAGTTGCTTGCTATTAGTTTTATCCTTAATCTTGTCAGTATAATTATAACTCTTTGTAATGGGAGAGAGATGATAAGGTATTTTTTTACAGTCGATATGTCTGAAATGTTGCCGTTGATTATGTTTTTTTGCCTCGGGTTTGTTGCGCCAGCAATTGCTATCTTGCTTACCTTTAGTTATTCCCAATACGACTATGTTTTTTTACTGGATGCAGGAAAAGAAATGATTAAGGTAAAGACTGGCATTTCAACAAAAGTGCCACAAGCCCCTGAAAGTGTTTTATCCCAAATTACCGGTTGTGGTCCTTTTGCCATCTTGTTTGAGGTTACTCAAGGATGGAAGGAAGTAAAACCAGATCCGGTTATTTTTAGGGTTATCAACATTGGAGACAAGCAATTTTTTGAACCAATGGTGGGATACGATATGACACCGTTGGAAAAGAAGTCTCTTGTTGAAAAAACCTAAAAATTCTTAGTAGAATCAAAGACTTACAGAGCCAGAATACTTGATTAACATTTTTAAGTATCTCTGGTTCTTTTTTTATTTCCTCCCTTTTCCGTGGAAATTTTTATGAACATCGCGGAGCTGTTTGTCCGTAATGTGGGTATAAATTTGGGTGGTGGCGATGTTGGATTTAGGCCGTAATTGATTTTGTCGTGTGGATATTTATGGTATAATATTAAGTACAAATCAATGAAAATTAAATTCAGACCAACGCTATTTTGGGATGTGAACCCAAAAAAAATAGACCTGAAAAAAAATGCCCAATATATCATTGAGCGCATTGCCGATTTTGGCAATGATAAAGAAGCGCGTTGGGCGTTAAATCATTACGACAAAAATCTATTAAGAAAAGTTGTTAGCAAGTCAAGATGTTTGCGGCCGGAAACAAAAACACTATGGAATCTTCTTCTCAAAAAATAAAGACTGGGTGTTGAGTTTTAATAGAAAAAATACTGTTTACGGTCAGCTTTTAAAAGCTAAGGTGAGTTTTATCGCTTATCCCTTTTTTATTCCCAAACAAGAGCCGTTGTGGCACGGAGCGATCAGAGTGCTCCAAGCCAGAGACATCGCCGTTATGAAAATAACCGCCATATCCCAAAGAGGCAGAAAAAGAGACTTTTTTGACCTTTATTGGTGCGCTAAAAACATAGAACCTTTGGAGGAAATTATCAAGCGCCTTAAAATCCAATATCCGTCGGTGGCGCACGACTACCATCACATTTTAAAAAGTCTGGTCTATTTTGAAGACGCAGAAAGCGATCCCAACCCAGAAATCAATTTTGACATCGGCTGGAAAAAGGTGAAAAACTTTTTCATTAAAGAAATTCCGGAAATTTCGGAAAAAATAATGAGATAAAATTGTTTGACTCGTTTTTTTATTTCCTCCCCTTGCCGTGAAAATTTTTGTGGACATCGCGGAGCTGTTTGTCCGTCACATGGGTGTAGATTTGGGTGGTGGCGATGTTGGAGTGGCCGAGGAGGGCTTGGACGGAGCGAATGTCGGCGCCGTTGGACAACAAATCGGTGGCAAAACAATGGCGAATGATGTGAGGCGTGACTTTTTTGGAAATTCCGGCTTCTATGGCCCGTTGTTTTATCATCCGTTCTACGGAGCGGGGAGTGAGAAAGAATAATGCTTCTTCAGTATCACCTCTCTTGTCTAAATACTTTTTTAACGCTTCTTTAGCTGTGTCCGATATAAAAACAACCCTTATTTTGCCTCCTTTCCCTCTGATGGAAATTTCGCCGTTTTTTGCCTCCAAAAAAGAATCTCTCTTTAGTGCGCAAAGCTCGGAAACGCGCAGTCCGGTGGAAAAAAGCAATTCAAGAATGGCTTTATCCCTTATATCTTTTGTTTCACCCCCTTTTACATCCAATAATCTTTGTAATTCTTCTTCCGTTATCAAATCCAAATCTCTTTGCGGGGTTTTGGCCAATTCTATCCTTTCCGCCGGCAAGGAAGCGATATTTCTTTTGGCCAGATATTTCAAAAACACCCGCAGGGCGATCAGATAATAATTTTGCGTTTTTCTGTCCAAGTTTCCGCCGGCGCTTTTTTCTTCCCGATTGAGAAAAAGCCTGTATTTTCTGACCAGCTCGTCGTCTATTTGAGAAGGTAAATCAATTTTAGTAAACTTCAAAAACCTCTTTACATATCTGTCATAATTTTCAATCGTCTTCAAGCTCCGCCCTTTCTCCACTTCAAGGTGTTCTAGAAATTGCTGATGTAAAGATTTTAAATCCATTGGTTTTAGTATAACTGTTATTCCAAACAAAAAAACAATCCCCCGACGGTACCGTCGGGGGATTGTTTTTTTGCCTTAATTTTCCAACTACCTAACAGCCTCTTTAAGGTGCTTACTGGCCTTGAACTTCGGAACCTTCATGGCCGGGACGCTTATTGCTTCTCCCGTTCTCGGGTTTCGCGCTTGTCTGGCCGCTCTTTCCTTGACGGAAAAAATACCCAGTCCGGCGATAGAAACTTCTTCTCCTTTCTTCAAAGAACCGATTATAACCTCTATAACTTTTTCAACCGCTTGTTCGGCTGTTGTTTTTGTGCCTCCGACAACAACATGAACCGCATCCGCTATTCCTGCTTTATTCATAAAATTATGTTTTTGATATTTTATTTTTTAAATTCGACCCTGCCTGCCGACAAGCAAGCTTGTTACCATTACTGTTGATTATATATTAAGCCGTATTTTAGGCAATAGCAACCGCTAGCTATTACCTGGCGTATTCAATCACCCGGCTTTCTCTTATCACATTCACTTTTATTTCTCCCGGGTATTTAAGGTCTTTTTCTATCCTATCGGCTATATCCCTGGCCATTTTTTTAGCTTCCAAGTCGGATATTTTCTCCGGCATCACGAAAACTCTGATTTCTCGGCCAGCTTGAATGGCGTAAGTTTTTTCTATGCCCCCGAACGATTTGGCGATATTTTCCAAGTCTTCCAGGCGTTTGAGATAATTTTCCAAAGAATCCCTTCTCGCCCCCGGTCTGGCTCCGGAAATGGCGTCGGCCACCTGCACGATAACCGCCTCTGTCGTCTCAAACGGATATTCTTCGTGATGAGACTGCATCGCCTTGATTATTTTCTCGTCAATGTTGAATTTTTGGAGAATTCTTCGCCCGATTTCCACATGCGTTCCTTGGACATCGTGGTCCATCGCCTTGCCTATGTCGTGAAGAAGAGCGCCTTTTTTGGCCACATTGACATCCGCTTTCAATTCGGAAGCCAGCATTCCGGCGATATGAGCCGCTTCAATGGAGTGCTGCAAGACATTCTGTCCGTAGCTTGTTCTGAAATACAGCCGGCCTAAAACAACCAGCAGGCGCGGGTCCAAATCAATTATGCCGGCTTCGTAAGCGGCCATTTCTCCTTTTTGTTTGATTGTTTTTTCCACTTCGCTTCTGGCTTTCTCCACCACCTCTTCAATTCTGGCCGGCTGGATTCGTCCGTCGGAGATAAGATTTTCCAGAGCGACCCGGGCCGTCTGCCTCCTGACCGGATCAAAACCGGATATAACGATTGACCCGGGCGTATCGTCCACGATAATTTCCACGCCGGCCGCCCTTTCCAGCGCCCTGATGTTCCGCCCTTCTTTGCCTATGATTTTGCCCTTGAGGTCGTCCGAAGGAATGGGAACGGTGGTGGTGGTAACTTCCGAAGCGGTGGAAGAGGCCAGTCTTTGAATGGCGGTAACCAGTATATCGCGAGCTCTTTTTTCAAACTCGTCCCGTCCCAAAGATTCCAATTTTTTTATGCGCCCGAGAAGGTCTTCTTCATATTTCTTTTCCGTCGCTTTCAGGAGATCGGTCTTGGCTTCCTCTTCGGTCATAGAGGCGACCTTCTGCAATTCCGCCGTTTTTTGCCGTTCAATGCCTTCTATTTCTTCTTTTTTCTTTTTCAGTTTTTCTATGCTTTCATTTATCTCCGCATTTGATTTGTCTATGCCCAGCCTTTGCTTTTCCAGACTTTCTTCCCTTTGCAAAATTCTTTCTTCCAATTTGCGCGTCTGAATAAGGGAGTTTTTTTCCTCCTGCTTGGCGCTGTCCAGAATGGCCTGCGCCTTTTTGGCGGCTTCTTCCGTAACGGCTTGGGCTTTGTCTTTGGCCTCAAGAAGAAGCTGTTTTGTCTTTATGTCCGCGGAATTTTTTTTCTGCAGAGAGAGCAGCATATGGAAAAAATATCCGATTGCCAGCCCGCCCAAGCCGGAAAAACCGGCCAAAAGAAACACTTTGGTTAGGTTCATAAATTTGGGTAAGTTCTATGCTCGGTTCCAACAAAGAAATGAAATTGAACATAAGACTAAAAAATTAAATCAATAAAATTACATTTTTATACTACTAAATTCAGCTCTTTTTGTCCAGTTTGACATCCAAACGACATCGGATGTCTGTAGCACACCGACATCCGATGTCGTTTGGCACAGCTCGGTTTTTTAAAATGTGTGGTAAAATAAAATTATGAAAAAAAATTATCGTCCCGTTGTTCTGGTGATAATAGACGGTTTCGGCGCGCCGGAAGAAAAATCAATTTCCACTTGGGAAATCGCCAAGCAGCCAAATTTCGCCGAGCTGGAAAAATATTTTCCTTTCACGACTTTGCAGGCTTCGGGAATCGCCGTCGGCTTGCCGTGGGGCGAGCCGGGAAACAGCGAGGTGGGTCATTTGACCATCGGCGCCGGGAAAATAATCCACAATTATCTGCCCAGAATTTCTTCCGCCATAAAAGACGGTTCGTTCTTCCAAAACGAGGCCTTTGCGAAATCCATAAGCCGCATAAAGAAAACCGGCGGACAGCTTCATTTTGTGGGGCTGTATTCCACCGGAACGGTTCATAGTTATTTTGAACACTTGCAAGCTTTGCTTGATCTGGCCAAACAAAACAGCTTGCCGGCTTATCTTCATCTTTTCACCGACGGCAAAGACGCTTACAAAAAAGAAGGGGGTGATTTTTACGCCGAGTTGGAAAAAAATCTGACGGAAAATTATCCCGAAATAAAAATCGTTTCTATAATCGGCCGGGGATGCGCCATGGACAGAAACGGCGACTGGGAAAAAACCCGAAAGGCTTATGAACTTTTCACCGAAGGCAAAGGAAACTCTTTTGATTCCGCTTCCGAATACATAAAAGACCGATACGCCCAAGATTTGGGCGACGATGCCATTGAGGCCGGCGTCATTTCCAGCCGAGAGGGGAGAATCAAAGACGGCGACAGCGTGGTTGTCTTTAATTTCCGGGAAGACAGCATCCGCCAACTGACCCAATCTTTTGTTGACGATACCTTTCAGTTTTTCCCTAGAAAAAAGCTGGAAAATTTATTTTTCGTTACTATGACCGAATACGACAAAAGCTTGTTGTGCTTTCCTTCCGATAACTTTTATTCCGCTGACGGCGGATCCTGTCCGGCCGCCTTCAAGTCCGCCGAAATTGAAAATCCGCTGGCTAAAATTATTTCCGCCGCCGGTTTGAAACAACTGCATATCGCCGAAACGGAAAAATACGCCCACATCACTTACTTCTTAAACGGCGGCGCGGAAATGTCTTTTGACGGCGAAGATAGAATTTTGGTGCCGTCGCCGTCCGGCGGGCATTATGAGTTGGCGCCGGAAATGTCGGCGGACAAAATAACGGAAAATGTTTTAGAAAACCTCACTAAATATCACTTCATCGCCGTTAATTTCGCCAACGCCGATATGATCGGGCACACCGGCGACTTTGAGGCGACGGCCAAAGCCATAGAAAAAATAGACGAATGCATAGGCAAAATCGCTTTCAAGGTTTTAGAACTGGGCGGGGCGACCATTATCACTTCCGACCATGGCAACGCCGAAGAAAAAATTTATAAATTTTCCGGAGAAAATAAAACAAAACATTCTTTGAATCCCGTGCCGTTTTTTCTTGTCGGCCAAGATTTCAAAAATACTAATCTTGCCACCAAAGAAACGATTAACCAAAAATATAAAGAGGTGGCGGGAACACTCTCCGACATCGCTCCGACGGTTTTGGAACTATTAGGACTGGAACCGCCGCCGGAAATGACCGGCAAAAGTTTGATAGGAAGAATTTAAAAAACACCTCAATTTAAAATTGCATTTTACCAGCGATAGCAAGTAAAGTCTAATTTTGTTTGGTGTTGCTGTTTTTTATTTGCTTTTTTCTTTCAAAACCGCGTCTATCATTCCGTATTTTTTGGCTTCTTCGGCGTCCATATAGAAATCGCGGTCGGAATCGGCTTCAACTTTCTTAATCGGCTGGCCGGTGGCGTCGGAGAGAATTTTATTGAGCCGGTCTTTGATTTTTATCATATGTCTGGCCGTTATCTCTATTTCCGTAGCCTGGCCTTCCGCTCCGCCCATCAATTGGTGAATCATCACTTCGGCGTTGGGCAGGGCGAATCTTTTGCCCTTCGTTCCGGAGGCCAATATGACGGCGGCTCCCGAAGCGGCCACACCGACGCAGATGGTGGAAACGTCCGGCTTGATGTGCTTGATAGTGTCATACATCGCCAAAGTGGCCGTAACCGAACCGCCCGGCGAATTTACGTATAAATAAATGTCTTTTTTGGGATCTTCGTGCTGGAGGAAAAGCAGTTGGGCGATGACGGTATTGGCCGTGGCGTCGCTTATCGGTCCGGAAAGAAAGATAATTCTTTCCTTCAAAAGGCGGGAGTAAATATCATACGCCCTTTCCCCAAACTGCGATTTTTCTATTACTGTGGGTATCAACATAATGATTAAAATATAAAGGAATAATTAAACTGCGTCAAACTTAAACTTTTTCCCAAAAAACCAATTCGTTTACTTCGGCCAATTCCAAAACTCCTTTCAGTGTTCCAATTGTTAGTTCTTTGTGAAGTGGAACAATGGTTATTACTTCACCGCCCAAGCGGGCTTTTTTTAGTTTTACGTGACTGCCTTTTTGAGACTCAAAATAAAAACCGAACTCTTTACATAAAACCTTGATAACTTTTTTGCCCGATAACGGCTTACGCATTGGCTAATTCAAAAGTGGTTATTATTGATGATGTTTTTGGAATATGCTTTTTAACACTTGGCTCGTTTTCCAAGTAAAGCTCTGTCGCTTCTATAAGGTTTTTCTGCGCTTCTTCTATTGTCTTTCCTTGGCTTACAACGCCTAATTCAGCGCATTTTGCGTTATACCATTTGCCTTCTTTGTTGATGATAGTGGTAAATCTGTAATTCATGTTTTTAAAATACACTAGGAATTAAACTGCGTCAAATTTGACAGGGAATCATTCTTATGCTTAACTATACGCAACGTTTCTTGGGCTTTGGTCCTTTTAAAAATTTTACAGCAAAAGGGGTGTGTTATGGAACATGTTGTGGAGGTAGAGAAAAAATTTTGCAGTTGTGGAAAGGAAATGTATAGAGTGCCTTGTCGGTCTGGTTTTTTTTATGCAAACGAGAGGCGTCGTTATGCCTGCTCGTGCGGAGTTAGTTATGTGATTAGTTATGTTTACGCTGGAAATGATTCTCCACCAAAGGCAGGAAACTAAAACCTGCCTTTTTGTTTAATTTTTACTCCATTTTTTCCAGCATTTGAAACAATTTCTCGTTGCGCATTATGCCGGTCAAATAATTTTTCACTCTTTCTTTGTCTAAATTTTGGCCCAGGTTTTTGTGGTATTCCATCATCGCCGCCGCCTCTTTTTCCAATTCCTCGGCGGGGATTTCTATTTTTTCTTGTTCCGTCATCTGGTCAAGAATTAAGCCGTATTTTACTCGTTTTACGGCATCTTTTTCCCAATCATTCTTTAATTCTTCTTCCGTTTTTTTGATGTGTTTAAGATAGTCGTCCCACTTCAAGCCCGTTTGAGCGATGTTTCTTTTTATTTCTTCGGCCATTTTGTCTTTTTCCTCTTCCACTAGAAATTTCGGCATATCTTGCTTGATTTCTTCCGTCGCTTTTTCCAAAATTTCCATTCTTATTCGTTCTTTTTCTTGGGCTTTATTTTCTTCGGAAACTTCTTCTTTTTTTGCCATTATTTTTTTTGCGATGCCTTTATAGTCTGGAAGGGTAATCTCCGGCAAAACGGAAGTTGTCACCTTAAATCCAAGAGGGTTATTTTCAGCTAGTTTGGTTAAAGTTATTTCCGGCCGGCCAATAGCTCTGATTTTGTGTTCGTTTATTATTTTCGGATATTCTTTTTCCAGCGCGATAACGGCCATTTTTTCTAAAACGGCGCCCCTCCCGATATTTTTAATCAAAATGTCTTCGGGGATTTTTCCTTTCCGGAAACCGTCCATTTCCACCTTTTCGGAAAACTCCTTAATGGCATTACTCCAGCCGGACATAAAAATCTCGGCCGATATTTCGCCGATTATTTCCACTTCCGAATTGGGCAAAAGTCTTATTTCAATCATAATTTTTCTTAACAAAACCGACTTCGTAAACCGGTTTACGAAGTCGGTTTTGTTTTGTTAATTGATTGGTTTAATCACCACCCTTCTGTCAAAACCGTCCCCGACGCTTTCAGTTTTGATGTCCGGATAGCTCCCCAAAACAGAGTGAATGATTCTTCTGTCGTAAGCCGACATCGGCTCCATTTCCAGTTCTTTTTTGAAAAATATGACTCTTTGGGCGCTCATTCGGGCGATATTCCTCAATTCCTCAATTCTTTTCATTTGGTAATCGTTGACATCCAAAAGAAAAGGGATATCTTCCATGTTGTCTTTTTTGAGCTTATTTTCAGCCATCTTTTTGACAATGTGGCTTAGGGCGACAAGGTGTTTCCCGTCTTCTCCGATTAATATGCCGGCTTCTCTTGTTTTGATGGTGAAAACCGGTCCGCCGTCCATTTCCGAGCATTCAACTTGACCGGCAACGGTCATTTTTTCAAGCAGTTCCTTCAGTAAGGCCGATATTGTTTTGATTTGATTCTCCATATATTTTGCCGGCTTTTTTCCGCACAATAGCTTCGTGCACTATAGCAAAAATATTCATCGTCGTCCAGTAAAGGGCGATGCCGGAAGAAAGCTTTAAGCCGATAAAAAAGATGAAAAACGGCATAACATATCTCATCTGAACATTCATGCTTCTGGCCAGACTGTCTTTAAAGGTGTTGCCCATATCCTGTTTTTTAATGGGCGGTATGGCCAGCTTCATTTGGTAAAATTGGGTCAAGGCGGCGAGAGCGGGCATAATGTAACTTTTTTGAGTCAGGTCAATAAGGCCGAGAAATTTGACGGCTACAAAATCCGGAGCGATTACGAAGGAATAGAGGTGGGCCGGATCAAAAGCCGTCCCGCCCAAAAAAACTTTATACAAAGCGAAAATGATGGGAATTTGGATGAAAAGGGTCAAAATGCCGGCCACGGGATTGATGCCGTGCTTTTTGTATAATTCCATCGTCTTTTTCGCCTGCGTCTGCGAATCGTTCTTGTGGGTATTTTTTATTTCCCTCAACTCCGGCTCCAACTTCTTCATTTTTATTTGGGTAACGGTTGATTTGTGGGTAAAAGGCAAAATTATAAACCGCACCGCCACGGTAAGAATAATAATGGCCAGCCCCATGTCATGAAAGGGAATATATTTTATCAGCAAGGCCAGTCCGTTTAACAAAGGTTCAAAGAAAACTAAGTTGTATAAATAAAACATACCGCTTATTCTATATTATTTTCGCTTTTTTATAAAGGATTGTCAGCTCGTCTTTTATCGCGGCGTATTTTTTGCCGATTATTGAGGGTTTGAAAAACACGGCTGCGCAAAACCCCGGCTGAATATCTTTAAGCAGGGGATAGGTTATCGCCCTCGCTCTTCTTTTCAGTTTATTCCTCTCCGCCGCCTTTTTAGACATCTTCAAGGAGACGACGAAAGCGAAAGCTCTGTCTTTCGGACAGTTGCAGGCGACTTTTAAATTAAGATTTTCCGAAGAAAAAGTTTTCGCTTTTTTCATAAACTCCGGAAATAATTTTTTATCAATCCTGTTTTTTTGGGGAAGCATCTTGTCATCAATATTAACACATTGTTCACAGGATATTAAGTTAATGGCGGTTTTTGGCTCTTTTGCCGGAGTTTGATTAAAAAAATCTTTAAGTATAATGGAATAACTATGCCGGATAATTTTGAAAAATTATGGAAAGACGCTCTTTTTGAGATAGAGCCGAATGTTTCAAAAGCTAATTTTTCCACATGGTTTAGAGACACCAGTATAAGCGGCTACTGCGACGGCGTCGTTACTGTAAATGTGCCAAATGATTTCGCCAAAGATTGGCTGTCCACGAAATATTATAAATTCGTCATCAGCTCTCTCCGCAATCTCAACCCGAGCATCCGCCATGTTGATTATTTAATAGTTTCCAAGCCCCCCCAATTTGAGCCGAAAGACAAAAAACAAACTTTTCGACGACAACAAAACAACGAAGAACAGCTTGGTTTCCAGGAATTAAACACCGATGCGGAGGCCAACTTAAACCCTAAATATACTTTTGACACTTTCGTTGTGGCTTCTTTTAATGAGGTGGCTCATTCCGCTGCCGCCGCCGTTTCCAAAAGCATCGGCAATCTTTACAATCCTCTTTTTATTTATGGCGGAGTGGGCTTAGGAAAAACACATCTTCTCCAGGCCATCGGGAACGAAACAAGAAAAAACAATCCGTCCGTCAAAGTCCAATACCTGACTTCGGAAAAATTCGCCAACGACTACGTCCTCGCTATTCAAAACAAAAATATCCATCTTTTTAAAGAAAAATACCGCCAATATAATCTTCTGATTGTGGACGATATCCAATTTTTTTCTGACAAGCTTAAAATTCAGGAAGAGTTTTTCCATGTTTTCAACGCCTTATATGAAGGAAACAACCAAATTATTTTTTCCTCCGACAAGCCTCCTCAATATATCGTCGGCTTGGAAGACCGGCTAAAATCCCGCTTTGAAGGGGGGATGATGGTGGATATTTCTCAACCATCAACAGAAGAAAGAATGGCTATTTTGCGGGTTAAAATGCAACAAAAAGGGTATTTAATCCCCGATGAAATAACCGATTTTATCGCCAAAAACATCAAAGAAAACATCCGCGAACTTGAGGGGGCGCTTAATTCCGTTATTGGCCAGTCAAAAATAAGAGGCAGAACTTTAAGTTTAGCTGATGTGGAAGAGGTTTTAAAAAGAAAAATTAAGCCGGTAAAAATAATAACCGCCGACCAAATGATTAAAATTATCGCTAATTATTACAATCTTGAAGAAAAAAATATCAGCGAGAAAACAAGAAGGCAGGAAATTGTCAAGCCAAGACAAATAGCAATGTATTTATTAAGAAATGATTTAAACACTCCTTACCCTTATATCGGCCGGAGGTTGGGCCAAAAAGATCACACCACAGCCATTCACGCTTATAAAAAAATAACTTACGACATAAAAATGGACAAAAAACTGGAACAAGAAATAAACAACATAAGGGATATTATTTTAAAAAGTTAATTATATTTTTTATGGAGTGTAAAAAGTGTGAATTAAAAAACAATAACTATGGGTATAAAATTAAAATAAGTTGTGTGTAAAAATTTTATGTTTTTTTTTTATTATTAATTATTATTTTAATAATAATTAATAATAAAAATATTCACATTAAAATTTTAAAATAATTATTATTAAAAGCCGTTAAATTAATTTATCCACTTATCCACAGATATAATAATAAAAATAATGTATTTATATATAAAAAGAATTAATTAATATAATAATTAAAAAAATGAAATTAATTTGTTTAAAAAAAGATCTTAAAGAAGCTGTTTCTGTTTGTGATAGGATTTCCGGTAAGAATTTAAATTTGCCGATTTTAAGTAATATATTACTTAACACCGAAGGAAAAGATTTAAAATTAACCTCCACTAATCTTGAACTAGGCGCGGAAATAATAATTCCAGCAAAAATAGAAAAAAATGGCAAAATTACTATTCCAGCTAATATTTTTAATAGTTTTTTATCTAACATCTCTGGAAGCGATCAAATTAATTTAGAGGTTCAAAATAATAATCTGATAATTTCCACCACCAACAACTCCACTCTTATTAAAAGCCAACCAGCCGACGATTTTCCAAACTTGCCGAAATTAAAACAAGATAATAAATTTTCTTTGCCGGTGTTTGATTTTATATCCGGACTTAAAACAGTATTTTATTCCTGCGCCACATCCATTATAAAACCGGAAATTTCCTCGGTTTATATTTATTCCAATAAAGCCGATATGCTTACTTTCGCGGCGACGGACTCTTTCCGTTTGGCGGAGAAAAAAATAAATCACTTTTTTCTAAAACTTGGCCCAATTTTAATTCCCTTTAAGACAGTGGTGGAAATAATCAGGATTTTTGACGGGAAAGAAGGCAAGTTGGATATTTTATTCAATAAAAATCAAATAAATATAATAAAAGACAATATTGTTTTTATTTCTAGATTAACTGATGGAATTTTTCCGGATTACAACCAAATTATACCAAAAAAATTCATTGCCGATGTGATTATTAATAAAGAGTTTTTTACAGATTCTTTGAAAATCTCCGGCTTATTTTCCGGAAAATTGAACGAATTAAATATGGCGGTTAACGCAGAAGACAGCTTTTTCACTATTAAAACTTCCAATAATGAATCCGGAGAAAATATAGCCAAAATTCCAGCGAAAATTACCGGCGAAAGCGTGAAAATAACTTTCAATCATAAATATATTTACGATTGCCTGCCCAATATTAATTCAGAAGAAATAATTTTAAGATTTTCCGGCGAAGGCAAACCCCTTCTTATAACCGGCGCCCAAGACAACACTTTCCAGTACTTGGTAATGCCGATGAGTGTATAATCAGTTTATAAAGTCGAAAGTTAAAAGTCTATAAAGTTAAATTTATGGCTTGGAATAATATAGCCAAATATCTGGAAAAATTTTTTGTCATTTCTCCGCCGGGAAAATTTTACCAGAAAGAAATTATCAAGGCGCTCAATGAAATTTTAAACATCAATTTATCCGAAGACGGTGCGGAATACCGCTTCGGAATTATATACATAAAAAACAATCCTGCTGTAAGCGGGGCGTTGAAAAACGAGATATTTTTAAATAAAGAAAAAATTCTCAACCAAATAAACCAAAAACTAAAAAACCATAAAATCAAAGACCTAAGATTTTAGAAAACCGACATCGGATGTCGGTTTTGAGTTAAATTACTCTAAAAACAAGTCAGTTTCCGTAAAATCATTAGTCCAGCTCTTCAAATAAAATTCATAATCATCGCGGTTTTTAAACTGATCCGTTATTATTTCATGCCCGGAAATTATATCGTTGGGCGCGCCGCTAAGAAAAAAACTCAAACTTGACCACGGATAATTTAAAAGTTTTTCTTTGTGTTTATTAAAATTTTCCAATTTATATTCCCGCCATTCTTTTCCGGCGATAAAATCAAGAGGATTAAGGTGGATATACAAAGAAAGATGGCGGAGATAATCATTTGAATCAATATGCTTTGATTTAAAAAGACCCTCAAAAATAGTCCCTTTTCTTTCTTTGGTTTTGTTTATGTATTTAGCGATTGAGATGTTGCATTTTCTTATGAATTCAGTGGCGCCTTTTTCTTTTACTTCTCTGATTAAAAGATGATAATGATCCGGCATAATCGCATAACACAAAACATCAACAAGTTTTTCTCCGCTTCGCGCTATTTCAAGGGCATTAGTAAGCAATAAAGCAAAACCGACATCCGATGTCGGTTTGTTGTTTCTTAAATATTCAAAAGCCTGACCTGATTTTGTGGAGTTCGCAAGCAAAAAGGCCTGAAGTAAACGGTTGCAATTATTTTTTTCTTTAAATTCAGGAATGCTCAAAATAGTCCTATTGTAGATGTGATAATATTCTCCGGGTATAAAGGGCGTTTTTCTCATTTTTTAATTATAACACACCTAAAACCGACATCCGATGTCGGTTTTAGGGAAACTGTGGATAACTTCGGCATTCACCCACCTTTTTGTTTGTCTTTTTTCTGTTAAAATAATCACATGCGAGCCATTAAAATCAAAACAAGAAATTTTGCCATTTTATTTTTTTCTTTGATTTTAACTTTGGCGGTTTTTTCTCAAATAAAAGCCGCTAGGTCAAAACCGACATCGGATGTCGGTTTTGACAAGCAAGGATGGTTTTACTCCAAGACAAGCAATGACCTGACGGCTTATTTGGGCAAGAAAGGTTCCAATATTCCGACCGTCAGGTATCAGAAAAATGAGCATTTTCTGGAATTTTCAATGAGCCAAGTTGGTGGCGGTTTAACCGCCACGACCACGGCCGTTTCTCTGGAAACCAACAGCAAAGAACCGAACACGCCGACGCTTTTTTACCGCAACATCGCGGAAGATATTGATGCGGCCTATAAGATAACGAACTTGCCGTTTCAAGTGAAAGAAGAAATAGTGTTGAAGAAAAATCCAAAATCCGAAATCCGAAATACGAAACAAATTCAAAATCCAAATGACCAAAATTCAAAACAAGAAAATACAACCTTCCTCTTTAACTCCTCCACCAACGCCATACCTATCAAGCAAAAAGACGGTTCAATATATTTCTACGACAATCAAAACAATTATCTTTTTCAGATAGACAAGCCTTTTATGATAGACGGCAAGGGAAATCGTTCCGAAGAAGTAACGATTGAGATAAATCCGAAGCACGAAGCACGAAATACGAAACAAATTCAAAATCCAAATGACCAAAATTCAAAACATTTCAAATTTAGAATTTCCGGTTTTGATATTCGAATTTCTGATTTTGTTAAAAATTTATTTCGGATTTCGGATTTCGGATTTCGTGCTTCCAAACCGGAAATTTTCCAACAATACACAATAATTTTGTCGGCAGACGCAGAATGGCTCTCCCAAGCGTCATATCCCGTCATCATAGACCCAACCATCACTCACAACGCCGACGCCAACTTCTTGGGAGAAAAGAACAGAATCGCCGACGCCGATTCCACCTCTTCCACCCAACTGGAATCCAGTTATCCCGAAGCGACTCTTAACCCTTACACCGTCCTCTTGCTCCACTTCAACGAAGCCAATGGCTCCACCTCCGGCATCAAAGATTACGCTTCCACCACCAGAGTTATTACTGCCAACGGCAATGCCAGCACTACTAGCTATGTGACTCAACTTGGCTTAGGCAACTCGGCGGCCTTTGACGGCACGGGGGATTATTTGAGCGTGCCGGACGACACCTCCTTGGACTTTGCCGCAGCAGACAACTTTTCCGTTGATTTTTGGTTTAGACACGCCACCATTGCCACCAATCCGGATTATGCCATTACCAAAGCGGATACCACCACCGGCGGATACAAGATTTATATGGATGCCAGCGGCGATATGTGTTTTGATATTGACGATGACGCAACATGGACGCCCGATGATTCGGCCTGCACCTCGGCCATTGATTACGATAATGATGCTTGGCATCATGTCGCAGCCGTAAAGACAGGAACAACAAAAATTGAACTGTTTGTGGACGGAGTATCGATAGCCAGCGATTCTGCCATTGCCTCAACCGGCACCTTGGCCAATACCAATGGTTTTTATGTCGGAATGGACAGAGACGGGTCGTCTAATGGGTGGGAAGGTTATATTGATGAGGTGAGGGTTGTTAATCGCACTTTAACCCCGGAAGAAATCAAAGCCGCGGCGAGCCGCCGACCTTACGCTGTCTATACCTCGCCAGTCTTGGACGCTTCCGCCAGTGTCCAATGGGACACGCTCAACTGGACCGAAGGCGGAGTGAGAACCGGCGACGGAGAAACGCTTTACAACTCCAACTCTCTCGTGGCCCAGTGGAATTTTAACGAGACTTCCGTCACCACCGCCGACAACGCCGAAGGCACGGCGGCGTTAGACGGCACTCTCAACGGCTTCGCCTACACCGCCTCCCAAGACGAAGCCACCACGACCACCGGCTGGACCGCCAACAACAAAAAATGGGGCGCCGGCGCGCTGATGTTTGACGGGACGAATGATTATGTGAGCGTGGGGGATAATGCGGCTTGGGATTTTGGCAGTGGAGATTTCACGATAGAATTTTGGGCAAAGCTATCTAATACGAATAATCAATATTTGATAAGTCATCATGATGGAGGGGTATCTGATTCCTGGTACATAATGTATCTTTCAAATGAACTTTATTTTGGTCATTATCCCGGTGGATCAGGTCAAAGTGTTAGCGCTGCTTGGAATGCACAAACGGGTGTTTGGTATCACGTTGCTGTTTCTGTACTTAACTCACAAATGTCTCTTTTTCTAAATGGAAAGCTGTTAAAGGCGCCTGTCAATATTTCAGCAATTAGCACAGCTAATATACCCTTAGGAATTGGTGGTGATAATGACGGTAATGCCTCTATGTATACGGGCATCCTTGACTCCGTCCGCATCTACAAAGGCCGCGCCCTTTCCGCCGCCGAGATCCTCTCCAACTACAACGCCGGAAACATAGAAATCCAAACCCGCACCGGCGCCACCAGCGACCCCAACGACGGCTCGTGGGAGGCCTGGAAGCCGACTACTGGAGAAACGCAGTTATTGTCTATGGACAGCGATGCGGTTAATTGGCATTCCGATATTATGGCCAGCACCACCATCGCCACTTCCACCGACACTGTGATTAAGGCGGAAGGAACGGGGAGCTTAAAAGTGGAAATGGGCAAAGCCAGCACCACCGCCGGCACCGTCGCCCTTTGGCGTTTTGAGGAAACGGGCACAAGCACGGGAACTTATCTCTACGACGAAACGGCGAACAATAACGACGCCACGACGACCGGCACGACCGTAGTAGACGGCATCTTCGGCAAGGCGAGGAAGTTTAACGGGACGAGTGATTATGTGACTATGTTGGCGTTAACGGGGGGAACGGCGGTAACAAGTGTTGATTTTTGGGTTTATCCTCTAACTACAACAGAATATTTTGTTGACTTGAATGGTTCGGCGTATGTTTGGGCCAATGCCGGGACAGTAACCGCCACCGGGTTTACTAGCCCCACAATATATGTGAACGGCGCTGTTTCAAGCGCGATTGTAGCCGGAAAATGGCAACACATTGCCATAACCACCGGAACGGGAATAAACGCCTCGGCCCCTAATATCGGCAAAACTCCAACCAACAACTATCTAGAAGGCAACATTGATGAAATTAAAATATCCAACCGTGTTTTGTCCCCCGACGAAATCGCCGAGACATATCGGATGGGGGCCAATCATCATTTGACAAGACAAATTTCGTCAACTGATTTATCGGGGGCGAACAAACTGCCATTTTATGTCGCCGCCGATAGACCGGGCACATATCTAGAAGCGATGATAGGCGAAAGCGATTTCGCCAACTACGAACTGGCCAGTTCCACCCTCGCCCTTTCCACCACCACCGTCTTATACATCAAAGGCGACGAAATCGCCTCGTCTACGAGCATCAAAGATTCCAGCTTCTCCGGCAAAACAATTACCGCCAACGGAGACGCTAAAATAGCGGGCGGAGGGAAAATCGGGAATAGTGTGTCTTTTGACGGCACGGGGGATTATTTAAGCGTCCCGGACAGCGATGACTTTACCTTTGGCAGTGGTGATTTTAGCATAGATTTTTGGGTTAAAAGGGCCGGTGGAGTCGGTTCTAGTCAAACAATTTTCGGTCAAAGTAATAGCGGGGCAAACTATACACCTGCTATGGGTCAATTCACTGCGGCTAATAATTTTTGGGTTGCTTTCTATGCGGGGACGACCCAATACAGCATAACATCAACGAGAACTATAACTGATACTACCACATGGCATCACATTGTCGTGGAGAGAAATGGTAATAATGCTGTGCTTTATATAGACGGGACTCAAGATGGAACCGTGTCATTAACCGGGGTCACTTTAAATAACTCTACTACTCTTTTTGGAATTGGTATAACATATGAGGGAGTAAATAGCCTAAATGGCTCAATAGATGAATTCCGCATCATCAAAGGTACCGCCCTCACCGCCGACCAGATCCGCCAGGCCTATGAATACGGCTTGCGTTCTCACCCTATTACCATAGACTTCGGAGCCACCCTCCAAACATCCGACTTAATAACTTCCGCCACCGACTATAACTTCTCTTTGACCGCCACCACTTCGGGCCTATCAGCGACAACATCCGGCTTGTATCTGGGCGACAAAATAATCATCAAAGAAAATCTGGGCGGGACGGAATACTCGGCGCAAGGAACAGTCAACGCCATCAATACATCCACAGGAGCCATTACTGTCCCGTCTCCTTGGGACTCCGGCTCCACTTTCCCCTCCGGCAACGGCTACTCTCCCAACGCCACCGTCTTCAAATGGCAAAGAGAATATTTTGACCTCAACGGCTCGCTCTCCACCCACCGAGATGCGATAACCAATCTGACTATCCGTCCCACCAACGGCGCCGGTGGCCGCACCGTCTATCTGGACGACTTCCGTTACAATACCAACTACCTCACCGCTTCTTCCTCGTCCGCCATCACTTCCGGCAACAACCGCTATCTCCAATACCGGACAATTTTCACCTCCACCGACACTTATGTCTCCCCCTTTTTATCCGCCTTCAACACCCTCTACACCTCGCTAGCCAACTCCTTCCCGTCGCTCATAGGCATAAGCGGAGGAGGTTTTATGAGTTTTTAACCCGCCAAACGACTTCCGATGTCGTTTGGGCATCTAAAAATTGAATTTGACTGGTATTATTGTCTCGCTTTTATTCCTCGCCTTATCATAGGCGATTATCTTTATCTCCGAATTTTCCAAACGACTTCCGATGTCGTTTGGTTTGAAGGTGAAAAGATACGGCTCTTGGTTTAACGAGCCGAGATAGTTGTTGTTGAAAAACAAGTCGGCTTGGCCGAGAGGGAATTTGCCGTTTTTGGAAGAAAACTTTATGGTTATCTCATCCCCAAAACCGACATCGGATGTCGGTTTTGGGGATTCAATTTTGAGAACCGGGGCGTATTCCGGCTTGTGGACATCGTCGCTCTCTTTGGGGATATCCGCTTCTGTTTGGTCTTTGATGTTGGCGCTTTCCGCCCACCTTCGGACCGGAATTTCCCACATTCTAAACTGGGGATCGTTTTCCGGATTGGCCGGCTTGCCGCCGCTCGGATTATTTTTGTCCAGCCAGTACAAAATGGAATGAATCTGGGTTAAAACTTTTTCTTCAATCAGCTCCGGCGGGGTAAATTCAGTCGCCAGTTTGCCGGAAATTTTATCCACCAGATAAGTCTGTCCGCCCAGCCACTGGCCGTTTAGAAACGGTTTGTTGCCTTTCGTTTTCTTCGGCTTTTCAAATTCTTCTTTGGGCAGGTCTTTGAACGCCTCGTTTAAAAACTCGTTCCACATCGGGGCGACTATGAACCCGGCCACCATTTTTTCCATCGGAGAGCTGTCGTTGTTGCCGAACCAGGCGCCGACGGCGATGCCGGGCGTGTAGCCTAGCACCCAAGCGTCTTTGTAGTCGTTGGTGGTGCCGGTTTTGGCCGCTACCGGCCGGTCAGGGAAGTATAAAGGCGAACTTGCCCCAAATGCCGGCGTCCTGGCCTTGTTGTCGGACAAAACATCGCTTATGGTCAAGGCGATATTTTTGTCTAAAACCTGCTTGGACTCGTCGCGGTATTCTTCCAAAACATTGCCGCTTTTGTCTTCCACTTTCAGGATGCCGACGGGCGGATTTCGGATACCGTTGTTGGCGAAAACGGCGTAAGCCCCCGTCATTTCCAAGAGGCTGACTTCACCGCCGCCCAAAACCAGCGTCAGGCCGTATCTGTCGGGATCGGTCAGGGAATCAATGCCCATATCTTTCATTAAGCTCAAAGAATCGCGGATGCCGGCCAAGTAAAGCGTTTTCACGGAAGGGACAT
>Ga0209211_10003285_pt1 | contig 26606 bp, 23 predicted proteins | sample RifGroA2_FD_183992 | JGI IMG/M metagenome (GOLD analysis project Ga0209211, IMG submission 183992) | Groundwater microbial communities from Rifle, Colorado, USA - Groundwater A2 (SPAdes) (version 2) | ecosystem: Environmental > Aquatic > Deep subsurface > Groundwater | place: Rifle, Colorado...
CATAACAATTCTCTCCATTTGGATGGCGATTTTCTATATAATATTTTTCATCTCGTTCAAACTCGCTTTCATGATGACCGTTTAAATCGCCGTAATTGCATTCGCGTAGTCTCGCATCAGATATTATTTTCGTTCCGCTGTCGCCAAAAACAACTTCCGCCGTTTCTCGAGCTCGATTCAAGTCCGAACAGAAAATCACATCATATTTATCGCCCCGTTCTCGTATTATTTTTTTTAGTTCTTGATTTTGTTTTTCCCCTTTTTCTCCGTATTCACCACCGTTCCAGCCAGTGCGCAAGTCCTGCTGGTTATCCGTGGTTGTGCTATGCACAAAGTAGGTGATATCCACTCCTTGCTCCTTGTTAATTGTTAATTGTTTTTTATAATAAACAGGGATCTGGTGTCCCCACCAAATCTGTCTGGAAATGCACCAGTCGCGCAGATTATCAATCCAATTGAAATAACTTTTTTCAAAGCGCTCGGGCGTGATTTTTATTTTTTGATTGGCGTCGCCGTCCAAGCCAGTAGTAAAAACTTCTTTCATCAAATCTTTAAAACTTTTATTACGTCCAGGTATTCTTTTATTAACATCCACAAACCACTGAAGCATAGGGATCACTTCCACTACATCGCCAAAACGATCAGAGGCGCCCACATTTTGGATAATTTCTTCCTCTTTTATCAAAAGACCCCTTTCTTTTAAATAATCAACAAATTTGTCCCGCGCTTCCAAAACCTTGAGTCCGGCATATTCAGTCCCGGCTTCTTCCGTCATCCGCCCGTACCGATCTATGATCTGAACTAATTTCAGTCCGTGTTTTTCTTTTAGCTCAAAATCTATTTGGCTATGAGCCGGTGTCACCCCAAGGGCACCAGTGCCAAAAGTTGGATCGACTGCGTCATCGGCAATAACTTTTATCTGTAGCGGTTTTTTGGCGCCCACTTCTATTTCAAATTCTGCTCCAACATATTGTGCATAGCGCGGGTCATCTGGATTAACAGCCACTGCCGTATCCCCCAGCTTGGTTTCTGGCCTGGTGGTAGCGATGGGAATAGGGAAGTCACGACTATATTTAAAAGTGTAAAGTTTCCCGGGCTGTTCTTTGTATTCCAACTCATCATCGCTCAAGGTTGATTGCCCTTTGACTGACCAATTAACCACCCTATGTCCGCGGTAAATCAAGCCATCATTATACATTCTGATAAACATCTCATTAACCGCTTTCTCCCGTTGCTGGTCAAAAGTATAAGCCAACCGTGACCAGTCGCAAGAAGTGCCCATCTTCTTGATTTGGCTCAAAATAGTCGTTTGTGAGTTTTCCGCGTACTCTCTGATAATTTTTAAAAGTTTTTCCCGGCCCAATTCGGCTCGCGGATTTTTATACTGGCCGGATTTTATCAATTCCTGTTCCACTTTAGCCTGGGTGGCTACTGCGGCATGATCTGTGCCGGGCAGGATAAAAGCTCGCTTCCCCCTCATCCGCTGATATCTTATTTCCGTGTCCATAATAGCGTTTTCCAAGGCATGCCCCAAATGTAAAACACCAGTCACATTCACCGGCGGCATCATAATGGAAAATACGGGCGCGTCAGCTGGCAGCGGCAAGTTATCCGGATCAAAATAGCCGGATGCTTCCCATTTTTGGTAAATTTTTTCCTCAACTTTGGTCGAGTCGTATTGTTTTGGTAGTTCCATAGGTTTAATTTTCAGTTTAATAATTTTCAGTTTTAAAACAATTAATTAATTTTTTTAATTTTTCAATTAAAACCATTTCAAGTCTTTTTTTGTTTATTTTTTGTTTCTGGATTCCCGCTGGAGTTTACCCCGTACTGCGATACGGGGCGGGAATAACGGCAAAGGGGTTTCTTCTTGCTGTCATCCTCTGACGAGTCCCGATGAGCGCAAGCGTTATCGGGGCGAGATCAGGAGAGGGATCTAAACATTAATGAAATATAAAAAAGCTCGTCCCCAAAACAAAAGCAGTCTTTGTTTCAAGGACGAACTTTTTGTCCGCGATACCACCTTGATTCCCAATTATTTCAAACCCCCTTCAGGGGAGGTGAGCGTTTTTTTATGCCCGCCTAAAGGCGGTTTGAAATATCGGACTCTTGATTTCAGCTATAACGGGCACACCCGGCGGAATCTAATTATCTTAACATCATTAAGACTTTCTTTCCGCAGCTCTTCCGGTGACAGCCGGAATAATAACGCTTGTATTATTAAATTATAGATCACGGCTATCAGCTTGTCAATGTTGTGGTGACAGGTTTAATGTTGTTCCGTTGCTTCTTGTTTTTGAATAAGAATTAATAATTAGAAATTTTATTAGAAATTAGGAATTAGAAATTTAAAAGAGACGAGTTTCCTCGTCCCCGAATTATCCAATTATTAAATTACCAATTTACTTCCCTGCGCTCTCACTCTCGGGCGCTTCTTCTTTTACTTTTTCGGCTGGAGTCACTGGTTCTTCCGCTTTTGGCTCTTCAGCCGGAGACTCTTCGGCTGCCTTAGCTTCCTCTTCTTCTGTTATCTTGGCTGTCGCTGCCGTCTTGGCCTTAGCTTCCGTTTCTTGTTTACTCTTTTCGTCTTCTTTTTTCTTCAGTGCGGCCATTACTTTTTGAGTTTTAGTTCTGGCTGCTTTCATTTTCGTACCGGTAATGATTTGTTTTTTAATTAAAAGGTTGTTAACCGTGGCTGACATTTGTGCTCCGACGCCCCGCCAGTAATTAAGTCTTTCTTGATTAATGGCGATTGCTTTGGTATGCGGGTTATAATTACCCAAAATCTCCAGCGCCTTGCCCCAAGGATCCCTGGTTTTATCCTGTATAATTATCCGATAAGTTGGTTGTTTTTTTTTGCCCACGCGGGACAAGCGAATCATCAACATACAGTGAATTATCTACGAATTTACGAATCAGTTACCAATTTACAAATTTATAAACCTGTCATTGCGAGGAGGCGCGCTACTGCGAGCAGACGCGGCAACCCCGTGTTTTTTTGTTGGTATATTCGTAAGAGATTCGTATATTCGTAGATTTTATTTAGCTGCTTAATGGTTATAATGTCTATGCCTACCTCATTACACCGCGTAATGAGGATTTTTAGCTCTCACCCCTCACCTTTCAGCCGACGAGCGCGTCGCGCTCTGTCATAAATATTATTAGTGTTTATTTGATTGATTCCATTTATTTATCTAAAATAATAAATTTTCAAACCAATCGGCTAAAAGGTGAGGGATCGACTGCCCATTCCATATAAAATTATATGGAATGGCGAGAGTCTCCCGACGCAATGTCGGGATATACTCCTTAGAAAGGAGGTGATCCATCCACAGCTTCCGCTACGGATGCCTTGTTACGACTTCGTCCCTGTCACCAGTCTTACCTTTTCCCGACAAACATCGAGATTTGGGCATTACCGGCTCCCTTGACGTGACGGGCGGTGAGTACAAGACCCGAGAACGTATTCACCGCGACGAGGCTGATTCGCGGTTACTAGCGATTCCGACTTCATGAGGTCGAGTTGCAGACCTCAATCCGAACTGAGACCATTTTTGATGAGATTAGCTCCGCCTTGCGGCTTGGCGCCCCATTGTAATGGCCATTGTAGCACGTGTGTAGCCCAGAGCATAAGGACCATGCTGATTTGACGTCATCCCCACCTTCCTCCCGTTTATCACGGGCAGTTTCCTGATAAAATTTAAATCAGGATGAGGGTTGCGCATGTTACCCGAATTAACGGTGCACCTCACGGCACATGCTGACGACAACCATGCAGCACCTGTCTTAGCCACTAAGAAAAACCGGTTAAAGTTTAACATAGGCTAGATGTCAAGCCCTGGTGAGGTTCCTCGCTTATCTTCGAATTGAACCACATGCTCCACCGCTTGTGCGGGTCCCCGTCTATTCCTTTGAGTTTTAAGCTTGCGCTCGTACTCCCCAGGCGGGATACTTAAGGCGTTAGCTTGTTTAGAGCGACACTGACAGGGTCGAGACTGCCAATGTCAAGTATCCATCGTTTACGGCGTGGACTACTGGGGTATCTAATCCCATTCGCTACCCACGCTTTCGTCCCTGAACGTCAGGAATGTTCCAGCCACCTGCTTTCGCCTTTGGTGTTCTAGCTGATATTAACGGATTTAACTCCTACACCAGCCATTCCAGTGGCCTTTCCCACCCTCTAGCTAGAGAGTTTTTCCGGCGGTTCCACAGTTGAGCCATGGAATTTAACCAGAAACTTATCTAACCGTCTGCGGACGCTTTACGCCCAATAAATCCGGATAACGCTTGGACCTTTCGTATTACCGCTCCTGCTGGCACGAAATTAGGAGGTCCTTATTCTCAAGGTACCGTCATGCCACACCTCGCTACGCTCGGGTGAAATTTTTAATTTTTAATTTCCAATTTTTAAATAATTTCTAATGTTTAATTTCTAATTTCTAAAACAATTAATGTTTTAAAATTTAAAAATTTTGATTTATTTAAAAATTATAAAATTACAAAATTCAAAAACTACAGACCGAATGCAATGAGGTATGGCATTCTTCCCTTGTAAAAGCAGTTTACACCCCGAGGGGCTTCTTCCTGCACGCGGCGTCGCTCCTTCAGCCTTTCGGCCATTGAGGAAGATTCTCGACTGCAGCCTCCCGTAGGAGTCTGGGCAGTGTCTCAGTCCCAGTGAGGCGGGTCAGACTTCCATCCCCGCTACTGATCGTCGCCTTGGTGGGCCGTTACCTCACCAACTAGCTAATCAGACATAGGCCCCTCCCCAAGCACCGGAGTTTTATTCCGACGACCTTGTGGTGTCGGAAACCATCGGGAATTATCTCCTCTTTCGAGGAGTTATGCCCGTCTTGGGGGTAGGTTACCAATGTGTTACTCACCCGTTCGCCACGTGTCGTGCCTCACTCCCGTTCGGCACTCAAAATAAAAATGTAAAAATCAAAAATCAAAATTACAATGTAAAATTAAAAATTAATTCATCCCGTGTAGCGGGATACCAAAATTTTACATTTTGACTTTTGCATTTTAAATTTTAGAGAGTGCTGAGCGTAAGCGAGGCACGATCGTACGACTTGCATGCCTTAGACACGCCGCCAGCGTTCATCCTGAGCTAGGATCAAACTCTTAGTAAAAATTATAAGAGTAATCAACCTCTCTCACCCTAATCAAAAAAGATTAAAGCAAGCTAGGATCTCCCCCTTCGGGGGATCACCCGTAGGGTGAAAACTCTTAGTAAAAATTATAAGAGTAATCAACCTCTCTCACCCTAATCAAAAAAGATTAAAGCAAGCTAGGATCTCCCCCTTCGGGGGATCACCCGTAGGGTGAAAACTCTTAGTAAAATTGAGTTTAAATAGCTCTATACATTAAAGGAAGATTGAACCGGACAATTAAGTCCGTTTCAACTTCAAAAAACAAAGGTTAATAGACATTATAACTATTAAATTGCCAAATAAAATTTTTAAAACCTCACGCTCCTATATATATCCGTCCTTGGCGGATTTTTGTTAAAGAAAAACAGTAATATCTTGCGCCCAAAATATCACTGTTTTGCTCACAAACTTTTTAAATGTGCTACGATTGTTTACATATATTTTTATTAAGCGGTTTCTTTTGGAAATTGCCTCTAGACCTACTTAAGTTCACATATTTATATAATACAGAGTCTGTTAAATATTGTCAAGGGAACGAAGGGGGGACTAAAATAATAATATTTTCCCGTTCAAATAAAGTAAAAATTCGATTATGAAGCCAAATTTTTTAAGCCCTTTCTACATATTCCCCTGTTTCCGTGTTGACTCGGACCGAATCGCCTTCGTTGATAAATAGGGGAGCGTTGATTATCGCGCCGGTTTCCAAAGTTACCGGTTTGCCCGAACCGGACACCGTGTCGCCCTTAATGCCGGGCGGCGCGGAAATAACTTTCAAGACTACCTTCGGTGGCAGCTGCACGCCGATAATATTATCCTCGTAGAAAATCAAATCTAATTCCTGTGATTCTTTCAAAAATTTGGCCGCTTCGCCCACTAATTCTTTTTCAATTTCATATTGTTCATAATTCTCCTGCTCCATAAAACAAAAACGGTTTTTTTCTTGATACAGATAATTGGCTTTGCGGCGAGTAATATCGGCCGGCTCGGCACGCTCGCCTTGCTTGAAGCTGTATTCCACCACTTTGCCGGTCTTGATATTTTTAAGCTTAGTTTGCATTACCGGTTTTCTTTGCTGCATACGCAAAAATTTGGCTTCCATCACCACATACGGGTCGCCGTTGTATTTTATCAGAAGGCCTTTTTTAATGTCGGTAAGTTCGGACATAGATAAACAATTTTTAATTTTTAATTTCTAATGTTTAAATAAATCAAAATTTTCTAATTTTTAAACATTAGAACATTAGAACTTATTTAAAAATTACAAAATTAAAAATTTCACAGTAACCCTATCATGTTCCCCGCAACCTTTCAAGGGCTGGTTATGTTAATCGTTATCCCATCGCTTTCGGTCAGTGTGTCGCCAAGTTCGTCGGTCCGCCAAATATTGATCCCCGCCCGTTTCAGTCGATTCAAAATTCTTAAAGACGGATGGCCGTAATCATTGTCTTTGCCGACCGAGATTATCGCGTCAGTCGGCGAGACGAGCTTTAGCCACTCCTCACTCGTGGCACTTGAAGAGCCATGGTGCGCCACCTTTAACACATTGGCCATTAGATATTCAGGGCTGTCTCTAATTAGTTTTTCTTCGGCCGCGCTGTCCAAGTCTCCCGGTAAAAGCCAGGAATTATTTCCATAAATCAACTTTAATACCATTGAAATGTTGTTTATTTCTTTGACCCTCTGTCCGGTCAGATTTTCTCTCGGCCACAAAACCTTAAATTTCATGTTGTTTTCTACCGCGATTTCATCACTGCAGCCGGTAGGTTTGTTTTCCCCGCAGGCAAAAATGTTTTTGGCCGTTATTTTTTTGCTGTTGATCAAATTTAAAAATTCCAAATAACCACTGGAAGTATGAACTACGCCGGTCAGCCAAACCTCTTCCACTTGGTATCTTTCTAGCACATCAATTAGTCCGCCCAGGTGATCGCCGTGCGGGTGGCTCAAAATCACAAGTTCAATCGTTTTGTCGGTCAAGGGCAGATATTGGCCGAGCTTCTCCAAAACAGTTTGTCCCTCCCCGCCGTCCAAAAGAATTTGTTTGCCCATTGGCGTTTTAATAAGAATCGCGTCGCCCTGGCCGACATCCAAAAAATATATTTGCAATTCCTTACTCGTCGGATTGGTATTTTTGTCGTTCACTCTTTGGACCGTCTGTTCTTTAAAAAAATTAAAATGCCAGCGGTTGGTAATCAAAAACGCCGCGGCAATTAAAATTAGAATGGCGATGGTTTTTTTGTTTAGCAACATACTTTCAAATTATAAAGCCCCGATTAAATTATTGGTATTTGGTTATTGTGATTTATTTTGAATTTGGTGCTTGGAATTTAAAATGACGATTTTTTTGTATTAAGTAGATCCACCATCCCAGCATCATATATATTATTATAACCCAAATTGCATCAAATTTCTCTACCTGAATTCCGGCGCCGGGGAGTCTGGCCGCAAACTCGGCCACGAGTAAAATCCAACCAAGCATGATGCGCGCCGCGTAACCGAGGAGTATCGCCGCCGGTAGAAATATTAAGCCACACAAAATCATTATAAATCCCAAAATAGTTGCATAAGGCAAAAGTGGCACGATTAAAATATTGGCTAGCGGTGACACAAAAGACAGATTGCCGAAAGTGTAAACCAAAATTGGCAGGACCAAAATCTGCGCCGCAAGCGTCATTTTCAGCGATGCTCTAATTTCTAGCGCTTGCGGCACTTTGATTTTTGCCAAAAATTTTTCAATCGGCTCGTCAAAATAAATTATGCCGAGTACGGCCAGAAACGACAGTTGAAATCCCGCGTCCCCGAGGAGCGCTTTTGGATTGATAAGTAAAATGACAACCGCGGCTATGAGTAGCGCTCTAGTGGATTTATTCAGCCGGCCGGTTTTCTCGGCGAGCAGTAAAATAAAACCCATAATGCCGGCTCTGACCGCCGAAGCTTGCCAGCCGATCATTAGTAAAAATAAAACTAAACCCAAGACCGCCATATAAAATGCCCGGCCTCTTTTTAGTCCGAGTGCGATAAACAGATTCATTATTAGTCCAGCAATAATTGTGATGTTCATGCCGGAAATAGCGATGATGTGTGTCAGCCCCGTATCTTGAAAGTTTTGGATTACTTTTTCCGGTATGCCCTTGCGCAAGCCGAGCGTTAGGCCGTTCAGCAATTCTGAATGCGGATAAATTAAAGACTGGTTAATAATGTCGCGGTAATGTTTTTTAGCCGCCAGAATTGCCCGGTAAGTTTTTTGTCCCATTGATAAATTACCGGCCAGCGGTGCTAATTTTTTTGGCCAGTAGCAGGCACTATAAATACCCTTGACCGCCAAAAATTTCCCATAATTAAAATCCTCAATCTGGCCTGGCGTTTGCAGTGCACATTCAAATTTTAGCCAATCACCGTATTGATAAGCCGGATAATTTGGCGCGGATAAAAGAATTTTTCCGCGTAGGGGCGTATTGTTATACGCCCGATCATAATCGCATTGGCCGTTGGGCATATGGCAATGCGTCCCTACAATTTTTCCTATCGTTAATTTCGTCCCGTTTTCCCGCTCGTCCGGTTCAGCCACGATTTGGCCGACTAGGGATATTTTTTGATTGTTATAAAACGCCGCATAGTTTTTATTGATTATCGGTTCTGAAATTTGGAATCTCCACATGCCCAAAAACAAAAACGCCGCCAGCATTGCGGCGCTTCTCAATTTTTTCTTCTGCCAGTTTAAAATTGACAAAACAACGCAGCAGAGTAAGATTAAAAACAAATAAAAGGGGTTCAAATTAAAATCAATCAAATTCGTTACCCCGACGCCAAAAACAAAAAACAAGCAGGCAAGGGGTAAAAATTTTTTCAGCATAAGGAGATATTGACTATGGAGATAAAAGTTAGATCTATGGGGTGGCGAGCGATGGAGTGGTTCGCTCCAATCTTTTTGGGTGCCGGGTTAACACTCGGCATCATTAGTGCTTTCTCAAAACTCCCACTCTTGTGGGGGTTTGGGTTCACTGCTATTTCGGCACTTTTTTACCTCGGCCTGCTGGGTAAGGCCGAGAAAGAAACAGCTAAACTATTGCGGCGTGCCGTGCCCAAGGGGGACGCCTATCACAAGATTGTTTAACCCCCACTCTTATCTTCCCACCCTGTTCGGTCAAACGAGCAGGGCATTTTTTATTCAAAAATTTTTTTAATTGGGCGTATGGCCATACGCCCCTACACTTATTTTCTTTGGGCGGGGGCAAGCCCCACCCCTACAAGGCGCTTAGGCGTTTTCATTATAGTCTTTGGATTTGTGACTTTGAATTTTATCAGAAATTAGATATTAGAAATTAGGAATTTGCGTCAATCTTCGTCCTTAAATAACTCTCAATCAATTCATCTAATTCTCCATCCAGCACTCTCTCCACTTCTTGCGTTTCATATCCGCTCCGGTGGTCTTTGACCATTTTATATGGATGAATCACATATGAACGCGCTTGATTGCCCCAGGTCGCCTCGGTAAATTCACCTCTGATTTTCTGCCGTTCTTCTTCTCTTTCTGCCTGCTGATACAAAAGCACGCGGGATCTTAAAATTTTCATCGCCGCTTCCTTGTTTTGCAGTTGCGACCGTTCATTCTGGCACGAGACGGTGATCCCGGTTGGCAGATGTTTTATTCTGACTGCCGAGTCAGTCGTATTGACGCTTTGCCCGCCATGTCCTGATGAGCGGAAAACATCAATCCTGATTTCTTCGTCTTTGACTTCAAAATTACTCACCTCGTCCATCTCCGGCAAGACTTCCACCAAGGTAAATGATGTGTGCCGCATTTTTTCCGCGTCAAAAGGGGAGATTCTAACCAGTCGGTGCACGCCCGCCTCGGCTTTTAAATAACCATAAGCGAATTTGCCCTTGATTTCTATGGTGGCGGACTTAATTCCCGCTTCAGCTCCGTCGGATCTATCTATTATCGCAGCCTGCCAGCTCTTTTTTCCCCCATAGCGCAGATACATGCGCAGAAGCATCTCGGCCCAGTCTTGAGCGTCTGTGCCCCCGGCGCCGGCGTGGATTGACATAATGGCGTTATTTTTATCATATTCTCCATCCATCGTGGTCTTAAATTTTAATTCCGCCAGTTTTTTATTCAGCTCGCCGGTTTTATTCCTAATCTCTTGAGTGAGTGAGATATCATTTTCTTTCTCTGCCGTTTCTGCCAAAAACAGTGTTTCCTTAGCTTCTTTTAATAAATTCTCCCACTCACTGATCTCTTTTTCCAAGTCCGTCGCCGTTTTGGTTGTTTGGCTGGCGTTTTTATTATCAGCCCAAAAATTAGGTCTGGACATTTCAGCCTGTCGGTCTGCCAATTCAGCTTTTTTTATGTCCAATTTAGCCATTGGCAAAGCATCGCCTATGACAGCAATTAAATTTTTAATTAATGAAATCAACTCTTGCATAAAAACAATATAAATAACATCTTGGCCTCGTTTATCTCTGCTGGAATTGGTTTAAAAGGTCATTGACCGCATTCACATTCAAACCCTCCGCATTTTGTGTTTGGCCTAAAAGCTCCTGGTACGGCGCCAAATAGTTTTTCATTAAAGGCGGTAAATAAACAGCCGCGAAAATCAGGGGAGCGATGATTAAAATCAGGTAAATAAAACTGATTACTCGGCCGGCCATGATGTATTTTCTGGTCTTTTGGTTTTGTTCATAGATGGCTTTTAATAACTCCTGGTTTTCGGTCAAGAGCTGCTTGATTTCCTCGCTGTTGTCGCGGTTTTGTGAATTTTTTTCTTGGATATTTTCCATAAATTTATTTTTAGCTGGTAATTTTCCTCATTTTCATTATATAACAAGCTCGCCTTTTTGACTATTTAAAAAGAAATCAGCCTAATTTATAAGGTTTTAATTGGCGCGGTAAAAAATTCGCAAGAATTTTTACAAAAGTGGATAACTGCATCTTCCCTCATTGCCAAAAATAGTTTATAATAAAAGTCAGAAAAAAGCGGTATTTTTTTGAACAGCCTTTAAAAAAATAACCGGTTGACAAAGCTATATATTGTGCTATAATTAAGGGCAGGAATACAATATGTAGTTTTTTATTTTCTTTGCTTTTCTAGCCGCTTTCCAGAGTATTAGCCATTTTTCATTTTAAAAGACACGCTTGAGCAGGTCTTTTTATTTAGCCCTAATCTCGGTAGCCTTCATTGGTTCTTAGGCCAGATTTATTCATAAATTTTTTACATTCGTTCGATTTGGTTCAGTATAAATTTAGTGATTTTCTTATGTTCTGCCCAGTCTGCAACTGCAAAGACACCAATGTTGTTGATTCCAGGCTTGCCGGGGACGGGCTCTCTGTTCGCCGCCGGCGTCGTTGCGCCAAATGCGACTTTAGGTTCTCCACGACCGAGGAAATGCAGATTTTGGAATTGACCGTTATTAAGCGCGATGGCCGTCACGAGGTCTACAATCGTGAAAAGCTGGAGAGCGGCATTGTGCATGCCCTGGAAAAACGCTCTTACACCAAAGATGAATTTAAGCTCCTTATTAATAAAATAGAAAGAGACATCCAAAAAAAGGCCAGTCGCAATGAAATTACCACGCATGACATTGGGGAGTTGGTTATGAAATATTTGGAAAAATTTGATAAAATCGCTTATATTCGTTTTGCCTCCGTTTATCGCCAATTTGAAGATGTCAGCAGTTTTCAAAAGGAACTGCGTCGCATGTCGCCCAAAAATACCCGTAAAAATAAATAAGTTGCCTTAAGTACAAAATTGTCAGTTGATTTTAATCCCATGCTGCATAAAAATCAAGTCAAACAGATTAAGAAAAGAGACGGTCGCATTATGGCCTTTGACCAAAAGAAGGTAGTCAGCGCCATTTTCAAAGCTTTACGTTCCGTTGGCCAAGAAGATGAAAAACTGGCCGAACGGCTGGCCAAAGATGTTTCTAAAACGCTTGATAAAGAGTATGACGGCAAAATCATCCCCACCGTGGAGCAGATCCAGGATATTGTGGAAAAGGTTTTAATCAAGGAAAATCTGGCCGAAGCAGCCAAATCATACATCCTCTATCGCGAACAACACGCCAAAATCAGGGATTTTGATAAGTTTATCAATTCTGACGATCTTATTGACCAGTATTTAGAAAAACTGGATTGGCGCGTCAAAGAAAACAGCAACATGGCTTATTCTCTTCAGGGGCTCAATAATCATGTCGCTTCCACTATATCCGCTCATTATTGGTTGAACTCCATTTATTCCAAAGAAGTCCGCGACGCCCACATGTCCGCCGACCTTCATCTCCACGATCTTCAGCTTTTAGCCGCCTATTGTTGCGGTTGGGATTTGCGGGATCTTCTGATTTACGGCTTTACGGGCGTTGAGGGCAAAGTGCAAAGCAAGCCGCCGAAACATTTTAGAAGCGCGCTTGGTATGGTGGTCAATTTTCTTTACACCTTGCAAGGTGAGGCCAATGGCGCTCAAGCTTTTTCTAACTTTGATACCTATCTGGCTCCTTTTATTCGTCATGATCAGCTTGATTACAGCTCTGTCAAACAGGCCATGCAGGAGTTTATGTTCAATATGAATATCCCGACCAGGGTGGGGTTCCAAACGCCATTTACCAATATTACTATGGACATAAAGCCTTCCGGCGCGTTAGCCGAGGATTATGTTATTGTTGGCGGTGAAGTCGGGAGCGATAAATATAAAGATTTCCAACCGGAAATGGATATGATTAACCGCGCTTTCGCCGAAGTTTGTCTGGAAGGTGATGCCAAAGGCCGTGTTTTTACCTTCCCTATTCCCACCTACAATATTACCAAGGGACTGGACTGGGACAACCCGGTGTTGGAAAAGGTTTGGGAGATGACGGCCAAATACGGCATTCCTTATTTTTCAAACTTTATTAATTCAGACATGAGTCCGGATGACGCCAGAAGCATGTGCTGTCGTCTCCGCTTGAACAATCGCGAATTGAAAAAACGCGGCGGCGGTCTTTTTGGCGCCAACCCGCTGACCGGCAGCATCGGCGTGGTTACTATCAATCTCCCGCGCCTTGGTTATTTGGCCGAAGATGAAGCTGATTATTTCTCCCGCCTTGACCGCCTAATGGAAATTGGCCGCGAGTCGCTGGAAACCAAAAGAGAAGTGCTGGAAAAATTCACCAACATGGGGCTTTACCCGTATTCTCGTTTTTACCTTAAAAAAATAAAAGAACAATTTGGAGAATATTGGAAGAATCATTTTAATACCATTGGCATCCTTGGCATGAACGAGTCCCTCTTGAATTTTATGGGCAAAAATATCGCCGCCAAAGAAGGACATGAATTCGCCATAAAAATTATAGATCATATGCGCGATAAACTAATGACCTATCAACAAGAAACCGATCATCTTTACAACCTGGAGGCCACGCCTGGTGAAGGCACCACTTACCGTTTTGCCAAACACGACAAAAAGCAGTTTGCCGACATTGTTGTTGCCAATGAAAAAGCCCATCAGGAAAGAGGAGCCGCGCCTTATTATACCAACTCCACTCAATTGCCAGTAACCTTTGGAGATGATATTTTTGACGCCCTTGATTTGCAGGACGACCTGCAGACCAAATACACCGGCGGCACTGTTTTGCACGGCTTTATCGGGGAAAAAATGCCATCCATAGCAGCCACCAAGGAATTGGTAAAAAAGATTGCCAATAATTATCATCTGCCGTATTATACTATTACCCCGACCTTTAGCGTCTGTCCGGTTCACGGCTATCTAGCCGGCGAGCATCAGTTTTGTCCGCGCTGTGACGAAGAAATCGGTTACACGGAAGCGGGGCAGGCGGCGAAAGAAGATGTGGTTGAGCAGGCCAAATTATTTAGCAATTAAAATTTAAATATTACAAACTAAAACAAAAAATATATGGAAGCCATTACCGCCAAAAGAACGCCTTGCGAGATTTATTCTCGCGTCGTCGGTTATCTTCGCCCGGTCAAACAATGGAACGAGGGCAAGCAGTCAGAATTTTACGATCGGCAGACATTTGACAAGCAGCTCGCCGATTCTTGCGGGGAATAATTTAAACGCCCAAAAAAATTCTTCCCTGCTTTTAGTTCGTCCAGCGGAGAAGAATTTTTTAACTCCCGCGGGCAAAAAATTTTCCAATTCTTAATTTCTGGTTGCTCCCGCAACCACCCCGATTTTACATCGGGATGAAAGCAGGGCTTTCAATTTCACTTGATTATTGCTTGCCACCTACGCTCTAATTCTGTTTGCTCTCTTTTTGTTTCTGGATGCTCGGATTAAATCCGAGCATGACAGTCTTACTAAGCGTTTCCTGTGCTTTTTGTGTTTTAGCGTTTTCCCCCACCACCCCCTGCCCCCTCCTCAAAGAGGAGGGGAAAGATGCCGTTCTATTTTCCTTGTTTCTTTTTAATTGTATTTGTTTTTCGTGCTTTTGTGCTTCCTGTGTTTTATGCGCTTTTCGCGGGAATAATTTATTTGGGAAATTGGCGGACTGTGTTTTTTTATTTATGCTCATCGGCGGCTTGCAAAAAACATCGTTGCTTGACTACCCGGACAAGGTTTCAGCCATTATTTTTACCATTGGCTGTAACTTTCGTTGCGGCTTTTGTTATAATTCGCATCTGGTAACTGCTGTTAAGCGGGCTAAAATTATTACTGAAGACGAAGTTTTTAAGTTCCTTAAGGCGAGAAAAAAAATTCTTGACGCGGTTGTTTTGACCGGCGGCGAGCCTACCCGTCAAAAAGACTTACCGGACTTTATTGATAAAGTGAAAGAACTCGGCTACCTTGTCAAGCTGGACACCAATGGCACCAATCCTAAGATGTTAAAAAAACTAATCAAAAACAAATTGGTTGATTATCTGGCCATGGACATAAAAGGCCCTTTGCCAAAATATGCTAAAATTGCTAATGTATCAGTGTCGCTCTTAAACATCAAAAAAAGTATCAGGCTGATTATGGACTCCGGTTTGCCTTATGAATTTCGCTCCACCATTTTGCCAGCCTTGCACAACCGGCAAGACTTAATAGCCATGGCCGAACTTATCTCTGGCGCCAGAAAATATTTTTTACAAAAGTTTATGACTGGCGATAATCTCAATAATCGCGAGTTTAAAAAACTGCCCAGCTTTACCAATAAAGAAATGAAAGAACTGGCTAAAAGCTGCTCGGCCGAAGTCAAATTATGTTCCGTTCGCTAAGCTAAAATAAAAATTAACAAACTAAAACAAAACATATGCTTCAAATAAACTACGCTTACAAGAATCTGCCCGCTGGCGACCGCGCCTTTTTGGAAAATTATTTATTGCAGAAAACTGATCGCCTAAATACGCTTTTGAAAAAATTTGAAAAAGGCGATTGCCGCTTGGATGTCCGCGCTGAAAAATTTGCCACCAAATCCGCTTATCAAATTGAAATGATCCTGCACTTGCCAGGGCATGCGCTCTTAGCCAAAGAAGACGACCACACTGTTATTGAAGTGGTTGACTTGGCTCTAGATAAGCTCATTATTCAGTTGCGCAAGCTAGTGGACAAGAAAAATAATAAATAATTCGCGACTCGCCAATTTGTTAATTTATTTAAGAAAGATGCCTCAAATTATAGTTGATAAAAATAAATGTATCGGCTGCGGTTCTTGCTATGCTATGTATCCGGAGCTTTTTGCCGCTGATGCCGACGGTAAAAGCAAGGTTATTTCTAGCGATTATCAGACCCACGGCTACAACAAGGAAGAAATTATAGCTGTTTGTCCGGTCAGCGCCATCTCCGTCAAAGATTAACCGCCACCCATCCCGTGCCTCACTTGTTTTATTGATTTCTTGTTTTAATGTTTTAGTGTTTTAATGTTTTAGTGTTTTTCGCCCTTAGGGCGATCCCTGCCTCGCCCTGCCTACCCTGCCTACCGGCAGGCAGGCGGCAGGCAGGCGGCAGGCAGGCGCCTTTTTCTCCCGTGAATAATCTAATTCGGAAATTGGCAGACTGTGTTCTAGTGTTTTAATGTTTTAGTGTTTTTGTGTTTTTGTGCCTTATGATCTACCTTGATCATGCCGCCACTACGCCTTTAGATAAAGAAGTAGCCAGGGTTATGGCCGATTTTGCCGTGAAAAAATTTGGCAACCCTTCATCGCTTTACAAATTAGGGCGTGCCGCCGCTGGAGTTGTTCATGAATCTCGGGTTTCCGTTGCTAAAATCTTAAATTGTTCGCCCGAGGAGATTATCTTTACCGCCGGTGGCACCGAATCCGATAATATGGCTATTTTTGGCATTGCCAATCAGTTTTTAGCCACTGCCAAGAATTACCACCTCATCACTACCAACATTGAGCACGCGGCTGTTTTAAACAGTTTTAAGGCTTTGGAGAAAAAAGGTTTTGCCGTTACATATTTGCCCGTTGATAAATACGGTCTTATCGCCGATCGGGAGGTTATGAAGGCCCTCCGTCCCAATACTTTGCTCGTCAGCATTATGTACGCCAATAATGAAATTGGCGCTATTGAGCCTATCGCAAAAATCGCTCATATTGTCAAGAATTATCGCCACATTCAACGAGTGGACACCATTTCCAAAGAACCGCGTTTTCCTGTTTTCCATACCGACGGTTGCCAGGCCGCTGGTTATCTGGAGCTTAATGTTGAAAATCTGGGCGTGGACTTGATGACTTTAAATGGTTCTAAAATTTATGGGCCAAAACAAACCGGCATTTTATATAAAAATAAAAATATTAAGCTGGAACCGCTCTTATACGGCGGTGAGCAAGAATTTGGTTTGCGGCCCGGCACGGAAAATGTCTCCGGCATTGTCGGTTTTGCTAAATCCTTGGAGCTGGTTAGCCAATCAAAAAACAAAGAAACACCCAGACTCACAAAATTGCGCGACTATTTTATTATGGAGCTTTTAAAAATTCCCAACACCGCTTTGAATGGTCATCCAACCCTTCGTCTGCCCAATAATATCAATGTTTCTTTCCTGGGCATTGAGGGCGAGTCAATAATGTTAAAGTTGGATCGTGAAAATATTTATGTCTCCACCGGCTCCGCCTGCCACAGTCTAAGCCTGGAGCCGTCGCATGTTATCTTGGCCCTGGGTCAAAGCGCTGAATACGCTCATGGTTCCATCCGTTTTACTATGGGCAAAAGCACTACTAAAAAAGAGCTTGAGCAGGTTTTAAAGATTTTACCTAAAATTGTGAACGAGTTAAGAAGAATGTCAGCGCTGGGACATTAAAGCAAGAAATCAAGCCCGCCAATTACCAAATTAGATTATTCCGGCAAGTGGAAGGCGGGCGCCCTAAGGGCGAAAATAAGAAATTAAGAAAGCAAGAAGTCAAGAAGACAAGAAAGAATAGATCAATCTCAATCCGTTTTCAATCCGTTAGCTATCCGCTTAGTTCTGTTGTTAAACTAAATTATTAAATAACAGACAGAGAGCAGCCTTTAACAGACATAGTAGATTAAGTTGATTATTGCCAGGCTGCGCCAACTAAAATTATCTTTAATTTATTATGAAAAGAACTATTCGTAAAAACAAAGATGTTGTTAGTTTTAATAAAAAAACAAGCTGGCTTTATTCCGACACGGTTAAAGACCATTTTTTTCATCCTCGCAATGTTCAGCTTAAAGAGCCGAAAGCAGGTGAATTCAACGGCGTTGGCACGGTGGGCAGTCCTGTTTGCGGCGATATGATGACTATGTGGGTCAAAATTGATAAAAAAACAGAGCGCATTAAAAAATGCGCTTGGCGCACCTTTGGCTGCGCTTCAGCCATTGCTTCCACCTCAATGTTGTCAGTGATGGTTACTCGTCACGGCGGCATGAAACTGGATGACGCCGCAAAGATTACTCCCAAAGATATTTTAAAAGAGCTGGGCGGTTTACCGGCTCGCAAGATTCATTGTTCAGTCTTGGGCGATCAGGCGCTTAGAGCGGCGATTGAAGATTATAAATCAAAAAAACAAGAAAACAAGAAATCAAAAAACAATAAAGCAACGAAGTAATTACAAGTTGTTTTACTCGTATATTTGCCTGCCTGCCGGCAGGCAATTAATTCGTAATTCGTAGGTTTATGAAAGATATTGAATCTCAAATCAATAAAATCCTTAATGATGTCCGCCCTTCACTTCAAACGCATGGCGGAGAGGTTGATTTGATTTCTGTTAAAAATGGCGTTGTTGAATTGAAAATAAAAGGCGCTTGCCACGGTTGCGCCATGGCCGAAATTACTTTTGGCGAGGGCATTGGCGAATTAATTAAACAGAAAATACCTGCCATCAAGGAAGTCAGGTATTCTTAAGCGAGACAAGCAAGTTAAGTGAGTAGCCAAGTAAATTAAACGAGGCAAGGGAGAGTTTAGTTTACTTGATTTATTTAATTCACTTGGCTGGTTAATCTATTTTTTTATTAAAATCACCAAAGCGGTTAGCGCAATTACTTGAATAGGAACCGTATACTTGAGCGGCAGATAAACTGCTTTATAAATAATGGTGTGAATTTTATTGTGCCAAGCTTTGAATTTTTCCATGGCTTGATTTTTTGTTTGGGATAATTCAGTCAAGCCCCAAATATAATCAGGCGAGATAGCGCCGATCATGCCGGCCATCATTGGATAATTCAGATATAAACTAAAGCCTTCCTGCATCATTAAGATTCCAAGCATCAATCCCCACAAATCTAAAATTGCCTCCAGGGCTATTTTTTTTATGAATTTGTCCGTGCCGTTGTTTTCCCAATCCCTTAGCTCAAGGCTGTCGTGCGGGATGGCGTCAAGAACAAAGTGCGAGACAATCCCCAAAACAAAAGCCAAGATCGGATTATCCAACCTTGACCCAATTGCGATGCCAGCCATACCATGAACAATTTGATACATAAATTAAAAAGGCAAAATTCAAAAGGCAAAAGGCAAAACTAATAACTTAATTTACTTTATTCACTTGATTTACTTAATGAGCTTGCAAAATAGCGGGGGAGGGTCTCGAACCCTCGACCTTAGCGTTATGAGTGCTACGCTCTAACCGGCTGAGCTACCCCGCCATATTATGTAATTATTTCGGTTTCCATTGTGTTTTCGTCGGCTGAGTCCCGACGCTTCGGTCGGGATCCCGATTTTTTGCTCCGCAAAAACATCGGGACTACCCCGCCATAAAACTAAAAACCCATTCTTAAAATGCGGTTATTTTAAATATAAACATTTTTTGGCTCCAAGTCAACTTATTCAGTCAAAAACCAAATAAACCGCCTCGCCGTTTAAGATATTTTTTTTGTTCCAATTATGGTTTGCCTCCAGTATATTTTCAAAACTGTATCTAAAGTCCTCGCCCTTGCGCGTGCCCGGATCATTGGTAATAAAGCCTGTCTCGTCATAGCCTTTAATTAAAAGCATATGATATACTGGTCCGTCGTTTTTAAAATTGGGGTTGGCCAAAAGTTTGCCTGCAGCCGGTATAATCACCGGTCGGCCGTTGACCAACTCCCGCTTTATTTTTTCTGCCGTGATTTTTTTCTCTACCCTGGGATTTTTTAGCCCGTAATATTCTTTGGCCGTTTCCGCCAATTCAGCCAAAGTAATACTTTCCCCATAACCGTTTTCTCGCTCGTATTTAACCAGCGCCTGAATTTCCTGTTCGCCCAATTCTTTGTCAATTGTCATTTCTCCGGCTAAAAAATATTTCAGCATAATTAAACTAGCTTCTTCGCAAGCATCTTCGTGCAGCGCGTCCCAGTTAGCAAAAGGCGCTTGGCTTAAAAACGGCACGACCAACAACATCTTTTCCGGCAAATTTTGGTTTGTTTGAATTTTAGTTGCCGCCGGTTGTTCTTCTGTTTTTGGCAGCTTGTCTTGCGGTGCGCTTTCTCCGGTTTTATTTTCAGCTGTTGTCGGCTGCCAAAGATTATTAATTCTGGCCGGTCCGCTGAAATTCGGCCAAACCAAAAGCCAACCTATCATCAAAACGAAACCAATTAAATTTGGCTGTTTATTTTTCATGCTATCAACATAGCATAATTTGGGAACAATGAAAAACTACCAACACTTGTTGGCAGTTTTTGGTTGCACCTCGTGGACGATGCTGGAACTAAGATAAAAGAGTTTAATGAGTATATTTACATCCCTGTCTTACAGGGGCAGATTTAGTTTATTAAAAATACCACCCTTGGTGTTGCACTTAATTATTGCACTTGGAAATTTCTCAATGCCCCATCCGCTTACGACAGGGTAATTCATTTTAAACTCCAATTTTCCAAACATTCTTTTCCAAAAAAGCTTCAATGGTTTGTCGACCGGCCTTATTTATCAAATTTGAATGTGAAAGCTTATTCTTTTTTGCCAGATCAGCCAGGGTAATTATTTTCTTGCCTTCCAGATAGGCCAATCGTTTATAATAACTATTAGTGAGCGCTTTTCCGACTATTTCTTCCATAATAGTAGTTTTCTCTTGGCCATCAAATTCTTTAAACGCTTCATAATATTTTTTTCTATCAATAAATTTTATATTTATCGGCACAAACCCTTCTCTGATTAATAAATAATTGTTGAGGACCCGTCCAATTCGACCATTGCCATCAACGAAGGGATGAATATATTCAAAAATCAAATGTAATTTGGCAATCCGTTTAATAATATTTTCATGGTTGGCGGCGTTATATTCGGCTAGCATTTTTTTCAGACGATCCACCGCTTCTTTTGGGTTGGGCGCGATATGATTGCCGACCCGCACAAATTCATTATCTTGTCTAAACCTTCCAGCCACATCGTCGCGAATATTTGCGATCAACATTTTATGAAGAAATAAAATCACCTCAAGCCGGAGCTCTTGTTCTTTGGCTTTTCCGTTTATATATGCAACGACTCGCGCCAGATTCTTGGCTTCAAAAATCTCTCGTTCGGTTATATATCTGTCCAGATCTATTTGCAGAAGAATTTTTTCCGTTTCTTCTAGAGTGAGAGTGCTGTTTTCTATGGCGTTTGAGTTATATACCTGCTCGGATACCTCTGTTTCGGCAATAAGTTTAATAAGAGCCTCTTTGCCGATGGATGCTTTATAGTATCTTTCACGAAGAGAAGCTATTTTATTGAAGACATTAAGTATATTCGCCATATGTTGTTATTATATGCCTTTTTCACGGTTTTGTCAACATAATCGTGAAAATATAGTAAAAACTAATACTTTTTCACGGTTTTGACGACAATTACCTCTGGATTTGGAAAACTATGTATAATATTATTAGTTCCAATGTCCCACCCCTACCCACTCAAAAACCCCCTAAAATAGGGGGCTTAAATGTTGGTTGCACCTAGTGGACAAGGTTAGAGCTCAAATCAAGGCTCATGATGGATATATCTATGTGCCCACAGTGTCAGATTTGGTTTATTAAATATTAGATTAAAAATGATCCCGACCCCTTTTCTGCATTATCTCTGTTGTGGCTATTTTAGTCAAATAAAAAGGGGTATCTGCGTTTTGCAAATACCCCAACCTTAAGTTAATTTACCCTAAGCAGTTTTTAACCTCCTGTAAAACTTGCCGTTTGCTCTGGTCTGCGTTCACCATAAAAACTTTTTGTCTTTGCAAATATTGCCTTATCTGCCTGTTAAACTCTGGATCTAACAAATGATCAGGACATTTTGATTTACGCAAAGGCACACGCTTCATCATTTCCGCATCTGATACATCAAGGTATATGGTAACATCCGTCTCTATTTTATCCGCCCGTTGCCATAAGTTATAAACCTCATCATAAGTATCAAACCCGGTAAACATTTTAGCCGCGAAGTCGAAAGCCAAACAAGTCATATATGTCCTATCAACAACAACATATTCAGGGCTGTCCGAGAGGAACCCTCTCAAAACATTAATCCTTTCCTGCTCAATATTAATAAAAAATTGTGACGCTTTAATGGCTGCCCTGTATGACTCCGGCGGATATTTCGGGAATGATTTTGATCCGCCCGCGTAAAACCCGTACTCATGGACTATGGCTGCCGGCAGACTTTGTCCCAAATTTTCCGACAATGTTGTCTTACCGGCAAAAACCAATCCTTCTATGCCGATTATAGTACTCATTTTTTACTCCAAAAGCATAAAGCTTTTAGTAAGTTTGGAATATCATCTTTATGAACCAATAACTCTTTGTTACTTCGTACCAACTCTTTTTTTAATAAGTCAATATTCTTTAACGCCCCTAAGAAAACAATACTTAACCCATTACCGCTAAACCGGTTAAGATCAATTGACAACTTTTTGATGGTATCTGAATTTATCCAGTCAAACGCGCCCTCTGTTTTGGCTCTATAATAATCGTTCTCATAAACACCTACGACTGGAATATTTTGTGATAAAGCGAAAATAATGCCATGGTATCTGGAAGATATTACGATGTCCATCAAACCAGTCAAAGCATGTACAACCTCTTCCGGTCTGCCACTTGGTGATTCGCTGATTATTTGATAAGTAATAGGCACGATTTCACAGTCAATCTTACCAACAAAAATATTTCGCATCTTTTCCAAATCGCACCGATTGTCTTTGTCAAAAATGTGAGGTATTAAGTATATTTTTAGCTTTTTGCCACTGTTTTTGGCAAGATGATTTAATGCCAATAAAACTTTGGCATATAAATCATCACTGTCCCAGTCGCGTAGGCTTATCCCTATGTTAAATGTACCCATGGTTACCACTCCGCTAATATCAAGGTCTGACATGTATTCTAAAAAATAGGCATCGTCAACAGAAAAAGAAATTCTCTTGCGATACTGATTACTTTTTGGAATAGTAGAGATAGAAAATTTCCTATCTCTAAGAACAAACCTATCAATATGGCGAAGTATAATTTTTATCAATAAGGAATCACGCAAATTACTTATGGGACCGATGGTCTGGCCAGTAGCAATTACAGGTTTATCCAACATCTTTGCTAAGAGCAGAATGATTGTGCGATTATACAAATACGCAGGAAACAAGCTGTTTAAATTGCCACCACCGGAAATCAACAATAAATCATGACGGTTAATCAACTTAGCCATTTCCCCCACTTTGCTCTTTAAAAATAAATGAAGAGTATGGTAACTTAAAAATTGAACGCAAAGAGAGATAAATAAAATCAGTCTTCCGACACATCCACGTGGGAATAGATCATTAATCTCTTCTTTGATATCTAATCCTTGACGGCTCTTGGACCTGGAAAGTAATGTAATCTGTGAATTAGAATAATGTTTTTTTATGACATTGTAATTACGCAAAAACATTGCTTCGTCGCCAATATGGTACCAGTTATTGCCACCTTGGCCGACGTCAGCTAGGATTAATACTTTCATTTCAGATGCTCCGTTTTAAATTTCGTGATATTTTGTTTTAGGCCAACCCACTTTAATACAATACTTAGCAAAGCGCAATTGGCAGGCAGGCTATGAATTAAGATTACCACCCATAAATTCAGGTATATCAATATCAGTGATTTGATTGAAAAATTTATATACCCGGCCTTTTTAAAATACAGCATTGCTATTATATAATCAGCCGAATAAAGAGAAAGAACAGTGACAATTAGCAAAGCAAGTCCGTTACCAACATAGAAGAATCCAGCAACTAAATATAAAAAAATCCAAGATGAAACTTGCCAGTTAAGAGCGGATAATAAACCTTGAATCGTCAAGATTAATACCCTGGCTCTATTTTCTCTATACCCTCTGCTGAAATTATTCCTGTATTTGCGAAAATAGTTCGAATATCCCATTGGACCAAATGACCAAGTATATTTTTGCTTGATATGTTCCAAAAAAGAATGCGGGCTGTCGGCAATTTCAATATTCTTTACTGGATTTATAACATGGCCCTCGCATCTCAAAAGGTAGCCAAAAGGCGAATCCTCTATAATCTCGTCTACAGGAAAACAATATTTGCGGAAAATATTAACTGGTATAAGCAACCCATGGCCAACCGCATGAGCCAACTGAAATTTACTGAAAAAAATATTGGCTGCGTTGACCCTATATCTCTTTATCTCATGGGTAATTGTCCATCTGGACTGGAATATAGCAGCAGCCTGAAGAAACAATCTTCCCCATCCCTGGAAGCAATTAAAGTTACTGAGGAAAAACGCGCTATGTTGATATATTTTCTCCTTGCTATTCACCAGATTAATAATATCGCCAAAAGCCCGCTCGTTATATTTGGAGTCTATGTTTAAGGTAAAAAACCAAATATTGTCGACTCCATAATATTTTATTATTTCCTGCGCGGCATAATTGAGCTGTTCGGGCATTGACCCGCCGTTATGCGGATAATGAATTATCAAAATATTTTTCGCCCTTAAATTGTCAATTGTATCCTTGGCAATATTAAAGGTTGATTCTGAGTTAGCGAGATTATCCGTCTCTTTGCCGGTTGTAATTATAATCAAAAATATATTGTCTTTATCTTTGATTAAATTATAGTAATCCTCTATAACCCGTCTTATTAATTTTTGTTCCAAGTATACCGGTAGAAGCAAGAAAAGCTTTTTGTTGCTCGCTAAGCGGGGTGATTGGACTGTACCCTTGTATTTACCGAGCCACAATATATTAGCCAGTGTGGTGATGATATTAAAAATAGACTTAATCACCACAGCCGCTAATAAAATACCCAAAACGATTACGCTGATATCCATTTTCAATTCTCCTATTTTTTAGTTTGATATTTTTCTCAAAGCATCCATTACTTTCTGCTCTGTCGTGGTGCGGTAAGATATTCCACCAAGACCCTTAAATACTTCGCAGTTGGTATTAGAATCATCAATTAAAATACTCTGTTTTATCGGCGAGTTTCTTTCCTTAAGGCGTTCAATGAAATAACTCCCATTATTATGTCTTTTAAGATTTTTCAAATTATAGGAATTATCAATGCGGTCAAAAATCCTATTTAGTTTAGACAAATGTCGCGGAAACGTAAAACGATCCAGGCTATCCATATTATCCGTAACTAAAATGATATGGTATTTGGGTTTTAATTTCACGACTTGCTCTAAAATATTATTTGAAATGTCCAAGTTAGTGCAATCATTAACAAAAACATCAAATAACTTTTTACTATCAACTCCTACATTATCCTCAATTATTTTGTGTATATCTTCACTGGTGTATTTACCTACCATCCACTCTTGAACGATGTCCCGATTATCTTCAAAAAGAAATTGCTCAATTTCCGCGTGGTACTTATTAAGCTCGTGTTTTTTGTCTCTTATAGACAACCAAAAATCATCGTATGATATTACGCCGTTAAAATCTATAAATAAAATAGGTTTTTGATATATCATGAAATTAGAATATATTAACCTTTATTATACATACAGTATAACATATAATATTCTTAACAATAAAGTTATTTAAATACCGCCCCCTGTTGTTATTGCTTTTTCAAATATCTTGCCATTGTTTTTATTTTGATATTTATAATTTAAAAACATCCCGTGTGGGGATGCTGTTGGGGATAATAATATTGAGCGATAAACACACCCTGGGTCATGGTCGGTAAACCAAAAGGGCAGATACAATAAAAGCAATTTATTATCATTCTCAGAATCATATATTTTTATACCCACCACTAACTTATCACGGGTTTAAAATTGTGTCAACTTTTTTGATTGCAGTTAATCTTGTCTAATAAAAATGTCTAGACCGTTTATATTCGGTGCTTTTTATAGAAGCTACACACAATATTAATTTAGTTCCAATGTCCTACCCCTACCCACTCAAAAACCCCCTAAAATAGGGGGCTTAAATGATGGTTGCGGGGGTGGGATTTGAACCCACGACCTTCGGGTTATGGGCCCGACGAGCTGCCAGGCTGCTCTACCCCGCGATGTTTTTAAACTATAGCACTATTTTAACAAACAGGTAATCATAATTGGCTTTATAGCTGGGGTGAGAATTGAACCCACGACCTCCCCGATATGGATCGGGGAGAGCTGCTCCCGACAAGTCGTGATTCTACCCCCCGGCAAATAATAATGTAATTAAAAAAGGTTTTTTTCAACCTTGCCTTTAAAGTATACCCTAGTTTGCGCTATCTAGCAATATTTGGTGAACAGATGGTGATAAAACTTTTACCTGCCGATACCTATGCCGCGGGAGAGAATCGAACTCTCATGAATTGCTCCACACGATTTTGAGCCTGCCTGCCGGCAGGCAGGTCGTGCGCGCCCGCCTATCAACGCCTATGCCGCGGGAGAGAATCGAACTCTCATGAATTGCTCCACACGATTTTGAGTCGTGCGCGTCTACCAATTCCGCCACCGCGGCATATAGTCATTTTATAGATTTTAAATATTCTTTACCAAACCCTGATTTTAGATATTTCTCTCTTTCCCTAGTCTGTTCTCTACCAGCCAACATTTCTATTTTTAATAATTTAAAAGGGGCATAAGGTTTAGTTGTTTTATTATAGCCCTTGTTGTGTTGTTTAATACGCCGTTCAGGATTATCTGAAATGCCAACATA
>Ga0209211_10003287_pt1 | contig 26591 bp, 18 predicted proteins | sample RifGroA2_FD_183992 | JGI IMG/M metagenome (GOLD analysis project Ga0209211, IMG submission 183992) | Groundwater microbial communities from Rifle, Colorado, USA - Groundwater A2 (SPAdes) (version 2) | ecosystem: Environmental > Aquatic > Deep subsurface > Groundwater | place: Rifle, Colorado...
AATGCTTGGCATTGGGGTTACCTAAGCGCGCTTGACACTTCGACGACAAGCCCCAATGTTTAGCATTGGGGAACCAGAGTCGCCAGCCCGAAGGGCTTGTTGCTCAGTGTCGCGCGCGAAATATAGATAGTCAAGCCCCAATGCTTGGCATTGGAGATACCTTCGCGCTTGACACAAGATAAATTTTGACGTATTATTCGCTATTGAGATACCCCGAGATGGGGTTTTATTTTTCTAACTCAAATGATAAACATTCGCAACATCGCTATTATAGCTCACGTTGACCCCGTACAAGTCCTTGACTATACGGGGCGGGACTTTTGTAAAAATGTTTTGCTATGCCAATAAGTAACATTCGCAACATCGCTATTATAGCTCACGTTGACCATGGCAAAACCACTTTGGTTGATGCGCTTTTGCGGCAGTCAAAAACTAAACTTTCCAAAGATAACGCCGAACGAGAGTTAATAATGGATTCTAACGACCTGGAACGAGAGCGTGGCATAACTATTTTCTCCAAGAACGCGGCGGTGGAATGGCACGGCACGAAAATAAATATTATTGATACCCCCGGCCACGCTGATTTTGGCGGGGAAGTGGAACGCGTGTTAACTATGGCCGATGGCTGCCTGCTACTAGTGGACGCCAAAGAAGGCCCCATGCCGCAAACCCGGTTTGTATTGCGGCAGGCTTTAAAAATGAAACTAAAAGTTATCGTGGTCATTAATAAAATTGATAAGCCCGACGCGCGGATTCATCACGTGCTTAACAAAACTTTTGATTTGTTTGTAGAACTGGGGGCCGATGATCAGACGCTGGATTTTCCAGTCCTTTACGCTTCAGCCAAAGCTGGCAAAGCCGGCCACGAACCAACTCTAGACGCCATGACAGATATTTCGCCTATTTTTGAAGCGATTATTAAACATGTTCCAGCACCAACTGGCGACGCTACTAAACCTTTACAAATGCTAGTGAGTAATGTTGGCGCTGATACTTTTCGCGGGCGGCTGGCAACGGGCAGAATATACAACGGCGTATTAAAACCGGGTTTGGACATTGTTCACATCAACCGGCGGGGCGAGCAAAAAAAATTCCGCTTAACAGCCGTAATGTCATTTGAAGGTTTAGAAAGGGTGGATACGGCCGAAGCCAAAGCTGGCGATATTGTGGCTATAGCTGGAGTACCCGATGTAACGATTGGCGAAACTATCACTGATGCAAGCGAACCGATGGCCTTGCCGCTACTCGCTATTGAAGAACCGACCGTTAAAATACTTTTTAAAATTAACGACTCCCCCTTCGCGGGTCGCGAGGGTAAATTTTCAACATCCCGACAAATCCACGAGCGGCTCGCCAAGGAATTAGAAACCGATATGGCTTTAAGAGTGGAAGAGGTTGACGCCGGTTGGCTGGTGTCAGGCCGCGGCGAGCTGCACTTGGCTATTTTAATTGAAAGAATGCGCCGTGAGGGTTATGAATTTCAGGTAGGCCAACCGCAAGTTATTACCCGCCTAGTGGACGGAAAAACTTTAACGCCTTATGAGTTAGTATTTATTGAAGTACCCGAAATTCACGCTGGTGTGGTGATACAAAAACTAGGCAGCCGCAAAGGCGAACTTAAAGAAATGAAAGTGGAAGGCGGCATAACTTTTTTGGAATTCGCGATTCCAACCAAAGGAATGTTTGGCTATCGCAGTGAATTTTTAACCGATACCAGGGGTTTAGGAATAATGAATAGTATCTTTTTTGATTACTTGCCCGATCCGGGAAATTGGCAGGCTCGCGAACAAGGCAGCCTAGTGGCTTTTGCCACCGGCACTAGTAATCTTTACGGTTTATTAAATGTACAAGATCGGGGCATAATGTTTATTGGCCCGAGCGTTTATGTGTATCAGGGGCAAGTGGTGGGGCAAAGCTCTCGCTCTGGCGACATTAGGGTAAATGTTTGCAAGGCCAAGCAACTTTCTAATATGCGCTCTAAAGGCGAGGGCGGACAAGAACACTTTAAAACTCCGGTTACTATGGACTTGGAAGATGCTTTGGAATATATTGGTGAAGATGAACTGGTAGAAGTAACGCCGCAGAATATAAGAATCCGAAAAATTATCTTGGACGAGAAGGAAGCTAAGCGCCAAGCAGCGTTAGCGCGCGGCCGATAATTATCTCAACAAAAACTTGACACTTCGACGACAAGCCTTAATGTTTAGCATTGAGGAACCAGAGTCGCAGTCCCGAAGGGCTTGTTGCTCAGTGTCGCGCGCGAAATATAGATAGTCAAGCTCCGATGCTTGGCATTGGGGTTACCAAGCGCTTGACACTTCGACGACAAGCCTTAATGTTTAGCATTGAGGAACCAGAGTCGCAGTCCCGAAGGGCTTGTTGCTCAGTGTCGCGCGCGAAATATAGATAGTCAAGCCCCAATGCTTGGCATTGGGGATACCTACCTTCGCGCTTGACAAGTCGCGCTAATATTGCGACAATATTGAAATTAGAAAACGTACATTAACCCATCAATCCCCATAGCATAAGGAGTGCACAAAATGAGCCAAGTTCAGGTTATGACTGAATTATTCGGTTGGCGTGGACCAATTTTCCCGTCAAATATTGAACGGCTAAACCAGCTCTTTGCCCGGTCACTTTTTCACCCGCCGGTCATTCGGGAATGCCTGCGCGCCCTGGTCGGGTTTCAGCTCACCGAAATAATCACGGCCGATTTAAGGTTTCTAGATAAAACCATCCTCCAGACGCAGGATGGTTACAAATGGCTGGGCGGCCTACACTTTACTAACGAGAGCGGTGAAGTTATGGTGGCCCTGCCGCGCATGAACGATACGCGCGGATTCAACGGTGCGCCACTGGACCGCTCCATCGCCTTATATACCAAAGGCAAGGTCAGTCACCAGGAATTCGAGTTTTGTTTTCTACAGCTCTGCATCCTCTGGGAAAATATAGCCGACGACCTGTGGTATGTCAATCGGGTCAAGGAGATGTCTGCCGGCGGCATACAGAACCTCGTCGTTACCACCGGGCGCGGGCCCAATCCATCCGAACCCGCTATCAGAAGCACGCTCCAACGGCTGGGAGAAATGTTGCACAAACCAGTAACCTACCTCGGCTGCGGACTCGACAATCCGGAGAATCTTCATTTCCTGATTTTCGGACACGAACCTGAAATCGCCGCCCTGCGAGCTGCTGGATTCAATAACCTCCGCGTACTCTAAGGCTGGAAACCCTCCAGCCGCAACCTACCCTTAGCCTAAAAACTAAGGGTATTTTTTTCCTAAAATATTTTTAGCCCAACTGTTCCAGGTTTCCCCGCTTTCATCCTGCTGTCTTTCCCACCACTGCCACCAATCTTTTGGACGAATAATAATCACGCCTTGATATTCATCTAAATCCAATAAATGCCTATCTTCGGTTATTAAAAATTTGGCTTCACCAGCCACGGCCGCAGCCAATATCTTAATATCTTCTGTATCAGCCAACTGGACTTTAACGAATACCGGCTCCACCGGTTGGCACTTGTCAAAATAATTAAGAATTTGTTGCTTTAAGTGGGGGTCCCTAATCATTTTATTTACAATCAAAATATTCTCATTCTTAACGGCTCGCGAAATCAACCCTTGCAATTTATTATTTAAAACCAACTCAATAATTCTTTGACCAAAACTACCGCTGCCACGATCGGCGTCTATTAAAACATTGGTGTCCAATACCACGCGAATCATATAAGAATAGTATAATAAAAGGCCAAATTTATTGCTAATTAGAACTATTGCCAAAAATAATGTAAAATGTAAATATCAAAATGGAAAATGATTTTGAATTTTGATTTTTAAATTTTTATTTTATTTATCGTGTCATTTCAAGTTGGCATTGTTGGCTTGCCTAATGTTGGTAAATCCACTTTATTTAAAGCCTTAACGCGCAAAAGCGTACTAATAGAAAACTACCCATTTGCCACTATTGACCCTAATGTAGGGGTAGTGGAAGTTCCTGATGAGCGCTTACATAAATTAACTGTAATTTCCAAGTCGGCCAAAACTATACCGACCACGATTGAATTTGTGGATATTGCCGGACTCGTTAAAAATGCCCACCAGGGTGAAGGGCTGGGTAATCAATTCCTGGCCAATATTCGCGAGGTGGACGCGATCGTGCAAGTGGTTAGGTCTTTTACTGATAGCAATATTGTTCATGTTCACAACAAAGTAGACCCCCAAACCGATGCCGAAGTTGTAAACCTAGAACTGGCTATGGCCGATTTAGCCACTGTTACCAAGAGGCGGGCCGCTTTAAAACCAAAATTAAAAACCGGCCAGGATAAAGAAGCGGCTAAACAAATTTCAGTTTTGGAAAAGCTGGAAAAAACCTTGAACGCCGGCCAAGCGGCCAGAACTTTAGACTTAGGTGAAGATGATAAGTTATTTTTAAAATCGTTACAACTTTTAACCGCTAAACCGCTATTATACGTAATAAATACGGACGAAGGTAAAGCCGCTGATGTTGCCCTGTCGCCGAGTATTTATATTTCCGCTAAGTTAGAAGCAGAGTTGGCTGATTTATCGCCCGACGAAGCTAAAAAATACCAAGCCGAACTGGGCTTGAGTGAAACTGGTTTGGATAAATTAATCAAAGCCAGTTACGAGCTACTGCGTTTAATTACTTTTTTTACCTCTGGGCCAGAAGAAAGCCGTGCCTGGACAGTTAGCAAAGGCAGTAAAGCGCCCCAAGCCGCCGGCGTAATCCATACCGATTTTGAAAAGGGATTTATCCGTGCCGAAGTTATAGCTTATGAAGATTTTGTAGCAGGGTTAGGCGAGGTGGGCGCGCGCGACGCTGGTAAATTGCGACTGGAGGGTAAAGATTACGCCATCAAAGATGGCGACGTTTGCCACTTTAGGTTTAGCGTATAAATACTGGCCACATTTGCCAAACCATCAAATCACGCGCTAACAAATGATAGTGTAAAATATGAACGGCCGTCAATATTTTACACTAATGTCCTTTTGTGCTACGTTATTCTTATGAACCGCCCTAAAACCCATCTACCACTTACCAAAGTATTGCTCAACTTTCTTAGTGGGTTGGGTGAGGCGACGATTGAATTTGGCCGCCTGGCTAATGCCCTATCGACCAGGCATGGTAGCGCTTACCGTCGTGGCGGATATGAGTACGTGAAGGAGCTAAAACGTCTATCTGATAAACGATCAGTACGTGAGGCACTGGGATGTCTGGCCCGTTCACGGTACGTCAAAGCACAAAAAATTGGAACGAGGCTTATGATAACCTTAACTAATAAGGGTCAGGTTGCCACCATGGCTCTACGTTTACGAATCGCGCCAACTCATAAGTCTAATTTTTTTACAATTGTTATATTTGACATACCGGAATCGCAGCGGACGGCACGGAATCAGTTACGTCTACTCCTAAAACAGGGGGGATTTAAACTTCTACAGCACAGCGTATGGATAAGCCAACGAGATGCGCACGGTATCATCGCGGACTTTGTGAGGCGTCAACGTCTTGAGCGGTGGGTGAATGCATATCACGCCACCAACCTTTTACAAGTTCCCGGCAGTTAACTTGATACCGTGTAATTTTAAGACGGCCGTCTTAAAATTACATAATCGCCATTTAACAGCTTGGTATGGGGTTAGACTGTTATTTTTTTTCCAGTACCACTATCTCCCGCGCTACTTTTTGCCCCGGGCGATAATACATCAAAGTGCCGCGTTTAGATAGCCAATCCGCCGGCACAAAATTAGGAATGATATTAGAAAATTTAAGTGCTGCCCGGGCCAAGGCCTCATCCAGCGCTAAGGTTTTTATCTGACCGCCTTTAATAAAGGCCGGCCAAATCATCACCATTACACCGTCAGGCAATAATAACTGGCTAAGAACATATAACCACGCTTGATATTTTAGTTTGAGATCTTCGGATAGAGAGGTTATTTTACTTTCGGTCTCACTTCCCGTAAGCGGGGGGCCTAAATCGGGCTCACACACGATGGCGTCAAATTTTTGATTGGCTAATTTTTTTGGTAACTCTTCCACCGGCGATGTAAGCCAACTAGCCTCCGTAACTACTTGGCCGCGCTTGGTTTTTAACCAGCGCCAATTGGTGGCGGCGTGTTTTATTTGCTGGCTGTTTATGTCGCTGCCGACTAGTTTTTTTACCCCCGACAAGGCCGCTTCCTGAATAACCGTGCCGGTGCCGCAAAAAGGATCTAGCAAAGAGTTAATTTTGTCGCCACCGGCCAAATTTATCATTAATCGGGCTAGTTTGGGTGGCAGCATACCAACCTTAGCGTCACGGCCGGGGCGGCCATAATCACGTTCGGAAAAATCAGCAAACGGCTGTACGGTTATGGTTTGGCCCAAATAAACTTTATTATTGTCAGGTAAAAATACGATTTCGTAACCCTGGGGCGGTAATAAATGATTTTTTTGTACTGTGACCGATGACAAAGTTGCCTCGCGCGAAACCACAAAACGTACGCGCCCCTTATCTTTTAACTGCCGCTTAAACTTTAACCCCAAACCCTTAAACCAAGCCGGCGCCCGGCCATACCAACTAAAACCAAAATACAATCGACCGGAATTAAAAACTAATTTTTTTAATATTACATCGGCTATTTTATCTTCCGCATTATCTGTTACTGCAAAAACTTCACCGCTTTTTACCATTCCCCCTAACTGCTCCTGGAGTAAAGTTAAGTCTAACGCCGTTTCGGTATTCACTATTAAATAGGTTTTAGTTAAAGCCAGGTGTTCTACCCGCACCGGCTGACAGCTGAACCAGCGCCAAATTTCGGTGACCGACAGTTGCGGCTCCCGGCCTAAAATAAAAAAATATTGGTGCATAAATCAGGTTAATTATAACATCTTTTGCCTCCCTTCGCAGACGCGCCAAGGGCTCACTGAAGAGACTTACAAAAAGGATACATAGATTAAAGATTCACAAACTAAGAGGGTAGCGGCCTCGGAAGAGCGCGGTCCACTTGCCTTATTTTTAAGTGTCTGCTAAACTACTAATACTTTTGCGCTTTTCCAGCGCCACATCCCCCGCCTAAGGCGGGGGATTCCTGCCGGTTAGAGGGTAACTAGACAGGAGATAAATTTTAAGCGTTTTTTAGCGCACCATAATACTTAACCTCTTAATTATAATGAATCACTACGAGCTTCTATACATTGTGCCTCTTAAGATGGAGGAAGACACGGTGGAACCGGTCGTGAACAAGATAACTGCCCGTTTAAAAGAACTAAGCGGTGAAATTACGTTAAACGACAACCTCGGTAAGCGGAAATTGGCTTACCCGATTAAGCAAGTACGCTACGGCTACTATGTTTTGGTGGAATTTAATTTACCCACCGACGCTCTAAAAACTTTGGCGCGTGAATTGCAATTGGATGCCGAAGTTCTTAGATTTCAGATTGTTAAAAAGAAAGTTAAGTCGGCCGCGACCATCGCCCGCCAGCAAGCCTTGCAAGAAAAATTAAAAACCCAACGAGCCCGTGAAGAATTATCAGCCGCCGAGCTGAAAACTAAACCCAAAGTAACGGCCGAACCTACAACTTCCACCAAATTAGACGATTTGGATAAAAAGCTAAATGAAATCTTGGAACAGGAAATGGTAAAATAGATTTGGAGGGGCAAACCCAAATCGGGTTTTCCCCTTCCAACGTCCCGACTTTATGTCGGGACGGCCTCCCCTTTCCACTAAGAGTTTCGAGGCGTGAAATAAATTCGCCGCCCCTCAACAAAATTATTAGTAATAATAATTAAGGAGAATAATTATATGAACTTAAATAAAGCTATGATTATCGGTAACGTGACGCGCGACCCGGAAAGCCGAAGTACTCCCGACGGCACACCGGTGACCAGTTTTTCTGTGGCCACTAATATGCGCTGGACTGATAAAGCCGGCCAAAGACAAGATCGGGCGGAATATCACAATATTGTGGCCTGGCGAAAATTAGCTGACATTTGTACCCAATATTTAAAAAAAGGCAGTAAAGTTTATATTGAAGGGCGTCTGCAAACGCGCTCCTGGGACGACCAGCAAGGCCAAAAACATTGGCGCACCGAAATTATTGCCGAGAATATGATTATGTTAGACAAAGCTGGATCGGCCGCCGCCAACAACAGCGCCCCGGCCGAACCAGTGACCCCGCAACCGCCTGAAGAGGAAATAAATGTAGAAGAAATACCGTTTTAATAATTATCTGTAAGTTGCATGAAACCCACAAATAAAAAACCTGTCCAATCTGTAAATAGAATTAAGGAATGTTATTTCTGCATAAATGGTTTGACTGATATTGATTACAAAGATACCCGGACGATGCAGAAATTCTTATCCGGCTATGGTAAAATTTTACCGCATCGCCGAACCGGCAATTGCATTAAACACCAGCGTAAATTATCTTTAGCTATAAAACGCGCCCGACTAATGGCTTTAATTCCGTTTGTGGCGAAATAATCATTAGAACACTAGGGCATTATAACAATATAACAACCTAGCAAAATAACAAACTGTTATATTGTTAAATTACTAGCTTGAACTTATGTCCGTACTGCCATCACTTAACTCTATTAGAGTTGGCATTAATATCTTGGTTAACGAAGAACCTTATCAAGTTTTAGAAGCGTCCTTTATGCGCACGGCGCAACGTAAACCGGTTATGCGCACCAAGTTAAAAAATTTGCTTAATGGAAAAATAATTGAGCAATCTTTTAAACCCGGCGACAAGGTAGAAGAAGCTGACATGTCAAAAACCAAGGCCAGTTTTTTGTATATGGACGATCGGTGCCATTTTATGAACCAGGAAACTTTTGAACAGTTTGATTTCCCTAAAGATAAGCTGGGTGATGGGGTTAAATTTTTAAAAGAAGGTATTGAGGTAAGTATATTAAACTTTAATAACGAACCGGTAGATATAGAACTGCCCAAAAAAGTTACCTTAAAAGTTACTGACAGCCCGCCTGGGGTAAAAGGCGATACCGCTGGCAACGCTTCCAAGCAAGCCACACTAGAAACCGGGCTGGTAGTAAATGTTCCCCTATTTATTAAAACTGGTGAGGAAATAGTAGTGAATACTGATACGGGCGACTACGTCGGTCGGGCCTAATGTTTTCGTTTTAAAAAGCCCCCCGATACACATCGGGGACTTTTAGTTTTTACTTAAACTCTTAGTTAACCGCCCCGAAAATCAGACCCAAAACACTAAAGCCAACGGCCAACACTGCCACCAAAATTATCAATCCGGCTATAACGCTAGCCAATAATTGCAGAAAAAAACTTTTCCACCAGCCTATGGTGTATAATTGCTTAGCAATAATTAAGGCTACGATAAAATACGCTAACTGGATTATAAAGGTGCCAAATTTTATTAAGCCAGCCGACATGGCAAAAAATACAGCTACTAAACCCCATAAGAATGCGATAATAGTCGCCACGCCAATTAAGCCAAAAACTGCACCCAATAAAGTAAAGGCTTTGCTAGCCGAACGATTAGGTGCCTTTACCAGAATTGCCGCCACCAAAGCACCAACCCAATAAGCCGCCAACGCCACAACTAAAATTATAACTACAGACACAATTTTGCTGAAATCGGCTTTAGATAACAGACTAAGGCCGATCATTACCAATAAATAAAATAGCGCTCCTCCCCAGCCTAGCCAGCGGCTATTTTTTTGCATGAAATTATCAGCCGCCGGCCTATTGACGGGGGCGATTTCATTTTCATCCATAAGTTTTTTGGTTAATGGATTAATAAATATAATTATTTTTCCGCTGCGCGCTGTTCTTTTACTTTCTGCCACACGGCTTCTCTAATTTCTTTTGCGACTTTAAGATTATCTTTTAAAAATTGTCGGGCTTGTTCGCGACCGACACCTAATTTAGTTTCGCCCAACGACACGGTGTTACCGCTTTTAACCAACACCTCGTATTGTAAACCTAAATCAATTAGATCGGACGATACCGAGATCCCCTCATTGTACATAATATCAAACTCGGCCACTTGAAAAGGCGGTGCCACTTTATTCTTAACCACTTTGGCCTTAATGCGGCTGCCTAAAATTTTATCACCCAATTTAATTTGACCAATGCGCCTAACCTCTATCCGGACCGAGGAGTAAAATTTTAAAGCCATACCACCGGTAGTGGTTTCGGGGTTCCCGAAGAAAACCCCAATCTTCATGCGGGTCTGATTTAAAAAAATAATAACGGTTTTAGATTTAGAAACTATAGCAGTAAGTTTGCGCAGCGCCTGGCTCATTAACCGGGCTTGCAAACCCATGTGACTATCGCCCATTTCACCTTCTATTTCCGCTTTCGGTGTAAGCGCGGCCACTGAATCTATTACGATTACGTCCACAGCGTTGGAACGCACTAATGTTTCCACGATGTCTAAAGCCTGCTCACCCGTATCGGGTTGGGAAATCAAAAGGTCATCAATTTTGACACCAATCTTTTTAGCATAAACCGGGTCCAAGGCGTGCTCGGCATCTACAAAAGCGGCTAAACCGCCAAGTTTTTGCAGCTCGGCAATAATATGTAAAGTCAGAGTGGTTTTACCAGAAGCTTCCGCGCCAAAAATTTCTACTACCCGGCCCCGCGGTACCCCACCCACCCCCAAGGCAATATCTAAACTTAAACAACCGCTGGGCACGACGTCTACTTCCATAGCGTGGGCCTCGCCCAGTTTCATAATTGAACCCTCGCCAAATTTTTCTTTAATTTGATCAATGGCCAATTGGGCAGCCGCTTGCCGGCCGGTATTTTCTTCCTTGGGTTTTGCCGTCATAAAAAATTTCCTTTATTTAACTATATCAAAATTCTGGTTCGGGGGGAAGGCTTTTAACTAACACCTCTCGTCGAATAGTAACTGGTTGGCTATAAGCGCGCCGCGCCGTCAAGGTAATAGTATTTAGCCCCGGCTGCAAGGTTACCACTTGGCTAAAATTTCCATTTTCACCCACGGGGATATTAGCGCCATTCAGCTGAACCGTAGCGCCGGGGGCAGTACTGCCGTTAACGTTAATTGTTAAATCCTCTATTTCGACATTAGCCGGCGGATTAGTAATTATGAAAGGTGGAGGTAAAAATAATCGCCTCGCCTCCCAACCTAAATAACCAAGCAGAATTACTATTAGTAAAACTACCACCAAGCGCTTTAATGGCCACACGGTTATTTTTTTAGAACGCGTCGCCGGCCGTCTACTGCCGGCGAAGTTTGCTCTAATATCGTACTCCGATATTAACTTTACCGTTGGTAATTTTAGAAAACGGGCGTACTGAATTAAAAAATGCCGGCCATAACTACCATTTGGCAAGGCTATTAAATTTTCCTCTTCCAGGGCGGCTAAATATTTTTCAGGAATTTTTAGTTTAAAACTAATTTGCCGCAGGTCCAAACCCAAAGACTCGCGCTGGCGGCGTAACAGTTCGCCAAACGACTGATGATGATTTATTTTTTTAATACTAAAACGCTTCATGCGGCAATAGGATTGGCCTTAACTTTACTAAAAGTTTGAATCTTTGTCCTCGTCATCATCACTGGCCTGGTCTTCGGCCGCCACGGTTGCGGACGGGTTGTCTAAAGTATCGTCAGGGTTCGTGTCGTCAGCTGGTAATTTTTCCACCGCGTCGGTGTTTGACTCCCAAGTCTGATTTACTTCCGCCTCGTAGGCGGCTTGATCCACTAACACTTCGCGCGGCTTGGCGCCTTCGCCCGGACCAATAATCCCGGCTTCTTCCAATAAATCCAGCAGACGGGCGGCGCGGGCATAACCCACGCGCAATCGCCGCTGCAGCAACGAAGCTGATGCTTTTTGCGCCCGCACCACCACGGCTTTAGCCTCATCAAACAAATCATCCCCCTCGGACATCAAGACGCCGCGACCATAAGTTGGCTTGGCCACTACATCGTGATTGAACACCGGTTGTTGCTGGTGGTGTAAAAAGTTTACCACCTGCTCTATTTCCTGATCAGTGACTAGGGCGCATTGCAAGCGCTTGGGTTTTGATAATTGCGGCGATAAATAAAGACTGTCACCGCGGCCCAATAATTTTTCGGCGCCGCCAATATCTAAAATAGTTCGGGAATCGGTGGCCGAGGCCACGGCAAAAGCAATCCGATTAGTAATATTGGCTTTGATAAGGCCGGTAATTACATCTACCGACGGCCGCTGGGTGGCGACTATCAAATGAATGCCAACCGCTCGAGCCATTTGCGCCAGCCTGATGATGGCTGACTCCACATCATGCGCCGCCACCGCCATAAGATCAGCTAACTCATCTATCACCACCACAATGTACGGCATGTCGCCGCCCGCTTGTCTAAAGCCTTGGATATTGCGCTTGTTGGCTTGCGACAAAATTTGATACCGGCGGTCCATTTCGGCCACCACCCATTTTAGCGCGCTGATAATTTTATCAACCTCGGTTATAACCGGCGTTAACAAGTGAGGAATTTGATTATAAGCCGACATTTCCACTCGTTTGGGGTCGACGATAATGAATTTTAGGTCAGCGGGCGAATTGGTATAAAGGAGTGATATCAGCAGGCTGTTGATGCAGACCGATTTACCCGACCCGGTGGCACCGGCAATTAACAAGTGCGGCATAGTTTCTATATCCGCCACCCAGGCGGTGCCGGCTACATCCTTGCCTAAAGACACGGTTAAATTGGAACGGCGCCGGCGAAAGGCGTCTGACTCTAAAATGTCCCGCAGTGCCACCGTCGCCACGGCCTCATTAGGCACTTCGATGCCCACCAACGCCTTGCCCGGAATCGGCGCTTCAATACGAATAGGGTGGGCGGCCAGGGCTAAAGCCAAATCGTTGGCTAATCCGGTAATTTGAGAAAGCTTCACCCCCTCGGCTGGTTTAAAAGTATATTGAGTGACAGTCGGCCCGACGCTGACTTGCCCCATTTCCACTTCAATACCAAAGTTAAGTAGGGCCTGTTTAATTTTTTCCATTTGCACATTAACATCGCCGCTGGTGGGTTTAGTAGATGATGATTTGAGTAGTTCTATGGGCACATCAATTTTAGGGTGACTGGTTTTTACTTTTAATAGGGGCTCCTGATGCGGGGCGGCCGACTTATTTTTTGTAATAGAAAAAGTTGGCACTAAGCTGACAATCTTTTTAACACTTAACGGCTCGTCGGCAACTTCAGCTACCGCTTCACCCGCGTCCGCAACCTTAACGCTCGTTTCTGACTTGGCGGAACGCGAACTAAACAAACTTTTTATCCCTCGGCCGGTCCATAAAAGCGGTGATAATAATTTAGACAATGATGTTTCAAACAAAACTAAAATTCCACCCAATAACAAAGCCACTAACCATAGCCGCGCCGCCAGCGTTCCAAATATTTTGTAGAGCGGCCAAAACGCTATATACCCTAAGAAACCGCCGTTTTGGCCCTGCCGAACCAGGCTCCAAGCGGCTTCACCTGTCCCGGAATGCATTAAACCCGTAATACCTAAAAGGGTCATAATTAAGCCAAGCCAGTGATTAGTTTTTAAGTTGAAACTGGGGCCGGAAAACGCCAAGGCAATGGCTAGTAAGATAAACGGTATAACCCAGCTCATCAACCCGGCCCATACCACTAAACCATAATGTAATTTTACCCCCCAGGGGCCGGCTAAATTAGCCAGAGACAATAATAACAGCAAACTTACAACAACCAAAAACAGGAAGGTTAATCCATGTTTAGTTTCTGGTTTTAAGTTTGTCCGCCGACCCCGGTCTCCTTCTGTTACCCGTAACTTGACGGTATTTTTCTTAAACCACTTGGCCATAATCTGGTGTTAATTGTAGCAAAAAAAGCGGCTTTTTACCACCAGATAAAAGTGAGATGGTATTAGTAAACCTGCTAGTTACCCGACCGATGAATTGGTTTAATATGCCTTACCTGGACTATCGGCACCGCCTGATATCGCTCGTAAAAATAAAATGATACCACTCCTAAAATTGCCGCCAATACGGCAAACAAAACATATGATGTGTTTATGCCGGAAACCGCCGCCAGCCAGCCAACTATTAATGGCGCGGTTACCGTGGCTAATTTCTCGGCAAACTTGGTAATGGACGCCGCCTCCCCTTCCAAGTGCGACGGCGACAAACTAAATAGCACCGGGCGAACCGTAATATTGAGAATCGTTAAAGCTGATGAAAGAAAAAAACTGATAATATAAAAAGCCACCGACGAATGCCAAATATAAAACATCATCATTAACAGCGCTATTAAACAAAAAAATATCAACACGATAAACCGCTTGGCCAGGCGCTCAATTAAAGTGGCATAATAAGCTGACAAAAAAATCGGCACTTGAAACAAAATCGCCACCAAACCAACCTCGATTAAACTTAAATGCTGCTCCACACCGAACAGCGGCAAAAAAACTAGGAAGCCAAAGTTAATGAATAGAATAAAAAAAATGCAGGCTATTTGCACATAGAAAAAAACCGGATAGTGCGGCAAGGCTTGGAGCGCTCGGTGTAGTATTTTTTTGCTAATAATCTCACTTAGTAAATTACCCAAGTTAACCGCTGGCTCGCTAGTCGTCGGTAGGCGCCGGGCAATTAGCAAGGTAAATAATATAAACATGGCCACGACCAAATAACCGTAATAAATCGGCCACCACGCGATAACCGCCAACACTGCCAATGTTCCCACCAAATAACCTAAGGCATCTAGCGAAACTACAAACGCATAATTAAATGATTTATCCCCCTGATAATGACGGTCAATATAAGCTTGGCTGGTTTCATAAATAATGACCGAACTAATGCCGTTTACCAAAACGGCTAAAATTAAAAGTGGAATAGACGAATTATATCCGGCGGCAAAATACAAGGCCGCCACCGCCAAATACATAATTAAAGACGCCCGAATAATTTGTTTATGATTAAACTGGTCAATGACTTGCCCGAGCGGTAACGCAACTAATAAACCAGTAACACTAAACAAGGCAATAACTACACCGGTCAGTAAATAGTTAGAAGTTATTTTATCGATATATATAGCCCACCACGGATCAACAAAGCCAAAACCCAATTCAAAGAAAAACATCACCGCGGCCACTAATTTAATTGGTCGCGGCACTTTACTGATCAGGGACATTACACCATAACGTCGATCTACGAGCATAAATAAATTATACCATAGCTATTGACAGCCTGTGATATTAATGAAAATATATTTTGTTAAAGTAATTTAGATTGTATTTTGACACTTCGACGACAAGTCCCAATGTTTAGCATTGGGGAATCAGAGTCGCCAGCCCGCCGGGCTTGTTGCTCAGTGTCGCGCGCGAAATATAGATAGTCAAGCTCCGATGCTTGGTATCGGAGATACCTTCGCGCTTGACAACAAACAATCCCAGTGACGCAGGTTTTCACCCATTATCGCAATAAGGGTGGGGAAATCTTTACGCACCATACACTAGGGCCGCCATCGTCAAATACCGCCACCGTGGCAGTTGGGGTGAAACAAAAGAAAATTCAGCATGCCAGAAATCGATAGAGTGCCGGCCGTGCTTTTGACCCTTGATATTCAGGCGGGATCCACCATCTCGATGGTTTGGAGCCGGCAACAGATCATGACCGCAACGGTGCGTGACGCGCATTCCCTTTAAACTTACGTGACTGCTTTTTGTCCCGGCCGGGACTTTTTACAATCACTATAATTTCGACCTTTTATGGTAAGGCTTTTTTTACTTAGCCATTATTTCAACTGCGTAATTTTCATCCGCCCGGATGAAAATTACATCATAAATTACGAAGCGGCTTTACGCGTTAAAACTCGTTTGGTCAACAAGCGAACTGGAGAAATAAAAGAGCAAGAGGTATACTTGTATGTCCTCAAAAATATCTGATAATTACACACCGTACGGTCGGCTGGTTTACTTCCCGCAAAATTCACTAACCAAAAAATAACAGGTTTTGACCTAACCGCAGTTTATAAATATTTACTCAACCGTCAATTCACCGATCCCGGCGCTTCCCGGCTCTACCACTTGCACCGCTAATTCTGCCATCATGGCCCGGGCTTGGGCAGCCAGGGCCGCTTGTTCAGCTTCGCGCTTAACTCTTTCCTCTTCGCGGTGACGGTTTATAACCGCCATATCTTTATTGATTTTTTCTGACAACTCACCAAAACCAGTGCCAGCTGGTATTAAACGACCGATAATAACATTTTCCTTTAAGCCTCGTAAACTATCCATTTTACCAGTCACCGCCGCATCAATTAATACCCGCGCGGTTTCTTGGAAGGACGCGGCCGACAAGAAACTGTCAGTTGATAACGACGCTTTAGTAACCCCTAATAAGACCGGGTCGCCGTCGGATAATTTACCTTTCTTTTTAACCGCTTCATTAGCGTCGGCAAATTGCGCGGTGGTAACGATATCACCAGGCAGCAATTCGGTATCGCCAGCATCATTAATATAAATGCGCGAGAACATTTGCCGAATAATAATTTCGACGTGCTTATCGTTCAGCTTTTGCCCTTGCACCGAATAGATGTATTGAATTTCCCTTAAAATGTACTTCTGCACCGCTTCCACGTCCCGTAATCGATACAAGTCTGATAAATTAATCGGGCCCTCACTTAATTGCTGGCCGCGCGTTACTTTATCCCCATCCTTAACCCAGACGGCAAAGCCAATCGGCACCGGCACTTCTTTCAATAATTCACCCTCGCCCTTTACTATCACTTGCTTATTATTGACTTCAATTACACCGGGGGAGACGGCTTTTACTTGACCGCCATCAACTGTTTTTAATAGCGGTGTCCCCGTAACCGCCTTGACGCCAGATTTAACCAGCACTTCCGCGCCCGAATAACGACTTAACTGGTAAACTTCCTCGCGCTCACCTTGGTGTTTCAAGATAATTATTTTTTGCCGGCCCCGACCTTCGACTTGTACTTGTCCATCAAATTCCGCCAGTACCGCTGCTTTATGAATAGTGCGAGCCTCAAAAATTTCTTCTACTCTCGGCAAACCTTGGGTAATATCCTCGGCCGATGCCACCCCACCAGTATGGAAGGTACGCATAGTTAGCTGCGTGCCCGGTTCGCCAATTGATTGAGCGGCAATAATACCCACGGCCGTGCCCAGTGATACTTCCCGATTAAATCCTAAGTCCCAACCATAACATTTTTGGCATAAACCCCGTCGCGTTTTACAAGTTAAACTTGATCTAATTCTGACATTCTCTACTTGAGCACTATCAATCAGTTTAGCTTTATCCGAGGTAACTAGTTCGCCCTTTTTGACAATCACCGCTTTGGTTTTGGGATCAACCACGGCGTCCATAACAATGCGACCCTTAATGCGTTCGCCTAAGCTGTCGCCGGCTTCTTGCGATTCCGTGCGTGTCCATGACAAGCCCGACTTATCGCCACAGTCAATTTCACGAATCACCATATCTTGAGCCACATCAATTAACCGACGCGTCAAGTAACCAGCATTGGAAGTACGTAAAGCGGTATCAGACAATCCTTTGCGAGTGCCGTGGGTAGAAATAAAATATTCCAACACATCAAACCCCTCTTTAAAATTACCTTTCACCGGCAGTTCAATAGTTTCGCCAGCCGGATTAGTTACCAAACCTTTCATGCCCATCATTTGCGTAAGCTGTGCCCATGATCCGCGAGCGCCGGATTCAATCATGGCGTAAACCGGACTCTTAACATCTAGGGCTAAACGACAAAGTTTAGTTACCTGCTCTTTAACGTTCGCCCATATTTCCACAATTTTTATATGACGCTCCTCTTCGGTCAATAACCCCTGCTCATATTGTTCCTCGATAACGGCCACGTGGTTATTAGCCTCCTGATACATTTGTGGCCGCTCGGGTATATCGGGCAAGTCACCCATACCCCAAGATAAGCCGGAAAAAGTTAAATGGCGAAAAGCTAATTCCTTTATATGATCAGCCAAAGAAGCGGTAACGTCAGCGCCTTTTAACTCTAAAGCTTTAGCCATTAAGGCTTTTAAAACTTTAGCGGTCATAGTTTCGTTTTGGAATTGCAATTCCACCGGTAAAACCTGATTAAATAATATTCGGCCGACACAAGTGGCTAAGCGCTGGCCGGCAAATCTAACTGTTATCGGCTCATTCAATTTTACTTGGCCAATCTGCCAGGCCATTATGGCTTCATCGGCGTCGGTAAACATTTTAGTCGGCTCAACACCCTTGGCCATGGTGGTCATGTAGTAACAACCCAAAATCATGTCCTGGTGGGGCGAAACTATCGGCTGGCCAGTGGCGGGCTTTAATAAATTTTTACCCGATAAAATAATATTTTCGGCTTCCCATTTAGCTTCTTCGGTAATCGGTACGTGCACAGCCATTTGGTCGCCATCAAAGTCGGCATTAAACGCCGGACAAACTAACGGGTGAATTTGTATGGCCTTACCTTCAATTAATACCGGCTGGAAAGCTTGAATACCCAAACGGTGCAAAGTGGGCGCTCGGTTCAACAACACATGCGAACCTTTAACTATTTCTTCTAAAATATCCCAAACTTCCGTGGTTTTAGTTTCAAGTAGACGATTAGCGCTGCGCACATTGTGTACATATTCGCGTTCAATTAACTTTGAAATGACAAACGGCTTGAATAATTCCAGCGCCATCATTTTAGGTAAACCGCACTGGTTAATTTCCAATTTTGGACCAACCACAATAACACTGCGACCGGAATAATCAGTTCGCTTGCCCAACAAATTCTGCCTAAATCGTCCTTGCTTGCCTTTTAATATATCGGCAATGGATTTAAGCATGCGTCGTTGGCCGGTTGAGGCGGTGACGGTTTTGCCGTGACGAGCGCCATTGTCTATTAAGGCATCGACCGCTTCCTGCAACATACGCTTTTCATTGCGACAAATTACTTCGGGCGCATTTAATTCAATTAAGCGCTTTAAGCGGTTATTGCGGTTAATAATGCGTCGGTACAAATCATTTAAATCGGAGGTAGCAAACCGACCGCCGTCTAATTGCACCATTGGCCGTAAGTCCGGCGGAATCACCGGCAGAGTGGTCATAACCATCCAGCTGGGCTTAAGCTTAACCTTTTTAAGATGGTTGAATAATTTCAATCGACGCACTAACTTTTTATTGCGCGCGGCTTCCGGTTCGGCTAATTCCTTTTTTAAATGGGCAATCTCTTTGTCTAAATCCATCGCCTCCAGTAAATACCTAATGGCCTCGGCGCCAATGCCGGCTTCAAATACTTGCCCATATTTTAGCGACAAGTCCTGATACTGACTTTCCGACACAATCTGCCTCACTTTTAAATCCTTCAACTCTTTTTTGGCAATTTCAAAAGCTTCATCTAATTTAGCCAGCCGTTCCGATTTTAGAACCGCCACCGAAGCTTCGGCGCTGGCCTTACTTTTACCTTTACCCTTACCCTTAGCGACGACCGGAAGGGGTGGGGTTGGCTTGTCGGCCTCGGCCTCAATCGCCCGGCGTTTAGCTTTATATTCGTCGTGGACTTGATCCCACAATTGCTTTTTCTTTTCTTCGTTAACGGCCGTAATAATAAAGGCGGCAAAATAAATAACTTTTTCTAAATCTTGTACCGACAACCCTAATACCAAGCCAATTTTGGAAGGCACCCCGCGCAAAAACCAAATATGCGAAACCGGTGCCGCCAGTTTAATATGGCCAAAACGCTCGCGGCGGACGACGGCGCGGGTTACTTCCACACCGCATTTATCACAAATAATGCCGCGGTGGCGAATGCGTTTGTATTTACCACAATAACATTCCCAATCTTTAGTTGGACCAAAAATCCGCTCGTCGAATAAACCTTCTTTTTCCGGTTTTTGAGTACGATAATTAATAGTCTCGGGTTTGGTGACTTCACCATAAGACCATTTAGTAATTTCCTCCGGCGACGCTAAGCGCAACCGAATGGCATCAAAGTCGTTAACTGGTAATTGATCGCGGTCGTTTAACATAGTAATTAACTGGCGGCTTCCTTACCCGCCGTCTCCGCTGTCCTAGGTTTAGGGGCTAGGGGTTTACCGTCTTTTAAAAGTTCCACTTCCAAACCCAAACCTTTCAACTCCCGCACTAGAACATTAAATGATTCTGGTACATTGAGCTTTCTAATCGGCTCTCCTTTAATAATAGATTCGTAGGCTTTGGAACGGCCGGGCACGTCATCGGACTTGATGGTTAAAATTTCCTGCAAGGTATGCGCGGCGCCATAAGCTTCCAGCGCCCACACTTCCATTTCACCAAACCTTTGTCCGCCAAATTGCGCCTTACCGCCCAAGGGTTGTTGCGTCACTAAAGAATAAGGGCCAATAGATCGCTGGTGAATTTTATCTTCCACCATATGATTTAGTTTTAACAGGTACGACCAACCCACCGTGACTTTATGATCAAACGGGTCGCCGGTGCGACCATTGTAAAGCACCACTTTACCGTCTTCGGGCAGTCCGGCGCGTTTTAACTCCGCTTTAATAGCTTGCTCGGGCACGCCATCTAACGGCGGAGTAGCCACATAATAATTTAACGCCTGAGCAGCTAAACCTAAATGCGTTTCCAAAATTTGTCCTAAATTCATACGCGACGCCACGCCCAAAGGGTTAAGCATCACATCAACCGGTGTGCCATCGGCCATAAAGGGCATATCTTCGGCCGGAACAATTTTTGAGACCACACCTTTATTGCCGTGCCGGCCGGCCATTTTATCGCCCACCTGAATTTTGCGCCATTGCGCTACCGCCACTTGAATGGTTTTTATAACACCCGACGGCAGACGATCGCCGCTGGCTCGTGAGAAAACTTTTATATCAACCACCTTGCCATGCTCGCCGTGTTCAAGATAAAGCGATGAGTCGCGCACGTCTTTGGCCTTTTCTCCGAAAATCGCCCGCAGTAATTTTTCTTCGGCGGATAATTCGGTTTCGCCTTTGGGAGTAATTTTACCAACTAAGATATCGCCCGATGAAACCTCGGCCCCAATCATTACTACCCCTTCATTATCTAAATACTTTAATTTTTCTTCACCGACATTAGGAATATCACGCGTCACGACTTCCGGCCCTAACTTGGTATCACGCACATCAATAGAATAATTTTCAATATGAATGGAACTGTACTTATCACCCTTCACCAACTGGTCAGAAATTAATACCGCGTCTTCATAATTGCCGCCTTCCCATGAAATATAAGCCACCAACACATTTTGTCCCAAAGCTAGTTCGCCTAAATCAGTCGCCGCCCCGTCGGCAATCGCATCGCCCACTTTAACTTTATCGCCCTTACTCACAATCGGCCGCTGATTCATGCAGGTAGAAGCGTTGGAACGAACGAATTTACCTAAATTAAAAGTGGAAACGTCATTTTTACCTTTAATGACTATTTTATCAGCCTGAACTTCGGCCACCTCGCCATCGATATCCGAAATTATCACCTGTCCGGAATCGTGGGCCGCTTTGCGCTCCACGCCCGTGCCGACTATCGGCGCCTCGGGAATTAAACACGGCACCGCCTGACGTTGCATGTTGGTGCCCATCAAAGCCCGCACCGCGTCGTCGTGTTCCACAAACGGAATTAACGAGGTGGTAATAGAAACGATTTGCTTAGGCGATACGTCAAAGTAGTCTATTTTCCAAACGAAGTCATAAGTTGGCTCGCCCCACTCTCTAACTTCAGCCCGATCGGTTAAAAAATATCCGTCGCCATCAACGGCGGTGGTAGCGGCCGTGGTTACGTGGCGCTCTTCTTCAAACGCATCTAACCACACAATCTCATCAGTTACCCGCGGCTTCACCGGTACTTGAGTTAACGGCAGCGCTTTTAACTTATTAGCCACCTCGGCGATAATTTTAGTACCGGCGGTCACGACTACTTGATTTTGGCTATCTAAACAATCTTCGCGTAAGGTTTCACCTACCAGCACTTTAGGATCGTTGGGTAAATCATGAATAACTTTTCTAAACGGAGTTTCAATAAAACCATAGCTATTAACCCGAGCGTAGGAAGCCAAATGCCCCACCAAACCAATGTTGGGACCTTCGGGCGTGGCAATCGGACAAATGCGGCCATAATGGGTGCGATGCACATCACGAACATCAAAACCGGCTCGCTCGCGTGACAAACCACCCGGACCCATGGCCGACAGACGACGCTTGTGTTCCAATTCCGATAAGGGGTTGGTTTGATCCATGAATTGCGATAACTGCGACGACATAAAAAACTCTTTGATAGCGCCAATTATCGGCCGCGCATTAATTAATTGGTTGGGTGTTAACGTAGTAATATCCAGCGTGGACATGCGATCTTTTATAATGCGCTCTAAGCGCGCCAAGCCAACGCGGAATTTATTTTGCACCAACTCACCCACCGCGCGGACGCGCCGGTTGCCTAAATGATCTATGTCATCGGGCTCGGTTTGATTATTATTAAGATTAATTATCTCTTTAATAATCAATACCAAATCCTCGGGACGCAAAATTCTAGTTTCCTTATTAATCGGCAGGTCCAGCGCAAACCGTTTGTTTAACTTATAACGACCCACTCGGCCAAAGTCATAGCGAGCAAAGTTAAAAAACATGTTGTGAATCAGCTGGCGGGCGTTTTCCACGGTGGCCAAGTCACCCGGCCGAATACGCTTATAAACTTCTTTTAAGCCCTCGCCTTCATTATGGGAAATATCCTTAGCCAAAGTGGCGGCGATGTGTTTATTGTCGGCATTCGTATCTACATCTTTAAACAACTCTTTAATGGTTTCATCGCTGTCGTAGCCAAAGGACCTTAGTAAAGCAGTTACGGCCACTTTTCTTTTCCGATCAATCTTAACCCACAAAACATTATTGCCGTCGGTTTCAAATTCTAACCAGGCGCCGCGGTTGGGAATAATTTTAGCGCCGTAGTAACGACGACCGCGCGCCAATTCCGACGTAAAAAATACACCGGCCGATCGAATCAGCTGTGATACCACCACCCGCTCAATCCCGTTGATAACAAAAGTACCACGGGTGGTCATAATGGGAAAATCGCCCAAGTATACCTCTTGCTCTTTTATTTCTCCAGTTCGCTTGTTGACCAAACGAGTTTTAACGCGTAAAGCCGCTTCGTAAGTAATATTTTTAGCCCGAGCTGAAACTTCATCAAATTTCGGTTCGTCTAAATAATAATCCAAAAAATACAATTCTAAATCACGACCAATAAAATCTTTGATCGGGGATATTTCTTCAAATAATTCTTTTAATCCTTCGCTAAAAAACCACTGGTAGGAATCCTTTTGTACGGCAATCAAATCCGGCAGCGGCAAAGCGTCGCTCACTTGGGTGAATAATTTTCGTTGGCGAAAAGTGGTAGTTAAATTGCTAGACACAAAAAATGCCCCCTTCTCCTTAAAAACTTACGGCAAGATTTTTTAGGAGAAAAGAGTTGTTTAATAAATTAATGGCTGGGGGTTGCCACCATTAAAAAATGCCCACGAGGATAAGGCTTAGGTGATAAATCTAGGATAAATTTTGCCTGAGTAGTGAAAGCAAAAAATTATGCACAATCGTAGTTCGCAGTGTAACAACTATCTAATAACTTGTCAAGTTTAATTAAAAACAGCTAATGACAGGCTAAATTCCCAAAAGTTATCCACAACTATTATTAATGCAAAATTTTCCTAATTTCTTCCTCCACTACACGCCTATCGTCCCAAGGAATTTTTCCCTTAGATGTCATAAGCCATTGCTCGCAACCCTTGCCAGTAATAATTACCAGATCATTGGCCTGCGCCTGCTTGGCCGCCCGCGCAATCGCTTGGCGCCGGTCCTCAATAATAAATAAATTTTTGGCCATAACCTTGCCCGCCGATGCGGCCCCCTCGGCGACTGCTTTCATAATAGATAGCGGGTCCTCATCATAAGGATCTTCATTGGTAACAATTACTTCACCGGCAAATTGGCCAGCTAATTTTCCTAAGACGGGTCGCTTGGCCTGGTCGCGGCCGCCGCCGCATGATCCTAAAACGGCAATAATTTTTTTATTATTTTTTTGTGAGCTGATGGCGCGGTACACCGCCTCGAGCGATTCCGGCGTATGCGCATAGTCTACCACCGCCGAAAAATTTTGACCGGCCTTAATAAATTCTAAGCGCCCGGGTGTGCCTGTAAAACTACTTGCGACCTTAGCTATTAACTTTAAGTTAAAACCCCAACCGGTTAATACGCTAACAGCGGCCAAGGCATTATAAACATTAAATTCACCGCCCACGGATAAATTAAACTCAACACCATTAATTAAAAAGGCGGATTTAAAAGCATCAGCCGAGACTTTTTCCGCCAGCAAATTTACCTCAGCGGCGGAATTTTTTTGACCGTGCACACTAAAAGCAATTTTTTTATCCGCCGGCAGACGTAAAAATAAATCAGCTTCTTTATCATCCGCATTTATCACACTTAGTCGCGACACGGTTTTACCACCAATCACCTTGGGATTTCCCGCCATTATTTTTTTCCAAAGTTTAAGTTTAGCGTTCCGATAATTATCATAACTACCATGGGCTTCAATATGCTCTGGACTCAAATTGGTAAACACCGCCGCGTCATAGCTAATACCAATATGCCGCCACTGGGCTATGCCCTCGGACGAAGTTTCGATAACAGCAAACTTACAACCGACACCAATCATTTTTCTTAAATATGACTGTAATTTAAATCGCCCAGGCATGGTCATTTTTAAATCATTCAACCACTCGCGCTTACCAATTTTTATTAGGGCGGTAGAAATTAATCCGCATGGTTGCCCTAACTCATTTAGCAGATGGCTAATCATATGGGCGGTAGTAGTTTTTCCTTGAGTGCCAGTAACCCCGACCACTATCAAGCGTCGCGACGGGAATCCGTAAATGGCATTAGCTAGTAAAGCCAAAGAGTAATGATAGGCAGATAACGCCCCTTTAGGCAAAATGGATTTAATTGCTGATTTTATGCCTAAATCTGCCATAGTATTAACACTATAGCATAAGAATATAGGGTCAAGTTACCCCATATAACAGGCGGACACATCACCATATAGATAAATTAATATCATATTGAGACGGCCGTCTCAATATGATATAATGATTTAAAGATAATTAAAATTATAAATTTATGCCCAACAGAATTACCTCTAGATCAAAGTCTGGCCAATTACTCATGCAACTTCTCCAAAATACCGTGGAATTTATTGGTGATCTCAAACAAATACACCAAGATGCCTACCGAGAAATTAGTTTTAATAGCTTAATTCGAAGGCATAGTTATCTGAGCATTCATCGCCTTAGCCAAAAAGGATTAATTGCCACCAAATTCAAAAAACACGAAAAGTATATTGAGCTTACCAAAAAAGGAAAAGAAGTTGCCCACAAATTACTTACTGAAAAAATTAACTTGCCCCATGGTAAGTGGGATGGCAAGTGGCGTTTGTTATGCTTTGATATTCCAGAAAGTAATCGCCGCGAGCGAGCTTTTTTAAGAAATTTCCTGTTTCGAAACGGTTTTCGTAAATATCAACAAAGTGTTTGGATTACTCCCTATAATATATTGCCAACAATCTTGCGCGCTGTTGCGTTTGCTGAACTTAGACAATTTACGCGAACAGTTACAGCCGACTGTATTGATGACGAAAGAGAATTTAAAATATTGTTTAAACTTTCCTAACCTACGTTCTAGAAATAATTAAATATAATATATCACATTCAGACGGCCGTCTGAATGTGATATAGGACGAGTTTGGGTAAAATTTATTCTGTTACTACAGTGTTTACACTGTTACGGCAATATTTACTCTGTAACTGTGCTGGCCGATACTGTGGTATCGGTACTAGAGGTGTCGGGCGCCGCGGCCACTGGCGCAGTGGTGGTAGCGGTCGGCGCTGGCTCAACTACCACTTCTGTTGGTGTAGGTTCGGCTACCGGCTCGGTCGTGGACGCTGGTTCGGTGGTGGTTGAATCGGGCGCAGGATCAGCGGTACTGGTTGTGGGGTCAGTAGTTGAATCAGTTGCTGTCGCATCAGTATTAGTATCGGTGATGGAGGTGGTAGATGTATCGGTAGTAGCATCGCCCGTCGCCGACGAGGTATCGCCGGCTACTTGGCCAGCATCAGGCGCTGGTTCGGGTGTTGGAGTTGGAGCGGGTTGGGATTGCTGCGAGCCGCTCGCAATGACACTAGAGGAAAAATCAGGATTAGTTACATCAACTATCCACCAGTCAAATGGCATATCATTTGTTAAACTAAATTCTAAAGCCACGGTAAAATTACCATCTTGAATATCAGTTATAGCCAAACTTTGCGATAAAGGCTGTTTCGGTGTTAAAAATATCTTCATCCCCGGTTTAACTTCGGGAGTATTAACCATCACCTGCGTAGAACCAATGGGAATAGTAGCCGAACCAATAGTCGCCCGTGGTTCATCTTGGTTATCTATCACCAAAGCGCGCGTCTTTAATGTGTCGGCCTCTAACAATCCGGAACCGGAAACTTTAAACAAAGTTTGGCCAGAAGTATTGATAAAGGCAATCAGATCACCCGTAAATCCATCACCCACTTTACCTGATACT
>Ga0209211_10003288_pt1 | contig 26589 bp, 25 predicted proteins | sample RifGroA2_FD_183992 | JGI IMG/M metagenome (GOLD analysis project Ga0209211, IMG submission 183992) | Groundwater microbial communities from Rifle, Colorado, USA - Groundwater A2 (SPAdes) (version 2) | ecosystem: Environmental > Aquatic > Deep subsurface > Groundwater | place: Rifle, Colorado...
GCGAGTAAACAATATCGCCGTAAGCCAGAACGAAATCGCCCTCCATATCTGTTTCAGCGCAGAACAATGTCCACACCATATTGGTTTCGGCATAGCGAGGGTTTAGGCGCAGTTCGACGCCCGCGCGTTTCAGCATTTCGGCGCGGTAACCGCCAATTACTAAGATGGGGTGAACGGGCTCGGCAGCCAATACCGCTAACTGGCGGTCTAACAGGCTGACGCCGTTCACTTCGACCAGGCATTTGGGTCTGTCCAGGGTATAGGGGCGCAACCGGATGCCTTCGCCTGCCGCGAGAATAATTGTCTTCATGAGCACTCTCCATCGCAAGTAGTTAATTTGAAGTCTGCCGCCAGGTAAGGGGCGCGGAAGGCCAGGAACCGCCCGTTGCGCCTGTGGGGCTTGCCGTAGCGCAGCGGCTTCCCTGTAGCCAGGTCCAGGATATGCCCGCCGGCCGCCTCAAGAACAGCTTGCCCCGCAGCGGTATCCCATTCGGAAGTCCCCACCAAGCGCGGATATACATCTAGTTCGCCTAAAGCAAGTCTCCCGTATTTCAGCGCCGCGCCGACAGGAATGCGCTCGGCCACCCTGTTAATTTTAGCGAAAGCTTCGGAATCCGGATGATCGTGAAAACGGCTGGCAGCCATTCGCAATCCCCCGCACCTGGGGGATACGCGGCATTGGGTTCTGACACCCCGGCGCTCCCGGCAGGCAAACTCCCCTGGTGCGCCAAAATACAGTTCGTCGAGCGCGGGAGCGTAAAGAACGCCAAGAACAGGTATTCCATTCCCTATTAAGGCAATATTCACAGTAAACTCATCACTGGCAGCCAAAAAATCTTTAGTCCCGTCCAGAGGATCGACCAGCCAGTAACGATGCGCTCCCATGTGGAGATCGGTTCCTTCCTCGGAAACAACCGGAATCCCGCTTTTATCAAGCAATGCGGAGATAACATGGTGGGATTTTTGGTCAGCACAGGTCAAAGGCGAGCCATCAGGCTTCTCTTCACAAGACAGATCTTTTCGGTAAAACGTCAAAATAGTACTGCCAGCAGCTTTAGCCGCAGCGACAGCCAGCGAAACGAGATTGTCATCCATTGAGTAACGCCTTAAGTCGTTTTTGATCTTGAAGGGAGAATGACTCTTCCCGTTCCGGGTGCCACATCCAGCCTTCCCATGGCAATTTGAGATGCCGTATGGCTTCTATCTCGCCATTTTCGGCCCGGGCTGCTACTTCAAATCCATCCGGGCAAGAGGCTAGACCCCAATTGTGATAACTGTTCACGCTCGCGGGCCACTCCTCCGCCTGCTTAGGAACAGCGAGAAGATGGCGTGATCTAACATGTCCTTCAATCCTGACAAGCTTCACCCCGGCCCATACGGCCATCATCTGCAAGCCGCGACAGATGCCAAGGACCGGCACGCCCTTCCTCTCGGCCCAGGAAAGGAGATATCTCTCCGTAGCATCCCGCTGGGGATACTCACCTATGTCATTGCCCCCTGAAAGCAACAAGGCGCCGGGGCGGACAGTTAAGAGCCACTCTTCAAGCGCCCGCGGCTCAGAGTGTTCACTGACGGGAATATCACCGATCAGGGCATTCGGAACAGGAACAGGCTGAAAGCCGGCGCTATTCACCCACCGGACAACCTTTTGATCCAGCGCATCGCGGTATTCAGAGCGGTCCGATATTTTATCTATCCTCTGGGTTATTCCGACTATAATTTTAGAGGGCGTTATGGTCATGCAGGTTTACGGGCTATAAGAACGTAAATATTACAGAACTGGTCGGGGAAAAAGCCCATCAGCAGGTTCTGCAACCGTTGCCCGAACCAAGACAAGCGATACCCTTCCATCCGGGCTTTATTTTCATCGAATTGCTTATGGCCGGAAGAGCGGAAAACGGAGAATTTATAGAGTATCGGCATATTTTCCACCGGGCCTACAAAATCAATGACAAAGCCGGCGCGCGCGAAGAGCTGTTCATACTCGGTCCTGGTAAGATTCATTTTATGAAATGCCCTGGTTTTTTCTTGCGTAACCTGGGCTTTAGCTCTCTTTTCCGTAAGCCAGTCAGTGAGCCTGGTTTGAATATTATCCGCCCGGAAAGACGCACAAACCGCCCCCCCCTTCTCCAGCACGCGGTATGTTTCCAGGATAGCTTTATCCAAGCCATGTTCTAAGTTGTGGTATAGACCAAAAGCAAGGATATATTTGAACGAACTGTCCGCGAATCTTAAATTGGTTATATCTCCGACTTCCGCCTGTAAAGTGGGGTCCAGGGTCTTAAGCTTGCTTATCGCGACGTCAATAAAATCAAGGCCTATGATGTTGTAACCCCTGTTATGGTAATAACGCAGGATACGCCCGGCGCCACAGCCCGCCTCAAGGATTTTCCCCTCCTTGTCTTTTACTGTCATCTCGGCGTATTTAAGTGGATATACACCGAGGTTTTCCATCGGCGCATCCGCGGGAATATCGCCCCAGCGCTTTGCCCAATAGTCTTTGTTGTTCGCTCTTCGATACGTAATTCTCATCGGCTTAACGTCCTTTCTTTATACCATTGATTTACATCTGAATTTTTGAGCCAGGCAGAGATTTCTTCCGCGACCAGGCGGTTCCCTTCAACGGACGGGTGACCGCCATATTGGTCATTTACATAAAGCTTTTCAAACCCCGCTTTATTAAATTTATCCGTAACGTCGATTACAGGCATTTCCTGCGCCAGATCGCGGAAGAAAGCCTGGTAAGGAGCAGTTAGACCTTTGCTCAATTTAAGGTCCATTAATTGCGGCATAACGAGCACCAACGGGATATGCCCCCGGCTGCGGGCCGTTTCATGAAACCTTAGGAAGATCGCTTTCAAGAGTTCTGTAGATTTGGTATCGCGATATAGTTGATGGGCATTGAGGATATTGCTCCTCATGACCAGGGCGAATGGCAGGTCCTCCAGCCAGGGCTTCGAAATACCGAAAGCGCGCGCTGCTCCCCGAAGCGCTACAGCGGAAATTAACGCGCTTTGTTTCAACGGATTCCGGGCCAGGCTGAAAATATACGGGAACCGGAACTGGTGAGAGCGGAATTTGGTCTCGTAGAAAGCGTCGATTTTACGGACCTCGGGGAGCTTTTCGTGTAAACGGGCAAAATCCTCCTTTCCCCGAATGAGATTTTCATGAAGGACCAGCTGGCCCTCCGGGCCAAGGACGAATCGGGGCTTGAACGCGAAAGTGTTCCCGAATTCCAGATAGTGCTTCCAGTAAGATTGTACGCGGCAAATAGTTTCCGGCACGAACCCCATGACCGCGACCCGGACTGTTTCCGGCAAGGTCATCCCTTCATAACGCAATAAGCCCTGATCTATCCCGTAATTGCCGACCCCGTAATTCAAAACGCCGAAATCCTCCCGGTGGGACAGCTGAGCCTCCCAGGTTTCGTCATCCTCTACCTGTCTGCAAAAAGTGTAGGAATCCCCGAAAGCAGCGATAACCGGAGTTAATTTACCATTAGCATGAGAGCGCGAACCCGTTGAGTCGACATGAAAGGTAATCTTTCCTTTTCTACCGTTCTCAACGCCGCTGGAATTAGGTTTACGGACCCAGCCCAAATGCGGATCAAAACTTGAATCAATGAATTTTTGCAGCGCAACAGGATCGAATACCGGTAATTCATCCTTCCCGGTAATCAGCCAAGAGATGCTTCGCCGTTGCATGTTAACCACTAAACACAGCGCGGTTTCCAGGGCGATCAAGATAGCGATAAAAAACAAAAGAATCATACACCACCCAGCGCGGCCCGCACTGCGGGGATATTCAGGATCATATCTATCAACTCCTTGAATTCGGTACGGTGTGAATCGTTCTCTATCACCAATTCGGTATTCTCCGGTTCAGGGAACGGGATATCAACACCGACAACATTCACGATCTCCCCTTTAATAGCTTTCGCATACAGGTTCTTGATATCCCGCTTCAGCAAAGTCTGCATTGAGGCCTTTATATATACCTCGGCGTATTCCGGGATATTTTTCCTATTCCACACACGCCAGTCCGGGAAGATAGAAAGAACAGCGGCGACCACATGTATCCCCTCGTCAGAAAGAAACTTGGAGATGACAGAAAGTCTTTCGGCATTACGACGCCGGCCTTCTATCGTATGGTCGACATCGTTTTTAAAAAGCGTACGTATCAGATCTCCATCTAATAGTACTACCTTGCCATTAGCTTTACGGATCCTTTCAACCACCTGGCAAGCCAGTGTCGTTTTGCCCGTTCCGGATAAGCCGATTATCCAAATTACCATAAAACACTCCCTATTAATGTAGCGGGGTAATCAACCCGGCCGCGCAATCAAGAAGAATCTGATTTGAACGCCGAAACACCTCGAATCTTTGCTCACCGCATCCTATCGCAGCAGGGATACCGAATTCCGCACAGCGAATAGCCATATGGGAATTTGCGCCGCCATACTGGGTAACAAGTCCGACAATTTGCTGGGCAAAAATCCAATCGAATCCAGGGTCGGCATTTTCTATCAACACTATTTTTCCGGACAGGTTCGTGGCTGTTTGACCAGGGAGAAGACAAACGCACGCCGCTGTAATTTTCTTATGCGTAATAAAATTCGGGTGGCTGACCTGAAAGGGGACCACATGAACCCCTGATTCATCGAATAAGACTTGGGGAAGGCGTATTGCTGAGCATAGCGCATGTCGCTCGCTCTCATCTTCAGCGGTTTGACGAAGCCGCTCCTCGATACTCCCCTCACTACTGTTGGTGGCTATATCTAGCAGCTTACTGATTGAGATATGGGACATTTCATCCCGGCTAAGTCCATGCCGCTCACCAAAACCCGCAATAAGTTCAAGGATTTCACTTACAGCGCGAGTGAATACGAATTTACTATACTCCCTACCTATCGTAGCGGCACGGACATAAGCAAGAAGCCCATTTGCATCAAGTCCCGTAAAACCTTCAGACTTAAGTATACGGTCGATCTCGCTCTTTTGCCCTATATTCAACTCAAAATCTTTGATTTTCTGCTGCGGTCTGACTTGAGAATCGTTCGCGCCAAAGTCGGGCATTTGGTCATAACGGGACGACAGAATATCATAGGTGCCTGGGCGAAGATGTCCGTACTCGACCATAAATTCTGATCGCGATAATTCGCCAATTTGCAGGCGGCGCATATCGTCCACCAAGTCACTTGCGACAGTACGTATGCCGGACTGGATGACATGAATCTCATCCATTGTTAAAACACCTCTCCGGTTTAGTGATAACAGAATCGTCCGCGCGATGAACGCATGACGGGCCAAGATCGCGAACGGGACAGTACCGAGACGAATACAATCCTCGATTATCCCGAACAATGCCGTAACATCTTGCTTTATAAAGGGTTGACGCAACCCAGCCAGTTTTTCACTTAACAATTCAACCTTTGCCAAAGCCTTACTAAGACCGCCTTCCCCGCTATCCAAGAGGAGCTCGTGTGTCTGCTGACGCAGCAGCTCTTTGAAGGAGGCGCGCTCTGTTTGAGTTAGAACTGTTCCGATCAACTCTTCGATTTTAGCGTCAATATCGAAGCTATAGGTTGTAATCGCCACCTCAAATTCGACCTTATCATGCAGATCGGGGCGATCTTTCAGTCGCATTACCCAGGCATCAACAAGCTTCTCGCTTATCCCCGGTGAAAGTCTAGCCGGCAGGAAAGAATGAAAACTCAGTCTGGTGTCGATAAATGGTTGCCCAGCAAGAGAAATCATCAACGGCTGCCCGGCAGGAACAGAATACCCCATCGTCTCCCTGGCAATACGCCAGGATTGATCGGTAATCAGAGTTTTGTAGAGAGAGAAAGCTAGTGCCCGAGGCGCTCGTCCTATCATTTCGGCGGGGTTCCAGTCGGGCATCTGGCCTAACACAGTAGTACTACCGTAAACCCCCGGCACAGACCGCAGACGCGACTTAACAAAAAGCTGGATACCCTGGAGCGCCGCATTAATACGTTTTGCAACCGCCCGGTTCCAGTTTGGCTGTGTAGTAATCGCCCGTACCTGAAGCAGATAAGGTTTTAAATCAGCCCCAAGCGCAAATTCGATGTCCAGGAACTGGCTCCCCATAACATGCTCTAACTCCTGTATTGCATGAATAAGGTGCTGAAAGCGCTCTGACCGTATGGATTTTGTGGCGCCACGATGAATGTAGAGAGTGCGATTAGCATACTCACCGTCTCCCGATGTGACAGTATTTGTCAGCCCGGAAACATCATCGTAGTTGATCACATAATACGGGGCCCCGGTGTTTAGATCGTGTGTAAATACCACGCCGCTCATCACAGTATTTCGCAGCATCTCCTGCACAATAATTTCATCCCCCCCTGTACGCGGACCTTTTCGCTCATAACTGGCTATTACGGCACCTATTGCCGCATGGATGGCGTTAGAGTCAGTTGAGGAGACGTTAAGCACGGAATCATATTCCCCGGCGCATGTATTTCCGGTTCCGTCTTCATCGGCAGCGGAAGACCGAATTACTAACGGACGTCCCTGGAAACAAGTTTTGACTTGATCAATTATTTCACTGGCGGAATTCAGGAAGGATGCTGTCTGAAAAAACAGGAACTCCGGAACTTTAAACGATGAGAGTTTAGGCTCAACTTGTTTAAGAACTCGTGCTTTAGATGTATGGTGGCTAATCGGCATGGTTATTCAGTTACATCTCTATGATTGAAAAGTTGCTGTGACCTTTTCGATTAACAGATCCACCTTTAGAATATTGCGAATATTTTCTTGTTTTCTGAATACAAATTTCAAGGTTTAATCTATATATTTTCTTTCAAATCCAGATAAAAGTTTTCGAAATAACGAACGCCATAACAGATGAAAAGAATATGTCAGAAGCAAGGAATTCGACATAGTTATTATACTAACTTTGCCATATGGCTGAATTGGGGGAAATAGGTTGAGCCGATATATATAATGGTCTTGCAGGCTCCAAGGCTATTTGCAGTAAAACCTTAAGCTTTAAATGTGGGAGTAGCCGGACATTTTCCGATTTTCCGCAACACAAACTGAGATATTAAAGATATGTCTTTCTCTTCAAGTCCGAATAAAAAAGGTTTTAGATAAAAAAATCCAGCAATCATGGAAGCATACAATATGCCAGAAAGAAGGAACCTGACAAGAATCATATCGTGCGAAATAAACATTCTATCCACAGCAAACAAAGAGAACGCAGAAAAGGCTATAAGGAGAAAAACACTAACAATCTGGTGTCGCACCTGCCGCGCAAACCCAAGTTTTAGAAACCGACAATTAAAATAGAGTTGAACATTCACAACTGCGATTTGCATAACAATCATTTTAATTGCCAAGCCAGTTGCACCGGCATTCAGACCCATTTTGTTTTCAGGGGCAATAAGAAAGTAACCAATTGGGACGCCTATCACCATAAATATTATACTTATTTTACTATAAAGACTGGTCTGACCCGCAGCCATACACACAACGCTGTTCATTTGGCCATAAGTCTGGTGTATTGGATAAAAAGCCATAATAATTACAGGCCAAAGAGCGCCTACATATTGGCGCCCACCCATAATATAAATCACCTTGTCAGCCTGTATAGCTATGAAGCACGCAAGCGCAGCCGCAACTGAATATAGCAAAGGAACATATCGACCAAAAAGGTAAGCCATATGATTAACATCTTTTTTTTCGTAAGCAATTGAAAATTCCCTCCATAGCAGCGGGGTCATTGCTCCAGTAAAAATAAAGCAAGCGGAGCCGATCATGTAAGACAAGCCGTAAAAACCCTGTTCCGCACTGCCACTGAAATATTGCAACAACCACCTATCTAAAATGCCGGCAATAAGTGCCACCACAGAGAATAAGAATAATGGATGACTGTATAGGTAAAACTCGTTAGAATATCTTTTTAATTCACTTGCAGATAGCCACAAGCTTTTTACTATTGAATGGCCTTTTCGCTCCAAAATCAGAATAATAGCAACACCAAGAAAAAGCATGGTGGCGTAATTAAAGAAAAAAAAGGAAGTTAGATTCAATCGGTTAAAGAAAAAAAGCAACAACACAAGCAATAAACCGAATACTTTTTGCCCTACGCGAGCTATTTCTGACGATACAGTAAGGCCATAAGCATCCACCATGCGAGTTAGGACAAAGCCGCTAAGCCAAGCAAAAACCCCCCAGAATGCAGCTAAATAGACATAAAACATCCCTTGAGCAGGCCAAACCTTTGAAGAGACCGAACAGGCATGAGCGGCAATGACAAATGCCAGGACAGCGATAGAGATAATGGCCGAAAAAATGAGATAAAAAGAAACAAGTCTGGAATCATTTTGCCTCTGTGACAATTTGGTGTAAAAACATGTAGATGTCCCCATGTCCAGGAAACCAAAAACCTGCTGGAAGAAATTGGTAAGAAAATTATAATTCCCATAGGTAACCGGGCCGAGCCCTCTTGGAATAATTGCCTGTGTTGCTAAGCTAATGACAAGCGCAAATATATTTGTAAATAGTTTAAAGAAATAGCGCTTTTTTAGGGAGTCTTCGTGAAAAGGCTCAGATTGATAGGGATTTGAAGCCATATAAGGAAAACAACACGGGTGTGCAAAACAGTTCTGCGCAAACAACTCCCGACAAGACAGCAGAAAACCAGTGGAACGCGAATTACCGCAGGATTGGGTGTGTAAAAGGATATAATTAATATCGATTACGATTTATACTGTAAAAAGATTTTAATATGAAGTCCTATGGGAAGAATTCAATAGGCCTAATATATAAGCGACCATATCGTTAGGGTTCCCGATATTTTGGGATAAAAACTTCTTTCGCGCATCCTGCACCTTTTCACTCCACCACCAAGAATCGACTCCATCTGGATATATTGTATTGATAAATTCTGCCGCAATTTGGGGGTCATTCTGGAAAATACCAGCCTCTATTAAATCATCAAAATAATGCTCATATCGATCTAACAACGGATTAGTTGCCGTATTAAAAAAGGTAATTGACGGGACATTCATAACCAGAGTTTCCAAATAACCCGTAGCTATATACGAAACTATTGTTAACTTAGATTTTCTCATCATCTGCTTTGAAGCTAACCGGAGATCATCAATATATTTAACAGACTTAAGGTGCTTTTTAAAAACCAACAAATCATCTTTAACAATATACGTCTCCTTTTCTTTTTTAGAATGCCCCCTATATATAAGCTTATTCAGTATATTTGGATTTAGCTTCTCAAAGAAAGCGTTTTGGAAATCGATATCCGGCATGGTTCCCTCAGCAAAAAAGCCATATACACCGATATAATCCACTTTTTTTACTGGCAGAAAATGCCCCATATATAGAATCTGATTGGATATGGGACATGCACTCTCTATACTAAAAGGAAAGAGAGAAGCACTTTTTTCAGTATTAGGATAACTCCGATCATTCCAGCCCAGGGTAAGATAACTATCACACATCTCTGCTAACCGTTGAACATTATTCCCGCAATACACATGAGATATAAAATTATGCTCATTATAGAAATGCTTAATGCCCTTTTCTTTGCACACTGCAAGAAACAATGAAAGGTAATCATTACTCTGAAAAGCTTCACAAAATATATATTCAAGTTTGGGAAATCTACTTGCGATTGAAATGGTCTTTTCCTCAATATGGAGATACTCCTCGACATATAACCTTGGCAGCATCTTCTGAAACACCCTCAGCATATATCTATCGAAATCATCCACAACCACAAAATCATTAAATATATCTATGCGACAGCCACGATCAATTTTATTTATGCTGCGATAATTAAGATTGAGTGGAATGCATTGAATAAGACCAAAACTCTTTGCAAATAGCTCATTCATGCGCTGATATGAAAAAAAGGAATGAATTATCCCCACCTTTGGTTGCCTTCGACTTAGAACTACCTTTAAAATTTCAGTTAGGAGATTCTTTTCAAAAGCCCTCTTGAATTTAGCGCGCAAGGATACTATTTTTGTATAAACAGTTGCTTTCTCACTGGTTATTTTATATTCAGCGTAAAGTGGATCATAAGGCTCATTAGGATAAAAAACACTTAAATAGACTGAGAACAGCTGTTCTGTCGCGAATTCGCTTCCTTTTATAAAATTAGTTGCATCGCCAAAATCCAAAGGGACATAATATGATTCCTCTCCCAATTTATTAGCAGAATGCCTGATTCGATCAAATTTAGCAAATGTCAAATATGCGTCATGTGCCAAGGTGATAAATCGCCTAAAGTTTAAATTAAAACACTTAGCCCAATAGACGGCACCATATTCTTTACAATGATATCTGTTTAATAATTCTGCTATTTGTTGGGTATAGATATCGCATTTATCATCGATATATTTTTGGTGGTTTAGCAAATCCGCTTTTATTTTTCGGTTATAACATGAAAGTATAATTCTAGACTTAAACTGGGGTGGGAAGACATCATTTAAATATGGATCTGCAAGATATATATTTTGATATTTATCCAAATTCCCTTTATTTAGAGACGAAACCAAAAAAAGATGTTTCATTGAAAGAAATTCGCTTGCAATAAATAAAAATACCAAATTCGATATCAACCAAAAACATACAGAGACAAGAATGCGCTAGTCGGATGGAGTCATTTTAATGACCGCCTCACACAAGACTACTTCCTTATATCATCAGAACCACCTGCATCTTGTACCCAAGAAGCTTTTTGTGAATAACTTGTTCATCGATCAGGCCGAAGAGACAATCTTTATTAAAAGAACCAAAATACGGGCTTTCATAAGAAAGATGGTTATTAAGCACTGATATCTCCGAAATTACTGTTGCCATATTCTTAGTTTTAAAATTTGCTTTTTGGGCCACCAGCACTAATGTTTCCGGGCTGTAAAGACTTACATGCTCTACTCCGTCGAAAACATTGCATTTTTCGTGCATAATCCTAGCAGCAGCAGATTGGCTATTAGGAGTCTGTATAAAAATAATTCCAGACCTCTTCAATATCCGCGATATTGTTTTAAGGTATTTAATTGGCTCCTTAATATGTTCAAACACATCCCAAAGAGTAACCACATCAAATTTTTTATTAAACTTTACATTTTCAATACCCTTAGTATAGACTTTATGGCCCTTTTCTTGGCAAATCCTAGCCTCCGTAACGCCAAGCTCGACTCCGGTCGTGTTCCATCCATTCTTTCTCATTATGTCTAAGAAAAAACCGGTAGAGCATCCGATGTCCAGCACATCCCCACTATTCTTAAATCCTTTAATTCTCTCGAGACCTAGGGTATATATCTTTGTGTAAAATTCACTCTCATTTGCAACAATTTCACCTTGTCCGGTGTTAAGCGCTTTATAATATTTAGTCAAAGCTGAATCTTTGAAAACTGGGTCGAGGTAGATCATGTTGCATGAATCACATTTCACATACACTCCACCGGACTTGTTAAAGATTTTTGTTTTTCGAGGTGAATTACACACAGGGCATTTTCGTTTTTCCAATAGATGGACAAAAAAGGATCCAGTCTTCGGATTAACATATTGGCTATGATATTCCGTAACCTTGTTATAATTCTGTTTTCTATTAAGGTGTGCACTTTTTATATCCGCTGGATCCATATATATCCCCATTTATTCAGCCATGTGTTTAGCTCAGATTTGGTCGAATTTATTTTAACACTGAAACCTCATATAACCTCAAAAAGACTTATTCCACTTTGCCACATTCTCACCTGATTCAATTATCTTGTTTCTTGCTTTCGGCAAACCATCACCAATAAAATTAAAAAGGTTTGCAGTTGCGACAGCGCTAACACCTCCCATATGAAGGCCGTCGATTAAATGGCTCTCATTCCCGGCGCCACCAGCTATTATCAAAGGAAGGCGTACCGCATCAACTATTTCACCAATGGTTTCAAAATCGTAGCCAAACCCTGTCCCATCCCTATCCATTGAGTTTAAATATATTTCTCCTATATCCAGACTCTGAACATGCTCGATGTATTTCCCCAGCGGCATTTCCAGTTCCCGCGCCCCATCGTTAATGCAAACCAGATTTGCTCCATTTCTACTTTTATAATCAATAGATGCAATTATACTTTGGGACCCATATGTCTTAACAAGGTCTCTCACCAAACCAGGAGCTTCAGCCAGAATACTATTTACAACCAATTTATCGGCGCCGCTACTGAAAAGCAAACGGGCATCATCAGCAGATCGTATTCCCCCGCCGGCTGCAACCGGAATAAACACATCCTCGACTAACCTACTTACAGCCATAGCAAATTCATTTATCGATTTCTCTACTCTGGTGGCATTGAGGATAACTATCTCATCCAAAGAAAAAGATATTTTTTGGAATTTATAATTTTTCTCAAGCCAGTCAAGATCTCCGACTTTTTGCAGTCTAAAGTTCCTGCTTTGCATAAAGCAACCCTGATTGTATATTAATGTGAATATTATTCGCTTTCGTAACATTAGAAGTTTTCGATGAAGTTCCTAATTAAATTTAAGCCATTATACTGACTCAATTCAGGGTGAAACTGAACACCAGCAATATTTTCAGATTCAAAACTCGCGATAAAATTTTCCCCATAATAACACGTACATTGGTTGATTTCAGACTCGCTTTGCATTCTAAAGCTGTGGGTAAAGTAAAAATCAGCACTTTCAGGAAAGCCTTGATACAACTTAAGCCCGTGTCGCACAGCAACTTGGTTAAAACCTATGTGTGGGACCTTTAACGATGACGCAGAGAATTTTCCGACATGTCCTCTTATGAAGCCCAAACCTAGATTATGCCCATTCTCATCGCTCGACATCCCTAAAAGCTGCATCCCAAGGCAAATACCGAGTATCGGTTTCTTATCTATCAGAACCAATTCTCGTAGGTATTTATCCAGAGAATTTTCTCTTATTTTACTGATTGCCTCCGCGAATGCCCCTACGCCAGGGAGAACCAAAGCATCGGCACTCTTTAGACACTCATATTCGGCGGTAACAGATACATTATCAACCCCAACATATTTCAACGCGCTAGTTATAGACCGGATATTGCCCATCCCATAGTCTACAATCGCGACATTCATACTTCAAAATCTTCGCCCGGGACAAATTTCGGCTGCCACAGTCCATTTACTTTTTCAAAAAGACTCTTGTTCGCATATTTATCCAACACGGCGTCAAAGTCGTCTTTTGACATTTTAAAATAATCCAAGTATGTCCCGATAAGCTTGTTAGGGTAGGCATTGTCGTACATTTTAACCAGATTTAAAGCCTGATCTCTGGTCATAGAGCCTCTACGGATCTCAATTCCCGCGTCCTGAGTAGCTCTCCCGAAACCAAACTTTAAATACATCATATATGCATGTAAGGCATACAAGCCTTGGTCATTTTGGGAAAAGTTAGTGAAGGTATCATGATTTCCATCATCTTTTTCAATCAACCCGCACTGCTGTTTTGCAACGACATAGTTCCTGTATGAATCCCAGTTCTCGAAGTATGACCAATGAGTAAATGACAACCCACCCTTTGAGACCTCATCCTCTGAGGGAAACTTGAAGAAATACAAATCAGCTTCACTGATATCTTTATCGCGTTTAATTTTTTCAAATACCTTTTCATGGCCAGCCTCGAGATAAATTCTTTTGATGTAATTGATATCATATAGTGCTCTATATTTGGTTTCGGTAGATCCCCCGTATTCGACCTCACCGTCTTCCCCGTAAAATATTAATGGTGTTTTAAAGTTGGCCGCAGTCCTAATTACAGCCGTCATAATAGCAACCAGCCAACCGTAATAAGGAAAGCCTTTTTCAATAAAGCCATATTTATTCAGTCTATCTAGGACTTTAGGGTTCGGAGTCAAGTGGACATGATCATATCCGGAATGAATAAAATTAGTTAAATTTTTATCACCTATCTCCAGTGATAAAGCAGGGCGGACTGTAATTGCAAGAGGGTTCATTCCATATTTATGCTTCAGCATATACGCCACATAGGATCCGTCTTTACCACCGCTAACCGGAATAACACAATCAAAATCCCCGTTTTTAGATCTATTTCTTTCCAATAGTTCTATTAATTCTTTTTGTCGTGCACCCCAATCCAGCGTTTTCTTCTCTTCCATCCACTGACATGCGTTACACCAGCCCCTCTCATCGAAAGCAATTCTTCGACGTGTTGACATGTTGAGACAGTTTTTACACCAAAATATTTTTGTTTTCATATTAATCCTTCAAAACCAGAGAAAGAGTTACACTATAGACCAGCCACCATCCACCATAAGGGTCTGCCCAGTCATGTATGAAGACATGTCGCTGGCTAGAAAAAGAACAGCTGACGCTATCTCGTCCGGACGGGCCATACGCTTCATTGGAACTTTCATTGAATAATTCGCCACAAACTTAGGATTCTGATTGTCAAAAACTCCGCCGGGACAGATATTATTAACCCGCACACCGCGCGGGCCAAAGTAAGACGCCAGATAGCGGCTGAAATTGATTATTCCGCCCTTAATGGCGGCGTAAGCCGGTGGGTTGCCCAAAGAGGTCCCCTCATAAACTGTAAAATCTGGCCCCAGAACCCCGTATATGGAACCAAAATTTACAAGGCTCCCACCTTTACCCATCAGGAGACAAGCAGCCCTGGAAAGCCAAGCATACGAGTTTAAATGCATCTCAATGTTTTTGCACCATGAGGAGAGTCTCACATCAGGCAAATCCGCTCCCCAATCCTTGGTGCGGGGATAGGCATTGTTCACAAAAATATGTATCCCACCATGCTTTCTAGCCAGGATCGCAAGTTTCTTCTCAAGGGAATGCAAGGCTGTTATGTCAAATCGCTCATAGTGGATATTGCCTACTTGGGATAAGGGCTTTATTTTTTTAAGGGCTGCGGCTGCAGGAAGAATGTCGCAGACAATAGTCCTGGCCCCAGCTTCACAAAGCGCACGGGAAACCTCAATACCAATCAGTCCCAGGCCGCCGGTAACAAAAGCGGTCTTACCGCTCAGTCTAATCTTTTTCAAATATTCAGTCATAAGTCGAATTGCCAGAAGCCTTCTTTAACAAGATACTCAACAAATTTAAAATCTCCTTCAGTATCTATGTCATGTCCGGATATCTGATCCATAACATACATCCCTGTACTTGGGGTAAATAGGGGGAGAGGCCCTTCCTGGCGAAGGTATTCCGCCTTATAGACATAAATAGAAGCATTCATATCATAGACAGCGGGAGCCGTTTGCCTACTTAAGATAGGTTTTTCCGGGGGCTTGCATAATCGCACAAACCCGGAGGGGGCCGTTTCAACCATGTTAAAGTATGGATTTTTATGCGAAGGAACGACACTAAAGAAAGTTAGAGTATTTAGCCGCACAGCCTCATTAAACGCATTTTCAATGTCGGGAATTATACGTAGAGGAGATGTAGCGTCGAGGTCAATAAGCCAGTCATATTTTTCTGAGTAGGTCTTTTCACACTCCAGGAGGGCGTGGTGAAGTACAGACTGTTTCCCAGCCGTATCGTTAGCGAGCTCAGCAGGCCGCATAAAGGGGACTTGCGCACCATACTTGCGCGCCGCATCAGCTATCGCGGGGGAATCTGTTGAAACAACCACCCTGTCGGCCTTCCCCCATTTAATTGCCTGTGCTATCGACCAAGCGATAAGTGGTTTACCACAAAGGTCCCTGATATTCTTATTTTTTACGCCTTTGGAGCCACCTCGCGCCGCTATGGTAAGAAGAATTTTCATAACGACTTTTTCCTAAACACGAGAAGCTTCGACAATAAGTTAGCAGCCTCTCCGGGAGAATTCAACATTTTCCCCTTCCCCGCGTGGGCCAAGAAATATTCTATCTGTTTCTTATAAGTAAAGTCCCTGTCTATTTTGTAACTCCGGACGCTCTCTCTATGGTTATCGCGGCGGGTTAAAGTATTACTGACTAGGTCAAGATGAAAAAAGCAGTCTTTGGTCATGACTTTTATACTTCTTTCGGTATTATAGCTGCAGAAATCCAGATGTAGCGGGATAGCCGCCCCGTTCTCGAGACAAAAGATCATATCGACAGAGTCTTCTGAGTCTATTTTCAACTTAGAAACCTTTGAGGCAACTCCGATTATTTTCCGGACAGGTCCGAAAATCCAATTAACATAATCAGCCTCATGTGAAAGGTCTAACAATACCCCGCCGCCCATTTTGCGACTGGCGGAATAGGAACGGGAATAGTCTGTTCCTGTCCGCCACTCAGGAAGCCAAGAAGAATAATGCACCTGCGCGTTCCAAAAACCACGCTTTTCAACTTCTTTCTTCAAATCTATGAGGCCTGGGTGAAAACGCAGGTTATACGCCACATAAGCTGAAAGTTTTTTTCTCTTTATGACTTTCTGCAACGCAGGCAGCATCTTAAGAGTCATGCCCAAAGGTTTTTCAATAAACAAATGCGCGCCAAAATTAGCGCACTTAAGTGCCGTTTCCAGATGCATTGAAGTGGGGTTAGTGATTAACACTGCCCACGGCCTCAGTCTCTCCGCGTCTTCCCACGTATAAATCTCGTTTTTAGTTAGTCGCACAGCTTTGCGTGAGGTCCGGAGCGCGAAGATTTCAAAATCAGGGTGCTCGCCAAAAAGTCTTAAATACCTTTGGCCAATCGAGCCTAGCCCCGTTATAAGTATTTTCTTTTTTTTTTGCATCTATAAAGCACGCTGCTGGCCTTCTTTCAGAGTCAAACTCTGTCTACGATGGCCCGGGTTTCAAGTATTGAAAGCAGTACCTTGCAAATCCCCTCTACTTCTTCCTTTTTAATAAATACTGAAGAAGGGAGGCTGATGCCACGGGCGGAAACATCACACGCTACAGGGAAGGTACCCCCCCGCGCAAACTGCGCATATGGTGGCATTTTATGTAATGGGAAGAAAACAGGGCGGGTTTCAATGCCGTTCATGAGCATTTTTTTAATTAATTCATCTCTGGCAATGCCAGAAGCGGTATCAAGCAGTATCGTATAAAGCCAATAACTATTATCTGAACTATCAGTTCTGGCAGGTGTCGTAATTTTAGCCGTATTAGCGAAAAGACTGTCGTAAAGGACTCCCAATCTGCGTTTATGACTCACAAAAGCGTCAACTCTTTCCATCTGAGCAACGCCTATTGCAGCTTGCATATTCGTCATGCGATAGTTATAACCCACCTCATCATGCCAATACTTTTTATGTTTTGACATTCCATGGTCTCGTAAAATAGAAGCACGCTCAAAGAGTTTTTTGTCCTTAAAAACAAGCATCCCCCCCTCACCGGTGGTAATCGTTTTATTACCAAAAAAGCTAAAAGTAGAAATATCTCCGAAAGATCCTACAGGCCGGCCTTTATACTGTGTCCCTATAGCTTCGGCACAATCCTCTATTATAAATAGTTTATGTTTTTCCGCTATTTCACGGAGCTCATCCATCTGGCAAGCTTGACCATACAAATGAACCGGAATGATAGCCTTCGTTTTTGTAGTTATGGCCTTCTCTACCTGTTTCGGGTCAATATTCCATGTGACCGGCTCAATGTCTACTATAACCGGAGTGGCGCGGGCATAAAGAACAGCGTTTATCGTGGCAGCAAAAGTAAGATCCGGGACGATAACTTCATCTCCCGGACCGATTCCCAGCGCCTCCAGCGCTAGGTGGATGGCAACTGTGCCATTAGACACCGCCAGCCCATAAGGCATGGAACAATAGGATGCGAACAAACTCTCGAACTGGCGCACATATTTTCCCTGAGAGGATATCCAGTTTGTCTTAATGCAATCACTCACATACTCCAATTCATTGCCATCAAGTACCGGCTCCATGACCTGAATACGCCGGAGATGATGAATACAGGCGTAATCAACCGGCCGGTTCTCAGTATCAACAAGAGGGATATGGCGAATCTCCTCGCTAAGCAGGCTAACAAGCTCCTTATTGTCGGTATCGGCGGGCCGTGAGATAAACTGTGTACGCATTACTTCCGAGGCGGGCATTGTGAGCGCCGCGCCATTAAGCAAAGCACGTCGAACATCTCCATCAGTCAACACTCCCACAAGGCGGGAATTACCATCCACGACAAACACTATTCCTTGCGAATTGCAGTCAATTGCCCGCATTGCCTCGATAAGGGAAGCCTCGGATTTAATTAAAAGTTCTTTAATTGGCAGAGTATTCATTAGTTTTACCCGCTATTGCCCTATTAACGACTGCTATCATTGTTATAATTTTATCAATTTTGGTCCTTTGCGTTTCCAAAATCAGCGCCGCACCGGGGAATTTCGACAAGTGAGGGAGGAACCAGGCATTTTCATCAAAGTAAAGGTGTTCGTCCGTAATACCGTCATTGTCACTTAAATGAAAAGCTTTGATATTCGCGGAAAGACGAGTGAGAAACTCCGCACGGTCGAAACCCAACGATTTCGCGGTGACTTTTAAATGCCCCATATCTACAAGCAGGCCTAGTACCGGCGAGTTCACCTCAGCCAGCATTTTCAGCAGGTCCTCAGAATTCGCTCCCAGCAGCAGGATATTTTGTCCGTTAACGAGATTCTCCCTGGTTACGACATTATTCTCGACAAGCAGCCGGATGCCCTTATTTCCGGCATAATCACAGAGAGTACGAAGACTTTCAATAAACCACTTGTATGCCTTTTCAGGGGAAAATCGGGGAGCGCTGAGAAGTCCCCCACCCAATTGCTCAGGAGCGGCCTCGAACGTGAACCCTGCGTGAAAACTGTAAAAAGGGATCTTCAATTCAACGCAAAGATCGATGGCTCTTGCGCAATGACCAAGGCTTAGAGCGCGAATACTGGGTGATTCAGCGGCAAGATTTAAAATAAACGGCGTCTCCGGCTGAGGGAAGTAATTGTGTATAAGCAGATGCGGGACTGAAGTAGCAGGCTCGCCTATAAGCTTCAAATCGGCTGGGGGCACAGAGGATGATGAGCCGAATTCTACACCGAAAATATTATATTCAAAACAAAGGGCGCAGATTGCTCTATAAGAAAGAGCTTCAAGAGAGCCGGATGAGACATATATAGGTGTCTTCATTAATCTTTTGGCTATCTGATTGAAAGGAAATATACCAGGTTAGCATTCTTCGGATCTATACCTGCGGGCACAGCGCCTGATTTTTCATATATTCTTTTTGCTGTATGATTTTCAGGGTGAACTTTTATCATCACTTTCTGGATATTATTCAGTTTGCCCCAAACCTCGACAAACTGAAGCGTCAGCCTGGACACACCTTTCCCGGCATATTCTTTGGCAATATAAACCCCATATGAGGGAATATCAAAGCCAGCATCCAAGCCGCGCAGCATAAAAAAGCCGATAAGTGTATCAGCACTATATATGCCCCAGTATTTATCCTTTTTAATATCCAAAAGTATTTTTTTCAGAGTAACAACGTCAAATGCAAACGGCTGAAAAAACCTGCCATAAGCGTCACCATCGGATTTCAGGAGTCTGGAAAACGCGGGAGCATCGCCCGCTTTGAGAGGGAGTATGCTTAAAGAAGTCATTTCAGGAGGTCTCCCCAGGCAATCAGAACATCTTCAGGGATGTCTATACGGGCGGTTGAACCGATTACATCACCAAGCAACTCAGGGCGGATACCAGCGGCAGGGCGCTTAAACTCTAGCAGTTCACGGGTAATCACAGTCCCCGCTTTTATAGCTTGTTTTGAAACAATGCTCCGCCTCATCCCGGGCATATTTATTTTCTCGGCCTCGGTTGGTTCCTTTCTTCCACTACCGAGTGTTTTCTCCGTTTCACGGATTTTTTGCACCAATGAACGGAAGTCAGCTGGGTCGGCTGAACAGGAATGATCTGGCCCCGGCAGAGATTTCTCCAGCGTAAAATGCTTTTCGATAACGCAGGCTCCCAAAGCCACGGAAGCGATGCAAGCAACGTCGGACTGTGTATGGTCCGAATACCCGACATTCAAGCCGAAAGCGCGTTGCATTGTAGTCATTGCCCGCAAATTGACATCATCGGAAATAGTCGGGTAGTTTGTAGAGCACTGCAGAAGGAGTAGGCTATTATTACCGGCTTTCTGAATTGACTTTACCGCGACTCCTACTTCCTCCAAGGTAGCCATTCCGGTAGAAAGCAACACAGGTAACGATTTGCCTGCGACATACTCCAAAAAATCCGGTTCAACAATTTGTCCAGACGCTATTTTAAAAGCCGGAACGGATAATTTCGCTAGGAAATCAACATCCTCAGGACTATAAGGTGTGGAAAGAAATATTATATCGTTCTGGCGGCAAACAGCAATTATCTCTTCATAATCAGCAAAGGAAAGCTCAAGGCTTTTGAGCATCTCTAATTGCGATTCAGTTGTAGGAGTCGTTTTCAGCTGATAAGCGGCCTTGGGAGCATTCTTGGTCACCACGCGCTCAGCTTTAAAGGTTTGAAATTTTACACAATCCGCACCGGCTTCTTTAGCCCGAACGACCATTTCCTTTGCTAGCTTAAGGCTACCATTATGATTTACGCCTGCCTCTGCAATGATAAATACCGGCTCATTCTTGCCTATAGACCTGCCCGCGAGTGATATAGAATTCATGCTAAAGGCCCTTTCCAAACGAGTCGTTGGCAATTGCAGTCTACAAGGCCATTCTTGTCTTTGTAACCTGCCTTTACATAGTCAGACATAGGGGTCAGGAAAAGGAGGCAACGACAGTGTCAGTGGCGCCCAGCGAAGCCAGTTGTTTTTCATAAGCGGCGTGGAGTTCAGGGGAGTCCAAAAAGCTCCACTTCTGGTGGCCTCCCGGGACCCCTTTAGAAAGCCAGTGCAGGTGGTTTGAGACCGGGTAGCGCTGTATGTGCTTTATATAATTTACTCTCAGACCGGCTTTTTGCGCCAGCAATCCTAGCGTGGAGCTGTTGAAAAGATAGAGGTGACAGCTCCAATATGTAAATTCCGAGAAGGCCTTTGACTGGAACAATGTGAGCATGGCGTCGGCGGAACTGGGTACTTCAACGATTATCTCCCCCGAGTCCTTAAGCAGGCGGGCCAGCTTTTTAAGTTTGGCAACTGGATCGGCTATATGCTCAATTACGTGGAACGCCGTTATAAGGTCGTATTTGCCTTTCAGCCCTGTCAAAGAGTCGCTAACGTTAAGGCCGAGTTCTTTGTGATGTTTCTTTAGCCCACGCTCAATTTCAAGACCATCAGCTCGAGCGGCCAGTTTGTTGGCTTTACGGAGAAAGCCTCCGTTTCCACAACCAAAATCCAGAACCTCACGATTTTCAATTGCCGCAGAAAGGAAATGGAACCGTCGCAGGTCATCAGTGCGGGTAGCCCGGCATGAAGCAGCTGTATCCAGTGGGGCCGCATGCATTTTGGAGTCTTGATAGAAGTTTTTTTTGATGTGCTCGAAAGACGAAAGAAAAACAAGCCCGCAGGAGCAACACTCGCGAATCTCAAGGGACGCACTGTCACGGACTTTCCCTGGGCGTTTTTTCGATTCTGCACAGCCGCAAAGATAACATTTATATCCGCTCATTTCTTCCTTTCAAGGCCATAACAAGACTGCTCGAGATTCTCTCTGAAATTAAAATTAACAGTTGTATTTTTTAGGTTATTTCATAAAGAACTGGTTTTTTCCTACAAACCGATTTATACCAATCTATAGTTTTATTTAGGCCCTCTTTGAAGCCGGTGGCGGATTTGAAGCTGAATTCTTTTGTGGCCCTTGAGGTGTCCAGCATACGGCGGGGCTGGCCGTCCGGCTGAGAGGCATCCCAGACAAGTTTACCTTTGAAACCAGTGAGTTTGGCGATTAGTTCGACTAAATCTTTTATTGAAATTTCAAAGCCGGCGCCTATGTTTACCGGCTCCGGGGCATTGTACCTTTCAGTGGCCAGTACTATGGCTTCGGCGCAGTCTTCTACATACAGGAATTCCCGGGTGGCTTTGCCGGTGCCCCAGACGGGGATATCTTTAGCGCCGGTTTTTACGGCTTCCACACATTTTTTTATAAGGGCGGGGATTACATGGGAGGAGCCGGGGTTGAAATTGTCCCCGGGGCCGTAGAGGTTTACGGGCAGGAGGAATATGGAGTTAAAGCCATACTGCTGGCGATAGGCCTGGGACTGCACCAAGAGCTCTTTTTGGCCAAGCCGTAGGGGGCGTTGGTTTCTTCGGGGTAGCCGTTCCAGAGGTCTTCTTCTTTGAACGGGATGGGGGCGAATTTGGGGTAGGCGCAGATGGTGCCCAGGGCGACGAACTTTTCTACGCCGTGCTGGCGGGCCTGCTCCATTAGCTGGGCGCCCATCATAAGGTTATCGTAGAAGAAACTGCCGGGGTTTTCGCGGTTGGCGCCTATTCCCCCCACTTTGGCGGCTAAATGGATCACCATATCGGGTTTTGAGGCTTTGAAGGCGGCTTCTATGGCCGCGTCTTTGGTGAGGTCGTAGTCCTGCTCTTTGGGGATGAAGATGTGTTTGCAGCCGCGGGCTTTGAGCTTTTCGGTGACGAAGAAGCCTAAAAAACCAGCCCCCCCTGTTAGCATTATTCTTTTTTTAGATAAATCCATATTAAGAATCGAAAATCGAAGGTCGAAAATCGGGAATCAGAGAAGAATAACGACTAAGCAACCCGAACCTTGATTTATATCTATATTATAGCAATTCGGGAATAAGGGGCGAAAGACAAACAAGATACATTGGGGAAAATCGAGAATCGGGAGTCGGGAATCGGGGATCAACGGCAAGAACCGGAACTTCAGGATTCATTTAGGTATTTTATTAGGCCGGTGGTTTGGCGGTTGATTTCGTCAGCGAGGGTATAGGCCTTACTAAAGTCGGCCGGGGTTATGTAGTTTAGGTCCAGGGCTATGTAGAGCTGGCTTTGGACTTCGGCGGCGGAGCCGTGGGAAGGACGAACAATCGAAAATCGAAGGTCGAAAATCGGGAATGCCGAAATCGAATGTCAGGGACTGGGATTTAAGTATTTTATTAGGCCATGGGTTTGTCGTGCTATATCTGCGCAAAGAGCATAGGTTTTATCAAAATCGGCTTGGGATATATAGTTTAAATCAAGGGCTATATATAGCTGACTTTGCACTTCGGATGTAGAGCCTTGTGCGATATGAAGGAAATTGGCGAAGGCTTTGTCGCTGCGGCGGGCGTAGCCTTCGGCGATGTTGCTCATTACGGAGATGGCCGCGCGGCGGACCTGGTCTTTGAGGGAGAAGTCCTGCTTGAAGGCCTGGGTTTGGGAGGTGGCCTGGTAGACGCTTTTTACCAGTTCGCGTGATTTCTGCCAGACCTGGATGTCTTCGAAGCGTTCGATCTTCATACGGGCATCTCCCAACGGCGATGAAAGGCTACTTTTCCGGCTTGAAACCTTGTATGTGTTTTGAGTCTTGGGCTTTATCCTCCGGGGGTTCCATTAAGGCTCTTATTGCGTCAAAGACGTTCTTGAATTGCACGTCGTATTTTCTCTCAAGGTCGTAGAGTTTACGCGCCAGATCTTTATGAGATGACATGAGAGCGCGTAAGCGCACGAACGCCCGCATCACCAAGATATTAACGTCTATAGCACGGTCGCTGTTTAGGACTCCGGAAAGCATGGCGACTCCCTGCTCGGTGAAAGCATTAGGCAGATGTCCGCCTAAATATTTGATATGTGGTATCACACCTTGGGGTCGGGTAAAGAAATTCTGTTGATAAATTTTATAAAAGTGCCTCTTTTTGCGACGAGACCCCTAGTCATTTTAGGGATAATTCACATGTATGAACTTCAAACATGTGAAATCTCCTTGCTGTGGGGCTAAAAGTAGACGATTTGGTGGGCGCCGGCGGCAATGCACAAAATGCAAAAAAACTTGGAGTATTCGCCCTAAAAAGCGTGGGCGTCCGCAACATAGACTTGCCCTTAACAGACTTGATAAGGTTTTTCTTCAAAACTTCTCATTGAAGCAGCTTTTTACCAAAAGATCGCAGGTCAAGCTTCCTGCCTATCGCTACCGCTTCCGCCAGCGCCTAGGAAAGTTCCTATCAGCACCGCACAACCCAAATATTCCGGAAGGCAGGTTGATTTTGATCGCTGATGGGATTTGGTTCCGGTTCGAAGGAAAGCCCTGGGTGCTTTATCTAGCCGCGCTAAAATCCTGTTCCGGAAAAAGTGCGTTCTTTCTAAAGCCTTTCCTGTTTCCAGGCAAAGAAGGCGGTTCAAAATGGCAAATAGTCTTTTCGGAAATCCCTGAAGAAATCAGGCGCAGAACATGCGCGCTTGTCGTCGATAATCTTAATGGTATGCAGATGATCGCCAGGGATAATAACTGGTTGCTGCAGCTATGCCATTTTCACATGCTTATCAAGTTGAAGGTCTGCCGCAAAAGAATACAGCGAAAGCTTAAAGGAGGCTCCATCCGCGAGGAGATATTTGATCTGGTGTCCTACGCGATGCGCGCCAGAGATCCACAAAAGCTTAACACGGCTTTAAATAGGCTTGAGGTCCTTTCAAAAGGGGACCTGGCCACAAAACGCATACGCGCAACAATAAGGGATTTCCTTGATTGTTTTGATTACTATAGAACCTATTTGAATTATCCAAATCTGGAATTACCGACCACGACAAACACGATGGAATCAATGTGGGCTGTCTTAAGAACAATGCTTAGGCATAGCCGAGCAGGGTCTAATCCCAAGTCGCTACTAATGTGGGCAGAGGGGCTAATTCGTGTAAAAGGGAGCTTGGCTTGTAATAGCTAGAAAATCAACAGAATTTCTTTACCCGACCCCACCTTGTGATACCAGCAAGGCTGCTTCTGTTTTCGTAAGCGTGATCATAAAGTCCGACGGGAATCTTTTCGGGTTTCTATCGACAGCTTGATTCAAAACCCGGGTTTCTACCTCATACAGGCGCGCCAGATCGCGGTCCAACAGAACTTTGTGTCCGCGGATCATTAGTATTTTCTGCTCTATAGACTCTAACTGGATTAAGTGTTTCATATTCCCCCCCTGCTCGATTCCGTACTAATAGCATAGCAGAGCAACCCGACAAGGGTGTGTCGCGGAAGAAAAGAGTCGAAAATCGAGAATCGAGAATCGAAGAAAAGAGTAAGAGTCGGGAATCGGGGAGACCGAGTCGGGGGTCGGGAGTCGGGGATCAGGGAACGAAGAGAGGAAAGAGGCCGGGACTCTTGGGGGAGTTCCGGCCTCTTGAAGGGAATCAGGGGCGACTTATTTTCCTGAGGGGGTGGGTTGAGGTTCTTCGGATTTTGATTCGGTTTTTTTGCGGCGGTGGTTTTTTTCGCCTTCGGCGCCGTCTGCGTCGGGGCCGTAGTTGTAGTTGTATTGGTAGTAGCCGTAATAAGAATACGACAGGCCGCCGAACTTGGACATGTTCACTACGGCGCCCAGGACTTTGAGGCCGGAGTTGGCGAAGCGCTTTATGGCCGTTTTAATGAGAGGGACGCGGGTCTTGCCGAAGGCCGCGACGAAGATACAGTTGTTGATGTACTTACCCCAGAGCAGCGCGTCGCTGATGGGGAACATGGGCGGGCAGTCCACTATTACGCGGTCGTAGTTCTCGTTGGCCCAGGTCAGGAAGGCGGAAAGCCGCGGGGTATTGAGCAGCTCGGCCGGGTTGGGCGGGCGCGGGCCGCAGGTAATAATAGAAAGATTTTTTACGTCGGTAGGCTGTATAAGAGGAAGGATGTCTTCCGTATTGCGTCCGCCGCCGAGGAAGTCGCTGAGACCCTTGGCATTGGAGACGCGGAAAACCTTGTGCATATTTGAACGGCGCAGGTCGCCGTCCACGATAAGCACCCTCTCCCCTGCCTGAGCAACCGCGACGGCCAGGTTGCCTGCCACGTAGCTTTTGCCTTCGCCCTGGACTGAGCTGCTCACAATTAAGGATTTGCTTCTGCTGCCCACTTCAGCGAAGTCCACCATAGTGCGCAGGTTGCGGATGGACTCGCTTATAAGCGAATGTTCCTGTAACACAAGGTGGTTATAGGAAGTCTGTTCCTTAACCTGGCGGGTAAGAGGAACAACACCAAGGAAGGGGAGTCCCAATTTGTTTTCAACGTCCTCCTGCGTGCGGACAGTCTGGTCGATAAATTCAACAAGCACAGCAGCAAAAAGACCTAATACCAAACCACCGATTACCGCCAACAGCATATTAAATGTCTTGCGCGGCTTTATGGGGCCAGTAGGAGGCATAGCGGCGTCAATAAGGCGTATATTATTGCCCATTAATTGGCCGGAAAGGTCTATTTTTAGGCTCTGTATAACCTTATCGGTTTCCTCTTTGATCTGGCCTTGCACAGCCTGCAAATTAGCAGTTAGAGCCAGAACTTGTGGATGCTTGGGGGTGTAGCGGCCTGAAGCCTCGGCCACAGCTGATTGGAGCTTGGCAGACTCACGCTTTAAGTCCATTATGAGGGAGTTGTTTACCACCGCAGGAAGGCTTTCATAAATGGCGCGGGATTGATTTCCAGCCCTATCGGCTTGCAGAGCGTTAAGCACGTCTTTTGAGATGAAGAGCTGGTTACTCAGGTTCTGCTCTATAAAGACCTTCGCTACTTCATTGGCTA
>Ga0209211_10003289_pt1 | contig 26586 bp, 23 predicted proteins | sample RifGroA2_FD_183992 | JGI IMG/M metagenome (GOLD analysis project Ga0209211, IMG submission 183992) | Groundwater microbial communities from Rifle, Colorado, USA - Groundwater A2 (SPAdes) (version 2) | ecosystem: Environmental > Aquatic > Deep subsurface > Groundwater | place: Rifle, Colorado...
TGTCCAAATACCGTTCGCTCAAGGTATACATGGATGCCTGCGTGCATTGCGGCGCATGCTCCGACAAGTGTCATTACTTCATCGGCACGCAAGATCCGAAGAACATGCCGGTCGCGCGTCAGGACCTCATGCGCAGCGTGTATCGCCGCTATTTCACCTTGCCCGGCAAGCTATTCCCGAAACTGGTCGGCGCGCGCGACCTGACGCGCGAAGTGCTGGACGAGTGGTACAACTATTTCAACCAGTGTTCCGAGTGCCGTCGTTGCTCGGTGTTTTGTCCTTACGGCATCGACACCGCCGAAGTGACGATGGCGGCGCGCGAGATTCTGGATTCCATCGGTTACGGCCAGAAGTATTCCAACGAGATCATCGGCAAGGTGCACAAGATCGGCAACAACCTCGGCCTGCCCGGCCCGGCGCTGCTGGATACGCTGGAAGGCCTGGAAGAGGACGTCAAGGAAGACACCGGCATAGACGTGAAATTTCCGATCGACGTGAAGGGCGCTGAAGTGCTGCTGATCACGCCGTCCGCCGACTTCTTCGCCGAGCCGCATATCGATTCCCTGATCGGCTATGCCAAGGTGTTCCACGCGACCGGCACGAGCTGGACGCTGTCTTCGATGGCGTCCGAGGCGGGCAACTTCGGCATGTTCATCGGCAACTACGAGCAACTGCGCAAGATCGCGCTGCGCATCCGCGAGGCCGCGCTGGAACTGGGCGTGAAGCGCATCGTGGTCGGCGAATGCGGCCATGCATGGCGCGTCGCCTACAGCTTCTGGAACACGCTCTCCGGCGTGGGCGACGGTGCGAGCGAGGTGGATCGTTTCGCGCAGATGCTGCAGAAGCAGCTGGACCATCGTTACAAGCAGCCGACGCATATCTGCGAGTTCACCTGGGATGCGATCGAGCGCAATGCGCTGACGTTCGACAAGGCCAAGAACGATAAGCACATCATCACTTTCCACGATTCCTGCAACGTCGCGCGCGGTTCGCGCATGGGCGATTTCGCCGGCGGGCAGTTCGAGATCCCGCGCAACATCATCAAGGCGGTCGCGAACAACTTCGTCGAGATGTCGCCGGAGACTACGCGCGAGCGCACCTTCTGTTGCGGCGGCGGCGGCGGTCTGCTGACCGACGATCTGCTGGATCTGCGCGTCAAGGGTGCGCTGCCACGGATGGAAGTGCTGCAGCAAGTGGCGGACGAACATGGCGTCAATTTCATGGCGACCATCTGCGCGATCTGCAAGGCGCAATTTACCAAGGTCTTGCCCATCTACGGGTTCGATAGAAGAGTGGTTGGCGGGGTGCATCAACTCGTCAGCAACGCAATTATTCTGGGCGATAAGAAATAACTCACTGGAGGTAGGACGACATGTCAGCAACAACCGAAACCACACAAAAGATCACATTCCGTCGTTACAAGGACGGCGACAGCAAGGTGCGCCGCCTGAGCGACAAGATTTTCCAGGCTAGCCACACCTACAAGTGCCCGACCTACATCCAGTCGACGCCGCCTTGCCAGGGCAGCTGCCCGGCCGGCGAAGACATCCGCGGCTATCTGGGCATCGTGCGCGGCACCGAGAAGGTGCCGAACGGCGCCGACGGCAAGCCGGCGATGCCGTGGCAGGAATACGCATGGCGTCGCCTGACCGAAGCCAACCCGTTCCCGTCGGTGATGGGTCGCGTGTGCCCGGCTCCCTGCGAAAGTGGCTGCAACCGCAACGAAGTCGAAGACCATGTCGGCATCAACTCGGTCGAGCATTTCCTCGGCGATTATGCGATCAAGAACAGCCTGAAGTTCAGCAAGCCGGCAGTCGAATCTTCCGGCAAGAAGGTCGCGATCCTCGGCGGCGGCCCGGCCGGTCTGTCCTGCGCCTACCAGCTGGTCATGAAGGGCCACGACGTAACCATCTTCGACGAGCATGAGTTCCTCGGCGGCATGATGCGCTACGGCATCCCCGGCTTCCGTACTCCGCGCGACGTGCTGGATGCAGAGATCCAGCGCATCATCGAGCTGGGCGTGAAGACGCGCATGAACTGCCACGTGGGCAAAGACATCACGCTGGAACAGATCCGCAAGGAGTTCGATTCGGTGTTCCTCGGCATGGGCGCTCAGGCCGGCCGCGCGCTGCCTATCGTAGATAGCGAAGCGCCTAACGTGGTCACCGCAACCGCGTTCCTGAAGGCGTTCAACGACGGTCGTTTGCAGCATGTCGGCAAGCGCGTCGTGGTCGTCGGCGGCGGCGACACCTCCATCGACGTGGCGACCATCGCTCGCCGTCTGGGCCATATCGCACACGCCAAGCCGACCGATGCCGAAGCGGCTATCGCCGGGCGCATGGCGCACGATGTCGCGGAAATTTCCGCCAAGGAAGGCGCGATTGTGACGCTGACTTCGCTGTTCCCGGTCGACAAGATGCAGGCCAACAAGCACGAGATCGAGCAGGCGCTGGCCGAAGGCATCCACATCAAGGGCGGCCTGGTGCCGATCGGCATCGTGCGCGATGCGAATGGCCGTGCCACCGCGCTGCGCGTGATGCAGTGCGAGGCCAAGATCGCCGGCGGCAAGCTGGATATCAAGAACGTAGAAGGTTCCGAGCAGGACATCGAAGCCGACCTGATCGTCTCCGCGATCGGCCAGGCGGTGGACTTCACCGGGCTGGAAGAATTCAACAACGGCAAGGGCGCGGTCTCGACCGACCGCAACTATGTGGTGAACGGCAAGCCGGGCGTATTCGCCGGCGGCGACGTGATCCGTCCGCACCTGCTGACTACCGCGGTCGGCCACGGCTCCATCGCCGCGGATGGCATCCACAACTTCCTGCTGGGCCGCGACCTGGAGAAGCGTCCGAAGATCGATGCGCATCAGTTCGACCTGATGCGCAAGATGGTCGAGAAGGGCCTCAAGATCGAGGAATCGCACGAGCCGCTGCGCGGCACCTGCAACTCCAACATCGCGGTGCACAACTTCGACAACCGCTCCGACCGCTACGTGATCCCGCACGACAAGCTGTTCCTCGGCCACTTCTCCTACGTTGAACGCAAGCAGCGTCACGTGATCACGCTGGACGAGCAGACCGCGCTGGGCAACTTCGACGAGCGTCTGGGTGTGCTGGCCGAAGTGGAAGCGCAGGCCGAAGCCAAGCGTTGCATGAGCTGCGGCATGTGTTTCGAGTGCGACAACTGTGTGGTGTATTGCCCGCAGACCGCCGTGTCCCGCGTGAAGAAGTCCGAGGCGACGCTGGGCCGCTATGTGACGACGGATTACGACAAGTGCATCGGTTGCCACATCTGCGCGGACGTGTGCCCGACCGGTTACATCCAGATGGGACTCGGCGAATAATGAAAAAGCTGTTCTTCTCTCTGTTGCTCAGCCTGTGCATTCCGATGGCCTGGGCCGCCGATGCGAACGCTCCCAGACTGGACATCGGCCGTGGTGGCCAGTGCGTCGAAGACCCGCAATGGATGCGCAAGAATCACATGCATCTGCTGAAGCATGAGCGCGACGATGCGGTGCGCAAGGGTGTCCGCGACGAAAAGCACAGCCTGAAGAACTGCATCGAGTGCCATGCCAGCACGAAGGACGACAGCGTGATTGCGCGCGAGGATAGCTTCTGTGTCTCATGTCACAGCTACGAGGCGGTGAAGATCGACTGCTTCGAGTGCCATTCCGGCAAGCGCAAGAGCGCATGGTTGCAGAGGAACGTGAAATGAACGACATCGACCTGACACGTCGTAATTTCCTGAAGACTTCGATGGGGGCGGCCGCGGTGGCGGTTGCGCCGGGCATGCTGCTGTTCCAGGTGGCGCATGGCAAGAGCGAGGGTGCTTCGAGCAAAGTCCGCTGGGGCATGCTGGTCGACACCACGCAGTGCAAGACCGGTTGCAACGATTGCGTGACCGCCTGCAACAAGGAAAACGGTCTGTCCGGCGGAACATTGCCGACCGACTCGCAGTGGATACGCAAGATCGAAATCAAGGACATCAGCAACGGACGCGAGCTGTCGCTGCCGATGATGTGCCAGCATTGCGAGCATCCGCCCTGCGTGGACGTGTGCCCGACCAACGCCTCGATGAAGCGCGCCGACGGCATCGTGCTGGTCGACAAGCACCGCTGCATCGGTTGCCGCTACTGCATCATGGCTTGCCCGTACAAGGCGCGGTCCTTCGTGCATGAGCCGCTGACCGACCAGAATCCGGACGTGCCGCGCGGCAAGGGCACGGTCGAGAGCTGCACGCTGTGCGTGCATCGCATCGATCAGGGCTTGAAGCCGGCCTGTTCCGAGGCCTGCCCGAACAAGGCCATCCTGTTCGGCGACTTGAACGACGCGAACAGCGAGATCGCGCAGAAGCTGCGTTCGGTCGCGACCACGCAGGTGCGCGCCGAACTCGGACTCAACACCGGCATCCGTTACCAGGGGTTATAGATGAGCAGCCATCCTCCGATGTATTTCAAGAACCACCTGTACTGGGTATTGCTGGCCGCGGGCGGCTTGGTCGCCTTGGCCGGCCTGTATGCCGTGCACATGATGGAGCATTACGGCCACATCATCAGCGGCATGAACAACCAGATTGTCTGGGGCATTCCGCATGTGTTCGCGATCTTTTTGATCGTCGCCGCCTCCGGCGTGCTGAACGTCGCGTCTATAGGTTCGGTGTTCGGCAAGGCCGTGTACAAGGCGCGCGCGCCGCTGGCCAGCCTGTTGTCGATCGCGATGCTCGCGGGCGGCCTGACGGTGCTGATGTTGGATCTGGGTAGGCCTGATCGCATCATGGTCGCCGCGACCAACTTTAACTTCACCTCGGTGTTCGCTTGGAACGTGGTGCTGTATTCCGGCATGTTCTCGCTGGTCGTCGTTTACCTGTGGACGATGATGGAGCGCCGCATGAACCCATACAACAAGGCAGCCGGGTTGGCCGTGTTCGTCTGGCGCTTCGTGCTGACCACCGGCACCGGCCTGATCTTCGCGTTCCTGACCGCGCGCCAGGCCTACGGCTCCGCGCTGCTGCCGCCGATGTTCATCGTGCTGTCCTTCGCATGGGGGCTGGCGGTGTTCCATGTGGTGCAGACGGTGATCTATAACTGGAACGAAAAGACCCTCGACCCGGCCATCCTGAACCGCAAGAAGAACCTGCTCGGCGTGTTCGTGCTCGGCTCGCTGTACATGGTCGCGACCTACCATTTCACCAACATGTACTTCGCGCACCAGCAGAGCTTCGAACTGTTCATCCTGCGCGACGGCGGCATCTATCCGAACCTGTTCTGGTGGGGCTATGTCGTGCTCGGCAACCTGTTGCCGCTGGCATTGATCTTCATGCCGGGCAGGGGCAAGACGCGTTGCGTGATGACGGCTTCGCTGCTGGTGATACTGGGCGGTTTCGCACTGCTGTATGTGTTCATCATCGGCGGTCAGGCGTTCCCGCTGAGCATCTTCCCGGGTTACGAAGTCAGCAGCAGCTTCGGCGACGGGCAGATCGCAACTTATCAACCGTCGATCTATGAGTTCCTGCTGGGCTTCGGAGGGTTGGCGATCGCCTTCGTGATCACCACCGTCAGCGTGCGCGTGTTGAACTTCATGCCGCAGGACAAGCCTTATATTGCCGATTAATGAGTAGGATGGGTTGAGCGTAGCGATACCCATCAATTGGTCCATCGATCATACGAATGATGGGTATCGCAAGCTCAACCCATCCTACATGTCTGAGGCTCGCATGAATCGCTTTCTTATATCGGCAGCGCACAAATCTTCCGGGAAGACCATGGTCAGCATCGGCCTGTGCGCCGCGCTTGCGGCGCGCGGCCATGCGGTGCAGCCGTTCAAGAAGGGCCCGGACTACATCGATCCGATGTGGCTGGGCCTGGCTGCCGGCCATGCCTGCCGCAACCTCGATTTGTACCTGATGGAGAACGACGACGTCGTCGCGACCTTCGCTCGGCATGCGTCCGAGGTGAATCTGGTCGAAGGCAATAAAGGGCTCTATGACGGTCTCGCGCTGGACGGCAGCAACAGCAATGCCGCACTGGCCAAGCTGTTGGACCTGCCGGTGGTGCTGGTGATCGATGCGCGCGGCATGACGCGCGGCATCGCTCCGCTGATCCTCGGCTACCAGGCGTTCGACCGCGACATCAACATCGCCGGCGTGATCCTGAATAACCTCGGCGGCAAGCGTCACGAATCCAAATTGCGCGCGGTGATCGAGCATTACACCGACGTGCCGGTGATAGGCGCGATCCAGCATGACGAGCGCCTGTCCATCGTCGAGCGCCACCTCGGCCTGATGCCCTGCAACGAATCCATCGCGGCGAACGCCAAGATCAGGCAGATCGGCGAGGCCATCGCCGAACAGGTCGATCTGGACAAGCTGCTGGCACTGTCGCAGAAGGCCCCGCTGGAGGCCCCACACAAGGCTGTAGTGAGCCCGCTGCCTTGCGGCGAAAAGGTCAAGATAGCCATCGCGCGCGACCGCGCCTTCGGTTTCTATTACGCCGACGATCTCGATGCGCTGGAAGCAGCGGGTGCGGAACTGGTGCCGTTCGACGCGCTGAATGATGCACACCTGCCGGAAGCGGATGGGCTGTATGTCGGCGGCGGTTTCCCCGAAGCTTGCGCCGTCGAACTGGAGGCGAATGCGTTGCTGCGCAACGAGATCAAGCAGGCCATAGCCAACGGAATGCCGGCCTATGCCGAATGCGGCGGGCTGATGTATCTGTCGCGCGGCATCGCCTACGAGGGCCGCACCTTCGAGATGGTCGGCGCGATCCCCGGCGACGTGAAGATGCACGCCAAGCCCATCGGTCGCGGTTATGTTCATCTGAAGGAAGACGAGGTGCATCCCTGGCCGCGCCCGGACATTCCGGCCAGGCAGATCAAGGCCCACGAATTTCATTACTCCAAGCTGGAGAATCTTCCGGCGGATAGCCGCTTCGCTTACCATGTCGAGCGCGGTTACGGCATCGACGGCGGGCGCGACGGTTTGATCGTCAACAACCTGCTGGCGTCGTACACCCATCTGCGCACCATCGGCAGCTGCTACTGGGCCACGCGCTTCGTCGCCTTCGTCCGTCGGTGCAAGGAACAACAGGCACCCACCTCAATTACCGAGAAAGCACTATGAACACAAATCTGTACCAGGCCGCCATCGCGGCGTTCGACCAGGCCAATGCGGAAGACCCGATCAAGGAAGTCTCCGACGGCAAAGAATATCCCAAGGAGCTGCTCTACGCGCAGCGCATGTCTGAAATGCAGGAGCGCTTTGCGCCCGAGGCGTCCGAGGCGGTGAAACTGGCCTGCCGTGCCCAGCATATCCAGCGCTGGAAGAGCCCGCGCAGCGACTATGCTATGGACAAGAAGGGCTACATGCTGTGGCGCACCAACTTGTACAAGTTCCATGCGGAGACCGCCGGCAGGCTGATGACGGAAGTCGGCTACGAGGACGCGATGGTAGACCGCGTGAAGACCATCGTCGGCAAGAAGGATATCAAGACCAACCCGGAGACGCAGATGATGGAAGACGTCGTCGACCTGGTGTTCATCGAGCATTACATGCTGCACTTCGCACAGCAGAAGCCGGATTACGACGAGGCCAAGTGGATACTCATCATCAGGAAGACCTGGGACAAGATGTCGGAAAGCGCGCATCAGTTTGCGCTGGCGGGCAAGATCAAGCTGCCGGAAGCGCTGGTGCCGCTGATTCTGAAGTCGATACAAGGTTGATTGGTGTAGGTCAGGCTTCAGCCTGACATGAGTTGTCGGGATGAATCCCGACCTACGATTAATGCTACGGGTTTATACGACGATGGATTTTCTGCCGATTTTTGCCAATGTAAAAAACAAGCTCTGCCTCGTGGTCGGCGGGGGCTCGGTCGGCTCGCGCAAGGCGGGCGTGCTGCTCGATGCCGGCGCGAGGGTGCGCGTGGTCGCGCCCGAGATCGACGACGACCTGAAGGCGAACAATAGCGTCGAAGCCATCGTCGCCCGTTTCGAGCCGCAGCATCTGGACGGCGTGACGCTGGTGATCGCCGCGACCAACGACCGCGAGGTCAACAAGCAGGTCTCCGAACTGGCCCAGGCGCGCAACATCCCGGTGAACGTGGTTGACGATCCCGAACTGTGTACTTTCATCATGCCGGCGATCCTCGACCGCTCGCCGCTGATGGTGGCGTTCTCCAGCGGCGGTGCTTCGCCGGTGCTGACGCGCATGATGCGCGGCAAGCTGGAGACGGTGATCCCGCAGAACTACAGCAAGCTGGCCGCGTTCGCCGAGCGCTTCCGCGAACAGGTGAAGACGCGCGTGACCAATCCGGCCAAGCGCCGCATCTTCTGGGAGAACGTGTTCGAGGGCGTGGTCTCCGAGAAGGTGCTGACCGGCGACGAGGCCAGCGCCGAGGCGATGCTGGAGCAGATGCTCGCGAGCGAGGACAACATCCAGCGCGGCGAGGTGTACCTCGTCGGTGCGGGCCCCGGCGACCCCGACCTGCTGACCTTCCGCGCGCTGCGCCTGATGCAGAAGGCCGATGTCGTGGTGTACGACAACCTGGTTTCCAAACCCATCGTCGAGATGACGCGCCGCGATGCGGAACGCATCTTCGTCGGCAAGAAGCGGGACGACCATACGCTACGCCAGGAAGAGATCAACGAACTGCTGGTGCGCCTCGCCAAGGAAGGCAAGCGCGTGCTGCGCCTGAAGGGCGGCGACCCGTTCATCTTCGGGCGCGGCGGCGAGGAGATCGAGACGCTCGCGGCGGAGGGCATCGCCTTTCAGGTCGTGCCCGGCATCACCGCAGCATCGGGCGTTGCGTCCTACGCGGGCATCCCGCTGACGCATCGCGATCACGCGCAGTCCTGCATGTTCGTCACCGGCCACCTGAAGGACGGCACGATGAATCTGGACTGGGATGCGCTGGCGCGCCCCAGGCAGACCGTGGTGGTCTACATGGGCCTGCACGGGCTGGACACGCTGTGCGCGAAGCTGGTCGAACACGGTCTGCCCGAGACGACGCCTATCGCGATCGTGCAGCACGGCACCCAGCCTACGCAGCGCGTGATCACCGGCACGCTGGCGACGCTGCCGGCTATCGCGGAGCGCGAACAGCCGCAGGCGCCGACGCTGATCATCGTCGGCGGCGTGGTCACGCTGCGCGAAAAACTCGCGTGGTTCCATCCGCAGAATTCCTGAACCATTTTTTCGTGTAGTCCAACCCAACGCAAGGAGAAGCATGATGAGATTCAAGGGAGTATTGTTGTCCGCATTGCTGATGTTCGTGACCACCGGCGCACAGGCGGCCGATGCGCTGCTGAAACCGTTCGTGCTGGGTTCCAAGGGCGCGGGAACGGTCGCCGAGAAATCCGCTCAGGCGAAGAGCGCGCTGTCCGGCGCAGGCTTCACCGTGGTCGGCGAATACTCGCCCTATGCCGGCGCGAACATCATCGTCGTCACCAACGATGAGTTGAAGAAGAACGCGGCAGCCTCCGAGTTCGGCGGCTACGGCGCGGTGCAACGCGTGTCGGTCACCGAAGGTGCGGGGCAGGTGCAGGTCAGCTATACCAACCCGGTCTATACGTCGCACGCCTATCGCATGAAGGGCGACCTTTCCGGCGTGGCGGCAGCGCTGGAGAAGGCGCTGGGCAGGGTAGAGGAATTCGGCGCGAAAGGCCTGACCGCGAAGCAGACGCGCAAGTACCACTACACCATAGGCATGGAATACTTCGACGAACCTAGCGAACTGGCCGAATACGGCAGCTATGAAGAAGCGGTCCAGGCGGTGGATGCGAAGCTGGCGAACAACGGCAACGGAGTCAGCAAGGTCTATCGCGTCGATGTGCCGGGCAAGAAAGAGAGCGTGTTCGGCGTGGCGCTGAAGGGCAGCGGCGACGGCAAATACATGGACGACCAGTTCGTCATGAAAGAGATCGACTTTCATGACGTGAAGTCCACCGCGCATCTGCCCTATGAAGTGCTGGTCTCCGACAACAAGGTGTATGCGCTGTATGCCCGCTTCCGCATCGCGATCAACTTCCCCGATCTGAGCATGATGGGCAGCAACAGCTTCATGAACATCATGAAGACGCCAGAGGCGATCCGCCTTGCGCTGCAGAAGACCGTCAAGAAATAATCCTTACAGGAAGTGAAATGTCCAATGATCTGATAGAGGCGGCGAAGGCCGGTGACCTTGCGGCGGTTCAGGCGTCGATTGCCGCAGGCGCCGACGTCAACGCGGCCGACGAACGCGGCTGGTCCGCCCTGGCCTATGCGGTATATAACGCCGAACAGCAACGCGGGTTCGCCGATGTTGTGCAGGTACTGATAGCCGCCGGCGCTAACATGGAGGCATCCATCGGCTACGGCGTGCGGCCGCTGATGCTGGCGGCGGGCTACGGCGAGGCGGAAGTGGTCGCCTCGCTGTTGAACGCTGGCGTGGATGTGCTGGCGAAGAACGAGGGCGGCTATACCGCGCTGGCGATGGCGAAGCAGAAACATTATGTGGATGTCATCAACATGCTGCACGAAGCCGAACACTACGCCGGCGTAGGCGAGGGCAGTTGCGAGAGCAGGGCAGCACCCGGTTCTAGTGTGATCAATTTCATGAAACGTCCGGGCGCGTGATCCGGCGACTATAAACCTAAGTTTCATCCGCAGATTACACAGATTAACGCAGATTTTCATGTGCTTATGCTCGATAAGTGTCTCACCTAAAAAGTGCGCCTGATTAACGAGATAGCTTGTTGTTTTAATCTGTGGAAATCTGCGTAATCTGCGGATAACTGCTTTTTTAAGGATAAATCGAGCAACCATGCCCTATTTCATCTATCGCATCACCGAGCGGCCTATCCGCATGCTGGAAAAGCTGGAAGAGCAAGCCTCGTATCGCGATGCTGCGGCGCGCGTCAAGCAGTTGCGGGCCGAGCATACCGAAGATACGTCGTATGTCGTCAAGATGATCTTTGCCGATAACGAGTTGCATGCCGAAGACCTGCTGAATCAGGTGCGCGAGCCGAATCCTGAGCCGGACTGACTGAAAAGCCGGGTTTATGGGGTAAAATCGCGCCCGCACAAACCCCCAAGGACGCACGATGAGCATCAAGTCAGACAAGTGGATACGGCGCATGGCCGAGCAGCACGGCATGATTTCGCCGTTCGAGCCTAACCAGGTCAAGGAAGCCAACGGGCAGAAGATCGTGTCTTACGGCACGTCGAGCTACGGCTACGACATCCGCTGTTCGCGCGAATTCAAGCTGTTCACCAACATCAACAGCACCATCGTCGACCCCAAGAACTTCGACCCGAATTCCTTCGTCTCGATCGAGGCCGACTACTGCATCATCCCGCCGAACTCGTTCGCGCTGGCGCGCACCGTCGAGTACTTCAAAATTCCGCGCAGCGTGCTGACCGTGTGCCTCGGCAAGAGCACCTACGCGCGCTGCGGCATCATCGTCAACGTCACGCCGTTCGAGCCGGAGTGGGAAGGCTACGTCACGCTGGAGTTCTCCAACACCACGCCGCTGCCGGCGAAGATCTACGCCAACGAGGGCGTGGCGCAGGTGCTGTTCTTCGAGTCGGACGAAGTCTGCGAGATCTCCTACAAGGACCGCGGCGGCAAGTACCAGGGGCAGGTCGGCGTCACCCTGCCCAAGACCTGATGCCGCACAAGCACGACATCGTCTGGCGCTCGCCCACGGGCGACGTCATCGCCTGCATCGAGAAAAACAAGGTGATGCAGGAGAACATCGCCGAGATCCGCCAGGTCTGCCAGGACGCGCTGGAAGACGCGGTGCTGATGGGCTGCGACGAGCAGCAGTTCCGCGCGGTGCTGGCCGAACTGGTCGCGTCGCTGGAGAGTTCCTTCCCGCCTCAGGACTAGCGACTTCCGGCTGTCCCAACATCGGGCCACGCCACCTTTGAAATCTGCGACAATCCGCGCCAATATTTGATCTCCACCGGGAATTAAACAATGAAATTTCGTTTTCCTATCGTCATCATCGACGAAGACTTCCGTTCCGAAAATGCCAGCGGTCTGGGCATACGTGCGCTGGCCGATGCTATCGAGAAGGAAGGCATGGAGGTGCTGGGCGTCACCAGCTACGGCGACCTGACTTCGTTTGCGCAGCAGCAGAGCCGGGCGTCGGCGTTCCTGCTGTCGATCGACGACGAGGAATTCGGTGCGGGCAGCAAGGAGGAGACCGAGGTCGCGCTGAAATCGCTGCGCGCCTTCGTCGAAGAAATTCGTTTCAAGAACGCCGACATTCCGATCTATCTGTACGGCGAGACGCGCACTTCGCGCCATATTCCGAACGATGTCCTGCGCGAGTTGCACGGCTTTATTCACATGCATGAGGATACGCCGGAGTTCGTGGCGCGCCACATCATCCGCGAGGCGAAGTCCTACCTCGATTCGCTCGCGCCGCCGTTCTTCCGTGCATTGCTGAACTACGCGCAGGACGGTTCGTACTCCTGGCACTGCCCCGGTCACTCCGGCGGCGTCGCATTCCTGAAGTCGCCGGTGGGACAGATGTTCCACCAGTTCTTCGGCGAGAACATGCTGCGCGCCGACGTGTGCAACGCGGTGGATGAACTCGGCCAGCTGCTGGACCACACCGGCCCGGTCGCGGCCTCCGAGCGCAATGCTGCGCGCATCTTCAATTCCGACCATCTGTTCTTCGTCACCAACGGTACGTCCACGTCCAACAAGATCGTGTGGCACTCGACCGTGGCGCCGGACGACATCGTCGTGGTGGACCGCAACTGCCACAAGTCCATCCTGCATTCGATCATGATGACCGGCGCGGTGCCGGTGTTCCTGACGCCGACTCGCAACCACTACGGCATCATCGGCCCGATTCCGAAATCGGAGTTCGAGCCGGAAAATATTCAGAAGAAGATAAACGCAAATCCGTTCATCAAGGACAAGACCAAGAAGCCGCGCATCCTGACGATCACGCAGAGCACCTACGACGGCGTGGTGTACAACGTCGAGATGCTGAAGGAGATGCTGGACGGCCGCATCGACACGCTGCACTTCGATGAGGCCTGGCTGCCGCACGCGGCGTTTCACGATTTCTACAGGGACATGCACGCGATCGGTCGCGATCGTCCGCGCGCGCAGGAATCGATGATCTTCGCGACGCAATCGACCCATAAACTGCTGGCCGGCCTGTCGCAGGCATCGCAGATTCTGGTGCGCGAATCGCAGACGCGTAAATTGAATAGCCATACTTTCAATGAAGCCTACTTGATGCACACCTCCACCAGTCCGCAGTACTCCATCATCGCCTCGTGCGACGTGGCCGCGGCGATGATGGAGCCGCCGGGCGGCACCGCGCTGGTGGAAGAGAGCATCGCCGAGGCGATGGATTTCCGCCGCGCGATGAAAAAGGTGGACGAGGAATTCGGTCAGGACTGGTGGTTCAAGGTGTGGGGGCCGGAGGTGATCGCCGACGAAGGCGTAGGTTCGCGCGAGGACTGGGTGCTGAAAGCCGCCGACAAGTGGCACGGCTTCGGCAAGCTCGCGGACGGCTTCAACATGCTCGACCCGATCAAGGCGACCATCATCACGCCGGGGCTGGATGTGGACGGCGATTTCGCCGACAGCGGCATCCCCGCGTCGATGGTGACCAAGTATCTGTCCGAGCACGGCGTGATCGTCGAGAAGTGCGGCCTGTATTCGTTCTTCATCATGTTCACTATCGGCATCACCAAGGGCCGCTGGAATACGCTGCTGACCGCGCTGCAACAGTTCAAGGATGACTACGACAAGAACGCGCCGATCTGGCGCATCCTGCCGGAGTTCGCCGCAAAGTATCCGAAGTACGAGCGCGTCGGCCTGCGCGACTTGTGCCAGCAGATCCACGACGCCTACAACAAGCATAACGTCGCGCGCATGACCACCGAGATGTATCTGTCCGACATGCAGCCGGCGATGAAACCGTCCGATGCGTTCGCAAAAATGGCGCACGACGAGATCGACCGCGTCGAGATCGACCAGCTCGAAGGCCGCATCACCGCGGTGCTGCTGACCCCCTATCCGCCGGGCATTCCGCTGCTGATTCCAGGTGAGATATTCAACAAGACCATCGTCGATTACCTTAAGTTTGCGCGTGATTTCAGCCAGCGCCTGCCAGGTTTCGAGACCGACATTCACGGCCTGGTCGCCGAGGAGGTGGACGGGGTGAAGCGCTACTTTGTGGATTGCGTCAGGTAGGATTCGGCAGGACGTATCAATGAAAAAGGCAGCGCACGCGCTGCCTTTTTTGATCTGCGGATGGAATTTTGGTTTTCAGGTTCATTGCAGCGGCAGCCATACGGTGAAGCGGCTGCCTTTGCCCGGTTCGCTTTCCACGTCGATGCGGCCGCCGTGCTTGTTCACGACGATATCCCATGAAACGGACAGGCCCAGGCCGGTGCCCTGGCCTACCGGTCTGGTGGTGAAGAACGGTTCGAACAGATGTTTGCGCACTTCTTCCGTCATGCCGCAGCCGCTGTCGGCGATGGCGATCCACACGCCCTTGTCGTCGCGACCGCTTTGCAGCGTGATGATGCCGCGGGTTTCGATGGCCTGCGCGGCGTTGAGCAACAGGTTCATGAAGACCTGATTGATCTGGCCGGGGATACAGCGCACCGGCGGCAACGGGCTGAGTTCGCGCACCACTTCCGCTTTGTCCCTGAACTCGTTCCAGACCACGCTGAGCGTGCTTTCCAGTCCGGTCAGCAAATCGGTACTCTGCATTTCGGTGGGGTCGGCGTGGGCAAAGTCCTTGAGTGCCTGCACGATGCGTGTGACGCGATCCAGCCCGTTTTGCGATTCATTGAGCAGCTCAGGCAGGTCTTCGCGGAGGAATACGAGATCGGTCTTGCTTCTGGCGAGATAATTCGCGACTTCGGCCTTGGCAGCAGGGCTGGCTGCGCAGGCGTCGACGATAGCGAGCAATTGCGCGGCATAGCGGCGTAGCGTGGCGAGGTTGGAATTGACAAAGCCAACCGGGTTGTTGATCTCGTGGGCGACCCCGGCGGCCAGTTGGCCGATGGCCGCCATCTTGCCGGACTGCAGCAATTCGCGGGTGCGCTCGTCCACCTTCTGTTCAAGCGAAATGTTGGACTCGGCCAGTGCCTTGTTCTGCAACGAGAGCACGCGATAGAGCTGGTGCATCGCCGATAGCAGTACCGCGCTGCTCTGGTCGGAGGGAATCTGTTCCTGCCGCAACGCCTCTTCCGCCGTTATGCCATGGTGTATCTGCGCGATCTGCCGCGCCATGGACTGGTCTTCTTCGAGAATGTGGAAAGTGAGCCATGAGGAGAGAAAGCCATGCAGCACCTCGGCCGGGTGGCCAAGATCGGCGCGGCCCTTCCACATGCTGGTGAGTTGTTCGACGAATTGGCGATGATGTTGCCGATGCAACTCGACATGAACAGCGGACACCCCGGCTTCGGCCATCAAGCGTTCCTCGTCGGCGAAATGGAAGGTCGCATACCCGGCAAGTTCGGCAAACACCTTGGCTATGGAGTCTTCGCTCGCACTGCCGTCTATCAGCACATTTCCGATGCGATTGACGATTTCGACCAGTTTCTGATGTTGTTCGTCCACCGAGGCGATGCCGGTTTCGAAACGGGAGTTCCAGACAAAAGCTTTCATCGATCAGAGCCTTTCAAATTGTTGGGTCGAATCGCAGGGGCACGGCGCTATCCGTTGCTATGCAGTTGTACTGCCTCAGCCGTTAATAGCTGCGGTCACATTCTTGATGTGCTCTTGAACTTTGATTTTGATCTTATCTGCTTTCAGCGGATCGATGCCGAGGGATCGCCACTCTTCGTCGGCGATATCCATAAGAACTGGCTCGGCCATGCCGAATGTGGGCAGCAGCTTTTCCGCAAGGTTGGTCATGGCAACCAGCGGTTGCCCGGAGGCTGCATGTTTGTCGCCCGGGTTATGGTGGTAATGCAGCACGGCAATAATGGATTCCGGCAGGTTCCAGTGGCGCCCGAGTTCCGCCCCCAGTTCGCCGTGGCTGGTCTCCAGCATCTCCGTTTCTACTTCTTCCACCGTGCATGTTGGCAGGGCGCGCAGGCGGGCATGGAACGCATCGCTGAGTTGAGGATCGAGATAATCCAGCACCAGAAAACCGATGTCGTGCAGCAACCCGGCCAGATAGATTTCTTCGTCGGATGGGCGATGTTCATGTGGCATCAGGCGGGCCAGGGTATCCATGGTCATGGCGACGGACAGGCTGTGCTGCCACAAGCCCTGGATATCGAGCTGACCGGTCGCTTTTCTGCTCATGGACGACATCATGGCGAAACTGAGCGCGACCATTTTGATGCGCCTGCTGCCGAGTATGGTTGCAGCATCGTGCAGGCTCAGAATTTTCCGTCCCGTGCCGAACAATGGCGAATTGGCCAAGCCGATGACCTTGGTCAGGATGGGCGGGTCTTTCTCGATCAGATTAAGCAACGCCCGCTCGCCCTCATCGCTGTTTATTTTCAGCGACAGAATTTTTTGCGCAATGCGCGGGATGGGAGGCAAGGTGCCGAGGTGATCGAGCGCCTGGCGCAGGGATGCAGCTGCGTTCACAAACTAGTCCTTTCTGGCAGTAAAGATAAACCAGAATACGGATGGGATACGGTCTCTATCTCTGCTTCAACTAGCTTTCATTCTATCAGAGACCGGCATTATCCGGCCCGCCAGCGGGCGAGTTCGTCCGCCGGCATCGGGCGGGCGATGCCATATCCCTGGCCTATCTCGCAGCCCATGTCGAGCAAGGCCCGGTATTGCGCTTCGGTCTCGATACCCTCGGCGACGGTTTGCCGGTCGAAGGCCTGAGCCAGGGCGATAATGCCCTGGACGATGGCCATGTCGCCTTTGTCTTCTATCATGTCACGCACGAAGGATTGGTCTATCTTGAGCACGTCTACCGGCAGACTGCTGAGATAGGACAGCGAGGAATAGCCGGTGCCGAAATCATCCAGTGCGAATCTCACACCAAACTTGCAGCATGCCTCAATGACGTCGCGCACAATGGCGATGTCTTTGAGCGCCACTGTTTCCAGCACTTCGATCTGCAGCCTGCCCGGCGGCAGGTCGGGGTAATGCGCCAGATGCTGGCGCAACTTCTCGGCGAAGCCGCGGAATTCCAGATGATGGGCCGAAATGTTGATGCTGACTTCGATGTTCAGCCCGGCGTGGTGCCAGCGGTCGATTTGGGCAAGTGCGGTGGCGATCACCCAGTCGCCGATCTCGATGTCGAGTTCGGTATTCTCGACGGGGCGCAGGAACTCTGCCGGGAAAAGCAGGCCACGTTCAGGGTGCCGCCAGCGGATCAGCGCCTCGGCGCCGGCCAATTGTTTGGTGCGCAAGTCGATTTTTGGCTGGTAGTGAAGTTCGAACTGTTTGTGTTCCAGTCCGTAGCGGATATTGTTCAGAAATTCGTTCTGGTTGCGGGTGTGCATGTCCAGCGCAGGATCGTAAATATGGAAGCGATTCTTGCCGGATTGTTTGGCCATGTACATGGCCTGATCGGCATGCCGCAGCAGCGTGTCGGGATCCTCTTCGTCCAGCGGATAGATGCTGACGCCGATGCTGGTGCTCAGCATCAGTGTGTTGTCCTTGACTATCATCGGCTCGGATATTGCGGCAAGCAAACGTTCAAGCGTCGCCACACACTCATCGCCTCTCTCCAGGTCGAGCAGCACCACCACGAATTCGTCCCCGCCCAGGCGGGCGACGGTGTCGCCGCCGCGGATGGTGCTCCTGAGTCGCTGGGCCACCTCAATCAATACCAGGTCGCCCGCATCGTGTCCCATGGTGTCGTTGATGCCCTTGAAGCCGTCGAGATCGAGATAGCAGACCGCCACCATCAGCTGTTCGCGCATCGTGTGCGCGATGGCCTGCTTCATGCGGTCGGCCAGCAGCATCCGGTTGGGAATGCCGGTTAGCGCATCGTAATGAGCGATACGGCTCAGCTCTGCTTCGTGCGCCTTGAGATGGCTGATGTCAGAGAACACACCGACGTAGCGTTGCACCTTGCCCGCGTTGTCGCAGATGGCCGAGATCGAGAGCAGTTCCGCATAGATTTCGCCGGACTTGCGCCTGTTCCATATCTCGCCGCGCCAGCTTTTTTGCTGTTTCAGCGATTGCCACATTGCGTCGAAGAATTCGCTGCTGTGCCGCCCCGAGTTCAGCAGCCTGGGGTTGTCGCCCAGCACCTCCTCGCGGCTGTAGCCGGTGATATGCACGAAGGCCGGGTTGACATCCACAATGCTGTTGTTTGCATCGGCGATCAGGATGGCCTCCTGGCTGTTCTCGAACACGCTGGCGGTGATGCGCAGGTTGTCCTCGGAGCGCTTGCGTTCGGAGATGTCGGTGCCGACGCCGACCAGATAGAGTTGTCCGTCGATCACGGTGCGGTGGCCGGTGAAGTAATAGGGGATGTTGCGCCCGGACTTGACGACGAGTCCGGCCTCGGCCCAGGCGTCGCCGCTCTCGAATGCGTCTTCTATCCGCCGGGTGATCATGGATTTGTCGTGGTCATCGAAGAAATCCAGCACCACCATGTGTTCGAGCTCTTCCCGCGAGTAGCCGGTCACCGCCAGGAATTTCGGGTTGGTTCGAACGAACCTCCCCTGCGTATTCAGCATGTAGAAAATGCCCGGCAGGCTGTTGATGATGTCGTCGGAGAGCTGCCTTTGCTGGAGGAGAAACTCTTCTGCTTTTTTGCGGGCGGTGATGTCCTCCGTCAGCCCCATCAGTTTCACCACCTTGCCGTCGATGTCGCGGATCGGGATGAAGCAGGACTTGAAATACAGCGGCGTGTCGCCGGCCGCGGCGAATTCGAAATGGCTGGCACGGCCGTCGAATGCATCCTGCAACAGCGCCTTGATGCGGCCGCTGTCCTGCTCGCCGACGGAGCTCAGGTAGGGCAGGCCGCAGACTTTCCTTTCTTCGTCCAGCCCCATCATGTCCAGGCCGGCCCGGTTCATGGATTGCAAGCGCCCATTCAGGTCGATCTCGTGGATGCAGAACGGCGAATTCTCGACCAGCGTCCGGTAGCGGTGTTCGCTCTCGGCCAGTTCCTTGCTCCGGCTTTCAAGGTCTGCGGTGCGTTGCCTGACCGACTCCTCCAGATGTTCATGCTGCAATCGCAGTTCATCGGTCACGTTCTGCAGCTGGCCGATGATGTTACGGATGTGCCGGGTGAAGGGATGGAAGATCAGCGCCGCTTCCAGCATCAGCAACAGCAGCGTGACGAGCCAGAATATCGTCTCGGCTTTCTGCAGGCGGCCGACCGATGCCTCGCCTTCCTGCTGATATTGCCGCACCATCCGGTCGAGCGCGGAGACCAGCGTAGTCGGGGCGGTCAGCGTGATGTGTTGCAGCAAGGGATGGTCGGGTGTCAGTGCATCATCGTCCAGCGTCAGCAGTTCCCGGACTGTCTTGATGTATGTTTTGACCTGCACGTTGAGCGCGTCCGCACCGTCGAAATACATGGAACGCACCGCGGGAGACATGGTGGCGGGCAGGCCCATCGCCTCGCTGCCTTGGGTTAGGCCCCGATGCGAGACATCCATCAGCTCGACCGCCTCTTCCAGTTTCGCGCGTATGCCGGGACGCTCGGTCCTGCGCGCATGCACCAGCAGGTTGGAGAACAGCGCGGTGCGCTGGCTGAGCATGCGCTGGCGTCCGCTGACGTTGACCACGGCCGCCGTGCTCTGCTGCTCCGCAATCACCAGATCCAGGCTTAGCCAGGCAGCCGTCGACAGTGTTGCCACCAGCGACAGCGCAATCGCATAACGCCAGGTCAGCGAGCTTGCTATGCCCAGATAACTTTTCGGGTTGGTTGTATTTGTTGTGCTCATGACGCGCATGCTTCAAATAATCCCTGCTTACGGTCAGTTTACGCCATTCAAAACGTGGATGTGCGTTTCGGATGGAACGTCACCGGTGACGCCGTTGGCGGTTGCGTTTTCAGGATATGTTTCTTGATCTTGCCGATCACATGCATCTCGCAGGCCTTGCAGTCGAATTCCAGCCGCAGTTTCTCGCTGCCGTTGACCAGCGTCATCGGCTCGGCGCGCACCTGCCCCTGCACGCCGACCACGCCCTTGGCCTGCTTGGGGCACAGGCTCATCGAGTAGCGGATGCAGTGGCGCGTGATCATCAGCGAGACTTCGCCCGCTTCCTTGTGCGCCTCGTAAGCCGCCGCGATCAGCTTGACGCCATGCTTCGCGTAGAAGGCCTGCGCCGCGCTGTTGTAGACGTTGGCGAGGAAGGATAGCGACTCTTCCGGATACTGTGCGGGCGGCTCTGCGGCGGCCTTGCGCTGCGGGCGCACATAGGCTTCGAGGCGCGCGGCTTCGAGTTTCTCTACCGCGTCGCGGCGCAGCTTGTTGATTACCGAGCCGGGAACGAACCAGGGCCGGGTCCAGTGGATGGCGATGGCGGAATCTTCATCAGACCGTTCGTGGTGAGCTTGTCGAACCACCTGCGATGTTGCTTCGCGCCCTTCGACTGGCTCATAGCCAGCGACTGGGTCATCGTTTTTTGATGGCTTAGTCGAATGGCTAGTAGTTTCATCAGGGCGAACGGATAATGTCTTGTGCAACTCGAAATCGCTGCTGCCGAAGCGGTCGAGCTGTTCGCGCAACGCGGCCTCGGCTTCCGCCGGATGTTGCGCCGGCTGCTTGTCGAAGGCGACGCTCGCGGTCGCGACTATGCCGTCCTCGTCCTGCAGCGTGAGGGTGAACCCCTGTTCGGTTTCGGCGAAAGCAGCGCTCACGCCTATGCGCCGCTCTGCGGACTTTTTCGCCAGCGCCTGTTCCCAAGCGTGGTCGCGGTTGCGGCTGATGACTACGCCGGGGCGCAATCCTTCCAGCGTGAGCATGGGCTCGTTCGGGAACACGCGCCACACCTTGCCTTTGTTTTCGACCACATTCGCCTGCAGGCCGACGACGGTGCGCTTGTGCAGATAGTTCAGGCCGTCGCTGTTGGCGAGCGCTTCATTCGCTTCCATCTCGAACCAGCGATCGCCGACTTGTGTCACCTCGCCCAGCTCCAGGCCGACGAAGGTCGGCGTGTCGAACGCGCCGATGTCCGCCTTGCGTCCATTGGTGAAATAGTCCGTCGCACCCCGATGGAAGGTCTTGTCCGGGTTCGGCGTGAACAGCAGTTTCGTGTGTCCGCTGGACGCGCGCGCCAGGTCGCTGCGCTCTTCCAGTATCTCGTCGAGCAGCATGCGGTAGTGGCCGGTGATGTTCTTTACGTAACCGGCATCCTTGTAGCGGCCCTCGATCTTGAAACTGCGCACGCCGGCGGCGATCAACGCGCGCAGGTTGTCGCTCTGGTTGTTGTCCTTCACCGACAGCAGGTGCTTGTCGTAGGCAACCACGCGGTCCTGCGCGTCGGTTAGCGTATAAGGCAAACGGCAGGCCTGCGAGCAGTCGCCGCGGTTCGCGGAGCGTCCGGTGTGCGCGTGGCTGATGTTGCACTGGCCGGAGTAGGCGACGCACAGCGCGCCGTGGATGAAGTGTTCGATCACGGTGTCGGCGGGCACGGCGGCGCGCACCTTGGCGATTTCGGAGATTGTCAGTTCGCGCGCCAGCACGATCTGCGAGAAGCCCACGTCGGCCAGGAAGCGCGCCTTCTCCGGCGTGCGGATGTCGCACTGGGTCGAGGCGTGCAGGTCTATAGTCGGCAGGTCGAGTTCCAGCAACCCCATGTCCTGCACGATCAGCGCATCGACGCCCGCGTCGTAGCAATCCCAAGCGAGCTTGCGCGCCGCTTCCAGTTCGGCGTCGTGCAATATGGTGTTCAGCGTGACGAAGATCTTCGCGCGGTAACGGTGCGCGTATGCCACCAGCCCGGCGATGTCCTCCATAGAATTGCCCGCCTTGTCGCGGGCCCCGAACGACGGCCCGCCGATATAGACGGCATCTGCGCCGTGCAGGATGGCATCTCGCCCGATGGCGGCGGTCTTTGCCGGGGCGAGCAGTTCAATGGATAGTGAGGAGAGGTGTGCGGTCGTCATGCGGCGAATTATACCGGACGGGGCGACGGCCCCCCGCTGGCACCCGATTATTGATCCGGCGCGAGTAAAGTATGAGTCCGTTCGTGTTGAGCTTGTCGAAACATGAGCGGACTATGGCCTTCGACAAGCTCGGGCCGAACGGATTTCTACTTACGCCGATAGCAGACGAAGTGGTATTCCAGCGGCTGCGGTGCTTCCTGTGTGCGCACTTCGCGCGACGCTTCCTGCCATTCGGCCTTGTCGAATTCCGGGAAGTGCGCGTCGCCTTCGACGTCCTGCTGGATCTCGGTGATGTACAGCGTGTCCGCCAGTTCCAACGATTGTGAATAAATCTCGGCACCGCCGACGATGAACGTCTCGGTGTCGCTCGCGCAAGCTGTGATCGCATCCTGCAACGAGTGCGCAACGACACATCCCGCAATCGTCAAATTCCTGTCGCGCGTGACCACCACCGTCGTGCGCCCCGGCAGCGGCTTGCCGATCGAGTCGTAAGTCTTGCGGCCCATGATCATGTGGTGGCCCATCGTCAGCGCCTTGAAGTGCTTCAGGTCTTCCGGGCAGCGCCAAGGCAGGGTGTTGTTCACGCCTATGGTGCGGTTGCGAGCCATCGCGACGATGATGGCGAGGCTCATACCGCCACCGGAGCTTTAATGGCTGGATGCGGATCGTAGCCTTCCAGCGTGAAGTCCTCGAACCTGAAGCCGAAGATGTCTTTTACGTCCGGGTTGATCTTCATCGTCGGCAGCGCGCGCGGTTCGCGCGACAGTTGCAGCGCGGTCTGCTCCATGTGGTTCGAATACAGGTGCGCGTCGCCGAAGGTGTGCACGAAGTCGCCGTATTCCAGCCCGCACACCTGCGCCATCATCATCGTCAGCAAGGCATACGAGGCGATGTTGAACGGCACGCCGAGGAAGATGTCGGCGCTGCGCTGGTAGAGCTGGCACGACAGCTTGCCGTCCGCGACGTAGAACTGGAAGAACGCATGGCAGGGTGCGAGCGCCATCCTGTCCAGCTCGCCCACGTTCCACGCCGAGACGATGATGCGGCGCGAATCTGGATTGTTCTTGAGCTGGTCGATCGCGATCTTGAGCTGGTCGATCACGCGGCCATCCACCGCCTCCCACGAACGCCACTGCTTGCCGTACACCGGCCCGAGGTTGCCGCTCTCGTCCGCCCACTCGTCCCAGATCGAGACGCCGTTGTCCTTGAGGTATTTGGTGTTGGTGCTGCCCTGCAAAAACCACAGCAGTTCGTGCACGATGGATTTCAGGTGGCACTTCTTCGTGGTGACCAGCGGGAAGCCCTTGGCGAGATCGAAACGCATCTGGTAGCCGAACACGCTGGTCGTGCCGGTGCCGGTGCGGTCGGATTTTGTCGTTCCGTGGTCGAGAACGTGCTGCATTAAATCGAGGTATTGGCGCATGGTGTAGCTCTATTAAAACGAAGAGGTCGCATTATCGCACCTCAGTAAAGTTACAAATCGGGCCATTTCAGCAGGGACTCCACCAACTCGTCCACATTAGTCCACGGATTTGCGTCATGTTGAGACTCATGCCCACCGATAACTTGACGCAATTTTTTTGCATTCTTTATTGCATCGGGCAGTTTGGGTTTTAGCAAACTGTAAGTTCCTTTTGTACCCTTTGCGTATTTGGAAAATCCCGGTTTGGTTTTGAGTTTTGAGACAGCTTGATCGCCTATCGATTTCTTCCCCGCGGCGTGGAATGGCGCATCCGAAAATCCGAAATGCAACAGCAGCCAGAACTCGAAGCACGGTGTGCTGGTTATAGCCTTGAGTGATTCGCCGGAAGCGGAAATGCCCTTTATCTGCTGCAATGCTGAAGCGAACGTCGTGTGCTTGTCCCGATCAAAAATGCAATAGATGCAATCATATCCGTCGCCAGATGCAACCTCTTCTTTCTGCACGTCACGTGCGTGTGCAACCACACGACCAGGGGAGTTGCCATTGTTCCTTCACAAACGATCAGAAAGCGTTTTCCGCTAGCTTTTTTCTCCAGCTTGCGCGCAAGTTCCTCACCTCTGCGCGCCTTGCGCTTGCGAAACAGATCGTCAGACCCCATAAAAGTCCAAGTCCTTCAGAAATGGAATGCCGCCGTAGCGACCATTGAGGTAGCCGCGTTCGATAGCTTCTTGCTCGCGCGGACTGAAATCCGATAAAGGGTAGAGGCGCGATGCTTGTTGTTTATCCTTTTCCATGAACCAGATTTGATCTCGGCGCAGGATTTTTTGACTCAATAGGGTGGTGTCATGCGTGGTAAAAATCAGTTGCGCCTTGGTTCCTTCGTGATGAAGGCGCTTGACCAAATGATGTACCAGCATGGGATGTAAGCTGGTATCCAGTTCGTCTATCACCAATACGCGCTCATTCTCGGTTACGTCCAGCCACGGCCCTGCAAATGCAAATAATGCACGCGTTCCATCGGATTCATCTCTTTCATCAAATTCAATAGGCTCGCTGGTTTCTACATCAGTATGGACAAACTTGGGGGAGGTGATTTTCTTTCCATTCAATTCTTTTGAAATCTCTTCCCGAATTACAGAAGGCATATTTCTGGGGAGTTGTTCAGAAGAAAAAAATTCTTCATCGAGTCGAATGTCTGCGATACACAAATCGGCTGCATTCATGAAATCTACAATACGCTTGCGATCTGCCTCATTGGCGCAGCGTTTTAGCGTATAGCCGGAACCGAGGGTGTGTGGGGCTGATACGACCCTCAATCGCTCGCGGAACCAATCGAATGCCGGCCTCAGTTGCTCGTGGTTGTTCTGGATGGCCTTGGAGAAAAATAGTGTATTCCCAAGCGTTTCAGTTCCCCAGCCATAACGCTTGCGCCCACCTTGGAAGGTGGTGCTGAACTTGTAGGCATCTTTTCCTGTGGCGGGGTCAAAAATGCGGTGGAACCATTTTTGTGCCCGCCCATTCGGGTAGGCCAGTATCCATTCTTCGGTGATGCGATCTTGATTGCATCGGAATCCGTATTCATAGCGCACCTCCTGTTCGACAAAGGTGATTTCAAATTCGCTGTCATCGTTTCTCGATGTCGCTGCAAGTTTGAATGGTGTCGTTTGCAGCTTGTCGCCAGCTTGATTCTTATGGGATTTAAGAACCAAGTCTTGCATGAATTCGAGCGATTGGATCAATGAGCTCTTGCCCGATGCATTTGGGCCATATAACACCGCAGACCGCAGCAGTCGTGGCATTGAACCCGGCAAGCCCGATTCAAAAGAGTTGAGTGCAAGCATTTCCTCGTAGCTTGCAGACACCATGCTCAAAGTCTGCCGACCGAGGATAGAGCGGAAATTGGATACTGAGAATTCAATTAACATTTGCGAATATTAAGTCTTTGAGTGTTATTTATGCAAGTTTTTTGCAAAAATGGCAACGAAATTGATTTTATGCATTCTGGTGCGGTCGTGGGCCATTGCCGCAATGGTCGGTGCCATGCTGCACCACATCCAACTGGGTTGCCCGGCGGACACCTCACATATCCGCACCGCGCTCATTACGGCACGCAGCGCCCCGCCTGCCAGCGCGTGGCTAAGGAGCATGTCCGCATGGCGTGGCGAGCGAGTGGTGGTTTGTGTTGTCAGGACAATGGCCGGACGCTATGATGGCACATCGGTTCGAAAAGGAGGTTGCCATGTCCACTGTGAGTCTTGCAAAAAATGAGCGGATTGATGTCCGTGCCAGCACGCCGGTGAAGCAATTGCTGCAAGAGGCGGCGCGGTCTTGCCATAAGAATGTCAGCGAGTTTTTGCTCGATGCGGGGGTGAATGCGGCCAATCAGGCGCTGGCGGATCGTCGCCAGTTTGCGTTGAATACCAAGCAGTGGGATGAGTTTCAGGCGGCGCTGGATCGTCCGGTAAAAGCGAAGCCGCGTTTGAAAAAATTGCTGACCAAGCCGGGTGTGCTGGGTTGAAGAGTGCGGTGTATGGCGCTGTCGCCAAGCTGGGCGCTGCCGATAATGTTGACGCTTTCGATTGCGGAAGTCCGGCGCTGAATCAGTTTCTGCAACGCTATGCCTTGCTTAATCAGAAAGCGAACAGCGCACAGACTTATGTGTGTTGCGTCGAAGGTGTGGTGGTCGGCTTCTACAGCTTGGCTGTCGGCAGCGTTGATCCCGAGTCTGCGCCGGCGCGGGTATCAAAAGGATTGGCGCGTCATCCTGTGCCGGTGATGATTTTGGCAAGGTTGGCTGTCGATCAGGCGCATCAACGCAAAGGGCTGGGGCAGGCGCTACTCAAGGATGCATTGTTGCGCACGGAGCAAGCTGCCGATATTGCCGGTATCCGCGCCGTGTTGGTTCACGCTAAGGATGAAGCCGCACGGCAGTGGTATGCCTCATGGGAGTTTGAGCCCAGCCCGACGGATTTCTACCATCTGTTTTTGATGCTCAAAGACTTGAAATCTTTGCTCGGCTAAAAATAAATAAATAAGGTAATCCCCCGGCTTAGCCGGGGGACTCACAAGGTTTGACCGAGCGCTACGGTCAGCCTGACTCTACTGACTTGATCAAAAGTTAGGAGAATCAAGTGAAAGATTATCAGAGTCTGT
>Ga0209211_10003290_pt1 | contig 26579 bp, 29 predicted proteins | sample RifGroA2_FD_183992 | JGI IMG/M metagenome (GOLD analysis project Ga0209211, IMG submission 183992) | Groundwater microbial communities from Rifle, Colorado, USA - Groundwater A2 (SPAdes) (version 2) | ecosystem: Environmental > Aquatic > Deep subsurface > Groundwater | place: Rifle, Colorado...
CCAATTCTCTTCTTGATTTTAAACTCATTTTCATGGAGATAGCCTTAATTGTTTAGCTATCTCCAAGATTAGATTTTAAATGATAAATCGACTAGGGCAATCATTAGATTTTGGATGAGTTACTGCGATTTTTGGACAAAAATCAAATAATATCGTAAAATTGACTCATAATTTAAAATCAAATCGAAAGCATATGAGCAACCCTCAATTGGACATTTGGCCTCCTTTCAGATTGATTGGAATGAGTTGGATATTGTTAATAATAATTTTTCTCTTACCAAATCAAACTTGGGGTATAACACTTAAGCTACTCTTGGGTATTTATCTTTTATTCGCAATAGTTCGTGGGTCATTTCATCAAATGTGGGATAAGTATGTATCAATGGGAGCGTTTGTTACTATGCAGACAATTTGGTTTATAGGTATCTTATGGACACCAAACACATTTTGGTATTTGCAACTGCTTTTTGCTTTTTTAATTATTTTGGGTATAAAAACAAAAATCCATCAAATTAAAAATATTAATAAGGGATTGGGTGCTAAACTTAATTAGCTTAAACTAGGCTTGATTTAGTATAAGATAAGTTCCAACTTCGTCCCATAGCCTCAACATATTGTGCGGAAGTCAAAAAAAATAGTATTTCAAATGCTATTTTTTTATTCCTGAATTAATTCAGTAATTAGTTACGGAATATTTTATTATCCAAGATTGAACCCGCAGAAATACTTTTTATTGAAATAAAAGGTACCTAACCCTAATTATTCCTATTTCTCTTATTTGTGACCCCTTATTTCACTTATTTCTAAACTTTCAAATATTTACGCATAGCAATGAGACTGCCAATAATACCCAAGAGCGAGCCAAGCAAGATTTGACCACCCAAAAGTGACCAGAAATTGCCAGAATAGATGTTCATTAAATTGCTCACCAAAGTAACCGAAGGGATATAAATATTAATAGCTTTGATTGCAATGAAGAGAAATATCATTGAAAGTACTGAGCTTAGAATTCCATAAATCACACCTTCAAAAACAAACGGCAAACGGATGAAGGAATTAGAAGCACCCACCAAGCGCATAATTTCCACTTCATTCTTATGAGTATAAATTGTAATACGAATCGCATTAAATGTCACTAACAAAGAAATGATTGTGAAAAGCAAACCAAGTCCAATGCCAATTTTTCGAATCATTGCAATGATGCCATTTAACTTATCAATGATGTCTTTATTCTTGCCATAATTCATCCGACTCACATCTGAATTGAAATCAGATTTAGAAATATATTCAGCAATTAGTTGATATTGATCGGCGCTATTAGCCTTTACAGCGAGCGACGCTAGCAACGGATTGTCTCCAATTTCCTCCAATGATTGCAAAATAACTGTTTCGTTAGCATTGTTTTTCTTGAAATCTTCTAGCGCCTGTTCCTTGGAAACATAAGAAACCATCCTAACTTCATTAAATTTCTCCAAATCAGCTTTAACACTATTGATTTTTTCTATCGTCACATCTGGTTTGAAATAGATGCTAATATTAACTCTTTCCTGTACATTTTGCAGAACGTCGTCCACTGCCAAGGTGACTACAAAAAAAACACTAACCACAAAAAGTGACATCGTCAAAATACTAACCGTCGCGATTGACAACCAGCCATTGCGGGTGAAATTTTTGAGCGCCTCTTTGAATGTTCGACTAATCGTTAGAAACATAATTTTTGAAAAATATTTTTTATTTTAAACAGGTTTTTAGACTGATTTATATTTGCCCTTTATTTGATCAGCTACAACCTTGCCATTATTCAAAACCAACACGCGTCGATTCACCTTATCAACAATGTCCTTATCATGACTGGCTAGGATGACTGTGGTCCCCAGATCATTGATCTTCATCAATAAATCCACAATTTCCAAAGAAGATTTCGGATCCAAGTTGCCAGTTGGCTCATCAGCAATGATCAACGTTGGGGCATGCACCAAGGCTCTAGCAATCACTACGCGTTGTTGCTCACCACCGCTCAACTGATGTGGATATTTATGTATCTTGTCGCCAAGTCCAACAATATCCAAAATTTGTGGCACATTTTCATTGATTTCTTCATCCAAAATTCCTGCCACTTCAAGCGCATAAGCCACATTTTCAAAAACATTTTTCTTGGGCAAAAGCTTGAAATCTTGAAAAATCGTTCCAATATTTCGTCGATGAAATGGCAAATTTCTTTTGCTAATTTGATTCAAAAGACTTTCATTGAAATAGACCTCCCCGCCAGTTGGCAGTTCTTCAGCATAAATCAATTTTAAAAGCGTTGATTTGCCAGATCCGCTATGCCCAACTACGGAAACAAATTCACCCTCACAAATAGTCAGGTTTATATCCTCCAAAGCTGGAAAATTGCCTTTATAAATTTTACAAACCCCCTCGAATTTTATCGTAGGTTTTTGTGTTTTTTGTGGTCTTTCTTTTGTTTCGATATTTTTTTTAGCTACAACCATACTTAATAATTTTAAATTTCAATCACAATGATATTATATACTATTTTTTGATATTTTTCAAATAGGCTTCCATAAACTCCGTCAGATTTCCATCTAATACCCCTTCGGCGTCAGTTGTCTCATGTTTGGTGCGATGATCCTTGACCATTTTGTATGGATGTACCACGTAGGAGCGAATCTGACTTCCCCATTCCACTGAAGTGAATTCACCACGTAATTTTTGTTTTTCCGCTTCTTTTTCAGACAAATATTTCTGGTGCAATTTAGCCCGCAAAATTTTCATAGCTTGCTCGCGATTTTGGATTTGACTGCGTTCATTTTGACAAGTGGCCACCACCCCAGTTGGAATGTGCATGATACGCACCGCGCTGTCTGTGGTGTTGACGCTTTGCCCACCTGCCCCAGATGAGCGATAGACATCAATACGCAAATCTTTCTGATCAATTACCACATCTTTGATTTCTTCAATGACTGGCAAAATTTCTACCAAGGCAAAAGAAGTTTGACGCAAATTGTCAGAATTGAAAGGCGACAAACGCACCAAACGATGTACACCAGCTTCACTTTTCAAATAACCAAAAGCATAATGACCGGAAATTTCCACCGTAGCACTTTTTATGCCCGCTTCAGCCCCGCGTGATTCATCTACAATTCTAACCTTAAAGCCATTTTTTTCTGCCCAACGCAGATACATGCGCAAAAGCATTTCTGCCCAGTCTTGGGCGTCCACGCCACCTGCGCCACTATGGATGGCCATAATCACATCACTACGGTCATACTCACCGCCCAGAAGAATTTTGAATTCCAATTTATCAATATCTTTTTCAAGTTCAAGTATTTTCACCCTGATTTCCTCAGCCTCAGAACTATCTTCAGAAACTATATTTGTCATCTCAAGAAGTTCATCAATTTCAGTTTCAATGCGACTCAAATCAGCAATCTCTTTGCGTAGCTCTTCCAATTCCTGCATAATCTTGGAGGCTTTTTGCGAATCATCCCAAAAGCCGACCTCAGCGCTAGTCCACTCTAAATCCGCGATGGTCCGTATTTTAGTGGGTAAGTCAAAGATAGTCACTCAAGAGAGCGATTTTATTTTGCAGTCCATTTAGTTTTTCTTGAATCTCCTTTATCATTTTATTTTATCATCCCGGGCTTCCTGCTCAAATGACAACATTCTTATAAATAATTTTTTATCAATTTAGTGTGATCCCCTTCCACTCGCGTCAAAGCAGTAAAAAATATTTTTATATTTTGCTCAGTCGCATCCTTGGCAAACTGCGCATACAAATTTGTCGCGTGCTCTTCCAATTCGATTGTTTTCTGGAAATTTTCAATGTCATCATCACTACAAAGTTCAGTGTCAGCCGGTGGCAAACTGATGCCCATCAATTTACAAACGACATTGGCGTGTTCCAGCTCAACCTTAGCCAATCTTTTATACATCGCCTTTCTTTCATAATTGTCCGCTTTGCCTGCCATGCATAAATAAATCGCATTGGCTTTCATTTCCAAGTACAAAGTTTCTTCTAGGTTTTTCTGAGAAATTTCTGACAATTCAATCTTGTCATTCACAATTGGTCGCGCCTCAGCGCCGCCTTTGATAAAATGACTTTGTGCGCCACAAAATGGACATTCACTCGGTCGATCTTCTCCGAGATACGCGTCACCGCAAATTTGGCAGATATATGTCTTCATGTTTCTACGAATTACGAATTAGTACGAATGTACAAATATACAAAAAATTATTTTGCATAAATCTGAGCCGATGGCCAGAGTTGAACTGGCGACCTATGCGTTACGAGTGCATTGCTCTACCAACTGAGCTACATCGGCAATTTTCTAGACTTCTTCTGTTTTGTTGACCAAGCGTTGCCACTCGTCTTTGACGATTTTTTTCATTTCCGCCAGCACGGGTGCATTTTTTTCTGAGAACAAGTGCTTGAAACGACCTTGGGTCTTCAAAAATTCTTCCAAATCCTTTGGGGTCTCAGTCGCCCAATTCACCTTATATTTCCCATTTTCTATTTCAAATAACGGCCAGAAATTTGTTTCGGTTGCTAATTTTGAAATCGCCACATATTGTGAAGTGGGAAATTTCCAATTGTTAGTACATGGCGAAAAAACACTGAGAAATGCAGGACCTTCAATTTCAAAAGCTTTCTTAGCTTTCTTTTTCAAGTCACCCAAATAGGCCACATTGGCTTGCGCCGCATACTTGATGTGATGTGCAGCCACAATTTCCATCAAATTTTTGCGCATTTCAACTTTGCCAAAAGATTCTTTGCCCACTGGTGTGGTTTCGGTCGCTGCGCCATAAGGCGTGGCAGATGATCTTTGATTGCCCGTATTCATATAACCGCCATTATCATAGACCACATAGACAAAATCATGTCCACGCTCCAAAGCTCCTGACAGACTTTGTAAACCAATATCATAAGTTCCACCATCGCCACCAAAAACCACAAATTTAACTTTCTTTGGCACCTTGCCCTTTTTGCTCAAAATTTTGTGCGCTCGCTCCACGCCCGAAATGGTGGCGGAAGCATTTTCAAAAGCGCTATGAATGTAGGGAGTTTTCCAAGCCGTGAATGGATACAATGTCGAAGTCACTTCGAGACACCCCGTAGCATTGGAAATGACCACTGGATCAGGTGACTCACCCAAAATCGTCCGCACAATCGTCGGAAAAGCACAGCCCGCACATGCGCTGTGACCCGATGCAAAATTTTTCGTCAGTTCTTTATTCATAAGATTCCTACAAAATTACAAATTCATACAAAAATACAAATGTACAAAATTTTTAATTACTAACGCCTATGTACTTAATTTCTTTTGTTATTTTTCCAGTTTGCAAATCATCAAAAATCTTTTCAATATCTTTGGCGAAAATATCACGCCCACCCAAGCTATAGATGATTGATTGCATATTTTTGGTTTCACCAGCTTGAAACAAGCCAGTCATAATATCTTGATAGATTGGCGGATATGTCCCCGGAGAAATTGCGCGTTCCATCACTGCCACACTTTTGGCATTTTTCAAAGCTACCAACAATTCTTTTCTGGGAAATGGTCGGAACAAGCTCATTTTGATGAGTCCAACTTTTTTGCCGTGCTTGCGCATTCGATCAATCACATCCTTGGTTGTGCCAGCAGTTGAGCCAGCTAAAACAATGATTTCTTGCGCATCTTCAGTTTGATATGTTTCAAAAAAATCTTTTTTACGTCCGGTCAATTTTTCAAACTCTTTGGCAATTTTCAAATATTCTCGCGCAACTTTGTCCATGACCTGCTCTTGTTGAACTTTGAATTCAAAATATGAATTTTGCAATGCCACAGGTCCAAAAGAAACTGGATTGGCGATGTCGAGCAAATATTTTTCCGGCGCAAATTCACCCACAAACTCCTTAACTTGTTCGGTCGTCAACATTTCCAAATTTTCCACACAGTGGGAAGTATTGAAACCATCCATAATCGCCATCACGGGCAACTTGACTTTTTCTGCCAGTTTCATGCCGATGATTGTGTTGTCATAAATTTCTTGCGCATTTTCAGAAAAGATTTGAATCCAACCCGTGTCACGCGCGCCCATCACATCTGAATGATCACCGTGAATGTTGAGTGGCGCACTCAAGGCTCGTGCTGACACCACCATCAAGATTGGCAATCTCATGCCACTGGCAATATATAGAATTTCATTCATCAAAGCCAAGCCCTGTGAACTGGTCGCAGTCACAGTGCGCGCACCCGCTGCGCTTGATCCAACACAGGCGCTCATGGCTGAATGCTCTGATTCAACTTCAATCACCTCTGTAGCCACTTCTCCATCGGCCTTGAATTTGGCAAAAGTTTCAATGATGGTGGTTTGCGGAGTGATTGGATAAACAGCCATTACATCCGGCTCAATCTGTTTCAACGCTTCAGCCGCCGCCGCGCCACCATTCAGCGCTATTCTTTTTTTGTAATTTGTTGTCATAAATTATTATTCGAGGCTAAGCCTCTATTATTCTTTTCGCATTTTTGAGGCTTAGCCTCAGAGTTTTTTTAATTTTTCTTCATTGTAATGACTTTCACCGGACACACTTGAGCACACACCCCGCAACCTTTGCAAAAATCATAATCAATATCAGCTTTGGTTTTCTGCCCTTCTTTATACAATTTCATATCAATCGAAGCCTCTGGACAAAACGGCACACAAGTGGTGCAACCGATGCATTTTTCTTTGTCCACTTGTGGAGTCATATAGCGCCAATCACCGGTTTTCGGTGCCTTTTTTATGTCATGTTTGATGACCGCCGCTTCTTCAAAATCAAATTTTTTTTCACTAAATTGAGTCATATGCTTTTTCAATAGCTAATATATTTTTATCTGTCGCTTCTTTGCCAATTTTATCGCCAAAAATCTTTTTGAATTCGGAGGTTACACTTTTCAATTCCACAATTTCTGTCACTTGCACAAATTTGCCAAGAATCACGGTGTTTGGACGTGGCTGACCCACAATTTCCATAGAAATTCCGTTGGCATCAATTAGATGAATCTTGCCTTCAAATTTAGCTTTTTCCACAATCTCATGACGAATCTGCATATCAGTCTTCTTGGTGGCCACAATCAAGGATTCATGGCGATCTAGATTGGTTGTGACAATTTCTGTGTCCAAAATTGTCTCATCCAAAACCACCACCACATCCGGATCAATCACGGGTTCGTGAGTTCTAATTTCATGGTCAGAGATACGCACAAAAACTTTGGTTGGCGCCCCACTGCGCTCAGGTCCGAATTGCGGAAAAGCCTGCACGAATTTGCCTTCATTCACTGCCGCTTGCGCAATGATTTCAGCTGCCGTCTTGGCACCCTGTCCACCGCGTGCGTGGAAAATTATTTCAAAAATGTCTTTATGATATTTCATACTAATATTATAGCACAAAACCAAAATGCCGTTAACCCAACAAAAAACCAGCCTTGCGACTGGCTATTTTAAAAGCTTTACATCCCCAACATTTTTTTCGCTTGGGCGATTTGTTCGTCGGTCACTTGGCCGGAAGCTTTCATAGCACTCATGACGCCCATGATTTTGTCGCGATTACCGGGTTTCATGGCTTCTTGCATCATTTTCTGCCGCTCTTGCGGGCTCATTTTGGCCATTTTTTTCATCGCCATCGCTTGCATCATCCCCATCTTGGGACTTTTTACGTCGTCGTCACCGGTTGATTTTTTTTTGAAAGGATTCCACATAGTTATTTTAACACGTTAACATATTAACACTTTAGCATCCCGTCATCTTAGCACGTTAGCATTTTAGCACAATAACATTCAGCAAATTGTTCTAATGCTAAAATGTTAACATGCTAACGTGATATTGTGCTAACGTGATTTCTCTTGCATTTCATAACTGGTTACCAACAACGCTGAGGCGATGAAGATTGAGGAGTATGTTCCGAAGGTCACACCAATCAAAAGTGCCAAGGCGAAATTCTGGATTGATTCACCACCAAAAATATAGAGTGATAGCAAAGTGATGATTACGGTCATTGAGGTGTTGATGGAACGCACCAAAGTTTCATTCAAACTACGATTGACCACATCCGGAAAAGATTCTTTGCTTGAACCTTTCAAAAGATTTTCACGAGTCCGGTCATACACTACAATTGTGTCATGTACGGAAAATCCCAAAATAGTTAATAACGCTGCAATGAAGGGAATTCCCACCTCAACGCCACGGAAGTGACCAAAAATTGAGAATGCGCCAATAGTAATCAAAACATCATGCAAAAGAGCAATCACTGCGCCGGCGCCATATTTCCAAGATGCAACTGGTCGAGAAACTTTGCGGAAAGCCCACGCAATAAAAGCCATGATGCCAGCTGCTGCCCAGAAAAGCGCCCAGAGTGATTTGTTTTTCAATTCGGATGACACGGAAGAATCCCGATAGTCAGCTTTGAGCTGAGTTGCGTCGGGATATTTTTCATTAATACTTTTCCAAACATTTTGATTGACACTATCCTCCACCGAAGCATAACTCAAAAGCAATGCATCAGCGCCTTTGCCTTGCACAGTCAAACTATTGAGGTTCAAATTCGTTAGCGTTTCCACAACCTCTTGATTGGCCGGCGTTGCGTTGGCAAATCTGATTTCCATTTCGGTTCCGCCTGTGAAGTCAATGCCAAATTTCAAACCCCACACAGCCAAACTGGCCAAACTCAAAACTGTCAGAGTTATTGAGAGCATATAAGCATATTTGGTTTTTGAAATGATATTAAACATATGCGTTGAAGTCTAAAGTCTAAATACTAAAGTCTAAGGGAAGTCTAAAGTATAAAGTTATAAATTATCTTTAAGTGTTATTTATTTTATTATTTTTTAATTTCAGCAATATCCTTCTTATTCACTCCTACCAACCACAATTTATCCAGAATCCACTCGCCCAAAATAAACTTCAACATCGTGCGTGAAACTACCACAGCCGTGAACATGGAAAGCAAAACTCCCACAATCAGAGTGACGGCAAAACCCTTCACAAACCCTGTTCCCAGTTCAATCAAAATGAAAGCAGTGATGATTGAAGAAAAATTGCCATCCCGAATCGAAGTCCAAGCTCGCTTAAAACCTTCATCCAAGGCGCCCAAAATAGTGCGACCTTTGCGAATTTCTTCTTTGGTTCTTTCGAAAATCAAAATGTTCGCATCCACCGCCATACCAATCGACAAAATAAATCCGGCAATGCCCGGCAAGGTCAAAGTGATTTGCCAATGGGTCAAACCAGAAAGTTTGAAAATAGAAATCATCAGACCAGCATAGATAAGCAACGCCACTGAAGCGATGAGTCCAAGAAAACGATAATAAAGCAACATAAAAATCACCACCACTCCCAAGCCGATATAGCCTGCTTTCAAACTTGTTTCTAAAGAGGCACCTCCCAAGGAAGCATCCACACTATCTTGACTAATGAGATTGATTGGCACTGGCAACGCACCTTCGTTCAATTTCTTCACCAAATTTTTAGCTTCATCAATTGAGAAATTTCCCGTAATCACCGCTTCACCAGTGGTTATTTCAGCTTGTACGGTTGGCGCGCTAATAATTTGCCCGTCCAAATAGATTGCAACACTCTTGCCGATGTTTTTCTTGGTCAAATCAGCGAACATTTGCGTTCCCTCATCATCAAATTTCAAAGATACTTGTGGCTCTGAAAGTCCCTGACTCTGAAATTCAACGGTGGCTGTTTTCAAATTCTTGCCGGAAAGACCAGTTGAGACATAAGTTTGTTGTGGGGCTGGATTACTTTTTCTAGCAATCAATATGTGGGCGCTCTTAAATTCCTGTTCGTCTCCCTCGCCCCCGCCTTGCGTTGACGAGTCTCCGCTCGCCGAGGCAGGCCGAACCTCAATTCGCTTGATAATGTGCCAACCAAATTGGGTTTCCACCAGCTCTGGATATATTTCCCCATCTTTTATTTCAAACACTGCTGTTTCATATTCTGGCACAAAAGCACCTTTTTTCACAAAGTCATATTCACCGCCATTGTCCTTACTGCCTGGATCTTCACTATTGTCTTTGGCTAATTGCGCAAAATCATCACCGGCCAGGGCTTTTTTCAAAACATCTGCCGCCTTCTGTGCAGCTTGAACATTCAACTGATCTAGGATTTCTTGTGGAATATCCTTAGATGTGTCTGGAACACTTTCTTCCTTGAATTCCAAAAATGGGGTTTCTTTGATTAGGTTCTTAGCTTGTGAAATATCCTTTACGCCTGCCAATTCCACAATCAATCTTCGCTCAGTGCCAGATTTGGTTGTGTAGATCACTGGTTCAGCCACACCAAAGGCATTGACGCGTCTTTCGATCACATCCTGCACGGCTTGCATCGCCTCGTCTATCTTGCTACTCTCAATTTTGCTCGTATCAGCCTTATACTCCAAATGAATTCCGCCCTGCAAATCCAGACCCAGATTTATTTTTAGCTTATTTAAAGCATTATAAATCAACGGCACTCTGGAAGCCGCCTGCGGATAGGAAATAAGCCCTGCTAAAACAGCCATCAAAACTACTGCTGCAAATTTAATTGAAAGTTTTTGTTTAAGTGTCATAATAGATTTATTTTACATTATACTAACAAAGTATGCAAACAAAGCCCCAGAAGTGCTGAATTTATGGAGTTTTGTCTAAAAATTCACCTGCTTTCCTCATTATTCTTTTGCCATCTGCAAAAGTGACCCTATTGATTGCCTTTTCAAAATTTAACCACTCAAATCCAATATGCTCAAACGAAACTTGGATATCTAGCTCTTTAGTTTCAGCAACATAATAGACGACTCGCTTGAACACATGTAGCCCTGCCCGATTGGCAATTCTTTTTTCTTTTTCCTCGCCTTTGGCCTCGTAGGAATATCGCATCGAATCCTTGAATCCCGCCATGATTTGCAATTCTCTGATGCCAGTCTCCTCCTCAACTTCTCGTCGCAAAGTTTCTTCTTCAGTTTCACCCTTCTCCACATGCCCCTTGGGAAAATCCCAATGTCCGGATGGATAGTGCAACAGCAAAAATTCTCTCTCGCCATTTTCAGACTCGCGAAAAACGACCGCGCCAACTGATTTTTCAAAAGATAGATTAAATATTTTCATTTTAAATTTTCTATAACTTCTAATTTATTTTCTAATATTTTAGTATTATTTTCCCGATCAAACAAAAACTTGCCAGAAAATTTTTTATTATCCAAAAACAATGGCATCCAATACGAATCGTCCGGCCACATATTCTCAAATGGAATTTCATCTATTTTGAACCACTGCGGTTTCATCTCTTCAGTTTCGATTGGCTCGCCAGAAAATTCTTCAGCCCTAAAAATATGCACATCCAAAATTTCCTGATTACCTTGAAATTCAAATTCAATATTTCCGACCTTCTCAATTTTCTCAACAGTTATGCCAGCCTCTTCATGAATTTCTCTCTTCACCGCCTCCTCAATAGTTTCGCCATCCTGCAATTTTCCACCAAATCCATTCCAACGCCCAGCACCAAACCCCCGCTTTTTCATTCCCAGAAGCACCCGATCTTCTTGTCTAATTATGCAAAGTGTTTGAATTTTTTTGGTCATATTATTTCCCGCAACACTTCTTATGATACCTAGGACCGTCCTAGGGAGCATTTACCGCTTATGTTATAAGTATATACCGAAGTATATACTTGTGTATATACTTCTTGTTGAATTTTAGTTTCGGGCCGAAATCGTCAAATATTCAACCTTAAATTCTAATCTGAATTGCAATTTGCCTTTAAACAAAAGAACATCTCGCAGTGAGGTAAATAGTTACGCTACATAACTAATTATTATCACAAACAAGATGTTCCATACACAGCTTAGCTTAAAACAGCGTTTTCAGCTAGAGACACTACTGAAAAATATGCCAACCCAAAAAGAAATTGCTACGATTTTCTAAAAAATCATGGGCTTTTTGCAAAATTCTTTTGCCATCTGCAAAATATTTTCATCTGCATCATTTACCGCTTATGCTATAAGTACATATCTAAGCATATATTATTGCTTAGAACTTTCCTCGTCATCTGCCTAAACATCACCGCGCCGACAGATTCTTCAAATGAAATCATTTCAAATCACCTTTAATGTTGGTTGCCAAAAAACTCAAGAAACCCACAATTTCTGCCGCTCTCTGCTCGTCGCTCTTGGCTGGATCAGCCGTAGCGTTAAATTTGGACGTCAATTCATCCTCATTAATAGCTTTAACTTTGTCCTTCATTGTATTGGCGTATTGAATTGGATCGGCGAACTTTTCTCTCGGCAAATTCGTAAAAGCCACGTATTCTTGGAGAAGATTCAGTTTTAATTTGATTTTTCCTGTATTTTGCTGGGAATTTTCCTGGTCACCGCCATTACTAGAGTCGGGAAAGTTTATTACAGTTTTTTGATTTTTGCTTCCGAAATAATAACCTCCAAACGCGCCAATAACAAATATTACGATTAGCCAGCTAAGAAATTTTTTATTCATTGTTTTATTTTTTATTTTTTATAGTGCTAACAACCTTAGAATCATCAGCTAAATTTTCAATAAACAAGATTTGTTCCTTACTGATGGACATGCTGATTGGTCCGTGCATTTCCTTGCCCAATTTAATCAGCGTATATTCCAGCCTAGCCTGGTCTTGATTCTGATCTTCGCCCTCTTTGTTCTGACTCTGTAGCGGCCGCTTCAAAACCATATAATACACTTCATCTAAGGACACATAGGCGTTTTTTTCACCGGACACTTTGCCGAAATAGGTCTGCCCATTCGTCAAAAACACGGCTTGATATTTGCTCGCATCGACAACTGCGCCACTGGCAGGTTTTTTGAAAAACCAATACCCCACCACCGCAATAATCACGACAATCACGATAATTAGGATCCACTTAACTCCACCGTCATTTCCCCCCTTATTTTCTTCTGCCATATTTGTTTGTCCTGTGAAATTCGGCTTTGCCAACCCCGAGTACTCGGGATATTTCACTAGGTGAATTAAAAATTATGTTACCTTCTTTATTATATTCCTAGCCCAAAAACTGTCAAAGCGCTATTTTTTCCAAAACATCAATTTTTGCCACCAAGTTCGTTGATCCAGAATTTTGCCGTCAAAGCTAATTGAGTCATAAAATATTTGAAAGTCCTTCCTAAAAAAAATATATTGATATTCTCCCGTTCCACAAATAATCATATAATTTTCTTTTTCCGGCACAAAAATTTGATCCAGCCTCACCCGGGCGCCGATTGGATCCAAAAAGGAAAAAAATACTTGAAACGCCGGACGACCACCAACGCTCGTTTTCCCGCTCTCAAGCAATTGAAAATCGGAGGCTTTAGTTTTAATCGGACCTGTGATTTCCTCAGTGATAGTCGAAACCGATTTGGACAAATCCAATTGTGGTCCGCCACGCCGAATGTCGCAACCAGTGCGGTCATCGGTTTTCAGCTTCATACCAACCACATAACCCGCTCCATATTTTTTATCTTTATCTAAATCCAACTCAAAAAATTTTGGATATTTAAATGCAACAGTCGGCGCAATACTTTGATAGTCATTGGTTTCCACCTTGTTTAAACTAAAATTCAATCGCCAACCGAAAAGATCTTTTTGCGACAATCGATAGGCAAAATATCCGGCAGTTAAAAACGCCAGCGCCACTAAAACAATAATAATTGTTTTAGTAATTTTCAGAAATTTATTTGGTTTTACTTCGTTTTGTTCGGTCATAAAAAATTTTTGTCATTGTGAGAAATCGCAGCGACAAAGCAATTTCATACTTCAACATGCTAACCTCGAGATTGTCGCGGTCATTCCGAGACGGAATTCTATCACAATAACAACTCTCAAACTATTTAATCTTCAGTGAGTTCAAGAACAAATTGAAATCATCCTGATACAAGTCTAGCACAGCTTTGGGAGACATGCAAAAGGCAAATGTCGCTGTTTTGTCCGTGATTCCAACCACCTCCTGCTGGGCTGTCGGCATTTTATTGTCCGTATAATTCATGACTATTTTGATACCATTATTTTGATCCCCCACCTCCACGACTGACGCCGACTCGAGACTGGTATCTGGGAAAGATTTTTTGACCTGTGCCAAAACTCCATCGCGCAAATCCGTCGCTTTCACCCCGCCCGGCTTGTCTCTTTTGGTCTGCGAGATGACACAATACGCAGTTTTGTCGCTCTTAGTGGTAAAACCATACATAAAAGCCGGATTTTTTACCTGCAATTCCTGCGCCGTCATCCGGTCAAAATTTTTACTCACTCGAAAAAACACCCCGCTGGTTTCATCATTGATTTCAAAATAGTTTTTTTCCACTGGCATCACAGCCACTACACTTTCTTTTTTAGAAAATTTCTGATAGGCAAAGAAACCGCTGCCAGCCAAAACTGTGACGGCGAGAATAACTGAAATTATGCGTATGAGCATGAGAATTATTCTTTTCTTAAGCATACAATAAATATAACCCAATCCCCGTACAAAAACAAGCTAATCGCGCAAAACCCCTTTCCTAAAGGTTCCCTTTAGGACACCTATTCTTCAATTAAATATCTCACCATTCCTTTCTTATCCTTCATGTGCAAAGCATTTTTCTTCATGAATTCTGCGTAATCTGCAAGATCTCCAAATTGACCTAGAACCGTGTTCGTATTTATATCTATAAAATTATCATTTCTTTTACCCAAATAATACGATAGACTTGAATATTTCCAATCATCGCCTGTGGTGTAATTGTGAATAAAATTATTTTTATTCACATAAGCTGAAAGATACAAGAAATACTCGTTAGAATCAATATGAATTGATTTAAAAACTCCCTGGAAAAGTGCCCCGCTTCGTTTATTTTTATTATTAAAATACTTAGTATGACTGGTTCCGATCTTATGCATAAATCTTTCAATGCCTCGGTCTTCAATTTGTTTTAATATGAAATGATAGTGATTTGGATTCAAGCAATAGGCAATTATTTCAACAAGCGGATCACTTTTCCTAAAGGTTCCCTTTAGGAAGTCATCCAACGAATTTTTGGGATTGACTTTTTTATAATCTCGCCACTCAATCATCAATCCGTCATTCTTGTCGTTCAAAAGATTCATCGATAGCAAAAAACGATCATAATCTTTAGCCTCAAGAAAAATATCACGCTTGTCCACACCACGGTTAAATGCGTGATAATATTCTTCATTGAAAAATTGTGTTCTTCGTGTACTCATAAAATTCTATCCTAAAGAATCCTAAAGGTTCCCTTTAGGATTCTTTAGGATTACTGATACGCCAAAAACCACCCGCCAGCACAATTGCAAAAATGATTGAAATTATTAGGATTATTTTCCTACGATTCATACAAAAAAATAACCTATTTTTTGAAACTTTCCAAATATTCCGGCAACTTCAGGATCCACTGCGCCTGCTCCGGATAGAAAAGAAATCTTTCCACGTCTTTGGCTGCCTGCTTCAGATCCGCCTTTTCTGACTGTTTTTTCAAAAATTCAATCAATTCTTCCCGATTATTGATCGCAATTCCCTTTTCTTTAAAAATTTCATAATTCGGTTCGATATTTTTTTGACTCAAAAACCACACCAAATCATAAAAATCCCGCCCCTTCTGGTACGGCCGGAAGACGATCGCCAGAATTTTCTGCGCGAAAAGTGTTTCCAAGGTATTAGAAATAATATTAAAACTTTTTCCATAAGCAAAAATTTGCTTTGGTTCATAGCAAATATTTTTATACGGAGTCGGATCAATTTCAAATTTAATTTTTAATTTTTGGTCATCCTGAGCATTCAATCCCATCTCTCTCATAACCTTGGAAAATTTTACATTAACAATAATGATATTCTCCGTTTTTTTGACCGTTGTGTCCGTCGGAAATCCCAATTCTCCCAATTTTTTTCCAATAAATTCCGCTAACGCTTCATAATCCAGACCATCCCTAATCAAATCAAAATCCAAATCCAAATCCTCAGAAAATCTTTCAATTTTGTGGATAAAACGCAAACAAGTTCCGCCCAAAAATGACAGGTGTGGCCCAAATTTTGAATTGAATACCACGGCTAAAATTTCCGACTGCAGATATTCGGTCAGAACACGACGCGGAACATTCGGAATGCCGTTTCTTTTGATATAATCCTCCAAAAAAAATTTATCTAACATTTTTTTGATAATTTAAAACGCTTTCGATTAACTTATTGACCTTTTTATCATTGAGCAAATTCCTGTACAAATCAAGCCTCTTTTTCTTGAATTTAAAATCCTCATCGATTCTCATTTCTTTCCAAAAATTAATGTCGTCTTTAATCTTGTTTTTATTCAAATACACATAATCAACCAGCGCCTTTTCCGGCGTGGCAATGTTGAAGGAAACATTTTTTTCACTGCGCGCTTCATAGCCCGTAAAAAATTCCGCCTTGATTTTTTGATATGTAAAATTTCCGAATGAATTTTTGAAATATTTTGTTGTTCTGGAAGTTACAGAGGTGTAGGTTCCGGGGATATCCGGAATGATTCCATGGTAATTCAAAGCGAATTCCAAGCTCAGATATGACGGTTCATAAATTTTTTCCGCCAAAACCATCGGGTTTATTTCATCTTTTACTTTAGCCAGAACATACAACCCGTGTTTGATTTTTTTTAAATAGCCTTTTTTCAACCAAAAGGCGACTTGCGTGATGATATTTTTTTGGTCAAAAAAGACGCTCTTTACCTCTGAGGCGGTAAAAACCGGATAATTTTTCATTTTTTCTTCAAAATCGTAAAATTGCATATCTAAGCCTTATAATATATATTAGCGTTTCTTGTTAGTATTATATATAATATCTGGAAGAAACGCAAGCGCAAAAGCAAAAACCCCGATCGCCAACTGGCGGATCGGGGTTTTCTGTTTCAGAGTTTCAGATTAGCAAGGCTTAATCAGCCAAAGCTTTTTAAGCCAGTGCAAAGAACTTTATTAATTACACAAAGCGTCATGTGCAGTAATAAGTCCATCTGTTATTGTAAGTGTACAGCCAGCATTATCTGTGGCAGTAAGACTGACAGTTTCACCAATATTAGCTCCAGATCTGAAGCTACCAGCATCTACATAGCCAGAAGTTGTCAAATCGCGAGAACCGAAACTAATAGCCACAGTTCCTGCGAAGTTGATTGTTCCAGAAGCGGTCAAATCTGTCACAGTTGCAGCAGCAGCCACAGTTCCTCCAATAATCGTGCTATCAATTGTTCCACCGGAAATTGTCAGATCGTTATCAACCTCAGCATTGGAAACAACCGACGATACAGCAGCTAAGCCCGTTGCGGAAGTTGCTGTATCAGCATTTCCTACCAAAGCACCCGTAAATGTTGCTGCTGTGATTGCACCAGCGCCGGTAATATCCTGAGTGCCCATTGCAATATTTCCACTCATCGTAAGACCAGTAAGTGTTCCTACGGAAGTGATTGCTGTTTGAGCTGCTTCGGTTACTGTAACGGCTGTACCTGAAACATTTCCAGTCACATTTCCAGAAAGCGGACCACTGATTGAGGCGAATGTCGCAGCACCAGCAGTAGTAACCGACCATTCTGCGTCAGTAATTGCAGTATCAGCTATGATTGTTACCGCATCAGCATCTGCTCCGCCAGTCCCTGTTCCATCATTACCCATCACTACTGATGTCATAGATGTGTTAGCGTCAGTCAAGCCAGTTGCGTAATTTACAGTATCCGCATAAATGGTTGACCAACGGGATCCAGCGCCAGTAGCGCCCAAATCATCTCCGCCATTTGTGGTAATACCGTTATTAGCAGCGATTGCGCCAGTCATTGTGCCTCCCGCTAAAGGAAGGTAGTTAGAAGCGGTGATATCATTATCAACTTCAGCATCAGCGACAACAGAGCTTCCCGCTACCAAATCTGAAGCGGTCAGGGTGTCAGAAACATTCGCATCAGTTAGCGCTGTTCCATTCCAAGTTCCAGCCGTGATTGTGCCAACAGTCACGATAGAATCATCTCCAGCATAAGTTCCTCCGGCAACAGTTGCCAAAGTAGCATTATATGCTTGTACGTTTGTGCCAATTGCCAAACCTAAATTGGTTCGAGCGGTGGAATAGTCAGCTGAACCCAAAAGTCCCTGGATGTCAGTAGATGGTGTAATCCCAGCATAAGTTGTCAGATCAGCATCATATGCCTGAACATTTGTGCCAATTGCCAAACCTAGATTGGTTCGAGCCGTGGCAGCGTCAGAAGCACCTGTACCTCCAGCGGTTACTGCAACATCGGTTCCATTCCATGTTCCGGCAGTGATTGTGCCAACAGTAACGATGTCAGTGCCAACCAATTTGGCGGCAGTTACCACGCCATCAGTAATCATAGCTGAAGTTATCGAATCAGCCTCACCTACATTCACATATGTAGCGGCATATCCGTCAGCTGGAAGATCAGCAGCCTCAATATCTCCAGATTGAATGGCGGTTGAAGCCAACTCGGAAGCTCCAACAGCATCAGCGGCAATGTTGCCAGCTAGGATGGTGTCAGTCGCAATGTCGCCGGTCAGAATAGTTGCGTCAAGGATTTTTCCAGTGGTAACAGCTCCATCAGCCAAGTCGCCGACAAGGATTGTTCCATCAAGAATGTTTCCTGTTGCAACACCTCCGGTTGAGATATCTCCAGTTAGGATTGTTGCGTCTAAAATTTCTGCGGTAGCTACCCCACCAGTTGCGATATCAGCAGCCAAAATTGTATCAGCTGAGATGTCACCAGTTAGAATCGTTCCATCCGCAATCTTAGCAGATGTAACAGATCCGTCTGCCAACACAGCGGTTGTCAATGATCCTGAGTCGATATCATCGGCAGTGATTGTGCCATCTTTGATATCCTCGCTCGTGATCGAACCATTTTTTATATTGCTTGATTTAACAGCGTTTTTGGCAAGATCATCATTGTCAATTTTGCCTTTTAGTTTCAGCTTCTTATAACTGATGCCGGCATTGCTTGCAATGTCCACATTCATTATCAAAGCTTGAGCTGGAAGAGCGACAACAAGCGCTATTGCGACTGTCATCATAGTTCCAATTTTTAGAATTTTATTCATTTCTTATTTTTTTATTTTTTAATTGTTACTTATTATAGAAAATAATACACAACTATGATCGACCACATAATCGCTTTTAATTATTATTAACTTAATTATACACCTATCGCACAATACTTTCAAGACCTCGTCAAGCAAAAGTTATCCACAGGTAAAATTTTCCGCAACATTTATTGCTAAACAAAAATTTTAACCTTAGAATAATTATGGTCAGGTGCCATTATCTTTATGTAGAATATTTGACTGGGGTCTAAACAAAAAATCCTTCCGCAAACAGAACGAAAGGATTTTTTTTATTTACCCCGTTAAATTTTGCCTTGGGCACTTGCCTACCGGCAGACAGGAATTATTTAACTGGGGTCGCAAAGCAACTTTATTTCTTTTTCCCCGTGATGATTTCTTCAGCTACATTTTTGGGAACTTCAGCATAGTGTGAGAATTCCATTGAGTAGTTGGCTCGTCCTTGAGTCATGGAACGCAGTTGAGTAGCATAACCAAACATAGATGAAAGTGGAGCTTCAGCATCAATGATTTTCACCCGAGATGCGCCTGTGCCACGATCATTCATTTCACGAATGATTCCTCGCTTGGAGTTCAAGTCGCCCACTACGTCACCCATGAAGTTTTCTGGGGTAATAGCAATAACCTTCATGATTGGTTCCAAGATAATTGGAGTGGCTCGTCGAGCGGCTTCTTTGAACGCCATTGATCCAGCGATACGGAAAGCTGCTTCAGAGGAGTCGACATCATGGAATGAGCCGTCGTAGACTGTCGCCTTGATGTCTACCATTGGATAACCAGCCAACACACCACTGTCCATTGCATCCTTGGCACCCTTGCCAATTGGAGCAATGAATTCTTGTGGAATGGCACCACCCTTGATTTCAGAAACGAATTCAAATCCAACACCTGGTTCCTGTGGTTCCAATTTGATCCAACAATGTCCATATTGTCCACGACCTCCAGATTGCTTGATATATTTTCCTTCCGCTTGCGCTGCCACCTTGATGGTTTCACGATACGCTACTTGCGGTTGACCAATGTTGGCTTCAACTTTGAATTCGCGTTTCATACGATCCACGATGATATCCAAATGAAGTTCACCCATTCCAGCGATGATCGTTTGTCCGGTTTCTTCATCAGTGCGAACTTTGAAAGTTGGATCTTCTTCAGCAAGTTTTCTAAGTGCAAAACCCATTTTTTCTTGGTCAGCCTTAGTTTTTGGTTCAATTGCAATTGAAATCACTGGTTCTGGGAAAGTGATTGATTCCAAAAGTACTGGATGATCAACATCACACAGGGTGTCTCCAGTGGTGGTGTTTTTCATACCCACCAAAGCGCCGATTCCACCAGCATGTAACTCATCGATTTCTTCACGATGATTTGAATGCATACGCAAAATTCGTCCGATTCTTTCTTTCTCACCTTTGGTCGAATTCAAAACATATGAACCAGCCTTGACTACTCCGGAATATACTCGGAAAAAAGTCACTTGACCGACAAATGGGTCAGTCGCAACCTTGAAAGCCAACGCAGCAAATGGTGCGTCATCTTGTGGCAAAACTTCCATTTCTTTTTCAAGATTTTCAACTTCAGTCGCTTTGATAGGTGGCACATCGGTTGGACTTGGTAGATAATCGATTACAGCGTCTAATACCAACTGCACACCTTTATTGCGAAGAGCGGTTCCGGTCAAAACAGGATAGATTTTGTTGGCCACCACTTCGCGTCGCAAAGCAGCTTTCAATTCTGAAACAGAAATCTCTTCACCGTTCAAATATTTTTCAGTCAAAGCATCGTCATTCTCAGCAATCTTTTCCACCATCTTTTCTCGCCATTCTTTGGCTTTGTCCAAATATTCAGCTGGAATTTCGCCTTCGATGACGATTTCACCCATTTGTCCATCAAAAGTGTAGGCTTTCATATCCATCAAATTCACCACGCCTGCAAAATCTCCACGTTCTCCAATTGGAATTTGAATTGCCACCGCATTGGGAGTCAATCTTTCACCAATAGTGTTGAAAGAATAATAGAAATCAGCACCTTCTTTGTCAATCTTGTTGATAAAACAAATGCGGGGTGTTTCATATTTGTCAGCTTGTCGCCAAACTGTTTCTGATTGTGGTTCCACACCTTCTTTTCCATCAAAAACCACTACACCACCATCTAATACACGCAAAGAACGCTCCACTTCTACAGTGAAGTCTACGTGACCTGGGGTGTCAATGATGTTGATTTGATAATCTTTCCAATAACAAGTTGTCGCCGCTGAAGTGATGGTGATTCCTCGTTCTCGTTCTTGCTCCATCCAGTCCATGGTTGCTTCACCTTCATGTACCTCACCAATCTTGTGAGTGATTCCAGTATAAAACAATACGCGCTCAGTCGTTGTTGTTTTTCCGGCATCGATGTGAGCGATGATTCCGATATTTCTTAGATGGTCCATTGCATGTGTTCTCATTTTGCAAATTGTCGCTAATGTTTGAACGAATGTATGCGAAAGCTATTCGCATACATTTTTTCACCATTCGCAATTATTAGTATTTAAGCGAAGTGAGCAAAGGCCTTGTTAGCGTCCGCCATTCGGTGAACATCATCACGCTTCTTCATCGCAGCACCAGTTTTGTTTGAAGCATCGATGAATTCATCAGCCAATTTCTCAGCCATTGATTTACCTTTCTTTGAGCTAGCTGCCACGTTGATCCAACGCATCGCCAAAGTTGTTCGTCTTTCACCAGAAACTGGGATTGGAACTTGATAGTTTGCACCACCAACTCGACGAGATTTCAATTCAACCAATGGAGCTACATTCTTGATAGCTTGTTCAAAAGTGTTTAGACCACCTTTTTTCGTGCGTTCATGGATGATGTCAAAAGAATCATACATAATTCGCTCAGCTGTAGTTCGCTTGCCTTCTTTCATGATGTAACCCACGAACTTTCCAATTAACAAATTACCGAATTTTGCATCCGGTTTGATATTCTTCTTAAAAATTCTTTTTCTTCTTGGCATATAATATACTCGCTAATTAAGAGCGAACATCGAGCTAATTGAAGCTAATGTTTATTCGCCCTTATTCGTTTTTTAATTAGTTCTTAATTCGTGAGTTGTTTTATTCTTTAGCCTTCGCAACCTTAGCACCGTATTTGCTGCGACCTTGTTTTCGATTAGCAACTCCAGCTGAATCCAAAACTCCACGCACAATGTGATATCTCACGCCTGGAAGATCTTTTACTCTTCCACCACGCAACATCACAATTGAATGCTCTTGTAGGTTGTGTCCGATTCCTGGGATATAGGCAGTCACTTCCATTCCGTTGGTCAACTTCACTCTAGCAATCTTTCGCAGGGCTGAGTTTGGTTTCTTTGGGGTGGTTGTACTAACCTTCAAACATACTCCACGTTTGAAAGGACTGACAGCCTTAACTGGTTTATTTTTTAGGGTGTTAAAAACATTGCTAAATGCAGGAGACTTGGTCTTCGCTACATTTGGCTTGCGAGATTTTCTTTTCAGTTGATTGATTGTTGGCATTTTGTCTTTCAAGGTCAAACTAGCAGAACGACTAATTTAAGCCTAGGATAATTTTGAATTAAATAAAAACTTGCCCGTATTTGTGGCGGTTTAGGCCACAGGCGGGACTAGATAACAACTAGTAAAATAATAATAAAGGATATCGCGTTTTATGTCAACAGTGGATATTGGGAACTTAAACTTGATAATGCCTAAAATTAACTCTATAATTATTAGATATGAATGATAATTTTTGGCTACAACTTAAAAAGCCTATTTTAGCCCTCGCTCCGATGGCTGGCATCACTGATAGTGCCTTCAGGGAGATTTGTATCAAATATGGAGCAGATGTGGCTTATAGCGAAATGGCCAGCGTCAGCGCGCTGTTTTTTAAGCCTGTGCGCACCCTGGAGCTCATCAAATTTGGGGCTCCAGAGCGTCCCTACGTCGTTCAGCTGTTCGGCAAAGATCCAGCCCACTTCGCCAAGGCCACTCAAATTGTGACCAAAGAGGTCAAACCAGACGGCATCGACATCAATTTTGGCTGTCCGGCCAAAAAAGTTTTTGGCCACGGATCTGGTTGCGCTTTGATGCCTCAAAAGGAATTAGCTCGCGAAATAATTTCCGCCGTCTGCAACAACACTGATTTGCCTGTCTCAATCAAGATTCGCGCCGGTATTGAAGGTAGAGACGCAAAATCTTGCGTCTCTACTACGGCCATTGAATTTATTGAAAACATCAAGGACTTGCCATTCACCACTGTGATGGTGCATGCGCGAACTTATGAAGGTGGTTTTTCTGGACCACTCAATTTTGACATTGTTTCCGAAATCAAAAAAATTATTCCTGACAAAATCGTGTTGGCCAATGGCGGCATCAATACCCCTGAGGATGCTAAAAATATTTTAGACCATTATCCAAACATTGATGGTGTCGGCATTGCCCGTGGCGCTTGGGGCAAACCGTATATTTTTGCGCAAATAAAAAATTTGATGTCCAATAATTGTAGAGACGAGGCATGCCTCGTCTCTACGGGCAACGAATACGATTTTGCCAAAATCAAAAAAATTGCTATTGAGCACGCTGAATTGTTGTGGGTCAACAAGGGCGCCACTGGTATGTTTGAAATTCGCAAACACTTGACTTGGTATTTCAAAGGCTTCCCCAATGCCTCCGAACTGCGGCAAAAACTGATGCAAAGCCAAAGTGTGGAAGAAATCAAAGATATATTGAAATAATTCACCCTCATCGTCAACATGTTTATAACTCCTGCATAAGTAATGATATAACTGACAGTTGCCAGTCGCACCTTTAGATTGGTATAATATAAAAATGGCAAAAACATCTAATGAAAATTTGCGAGTACCACCCCAAAACATCGACGCTGAAAGATCAGTGCTCGGAGCTTTGATGTTGGACAAAGATGCCATTATCAAAGTGGCTAATCTAATTCGCATCGGCGATTTCTACAAAGACATTCACAATCTGATTTATGAAGCAATGACGGAGCTGTATGAAAAACGCGATCCAATTGATGTGTTGTCACTTTCCAATCGTCTGGAAGAAAAAAACCAACTAGAAAAAATTGGCGGTTCTAGTTATTTAACTAACCTAGTTAATTTCGTGCCATCGAGTTCCAACATTGTTCATTATGCTCAAGTGGTGCAGAAAAAATCCACTTTGCGCAAGCTCATTCAATCTGCTAGTGAAATTGTGGAGTTGGGTTATGAAGAAAGTGAAGATGTGGAAAAACTTTTGGACTCAGCTGAGCAAAAACTTTTTGCTGTGTCACAAAAATTCATCAAGCAAGATTTCGTGCCCATCAAATCCATTTTGGAAGCCGCCTTCAATCGCATCGATGAATTGCACAAAGGCGATCATCAATTGCGTGGCATCCCCAGTGGTTATCCAGATCTAGACAATATCTTGGCTGGTTTCCAAAAATCCGATTTAGTCATTTTGGCGGCTCGACCTTCCATTGGAAAGACAACTTTGGCCTTGGACTTGGCGCGCCAAGTGGCAGTGCAACAAAAAGTTCCAGTGGGAATTTTTTCACTAGAAATGGGCTCCGATCAGTTGATCGACAGAATGTTGGCTGCTCAATCGGGCGTGGACTTGTGGCGTTTGCGCACCGGCCGACTCAAATCAGGTGAGGGCGATGATGATTTTCAAAGAATTGGTGAAGCGATGGGTGTCTTGTCTGATGCGCCAATTTTCATTGATGACTCAGGATCCGCTAACGTGATGGAAATGCGCACTATGGCACGACGCTTGCAATCTGAACACAATGTGGGACTCATCATTATCGACTACTTGCAGTTGATGGAAGGTCGTTCTTCTGGCGGCGACAATCGGGTGAATGAAATTTCGGAAATTTCCCGTGGACTCAAACAGTTGGCGCGTGAACTCAACATTCCCATCATCGCGTTGTCTCAGTTATCTCGTGCAGTGGAATCGCGTAGTCCGCAAATTCCAAAACTTTCTGATTTGCGCGAATCCGGATCAATCGAGCAGGACGCTGACATCGTGATGTTCCTCTATCGAGAAGATCGTGAAAAGCCTGACACGCCCAACAAAAACATTGTCGAAGTTCATATCGCCAAGCATAGAAACGGTCCGGTTGGAAAAATGGCGCTCTACTTTCAAGAAACTTCTACCACTTTCAAATCCCTCGAACGCACCCACACTAATTTTTCAGGAGGAGGAGAATAATGATATAAATCACAAATCAACACTAATCTTTCACTAATAATCCCGAAAAGAATTAGAGATAATTCGAGACTAATTAGAGATTTGATTGGTGATTTAAATCCTCATGTATCCCAAAGCTTTCAAGAAACTAATTGATCACTTCGCTTCCCTGCCGTCCGTTGGACCAAAAATGGCGGAGCGTTTGGTGTTGTTTCTATTCAAACAAAATCCAGAAAAGCTGGAAGATTTTGCCAAGACTTTGAGCGAGCTCAAAACCAATTTGAAATATTGCCAACAATGCTACAACATCAGTGAAGGTGAATTTTGTTTGGTTTGCGCTGACAAATCCCGTGATCAAAAAAGCATTTGCGTGGTCGAAGAACCACTCGACATTTTTGCGATTGAAAAAACCAAGAAATACAATGGCCTATATCATGTTTTGGGTGGAGTCATTGAACCGATCGCTAGCAACGATAAATTGAAAATCAACGAATTGGAACAGCGCGTCAAAAACAACGGCATCACTGAAATCATCCTAGCTATGAATCCTACCACCGAAGGTGACGCTACCGCGCTCTATGTTGCGCGCACTCTCAAAAAATATCCCACCCAAATCACTCGCCTGGCTCGTGGTCTTTCCACTGGTGGCGACATCGAATACGCCGATGAACTAACTCTTGGTTCGGCAATTCTCAATCGCAAATAGTCTTTCAGCTAATAAAAAAGCTCAACCCGTTAAGATTGAACTTTTTTTTTTTTTTTATTAGTTGAAAGACTATTTGATCGAAAGGATTTCCACTTCTGTCATGGTTTGTCGATGACCGAACTTCACTTTGTATCTCTTCTTAGCTTTGAATTTCACACCAACCACTTTGTCACCTTTTTCAGTTTTGATGATTTTGGCTTCAACTTTCGCCCCAGCCACAACCGGAGTTCCAACCTTAGCATCTTTTTCATCACCTACAAAAAGGACTTCATTAAAGGTGATTACACTACCCTCTTCACCTTCAATTTTTTCCACTTTGATTTTGTCTCCTTCTTCGATTTTATACTGTTTTCCGCCTGTCTTGATAATTGCTAGTGTCATATAATTTTAAAAATACAGCCTAAAAGCTGTTATTTATGTTACTTCAGTTACATAGATTAGTATACAGCCAAAGCCGGAAACTGTCAAATACACGCAGTAACTCATCCAAAATCTAATGATTGCCCTAGTCGATTTATCATTTAAAATCTAATCTTGGAGATAGCTAAACAATTAAGGCTATCTCCATGAAAATGAGTTTAAAATCAAGAAGAGAATTGG
>Ga0209211_10003294_pt1 | contig 26562 bp, 25 predicted proteins | sample RifGroA2_FD_183992 | JGI IMG/M metagenome (GOLD analysis project Ga0209211, IMG submission 183992) | Groundwater microbial communities from Rifle, Colorado, USA - Groundwater A2 (SPAdes) (version 2) | ecosystem: Environmental > Aquatic > Deep subsurface > Groundwater | place: Rifle, Colorado...
GTCGCCGGGCTGTTTGATGCCGCCGTCGGCGACCAAGCCGATCTTTTTGGGGCCGATGGCGGATTTTACCGCCAGAATGGCGGAAAATTGGGGGACGCCGGCGCCGGTGACGACGCGGGTGGTGCAGACGGAGCCGGGGCCGACGCCGACTTTGACGGCGTCGGCCCCCGACGCTATCAAATACTCGGCTCCGGCTTTGGTGGCGATATTTCCGGCTAAAACCGGCATTTTGGGATAGAGCCGCTTGAGGATCCGGACGGCGTCGGCGACCATGGGCGAGTGGCCGTGGGCGGCGTCAACTACCAAAAGGTTAACTCCGGCGGCGACCAAGGCCGCGGCCCGGTCCTGTAAACCGTTGACGCCGACGGCGGCGGCGGCGGGCAATTTTCCCAAAGATTTCTTGGCTTGGCTGACTTCTCCGGCTTCGCGGCCAATTGACTGGAATTGGTGAATTACCCCCAGGCCGCCTAATTTTCCCAGAGCCACCGCCATTTTGACTCCGGTGACGGTATCCATATTTGCCGATAGAAACGGTATTTTAAGTTTTAGCGCCGGGGTAATCCAGCCGGCGGTGTCGGCCAGAGACCGGGACGCCAACGGAGTCAATTGAGGGATCAATAAAACGTCGTCAAAAGATAATCCTAGGGGAATGGTCACGAGGGAAAGATATACCAAGTTTGGCGGCCGGTGTCAATGGTGGTAAAATCAGCCGAAAGATGGAAACACTTCATAAGTAAAAAGAAAGCGGCCCAAGATTTGGCTGACGCCATCCGGGGGCTGGCGGAAAAATTCGCCCCGGTTAGAGTCAGAGAAGTTTATATTGACCCAAACGCGATAGCGATGGGAAACTTGCGGGTAGATGTCCGGCCGCAGCCGGGAAAAGCAGGACCAAAGCGGCAGACGATTTATGATCTGAACGAGCCGCCGATTGCCTCAAATGACGTGGCAGAGCTGGGGCGATTCTGGCCGGGCTGTTACTGGGGCTGGAGCCGGATTTTCCGGAGAAAGAATAAGTGTACTCTATTTACGAACAACTTCGAACTATTTTCAAAAAGGTAGGCTCTTCCGATTAAATCGGGATCGCCACGCTCCGGCGCGGCTGACGCCGCGCCTCCGCTATTTTTTGCGCGCGATTTTGTGCTCGCAGCAGCGAGCACTTAGAAGTAAAAATATTTTACTTCCTCGCTTTCTTAGCAGTCCAATTTTTTACAGTTCTAGCTGCGTACAGTGGAGTTTTCAACAACGCCGCTGCTGGATGAACGTGATCGGTTGTATGATCGTAGTGTTCAAAATCCAGATGAGCTATCCAACTAATTATTCCCAATGCATAAACTGCTGGCACTGTCCCCCAAATCGCCAATAATTCTAGGCCATGTCTGGTCAATTGGTCGCCCTCTGGTAAATTGTTCTTTAAAAGAAGTGTGCCTCCTATACCAACACCAAGCTCAAGCACCGTCCATCCCGTACAACCTGGATTGTTAGGTTCAAAAGCTGTGGCGAAATCATGATCATCCGGATCACCAATGTATGTTGGTTCGACTGGTTGCCTTCCGACCGAATCCCCTTCGTAAAATGGTCCCATTTTTCCTCCTTTCTAGAGCAGAGTTTAAAAAATATTGAAATGATTATATCAATTTACTATTGTAAATGCAAAGGAAATTGGGTACTCTTAAATTGAGCTCAGAAGATTCTGTTAAGTTTTTTAATGCCCTCGTTGGACAGAACTTAACCGTTCTGAGCTCACCAGCGGGGGCATTTGAGTTTGTTCATTGATAATTTTCACGCTTTTTCTCTGTCCTTCGACTCCTTCGACGTTGCTCAGGGCAAGTTCGCTCAGGATTATTCGAGCCGTATTTTTCGGAGAAAGAATAAGGGAAACCTTGCGCTGGTTCATCTAATTTGGATTTCTCGTTTTCGGGCTTCGGATTTGGAAGGAAACTGCTTAGAATATACTAAAATAACAGGCCGGTGGGCGGCGATGTAATGAGAACCTTTGCCGAGGTTATGAAGTTGAATCCTGTTACTGACATTTGGCGAGATCCCTGTATAATAGGAACCGTCCAAACATTGGAGAATATAGACAAACCATGGACGCGGGTTTGTTGGTATGTCGGTCCTTCGACTCGTCGCTATTGCTCCTCGCTCAGGATTTCGATTCGCTGAGTTATTGCTTGATTTATCGTTATTGTGGACGAGTCGGGGTGCTTGCACTGAGTGAGCCTTGAGTTTGCGAAAGGCGAATCGAAGTGCGGAGGGAGGGAGTCGAACCCTCGCGGGCTTGCACCAACGGTTTTACAGACCGCCCCCGGCCCCTACGGGACTACCTACGCTTTAAAACTAATTAAGAAGTAGTATACCAATCCCCCGCTCCGAGCGCATCAGGACGAAATCTTGTTACATTTTGCGGGAGACGGGGTTGAGCCGGAGGAACCAGCGGGATTGGGGAATTTTTTGGTTGACATCAAGATAATCGTACCAGTGGCTGTCAAAATCGGATAATTTCATGTCCCAAATTCCTCTGGCTGACGGGTCAATCAGTTTGATAGTTCCCCGCCTCTTATCGATTTTGGCGACGATAGAATAGTGGCCGTCGGGGGGGTCATCGGGGTCGTCGGTCAAATCATCCCACCAATCTACGATGACGATGTCTCCCCGGCGAAGATGCAGTTCAATATCTTTGATATCGGCGTTAATTTTGAATCCGATGTCGGAGAAAAACCGGCTCAAGTAGGCGGTCATTATCGAAGTATCAACTCCCCACCAGGAAATATTGGTGTCGGCGACAATTTCGGCCTGGGTTTTATCAATCCCGACGGCGGACAGGGCCATTTTTATCACCGCCGGGCCGCAGAGGCCATCCTCCTGGCGGACATAATGGCGGGACCAGTCAATTTGGGGGGATACGGGGGACATGAAGGTATGATACCACTTGAGCCCTCCCGCAGAATTGAACTGCGATCAACGGTTTACAAAACCGCCGCTCTGCCGTTGAGCTAGAAGGGCAAGAAACGATTGAACGTAATAAATTGTAGCAAATAAGGGAAAACTTAAGGGAAGTTAAAGGAATTTATAGGAATTTAAGGGGAATTAATTGCCCCACCAAGGCGTGAAGCAGAAAACTCTTCCCCGTTTACACTAGGGGGGAACCTGTCGTCCGCCCCACGGGGCAGATGAACTTATTGGTCCCCTTGAAAAGAGAGTTGTGGAGGAAAAAACTTTCCTGCGCTTCGCTCTCGGTAGGGCTGACAACTATTATACACGCGTGTCAAGAGGGGGGGAAATTTTCATTGAAAATTGAAAATTAAAGAGGTAGGGATTTTAGGTATTCTCTAAATTGTCCATTAATATCCGGATGTTTTAACCCAAATTCCACTACCGTCTTCATGTATTCCAATTTATTGCCGGTGTCGTAGTATTTGCCGCCTTTGATTTCGGCGGCCAAAACTCGTTTGCCGTCTTTGAGCATCAGTTTGAGGGCGTCGTTGTAATAAAATTCCTGGCCCGGTTCCAAAGTGTCCAAAACTTCGTCCAGGTAATTGAAAATATCGGGAGTGAAAATAAATCCCGATACATTGGCTAAATCAGAGGGAGAGTTCTTTTTGCCGGGTTTTTCAACGATAGTAGTTAAATCCATAATTCCCGGCTCGAGCCACTGGCCGCCGCCGAAACCGTAGCGGTCATAATCTTCGTCTGTTTCGGCCCGGATGCTGGAGAGGACCGAACAGCCGTATTTTTTATAAACTTTCAAAAGTTGTTTGGTCCGGGAGGGGGCGGCGGCGATAAAGTCGTCGCTCCACATGTAAATAAACGGTTCTTTGCCGATCAGATGGCGGACATTCAAAAGCGGAGTCCCGTTGCCATAGGGGCCTTTCTGGCGAACGAAGACAAAATTTGCCAAATTGGAAATTCGCTCCACCTCCTCCAGAAGCGGCCGTTTTTTTTCCCCGCCTTGTTTTAAAAGATTGACTAATTCAGTCGAAGGAGTATCGAAATGATCTTCAATACTGCGCTTGTGGTAGCCGGTGACCATGATAATGTCTTTGATGCCGGCGTCAACCAATTCTTCGACAATATATTGAATCACCGGCTTATCCACAATCGGCAGCATTTCCTTGGGCATGGCCTTGGTCTGGGGCAGGAACCTGGTCCCAAATCCGGCCGCCGGAATAACCGCTTTTCTGATCTTGGAAGTGAATTTTTTCATGAGAGCTATGATAATAAATATCAGTGTTAATATTACACCTAATCCAATGGAAAGTATAGTTTTCAGCGGGTTTATAAAGGTCTGACTGATTTGGGGATTTTAATTTGGGCGGGGGCGGGGTAGAATGCAGTTATGGAAAATTTGAGGCGGTATAATCCGGTGGCGTTTTTGCGGCAGGTGAGGCAGGAATTGAAAAGGGTGGAGTGGCCGACGCGGGAAAAGACGGTTAAGTTGACGATTTTGGTGATCGCGGCGTCGGTGGCGGTGGGAGCGTATATCGGGGGGCTGGATGCCGTCTTTACCTATTTATTAACTTATCTGGTAAAATAGTAGAATTGCTAAATTGTTAAATTGCTAAATTGTTAGATAAAAACTTAATCGAAATCAAATTTCGAAGATATCATCAGCAATCTAACAATCTAACAATCTAACAATTTAACAATTTAACAATTTTGTCCGATCAACCTGTCGCTCAACCATCTGTCGAAGATCAAATTAAGGCCGACGAGGAAAGTCGGAAATCCACGGCGTATCATGTTATTTTGAAAAAAGACCGGGATCCGGAGGCGAAATGGTACGTGGTCCACACTTATTCCGGCCATGAGGAAAACGTGGCCCAGCAGTTGGGGGCGCGGGTCAAGGCGTTGAACCTGACCGATTTGGTCCATGAAGCGCTGGTGCCGACCCAGGACAAAATCAAAATCCTGCGGGGCAAAAAGCAGACGATAAAAGAGAAAGTTTTCCCCGGATATATTTTGGTGCGGTTGATATTGAACGACACCTCATGGATGGCGGTTCGCAATACCCACGGAATTACCGGATTCGTGGGGATAGGCAAAAATCCCACCCCGATTCCGGAAACCGAAGTGGACACGATCCAGCAATTCGCGGCCCAGCAAGCGCCCAAGTTCGTGACGGCGTTTTCGCTGGGTGAAGCGGTGAAAATTAGCGAAGGCCCGTTTGCGGAATTTTTGGGGACGGTGTCGGCGGTGGACACCGATAAAGGGAAAGTGACGGTGCTGGTGAGCATTTTTGGGAGGGAAACGCCGGTCGAGCTCGATTTCCTCCAAGTAGCGAAGATATGATTCAAGATTCAAGATTCAAGATTCAAGATTCAAGATTTATGATTTATGAATTATGAATTATGAATTATGAATCAGAAAATTAAATCTCGGATTCTTAAATCTTAAATCTTAATTCATAAATCAAAAAGTATTTTTGTAATTTACAATACAGGAAGAATTTACCAAACATGGCTAAAAAAATTAAAGTAATCCTAAAATTGAATCTCCCCGCCGGGACGGCCAATCCGGCGCCGCCGGTGGGGCCGGCGCTGGGCCAGCACGGGGTAAATATCATGCAGTTCGTGACGGCCTATAACGAGAAAACCAAAGATAAAAAAGGCCAGATTATTCCGGCGGTGGTAACGATTTATGAGGATAGGACGTTTGATTTTGTCACCAAATTGCCGCCGGCTTCGGAAATGATCAGGCAGGCCTTAAAAATCAAGGCCGGAGCCAAGACGCCGGGAAAAGAAGAGGTGGGGAGGCTGACTTTGGCGCAGGTGGCAGAGATTGCCAAAGAAAAGATGCAGGATATGAATACTGGGGATTTGGAAGCGGCGAAACGGACAGTGGCGGGGACGGCGAGGAGTATGGGGGTGAAGATACAAGATTGATTTAAGATTTATGATTTATGAATTATGAATCAGAAAAAAGTATCGGATTCTTAAATCTTAAATCTTAATTCATAAATCAAAAAAACTTAATATGAACGCCAAGGTTGACATAACCAAACTCTACCCTCCTCTTGAAGCCATTAAATTAGCCCAAGAAACCGCGACTAACCGTTTTGACGGGAAAATAGAAGTCCATGCGGTTCTGAAGCGGCCGGGAAAATACGGGGAATATAAAACCGAAAAGAAGGCTCCCCTGCTCCACGCGGTGTTGGGGAAGCAGTCGCAGCCGGCGGAGAAATTGGCGGCGGAATTGGCGAAATTAGTGGCGGCGGCGAACGCGAATCAGATTGTAAAACTTGTCGTTTGTGCTACGATGGGACCGGGGGTGAAAGTAAAATATGAGCAGTCATAATAAACCTGCGGATGTTCAGCGAAAAGTGGAGTATTTTCGGCAGTTGAGAAACCGGACGTTTCAGCTGAAAAAGCCGCAGTTTAATCTCCCGAAATTCGTGACCACGCCGCGAAGGCCGGGGATGAGGGGGAAGTAGTGTATAATTAGAAAAGTTTCCCCTAAGACCGTGAGGATTACTTCTTATGTAACGCTCACGAGAGGGAAAAGATTCAGTTATCAGTTTTCGGTTATCAGTTATCGGATCCAGGTCTGCCGGTTTTCGGTCAATCGGTTTTAAGACCGATAAACTGAAAACTGATTGACTTGAAACTGAAAACCGAAAACAGAGAACCGATAACAGAATTATGCCGTCACAGCGTAATATTAACCAGTTAGATCAATTGAAACAGAAGCTCGGCCGGGCCCGGAGCGTGGTGTTTGCCGATTATGCCGGGCTGTCAGTGGGGCAGCAGACCGAGTTGCGGAGCAAAGTCCGGGAGGCGGGAGGGGAGTTTACGGTGGCGAAGAATACGTTGCTGGCGCTGGCGCTTCGAGAGAAAATAACACAAGTAGCAAATGTAACACAAGTAACACAGGCGCTGGCGGGGCCGACGGCGGTGTTATTTTCATATCAGGATGAGGTGATGCCGCTAAAGGTAATGGTGGAATTCGCCAAGGGGGCGGAGAAACCCGCCTTCGCCGAGGCTTCGGCGGGTAAACCGACGGTGAAAGGCGGATTTTTGGGAAGGCAGGAATTGACGGCGGAACAGGTGTTGGAGTTGGCGAAACTGCCGGGGAAAAACGAGCTTTTGGCCCAACTTTTGTGGGGATTACAATCCCCTACTTACGGGCTGGTGAATGTTTTGCAGGGCAATTTGAGAAAACTGGTATTGGTGTTGAAAGCGAGAGGAGATATATTATTGAAAGGCGGTGAATAATATGGCAGAAGAGAAGAAATTATCTGATAAATTGCAAAAAATCGTTGACGAGGTTGAGAAGCTGACGGTGTTGGAAGTTTCCGAACTGGTGAAAGCGCTGGAGGAGAAGTTTGGAGTCAGCGCCGCGCCGGTAGCAGTCGCCGCACCCGCCGCCACTGGACAAGCCAGCTCTGGCGAGGCGAAGGAAGAAAAGACCGAATTCACCGTGGTTTTGAAAACGGCTGGGGCCAATAAAATCGGCGTCATCAAAGCGGTTCGGGAAATCAAGCCGGAGTTGGGGCTGAAGGAAGCCAAAGATCTGACCGAAAAAGGCGACGCGGTGCTGCTCGAGAACGTCAAAAAAGAAGCGGCCGAAGAAGCGAAGAAAAAATTAGAGTCTGCTGGAGCCACAGTTGAACTGAAATAAGCCCCAAAGTACGCTTACCCCGATGTTACATCGGGGAGCGCGACTTCGAGGTTCGGGCGGGGCAACGGTGAATAAAAGCAGGGATATGTTTGGCTGGTGAAAGTTGGTGATAGTTATCTATTGAGTTATTAAATTGCGTCTTGACATAGTTGGGTGGTGTCTGGTATAGTTGCGGCGAATGGAAGAAGCGGCGGCGACTCAACCAAAAAAGAATCTTGATTTAAAGAATCTGCCGGATTTATTGACGGTGCGGGAAGTGGCGGAAGTATTGCGGGTGTCGCCGCTGACGATAAAAAGATGGGGCAAGCGGGGAAAATTGCCGGCGATCAGGATAAATAGCCGCGGGGACAGAAGATACCGAAAAGAATCGGTTCTTTGGTTGTTGGGGATTAATCCGGAGGGTGATATTAAGTAATGATAATTGTTAGATTGTTAGATTGTTAGATTGTTAGCGCCGGCAGGTAGAGCTTCTCGATATATTGTTTCAAAACGCGGGTGGTAGTGAAACGATTGAGGATTAACTCCCGGGCCGAGGCCATGTTTTTTAGCCATTCTTGGCGGTGGTCGAAATAAAGTGGGATAATTTGGTTTTCCAGAGTTTGGTAGAGGGCGTCGGAGACTTTGTCGGAGTCAATCAGCCAACCGATGCCAATTGGATCAATTTCGGCCATCCAGCCGTCTTTAGTGGAAATAGGCAGAACTCCGTTGAGACAAGCTTTCATGCCGGAGGTACCGCAGGCCTCGAAGCCGACCACCGGAGTGTTGAGCCAGACGTCGCAGCCGGAGGTTAGGAGTTGAGCTAATTCCAGGTCGTAGTCGGGAAGATAGGCGGTGATTTGAGAAAGGTTCACGTTGTACGGGATTGCCACGCTCCCTCCGGTCGCTCGCAATGACGTTAATTCCTTAAGTAATTTTTCGCCTTCGGGGTCGCCTGGCTGAACATTACCGGAGATGACTAAGCGGACCGGGCGGCCGGGGCGGGTGCAAATGTCTGTTAACCAAACCGGATCAAAAAATAGCGCTAATGGACGCTTATAGCCGACGAAACGCCGGGCCCAACCTAGTAATAGACAATCTTCGGGCCACTGTCTGCCGGTAACATTTTTAATCCGATCTAAAAGTCGGCGTTTGTTTTGGAGATGGAGAGACCAAATGTCCGGTTGTGAGTTTTGGGTTGTGGGTTGTGGGTAAGATTGTGAGGATGAGGATGTGATTGGATTGACTACGATTGGCTCAACCCCATTCCTCACCCCCGACTCATAACTCACAACACACAACTTATCCCACGTTCCGACATGAATCCCGTTGGTGATTCCGGTCATCGGGTGGTCGGTCCAGATTTGGGCGGCTTTTTGGGCGTGGAGGCGGCTGACGGCGTTGGTTTTGCCGGCCAGGCGGAGCGACAGCATCGTCATGCTGAAAAGACTTGATTCCTGGACTAAACCCAATTGGACCAGCCGGTCAACCGGTACGGCTAATTCTTCGGCGTATTTTGCCAGATTGGCGGCGACCAGGTCGTTGCTAAAAATATCCTGGCCGGCGGGGACCAGGGTGTGATTGGTAAAAACCACGTGGCGCCGGGCCAAGTTGAGGGCGTCGTCAAAGCCGATCATCCGCTCGGTCATTTCGTGGCGGATGATTTCCAGAGCCAAAAAGGCGCTGTGGCCTTCGTTGAGGTGATAAATTGAGGGATGAATTCCCAGGGCCTCGAGCAGGCGGAGGCCGGCCAGGCCTAAAATAATTTCTTGCTGCAGCCGCTTTTCTTTGTCAGGCGGGTAAAGTTGATCTGTGATGCAGCAGTCGCGGGGGTCGTTGCCGGGGCAGTCGGTGGTCAAAAGATAAACCGGGGCGGAGCGGACTCCTCCGGTCCACCAGCCGGAACCGAGTTTGACGGCGGGCCAGCGGTAAGCGGCGACGGTGACGTAGCGGTCTTGGATCGGGACTTTGACGGTCAGGGGCGAGCCGGCGGCGAGGACCGGTTCCAACGTCCTCGCCCACACGCTTGACAGCTGCGGTCGCTCGAGCGGGGGCCCTTCGCGCGCCACCCCTTCGGCTTGTCCCGAGTTAAAAGAGGGTTGATTATAGAGTAGTCCGACGCCGACCAGGGGGAATTTTTGATCGGCGGCCTCGCGGAGGATGTCGCCGGAGAGGACTCCGAGGCCGCCGGAATAAGTTTTTAGATGGCTGATTAGGGCGAATTCGGCGCAAAAATAGGCGACGGGCCGTGTCTGGAGGCGGCGGTAAGCGTCGGTGGCGCGAAACTGGTCCCACCAGGAAAGATCGTCAGTCAAAGACATAATGAATACTTTACCCTATTGACGATACAGTCTGCAACCGGATAAAAAAGTGTCAATAAATCATGGCGGCCGCGGAGAGTTATTGACAAAATTTTTACATAAACGTCCGCGATCGCGGAGAGTTATGGACAGTTTTTGTACATAAGTCAGCGCGGTCGCGGAGAGTTATGTAATTGTCATTTGCTGGCGGCGGGCGGTGGGGAAACCAATTGGAGAAACGAAAATTGATATATTGACAAATAATATACATTTTTGGTATTATCAGTGAATGAAGATAATTGAACTGTTGGGGCGGGTGAACATTCCCCTATTCTTTGATTACCAAATAGAGAGAATGTTTCCCGACGAGTCGAAACATCAAGTAAATGTCCAGCTGGCGCGATTTGTCCGGGCCGGGGTACTGATGAGATTAAAGCGGGGACTATATGTATTTTCCCATGGTAAAATTGACGAGATGGTGTTGGCGAACTTTATTTACCGGCCGTCTTATGTCAGCTTGGAATCAGCTTTGAATTATTATGGAATAATACCTGATGTGGTAGGAAACGTCACCAGCGTATCACCGGTGACTACCAGAAATTTCAGGACCGGCCGGGGAGTATTTATTTACAGTAAAATCGCCGGGGATTTATATTTTGGCCGGCAAACGGTTAAGGACTCGGACAGCGAATTTTATTTTTCAATTGCCGAGGCGGAAAAAGCGCTGCTGGACTACGTCTATATCCGCAAAATCAGGGACTTAAGCGACCAAAGAGTTGACCTATCGGGGATTGACCGAAAAAAGCTAATCAAGTACGGTAAAATATTTCCGGCCCGGGTAATGAGGACAATCAATGAACAATATCGCCAGTAATTTTAACCAGATACTTGAGCAGGCAAGGGAAGGCGGGGCGCCGGCGGAAAGAAGGCGGGGAATTTTGCGGGAATATCTGCAGGTTAAATTTTTAGCCGGGTTGTACAGCCTGGGGGCGGCGGGGAAACTGTCTTTTATCGGCGGGACGTCACTGCGGCTTTTGCACGGGATAGACCGATTTTCCGAGGATTTGGATTTTGACAATTTGGGGTTATCGCGACCAGATTTATCCAATCTGATAGTTGATGTCAGCGAAAGATTTAGGCGAGAAAATATAGCTGTTGAAGTCTCGGCAAAACTTAAAGAAGGAATCAGCTACCACAATTTACGATTCCCGAAATTGCTATTTGACTTAAAGATTACTACTAATCCGAAAGAAAAGTTGATGATCAAAATTGATTATTCCAACCAGTGGAAAGGGCAAAAAACGGAAACGGTGCTTTTGTCAAAGTATGGATTTATAGAACAAATTATCACCAATCCCCTATCGCAAATTATGGTCCAAAAGTTAGCGGCCTATGTTAACCGCCGACAAACTCAACCGCGGGATATGTACGACTTAGTCTGGCTTTACAGCCGGGGGGCGCGGCCGGACCGGGAATTTATGAAGGCTAATCGGATGACAGACCTGGTGGCAAGAGCCCAAGCGAAGTTTGCCAAAGAGGGCGCCGGCGAAGCGGTGATCCGCCGGCTGCGGCCGTTTTTGTTTGATGAAGGGGAAATTAGGAAAATAAAGTTACTGGGAGATACGCTGAAACGATTGGAATAAAAACGTCAATACTTTGTTGCTGTCGCGTTAAAGTATTGACGGAAACGGTGATGTCTTATGTGTCAATAAATCGTGGCGGCCGCGGAGAGTTATGTAAAGAGCGATCTACTGTAAAGGTTAGACCTTGATGGAATTACATAGACCGGCGCGGCCGCGGAGAGTTATGTAAAAGGCGAAGGGGGGTGAACCGGAAACGTAAAAATTTCGCGACGATCGTCGCGAAATAGTGACGTTTTGGCAGTCGGTGGTTAGGACTGACAACCGATTGGCGGGGGCCGAGGGAGTAAGGGAAAATTAGGGAAATTTATAGGAATTTAGGGGAAATTAGGAGAGATTAAAGAAAATTAAGGGATATTAAGGGATATTAGGGGGAATTAAGGGAGATTAAGGGAGATTTAAGGGAGATTAAGGAAATTTGGGGGGTTTGGGGGACTTGAGAAGTTGTAGAATAACGGCATGGGATTGAAAGTCGGGACGGAGTGAACGCAACCCGACATTTTATGGCCGACTCCCCTATTCTGCCGTTCGAATTCGTGATTCCCCTACCCTCGCCACGCTACGCGCGAGAGATTACAGAACGGGACAGCTTTGGCAGGATTGTTTGGACGCAAGCCAAATAGCTTGAAGTACTTATAATTTACCGTCGAGGTTGTTGTCCGGGGTTACAGAAATTCCGCGATTGGTATAAAACCGGGCGACGTCTGCGGATTTGGAGAATGGGTCGGGTTTGAACTCGCCGGAGACTCGCGTGGCGCCGTTTTCCCGGCCCCAGCCGATGACCGCGGCCAGAAGAGCGCCGCCAATTCCCCTGCCGCGGACCGGCGGGTTGGCCTGAATGGAATCCAAACGAAGAACATCATCCTCGATGGCGGCAAAGGCAGAGCCGAGAACTTCGCCGGACTGATCAATTGCCAAAAATGAGGCGTCGTGGCCGTCATAGCCAGTTTCCCGGCGGTTAATAGTGAACATGAGACAGAGGTAAACCGGGCAGAAGGATTACTAGAATAAGTATTATACAGGACAATACATATCAAAATATTTCAAATAGTATCTGGTACAACCAATAACGCCTTGAGTAATCAAAAGGGGGTAGTTATAATTACAAACGGATCATTTTCCAGCCCTGAAAATTCACTATACTAAACTAAATGCCAGTTACGCCGATGCAACTCTAGATTTTTACAAACTTAAAATCGCCTCTAGCGTACTTTCCCAGGTCTGCCTTTGTCATTATTGTTCCTGCATGGATTATCGTTTCTAGAAAATGATTTAGTCGGGTGTGTTTATTGGCGGCTTTTTCCGATTGCAATTCTGAAATAAACTGTTTGATTGTAGTTTTAACGTCATCAGTAAATTCTGGTATGCAAATTCCAAAATTTCCCAACCTTGCCGCATTACTGATGTACCAACCGATTTGCCCATTCTTCTTTAACCATTTGGGGTGGTGGGAATGCATGAGTCCGTGTCTGAATACATCGTAAAGCACCCCACACTCTGGGTGGAGTATCTTGAATTTTCTCATGTACTTAGCCACGTAGTAGCTCTCCCTTCTTGAGACGTAAGATTTTTTACCGTTGTACAGGTGGGCCAGGAAGGTTACTTCCGCGAAAAGGAATCTAAGTCCAGCGTAGAATCCAGTATTAGGCCCACCGAGCATTTGCCTCATTTCTCTATCGACCGACTCAAAAATCTCATGCTCAAGGTATGAGATGGCGGTATCGTGATTAAAAATTCTCCTGTAGTCCTGAATAGTCGTTGCCCTCCATGTTTGACTGGGGCCAGGGTAGTAGCCAATAATCTCGTCCATTTGTGGAGGATTATACATTCGTTTGTGCCGAAGTTACATGCTAATGTTGCCAATACCTGATATACTTTAACAACATTGCTTAAACCCCGCTTGGGGCATGGCAGAAAAGCCGTAGAAGGGACGAGAAATCCTCGTCAGATACCTTCTACGGTCATATATAGAGTGAGCAGTTACCTCGAAAGGGGTGTGGGTGGCGAAAGCCATCGCTGGCGGGGATCTTTGGTGTTCTTTGTCAGCAAAACCTTATCTGCCCGTTGGGGGTGAACAACTGATATGAGAACAACAATAGCTGTAGTACTGATGATCGTAGCCGGATGGTGGATTGCCGATAAGGCATATCAGAAATTTTATATAGACGCCGAGAAAAAACCGTTTTGGAGTGGGACAGAGGAAGTTCAAGTGTGCAAAGTCCCATACTACTCAAGTAGCGAATGTAAGCGATTAAAGGTCGAACTTGTTGATAACAATCATGCACGTATCCATTATCTTGTTACGAAAAAAGTAAGGGAACAAACAGAAGACGTGCCAACAGAGGAGCAGTTCAAACAGGCGTATTGGAATGCCATAATGGATAATAATAAAGAGGCAGCAGACATGATTAAAGATGCTGATGAGTTCCTTCATCCAGAAAAAAACGTTACCGTAGAACAACAATTAGACGTGTCTAATGTCGAGTGCTGGTTTGCGGGATATGTCCGTTATGTTTTTTGCAGGGGCTGGGATAGAGATGGTCAACAGTGGGAATTTCATCCTGCGTCGGTCAATTTCTAATCATCGTAATGCCTCATATAATAATCTATTCGAACGGCACGTCAATGCCTCAACTAAAATCTAGTCTAAAATCGTCACCGGGTCAGTCCAATTAATACCCGAACAGCTGCTCCTGCAGTTTTCTGATTTGCCTCAACAGTTCTGCCGGATTAAGAGACCGATATTTCTTCTTGAGCTGTTGTTTTTGCCGCTTTTTTGGCGGATGGCTTAACAATACCGCCGCGTAAACCCGATTGTAGCCGATCAGACGGATGAATTAATCCAACAGCCGCCCTTTATCTTTTTTGACTGCTCGCCGATACTGTTTTGCCAGCGATCTGACAATGCCTTGTCGTGTTTTCAAATCCATTTTTTATCACCTCCCTCCTTTGGGGATTATTTGGAGATGATAAACAGAAAATCGAACAAGATTTAGCCTAGAAAGTTACATGAGACAACGACTCTATTTCGACTAGATTTTTAATGAGGCAAATCGAAATCTTGACAATGTTGATTATTCTGTTTATGCTAGTGATAGTCCACGTGATATATCACCCATTTAGGAATAGACGAAAATGAGAAACACCGATACTTCTTCGCTATTGACAGAAGACGACAAGAAAAGAATTGAAGCCGAAGAACGCTACCGGCGAGAGCTCCGTAGAACAAAGTTTTGTTTTCAGTGCGGGAAACGCATTGATGATCTAGCGAGAATTTGTCCCCATTGTGGATTCGGACAACCACCGACAACTTTTAGAAGCGGAAGAAGTAAATACGTTGCCGCTTTGCTGGCATTTTTCTTAGGATGGATTGGCATACATAAGTTTTACCTCGGAAGGAATGGGTGGGGGCTTTTGTACTTGCTGTTTTCTTGGACATTCATACCGGCGATTATTTCTTTCTTTGAAGGCATCCGATATTTAATAATAAGCGATGACGACTTTGAAGTCGAAGCGGCGGGAGGTTTATGAACGAAGAATTATCTGAAGAACAGAAGCGGAAAATCAAGGAAGAGGAAGAATATCGATCGCAAGTAAGACAAAAATTTGTGGACAAACCGAAGTATTACGCACCAGTTACTCGATCCAACCAATCTGGTTGTTCTGGTTGCTTAAAATATGTTTTAATCTTCTTTATAGTTTCGGTAGTTATTGGCGCAATTATGTCAGCAGCCAATCCGCAAGGAAAACTTGATACATCAAATGGGATCAAACAATCAGCTGACTTTATATCTCCTACTGAAAATACCACAGATAAGGGAATCGGTGTTAGTAGGAGCGCAGTTATCCGAGGGCTAACGCCACATGGATTTTCTTTTCGCAAAGATGCTGTCGCTGCTACCCAAGGCAAAACGGAATTTGTGGGAGAAAGGGGAAAGAACAAATTCGCTAAGGTTTTTTTGAGAGGCCCAGAAGATAATTTGACTCAAGTTTCAATATGGGTTGACTCGATAGGCGCCCCTGATGGACGTGAACTTGTTAAAGAAACTCTTAGTAAACCTCTTAGTAACAAAGAAAAGGAAGAGCTAAATACTGGTTTATTAAAGGTGCCGATTTTCGTTGGAATTATAGATAAAACTGCTGCAACATGGATAGAGGGTCAAATGGTTGATGCTAGTAATAATCCTTTGAGTTTCGATATGCCCAAACCAGATTCTAAAACGACAAAGGTTTTTGGCGGTAATTTATTCGAATTTATCTATTTTCCGGTTGGCCTAATAGTGAATGTCCTACCTGTCCAGTGAAGAAAATAAATATGTATAAAAATAAATAAACATGACACAAGAATTGTCCGAAAATCAAAAGCAGAAAATTGAAGCGGAAGAACGATACCGATCGCAAGTAAGAGAGGAACTTGTGGAAAAACCGAGGCGTTATATGCCGGTTATTCAAGCTAGACAGTCTGGCTGTTCCGGCTGTGTTGTAGCCCTTTTGATTATTGCCATACTTGGGATAATTAGTGTAGGCATATTGTCAGCCATAAACTTATCACCAGGATTAAACTATTGAAATTCCGGCTTGTAAATTTGAATAAGAACCTGTTCGAAGATTGCATTTAGACTTTCGTTAGCGAGTACCACTTTATTACTGGTGAATCCAGTAAAAATATGTGTCTGTGATGGCATAGAATCCCCCTAGATGTCTTCCCGGCGTTTCCCGGGAAGATTTTGTTATCTCCCCTGCCGCCAAGGTGTGTCGAACGAGGGATTAATGCCAGAATTGCCGATGAGTTGGTATGGGAGCGGATTAAGGATATGATGTCATCGCCGGAGTTGATGAAACAGCAATTGACCCGGGGCTGGAGAAAAAACGTGGACAGAATCACACTTCTTCCGTTTCCGTCGGCGATTTACAAACAGAGCTGGTGAAGATAAAGGCCGAGGAACAACGTTACATTAAATTGTACGGAAGCGAGATAATCAGCATGGAACAGCTGGAAGAGGCGATCGGGGGGTTGCGGTTGAAACGGGTAGGGTTGGAACGGCAAGTCAGCCGGGCGGCCGAGACCAAGGCCCAAACCGACGTTTTTCCCCTGGCGACGGCGGATGTTCTGGAAAGCTATTCCAAACGGGCGGAAATGGGGTTACAATTGCTGGAGTTTGGGAAAAAGCGGGCGATTATCGAACATTGCTTGGATAAAGTCATCGCCGACCAGCAAGAATTGCGTGTTTATGGCTATCTGCCGGTTGGCGAGCAGTTAAATTATGTCAAGTTCTACTCTGAAGGTCGGAATTGTGGGATTGCCAAACGTCGGGAAGTCGACGCTGTTTAACGCGATTTTGGGGCGGCAGCAGGCGCTGACGGCACCGTATCCGTTTGCCACGGTGGAGCCGAATATTGGGGTGGTGGACGTGCCGGATGAGAGACTGGAGAAATTGAGAGATTCTTTATTTCCAATTGGGAACACTCAAAATTTCAGAATACTCGGAAAACTCGGAAAACCAGAAAGTCAAAAAATCAGAGAATCGGAGAGTCGGAGGGTTGGCGATCCGGCCATCCGACCTTCTGATGGTCTGAAACTCCGGCGTTCTGAGTTTTCCGAGTTTTCCGAACAACCTCCGCTGGTGTTCGCCACAATTACCTTCGTGGATATCGCCGGGTTAGTCAAGGGGGCATCGGCGGGGCATGGATTGGGAAACCAGTTTTTGAGCCATATCCGGGATGTGGATTTGATTTTGCATGTTCTGCGGGATTTCGACCCTTCGACAAGCTCAGGGCAAGTGATCCCCCGGCACCAAGATTCGAAAAATCCGGAGCATGATGCCGAAATTGTCAGGACGGAGTTGGAGCTGAAGGATTTGGAGGTTTTAGAGAGAAAAAGTAACACAGGTAACACAGGTAGCACAGGTAACACAGGTAAAATCCCAAATGGGATGGATAAAAAAATGCTGCTGGCTGAAAAACCAGTTATCTATGCCGTTAATGTAAGTGAGGATAAATTGGCGACGATAATTAATAAAGGCCTGGCCTTGCCACGGCAAGGCCAGGCCTTTCCAGACGAAAATACTTTTTATTTCTCTGCCAAATTGGAGGAACAAATCAGCCAATTACCGAAAAACGAACAAAAAGAGTATCTGAAAATTTACGGGCTGGAGAATTCGTGTTTGGACCGGATAATTGGCGAGTGTTTTCAGGCGCTGGGGCTGATTTCATTTTTTACGGCGGGACCGAAAGAGGTCAGGGCTTGGCCCCTTCGACGCGGTTCCACCGCGCTTAGGGCAAGCGGGGTGATTCATTCGGATTTTGAGAAATTGTTCATCCGGGCGGAAGTTATCGGCTGGGAAAAGCTGGCGGAGGCGGGGTCGTGGACGACAGCAAAAGACCACGGTTGGGTGAGGCTGGAGGGGAAGGATTATTTGGTGAGAGACGGAGAGGTGTGCAATTTTTTGATAGGGAAATAAGTTACTTAAGTGACTTAGGTACTGCTTTTAAAATTCGGTCGCGGTCGTCGAGGCGGCCGGCCTTCTTATACATGACGGCCAGGTTGTTGTAGGCGTCGGCTTGGTCGGGGTACTCCTCCACCAGGGCTTCAAAGACGTCGGTGGCGGCCTGAATATTATTTTGAAGGTTATAGGCGGCACCCAGGCCTAAGCGGGCGGCGTACAGAGTCGGGTCGATGGCCAGAGATTTTTGGAAGGCCGCCAGGGCCTCGTCTCCCCTACCCAGCTGGACCAGGCAGACGCCGTAGTCGTTGAGATATTGGGCGGCCTGCTTGAGGGATTTGGCGGATGAGTTTAATGGGGCTAATGAGGCAAATGAGTCTAATGGAGCTTGATAATCGGGTAGTTTTAGCTCGCTCGCGAGAAGTTCGTAGGCCTTTAAAAATTTGTCTTTGGCTGAATCGAAGCGGCCAGCGCGAAGGTTGGCGGTGCCGAGATTGCTCCAGTAGTCGGCGTTGTCGGGGTCGAGTTTGACCGCTTTTTCTAATAGTTTGATGCCGTCGTCGTATTTGCCGGAGGCGGCCAGGACCACGCCGTAGTTTTTGACGGCGCGGGGCTTTTGGGGAGCTTTGGCGTAAACGTCGGCCCAGAGGCGGACTTCGTTGCCCCAGACGGCGGCGCGGCGGATAGTGGCCGCCGCCAGAATCAACATCAGGGCGGCGGCCACGACGGCATAAGACACATGAGACTTATGGGTCTCATGAGACTCATGAGTCTTATGGAGGGCGGCGGCGATCGCCGCCGCCGCAGCCAGGATCAGGCCGACCATCGGCAGGTAGGCGCGGTGCTCATAGATGACGTCGGGGATGGGGATGAGGGAGGATTCGGGGAGTAAAGTCAGGTAAAACCATAAGATACCAAGACCAATTAATCTATAAGATAAATGGTTAGAATGGTTAGAATGGCTGGAATGGCTGGAAGGGTTAGAGGGAAGAGAAGGATTAGAGGGATCAGAATAACCGAATAACCGAATAACCGAATAACCGAATAAACTAATGACGGCAAATCCGATCAGGGAAAGGTGGAGGGCGGCGAGAGCCAGGGTTTTAGGATCGAGATTTTTGGTGATGGGATAGTCGTAGTCCAGGGTTTGGTTGACGGGCAGGACGGCCAGGCGCAAGTAAGTCCCGACGACGGAGATTTGGGTCAGGAAATAGTCGCGGCGGGAGATGAGGTCTTCTTTTTGGCGGAGGGCGAAGGCGCCGAGGTCAAGTTTAGTGGAGGCGGCGGACTCCCCACCTCTGGCCGCCGCAGTAGCGGTTTGGAAGGGGATTTTCAACGCCAGAACGAAGAAAGGAAGAAGGAAGAGGGAAGAAGGAAGAAGGAAATGCCCTTTTACCCTTTTCCCTTTACCCTCTTCCCTTGATCCTGCGAGCGTGACGAGCAGGAGGACGGCGGGCAGGGTGACTGCGATTTCTTTGGAGTTAAAAGCTAATAAAGCAGACAGAATGGCGGCGAGGTAATAAGAATAATAAAGGAATTTAGAGGATTTTAAAGGAATTTGAAGGAAACGATAACGGATAAAGAGGATATAAAAAATCACGGTTAGAAGATAAAACATGGCGGCGACGGAAGTGAACCGCTGGGCGACGTAGGCGACGGACTGGCTCTGAAGTGGGTGGACTAAAAATAACAGACCGGCTCCAATAGCTATCCAAAAATTCGGAAAACTCGGAGGACTCGGAGAACCGGAGTTATCAGAGAGTCGGAGATTCAGAGAACCAGAGTTTCCGGTTTTCTGATTTTCTGGCTTATCTGATTTTCTGGCTTTCAGAGTTTTCTGAGTGTTCTGGAAGAGCAACCACACCAATCCCGAGACCAACCAGGCGTTAATAACGTGAATCGTTAAGTTCACCCATCTATAACCTAGGGGTTTCTCGCCCCACCATTGCCAGTTGAGAAGAAAAGTGGCCCGGACAAAATCGCGGGTGCCGGTCCAGCCGTCGGGGTGGGCGGTAAACCGGAAAATCGAACTTAAAAGTTTGGGCAGGGGCCGGTCGGTGAGAACTTTGTTGTCCAAAATTTGGGCGTAGTCGTCGTACTGGAAGGGACCGCCCAGCGACGGACTGTAAACAATGGCGGCGATGACGAAGAAGGATAGAAAGAGCAACAGCCCATTACGAAGATTCATCGGGTAAAACTTTCAATAGAAACTAACAAACTAACAAACTAACAAACTAACAAAAAAACCAATAAACTAAAAAACTTCAGCCAAAGGCTGATCCGCCTTTGGCGGAAACAAAACATTTTTATGTTTTTTTAGTTTGGTTATTTTTTAGTTTTTTTGTTCGTTTGAGTTTTTGTTCGTTTGTTCGTTTTGGATTTACTTGGCTTGCTTGTGGAATTCCTCTATCCCCTGCATGACTTTGGAGTCGGGCTCGAGGGGCTCCCAGTAGAGGATGTGGTCGCGGGAGAGAGTCAACTCGTTTTTGGGGTTATCTTCACCGGTGAGCTTGTTGAGGCGGAATTCGTCGCGGTTTTGGCCCAGAGTCAGGTAAAAAACGTCTTTGAGAGTCGGCTCCGGGGAATCGGGTTTGTCCAAGATGCCGAAATAGACCTTGCCGCCGGTCAAATAAACCGCGGAATAGGTGTTAGAAGGATCTCCGCTAAAAGCGGATCCGCCTTTGGCGGAAGAAGGACCGGAAGGGTTAAAAATACGGGAGACGGCTTTGGCGGCGGACGAAGGTAAGTTTTTTAAGTTACTTAAGTTGCTGCCGCCGATGAGGGTGGCGGCGATGGCGCCGGCTCCGGCGGCGACCAGAATAGGCATGGCCAATTGAGATAAGAGGTGTTTGTAACGGTTCATAGATGGATTTTTTGAAGATGGAAATTCTTGAGATTCTTGAACTTGATATATTTGATTTCTTGAATTCTTGATTCAAGTTATCAAGGGATCAAAAATTCAATATCAAGGATATCCAGCTTCTATACTTCAAGATATCAATTTTTAGTTTGATAGTCTTCTATCGCTTTGACCACTTTGGAATCAGACGACAGCGGCTGTTTGGCGACGATGTGGGAACGGTTGAGATAGACCAAGTCCTGGGGTTGGTGGAGTTCGGTGCCGACTTTGACCAGGCGGATGGTGCCTTCTTTGACGGTAAATCCCGGCTGGTAATAGAAAACGTCGGTGAGCTTCAGATATTCGCCTTTATCGGCGGTTTTGGGGTCAAGCCGGCCGTAGAAAGTCTGGTCGGTGTCGAGGGAGACTTCCCAGAAATCTGAATTAAGGTCAGAATTTTTTGAAGGATCAGATCCGCCCGCGTTGACACCCACCTTCGCTGAAGCTTCGGCGGGCAGGGAAGGATCTGATCCTTCCGAGGGAGACGGAGAAGTTATTTTATCGGATTTGAGGCCGATTTGGACCGGGAACCAGGGCTGGCGGACGGCCCAGACAAGAGCGATAACGGCAACCACGGCGGCAATTTTTTGGTTGGCGGTCAGGCGGAGTTTGGATGGGGGGCGGGAAAAGAGATTTTCCATAATATTTAATCGCGAATGGATGCGAATGATTAAAAGCGAATCACGCGAATAAGCGAATATCAAAATTAATGTACGCCAAACGGAGAAGGATTGCAAGAGGGAAAATTAGAGGAGATTAAGGGAGTTTAAAGGAAATTAAAGGGGGAAGTTAAGGGGTAACGGTGGGGGTTGGGGTGGGCTCGGCGGGAGCTTGGGTGGGGACTTCAGTTGGGACGGCGGTGGGAGTTGCGGTTGGGGCGGGTACTTCGGTCGGGGTTATCGGGGAAATCGGGGCTTCAGTGGGGGTCGGAGAAGGAGCACCCTCCTTCGCCGAGGCTTCGGAGGGCAAGCCAACGCCGGGCTGGACTAAGAGTTCGGTAGCGCTGACGGCGACGCCCAGGGCTTGGCCGCCTTTGCCGTCGCTGGTTAGGGAGCCGGAGTCACTGACGTAGTAGCGGGAACCGGCGGTCAGGCCGGACAGGCCGCCGACCTTGCCGGCAACGGCGACATTAACTTTGTCGCCGGCAGCCGCGTTCGACGCGGCGACGCCAATAACAGGGTTGCCTCCGGCAGATTTGACGGCTTGGCCTCCGGCGTTGACGCTGACCGGGTCACCGGCTGATAGAGACGATCCGGCGGTGAAGGAAGTGACGACTGCGCCGGCGATTTCCAGGTTGCCGCCGATTCGCAAATTACCGACGATGATAACGCTCTTTTGGAAGGTGGCGTCGGCCAGGACTTCAACGGTGCCTTCAAACCTGCTGGTGCCGGCGACTATTAAGGATTTACCGATGGTCAGGGCGTTGGTGACTGCGATGTTGGGGAATTCGGTCGGGGGGATGGAGACGGTCAAGGAAAGATTGTTAATTGCTGATTGCTGATTGCTGATTGTTTGAGATGGGTCAGATCCGTCCGCTACCGGGGCATCGGGAGCAACGTCGAGAGCATTATTCAGAGCTGCGACCGGATCGGGGGTTAAGCCGACAGACGATTTAAGTAGTTGTTCTTGCTCCAGGGCGGCGACGACTTCGGGGAAGTACCAGGAAACGTTGACGAAGGTCATAACTTTGGCTTCAGTGGCGTCGGTAAAGTCCATATCTTCGAGAGCCATGCCCAAAGTCATGCCTTGCTTGACGGCTTTCATGGCGTAGCCGGAAGTGGAGGAAGCCACCAGCCGGTCGCCGACTTTGATGGCGCCGTTTTCATTGGTAACTTTGACGGGAACCCGACCGACCAGGGCGATTAAAGGTTTGGCGGAAGTTCCGGTAATGGCTGTGCCGCCGACTTCGAACGAGCCCTCGTTAATTCTGATGGCCGGACTAGTGGAAACTACGCCCAGAACTCTCTGGTAGGGATAGCTGGATTTCTTGACGGTGGCCCGGGCGCCGCTGTCGGCGACGACGACGGTGCCGGGGTCAACGGCTTCGGAAGCCGGATAATATTCAGCCAAGTCAAAGACATCGCCGGGGTCGTCGACGACTTCGCCGGTCACCTGGACAAACAGCCGGCCGTCGCTGCCCGCCGGGCAGGCGGCGCCGCCGTCGGAGCCGCGGATACACATCCGGCCGTAAACAGTGGTCAATTGGCCGGCGCGGCCCAGTTCGGTGCCGGCTTCGCCCCACAAACTGGCGGTAGTTGACGACACTATCTTGATGGTGCTATTGCTGGATAGATCAAGGGTGCCGGCGCCGGAGTTAATTAAAATAGTATTGCCGGACAGGTCAATCCGGCCGGTGCCGGCCCGAACCATGATGTTGGCGTTGGTGGCGCTAGTGTCCAGAGTCAGAGTGCCGGCGGATTTGATGGTGATATTGCCGTTGCCTGAAGCGGAGCCGGAGGAGATATTGATGCCGCCGCGGTCGGCCAATAACCGGATGGCGTTGAGGTCGTCGTTCTGGGACCGGAGGTGGACCAGACCGGAAGAGACGTCAACGGTGCCGGTGCCGGTGCGAACCAGCATGGCACTGTTGGCGGCGGAAGTATCTAATTGTAGTGTTCCGGCGGATTTGATGGTGATATTGCCGGCGCCACTGGCTGCGGATGAGGACAGGTCAATGCCGCCGCGGTCGGAGCGAAGGGCTAAAGTAGATGAGGTATCGCCGCCGGCCAAGATTAGGATATCGGTATTGTTGGCCGAAGTGTCAAGTTGGAGAGTGCCGGCGGATCTCAAGGTGAGATTGCCGTTGCCGGCAGCGCCTGATGTTGACAGGTCAATCCCGCCGTTGGTGGCCAAGAGGGAAATGGCGTTGGATGCGGCCTGTCCGGCATTGACGCTGAATTGGCCGGCTCCTGTTCTGGCTAAGATAGAGGATCCGGTAACTGACGTATCTAATTGCATTGTTCCGGCAGAAAGCAATCTCATGTCTCCGTTGCCGGAAGCATTGGATGTGGATAGCAGGATTCCGCCTCTGGAAGCCCGCAGGCCTAGAGCTGCAATCACGTCATCTTGAGCAGTAACCGTGCCGGTGCCGATGTTAGCTAAAAGGTCGCCGGTTCCACTATCTATTAATATATTGTTGTTATTGCCTGAAGTATCGAGTTTCAATGATCCGCCGGCTCTTAATCTTAGTTCGCCAAGTCCGCCAACTCCGGAAGTTGAAATGTCAATTCCGCCGTTGGTAGATAGTAAGGCAATAGAATTGATGGCGGCTTGATTGGAAGTCAGACTGATCTGGGCGGTGTCGGTGACGGCGTAAGCGCCGGTGTAGGCGTGGGTGGAAGCGCCGGCGTTGACGGTAAAGGCGCCGGTGCCGGCCTGAAGCAGGACATTAGAATTGGTGCCGGAAGTGGACAGCTGGAGAGTGCCGCCGGATTTAAGAATCATATTTCCATTTCCGTTAGCGTTTGAAGTTGATAATTCAATTCCACCGCGGCTGGCGCGCAGAGCCAAAGCTGCGGTCGTATCGTCTTGGGCGGTGAAAGTGCCGGTGCCGATGTTGGCCAAGAGATCGCCGGTGCCGGAGTCAACCAGAATGTTGTTGTTGTTTCCGGAGGTATCTAATTTTAATGATCCCCCTGCCCTTAGTCTTAGTTCGCCCAAACCGCCTACGCCTGAAGTAGAGATATCTATTCCGCCGTTGGTCGAAAGCAGGGCGATAGAGTTGATGGCGGCTTGGTTGCTGGTCAAGCTGATTTGGGCGGTGTCGGTGACGGCGTAAGCGCCGGTGTAGGCGTGGGTGGAAGCGCCGGCGTTGACGGTAAAGGCGCCGGTGCCGGCGGTCAGGAGAACACTGCTATTGTTAGCCGAAGTATCAAGCTTGAGAGTGCCGCCGGAGCGCAAAGTCAGGTTAGCTGCTCCCAAACTAGAATTGGTGCCGGTAGAAAGGTCTATTCCGCCGGTGCTGGCAGCCAAGACAATGGCATTAACGCCTGTACCGGCTGACAGAACATCAAAGCGGCCGGCGCCGGTGCGGGCCAAGATATTAGAACCGTTGGCGGAGGTATCTAAATGGAGGGTGCCGGCTGATCTTAACTTGATGTCGCCGGAGCCGGAGGCGCTGCTGGATGACAGGTTAATCCCGCCTCTTGAGGCAGACAGAGAAATGGCGTTGATGGTGTCGTCTTGGGCGGTAAAAGTGCCGGTGCCGACGTTAGCCAGCAGATCTCCGGTGCCGGAGTCAACCAGGATATTGTTGTTGTTTCCGGAGGTATCAAGTTTTAGGGAGCCGCCGGCTCTTAATCTTAGTTCGCCAAGTCCGCCAACTCCGGAAGTAGAGATGTCAATTCCGCCGTTGGTGGCCAGCAATTGGATGGCGGTGATTCCGGCGTTGTTGGAAGTGGCGACTAATCTGCCTTGGCCTGTATTGGCTAAGATATTGGTGTTGTTGGCGCTGGTATCTAAATGTAAGGTGCCGGCTGAACGAAGTTTGATATCGCCTGAGCCGCTGGCAGACGAAGATGACAGGTTGATGCCGCCTCTTGAGGCAGACAGAGAAATGGCGTTGATGGCATCGTCTTGGGCGACCAGAGTGTCAGTTCCCACGTTGGTTAGCAAGTCGCCCGTTCCCGAATCGACTAAGATATTATTGTTGTTTCCCGATGTATCAAGTTTTAGGGAGCCGCCGGAGCGGAGACGGAGTTCGCCCAAACCTCCTAAGCCGGAAGTCGAGATGTCAATTCCGCCGTTGGTAGATAGTAAGGCAATAGAATTGATGGCGGCTTGATTGGAAGTCAGACTGATTTGGGCGGTGTCGGTGACGGCGTAAGCTCCGGTGTAGGCGTGGGTGGAAGCGCCGGCGTTGACGGTAAAGGCGCCGGTGCCGGCCTGAAGCAGGACGTTAGAATTAGTGCCGGAAGTGGACAGCTGGAGAGTCCCGCCGGATTTAAGAATCATATTTCCATTTCCGTTAGCGTTTGAAGTTGATAATTCAATTCCACCGCGGCTGGCGCGCAGAGCCAAAGCTGCGGTCGTATCGTCTTGGGCGGTAACCGTGCCGGTGCCGATGTTGGCCAAGAGATCGCCGGTGCCGGAGTCAACCAGAATGTTGTTGTTGTTTCCTGAAGTATCGATTTTTAAGGAACCGCCTGATCGCAATCTTAACTCCCCTAATCCACCCACGCCTGAAGTAGAAATGTCAATTCCGCCATTGGTGGCTAAAAGTTGGATGGCGGTGATGCCGGCGTTGCTGGAGGTAGCCACCAATCTGCCCTGGCCGGTGTTGGCTAAGATATTGGTATTGTTGGCGGAGGTGTCAAGGTGAAGAGTGCCGGCTGATCGGAGTTTGATGTCGCCGGAACCGGAGGCGGATGAAGAAGATAGATTAATTCCGCCTCTTGAGGCAGACAGAGAAATGGCGTTGATGGTGTCGTCTTGGGCGACCATAGTGTCAGTCCCCACGTTGGTTAGCAAGTCACCTGTTCCGGCATCTACTAAGATATTGTTGTTGTTGCCGGAAGTGTCAAGTTTCAAAGATCCACCGGCTCTTAGTCTTAGTTCCCCTAGGCCGCCGAGGCCTGAAGTTGAAATGTCAATTCCGCCGTTGGTAGATAGTAAGGCAATAGAATTGATGGCGGCTTGATTGGAAGTCAGACTGATTTGGGCGGTGTCGGTGACGGCGTAAGCTCCGG
>Ga0209211_10003295_pt1 | contig 26550 bp, 16 predicted proteins | sample RifGroA2_FD_183992 | JGI IMG/M metagenome (GOLD analysis project Ga0209211, IMG submission 183992) | Groundwater microbial communities from Rifle, Colorado, USA - Groundwater A2 (SPAdes) (version 2) | ecosystem: Environmental > Aquatic > Deep subsurface > Groundwater | place: Rifle, Colorado...
GAAATGAAGAAGTTATACAAAGATATATTCAAAAACAAGGGGGAAAGGATTATAAGCAAGTTTATCGAGATCAACTTACATTATTCGACGGACTGGTTTAACGAGCAATGATACCTCGTCAGCTTGCTGCGAGGTAGTTCATTAATCATTCCAATTTTATATAATGAGATTTATGGCTGGTTAGGTCCGTTGTTTACGCTTTTTATGGCTTGTTATATTTGGTATTATATTTTTTGGCTACCGAGTCGGCCTGAACGCGGTTAATTTTATGGACATCAACATTTCGTTTCATCTTCCAATATCACCGTCTGTTTTAGCATTAAGTGTTGTTTTTTTAGTTAATTTATTGCTTGCGTGGAGAGTTTGGCGCAGTAACAGCAAACACCCGGTAAATATTTTTTTCGCCTTAACGATTTTGATGGCAGGTTTATGGACGTTTGGTTTGTTAATCGAGGCCTTCTACATTGGTGCCACGAATGTTAGTGGTTTTCTTCGTTTTATTCATTTTGCTCCGATTCCGGCAGTGTTTTTCTTTTATTTATTCACCTACTATTTCCCGTATAAAACTTATAAATTGGCAAAAGGACAAGTTATTGCATTGTTGTTTTTTACTGCTTTGGTCAGTGTTATTGTGGTAATGCCTGGTTTAATGATTGCGCCGGAAGTTCCGCGGGTAAATACCTTACGCCCCTATTATGATTACTCGTTATATATAATTTTTGTTTTCTATTTTATAGTTATCGCGATTTTGGCATTTTGTAATTTATTTTTTAAATATCGTAAAAGTGTTGGTATCTGGCGGCACCGATTAAGACAAGTTATTATTGCTACTTCTGTCGCTTTTGTGGGTGGCAGTATATGTAATTTGCTCATACCATTTTTTTTGAACAGGTATATTCTTAACGGTTATTTGGCCCCAATTTTTACAATTTTTACGGCTTTTTATATTTGGTACACTATTTTCTGGAAACCAAATCAACCCGAGCGAGGTTAATTTTATGAATGAAAATTTAAATCTTTCTTTATCAGTTCCTTTCTCTTCGATTATTATTACAATATTGGCGATAGTTTTTGTAGTTGATCTAATTTTGGCTTGGCGGACGTGGATTAGCAATCGCAAGCATCCGGCAAATATTTATTTTGCTTTAACGATTTTAATGGTGTCGTTTTGGACATTGACTATTATGCTGGGCGAACGGGTCTTTAATGATCCTTTTTTGATTAGCGTGTTTATACGAGGTTGTTATTTTTTTGCCACCTTGTTAATTTTCTTTTTTTATATTTTTACTCATTATTTTCCCTATAAAACATCCAAATTATCTCTTATCTCATTTGTGTTTTTATTATTAAGCACTATCTTTATCGTATTTATTTCTATATGGCCCAATATACTAATAGCTGGTCGCGTCTTACCGCAGAATAGGTTTAATCCGGAGATTAGTTTATTTTGGCATTTGGTCTTTGCGTTATATTTTTTAACTATGGTTGTTTTGTCGTATTACAATTTGTTTGTAAAATATAAAAAGAGCGGCGGTATTTGGCGCCAAAGATTAAGGCAAGTTATAATTGCTACCTCGGTCGCTACCGTAGGAGGTAGTATATTTTCTTTATTGATACCGATTATCCATAGTGAAATTTTGGACTGGTTGGGGCCCATATTTACGCTCTTTATGGCCGCGTACATTTGGTATTATATTTTTTGGCTACCGAGTAGGGTGGATAAAAATTAGGTAGTTAGATTGTGCTTAAGAAGTGCGTGCTGGACGCAAGTAGACGGCGTTAAAGGTGTTTGGCTTTTAGAGCAACGGATACAACAAAAAAGACCTTAAATTTTAACGCAAATAATATGAAACAACACGAAGCAGTAATAAAAATAATGGAACAAAATGGTGGATTTGCGACGCTTGGCTATCTGAACCAAGAAGTTTTGAAAGTGCCAATGGTAGAGTGGAAGACGAAAACGCCTTTTGCGAGCATTCGCCGTATTGTCCAAGACGAAAGGTTTTTCTTTAAGATAAAGCCCGGCCTCTGGGCATTGCTTTCACGCAAAGATAAACTTCCGGCAGAGATTTACCCAACGACAATAGTTCCTAAAGCAGAACAAGAATTATTTAATCACAGCTACTATCAAGGTCTGTTGGTGGAAATAGGTAACCTGAAGAAGTACGAAACTTTTGTGCCAAGTCAAGACAAAAACAAAAGATTTTTGGGTAAAACATTAGGACAAGTCAGCTCACAAGAAAGTTTTTACCAATTCGGCTATGACCATGTTGTAAAAAAAGTGAAAACCATCGACGTCTGCTGGTTTAATATCAGAAAAATGCCGAGCGTTCTCTTTGAAATTGAACACTCGACGGATATGCAAAATTCATTGCTGAAATTCGTTGAATTACAGGATTTTACGGCTAATTTTTTCATTGTTGCTGATAAAGCAAGAAAAGAAGAGTATTCCGGGAAACTTGCGCTTAACGCATTTGTTCCGATAAAAAACGGGTTCAATTTATGGACTATGACAAATTATCAGATTGGCATACAAAAACTTTTGAAATTGTTAGCGTGGAAAATAATTTTACTTTTTAGTATGGCGATACCAATTCCACCATTTTTTGCAAAGCTGTTTCTACGACTTAATCCTTTTCGTCGAGTGCTTGTAATGTGTAAAGGATATAGCGAAGATTTGGATAATTTTACCGAACTTGTGTGGGAAGATGATAAGTACTTGGATTTTTACGATAGAGTGTCGTATCCCGAATTTCAGTTATGGATACGGTAGTATGTTTGTTATGATTAAATATGCGAATTGCTTTTGATATTTATATTCCAATTTCTCCTATAGTAATACTTTTGGTATTGGCTGTTGTAGCTAATTTTGTTTTAGCATGGCGTGTTTGGGTAAGCAATCGCAAGCATTTAGTTAATATTTATTATGCTTTAGCTATTTTGTCTGCCGCTTTTTGGACGATTGGCATTATCTTTTTTTGGCTTGCTAAATCAGCTAGTTTAATTAGCCTGTCTTTAAGGTGGAACCATTTTTGGGCGGCTTTGATAATTTTTTTCTTTTATTTTTTTACATATTATTTTCCTTACAAAACATTCATTTTAAAAAAGAGCTATGCCGTTATCATATTGGTAGCAACTTTTTTTATTTTGGTAATTAGTGTGTTGCCAAATTTGTTTATACCTAGCGTGGTGGCTTTGGCTGAAAAGTTTAAAGCCCCAAGCAACTTATTTTGGCATATAGTTTACGGCATATATTTTTTGGGTATGGGGATTGTCTCGTTCCGTAATTTGTTAGCAAAATACCGACGTACTGACGGCATTTGGCGTAAGCGCTTAAAACAAGTTCTTATCGCCACATCTATAACTTACATTGGGGGTAGTATTTTTGATTTGATCATTCCCATTGTATACAATGATATATTGGGTTGGGTTGGCCCTTTGTTTACTCTTTTTATGGCGGCTTATATAGGGTATTATATATTTTGGGAGCCGAATAGAGTGGTAAATTAATTTTTGGTTATTATCATTTTTTTAATTTTTACCGTACTTACGTACGGTTTTTTATTTTTGTTAGACAAATACTGATAGAAGCTTTATAATTGTTGACGGAAGGTGTTAATCTTTAATAATATGGCAACCAGTTTAGAAGCTAATGGTGTAGTGGTCTATGATTTAGACCAATTATTAAATTATGAAAAACCATCATTAATGCGCAAGATGATTGATTTTATATGGATTCCATTTTTGAATTTATTGCCAAAAAGGCTTGGTTTTAATCTCGTTAAGATGTCAAGTCATGATGCAAAGGTAGTTCAAAAGTATGCAACTTCTTTTAGAGCGTTAGAGGTCATGTATAATTATAATAGTAACAATAACATTGATTTTTTCAGGGAGAAGGGTCTACGAAAATTTTGTACAATTATTTGGCAAAATACACATAATGCACAAGCGGTTCGAAATCGGCTAAAATTAGTGACAAGGGAGTTGGAGAAGAGCATATTGCACGCAGGTAGCAATAATGTCGGCATTTTTAGTTTAGCTGCTGGTTCTGCGCGAGCAGTATTTGCCGTAATTAATAAATTTAAATCGGCATTTCCAGAAATTCGTATTGAGGCCGTTCTATTAGATAAACATGCGGATGCTTTGGATTTCAGTAGGGGTATAGCGATACGTTATAACTTACTTAATCAGTTTACTTATATTATTGATAATGTGAAAAATTTAAAAAAATATAAATATAAATACCGTACTGACGTCGTCGAAATGGTTGGTCTTTTGGATTATTTCGATCGTCAAAACGCCATGGAATTATTTAAAAGTATTTACGATTTTTTAGAGCCAGGTAATTTTTTTATCACGGGGAATATTAAGAAAAATTCAGAAGAGGCTTTTATTAAGAAAAGTATCGGTTGGGAGGGAATGATTTATAGATCCGAATCGGATTTGCTTGAATTATTTATCAACGCGGGATTTAAAAAAGATAAGATAAAAATTTATATTGAGCCACAGAATATACATATGATTGCAGTGGCTTATAAGTAATAAAAATGGTTTTTTTCTTTGCGATAACTGGTTTGATTAATACAATTACGGCATTGATCCTGGGCTCTTTAGTTTTTTTAAGTAGCAAACCTAAGAAGCAAGTAAAGATTAGTTTTTGGTTTGTTTCTGTTTCTGTAATTTGGTGGTCGTTTTCATATTTTTTATGGTTAAGTAGTAGTGATGTAAATAATGCAATGTTCTGGGTTCGCATGTTAAGTATTGGTTCAGTGTTAATACCAGTATCCTTTTTGCATTGGATATATACTTTATTTGAGATACAAGATAAAAAAATTTTAAAATTATGTTATTTATTCACTTTTTTTATTTTGCTTTTTTCATATTCAACTTTTTTTATCAAAGGCGTAAGGCCGATTGCAGGGTTTGATTATTGGCCTATTCCTGGCATGGTTTATAATTTGTATTTATTTGTGGGTTATTTTGGAATATTAGGTTTTGGTTTATTTAAATTGCTTCAACTTTATAAAAAAAGTAGCAGTGTTCAGCGATTACAACTTAAGTATTTAATTGCTGGTGTTATTGTTGGTTGTGGGGGCGGTGCTACGAATTTTTTTTTGTGGTATGGCGTAAATGTTCTACCTTACGGCAATGTATTAGTAAGTGCTTATCCAATTCTTTTTACCTACGCCATCGTCAAACACCGCCTAATGAACATCCGCTTGGTTATCACGCGGAGTTTTTTGTTTTCGATTTTAGTGTTGCTGGTTAGCGGATTTTTTACGGCGGCAGTGCTGGTAACCAGGTTGTTTTTTGACACAACCAGCATTTCAACTTTAATCTTTATCAATGTTATCGTCGGAATAATCATCGTCCTCACCCTTGCTCCAATCCGCAATTTGCTGGCCAAGGCGACAGATCATTTTTTCTTTAAAAATCAAATTGATCATCAGGCAGTGGCGCAGAGGTTAAGCAATTTAGTTTCCACTAACCTGGATCGCGATGAGCTTTTGATCAAAATGGCCCGGGAACTTAGGGATGAACTCAAAGTCAAAAAAGCTGATATTCTTTATTACTATCATCAACCCCGCGGCTGTGGCATCTATTATTCGCAAAAAACAAAGGAAAAGGGGACTTACGATCCGGCCATCCGCAAGCATCTGTTGAACGAATATCATAATTTAACCAAATTTTTTACTAAATATTCAAACATCCACGTGCGCGAGGAAGAAGAGCGGCGCCTGGACGAAGGGAATGATGGTGTATATCAGCGTTGGGTAGCTAAAATCGTCAATGAACTGGAAGGTCGGGGCGTCGCGCTGGTGGTGCCGGTTATTTCCCGTCGGCACGAAAAAGCGTTTATCCTGATCGGCGATAAATATTCGGGCGATGTGTTTGATAATCAGGATGTTAACCTGTTCGAACTCATCAAAACCCAACTGGCCTCGGCTTTGGATAAGTCCAAGCTCTACGCCGAAGCGCAAGATTTTAACGCCCAGCTTAAAAAGAAAATCAATGACGCGACCAAAGAATTACGCCAAGCCAATGCCCGTTTGCGCGAACTGGACAAAGCTAAAACGCTGTTTCTTTCGGTGGCGTCGCACCAGTTGCGCACGCCTTTGTCCGGAATTAAAGGATTTTTATCAATGGTTTTGGAAAAAGACTTTGGCACGGTGCCGCCGCAAATTAATACCGTTCTTGCTGAGGTTTACGCCAATACCAACCGCTTGATTCGCCTGGTAAATACTTTTTTAAACGTTTCGCGGATTGAGGCCGGTCGATTATCGATTATGAAACGGGAAGAGGATCTGGTTTTGATGAGCAAAAAAATCATCGACGAACTGCAATTTGTGGCCAAAGATAAAAAGTTAGAACTTAGACTGGAGACTAATAAAGATGTGATTTTGGCGGAAATTGATGCCGATAAAATAGAAGACGTGCTGATTAACCTGGTGGATAATGCCATTAAATATACCGTCGCCGGGCAAGTGGTCTTGCGCTTGATCGACCATGGCGCTATAGTGCGGGCAGAAGTGGTTGATACCGGCCAAGGGTTGGAAGCGAAAGAAATTAAGCTTTTATTCAATAAATTCGTCCGCGGCACGCGGTCATTCGCGGTTCACACCGACGGCTCCGGACTGGGACTGTATATCGCCAAGCGCCTGGTGGATTTGCATGGCGGCAAGATCGGCGTGGATAGCCCGGGTATCGGCAAAGGCTGTATGTTTTGGATTGAACTGCCGAAGAAATAGTTAAAACATTTTTAAAGAAAATTAATTTAGTTAACGAGTTAAAGGGTTAACGAGTTGGGTTTTTTGTTTAAGAAAGCTATGTTTATCACCATTCACAGCGACGGCGCGGCGCGGGGGAATCCCGGGCCAGGAGGCGCCGGGGTGGCGATCAAAATCGCCGGGGAAACGCATCAATTTAAAAAATACCTGGGCGAAAAAACCAATAATCAAGCTGAGTACGAGGCTTTGATTTTGGGTTTGGAGCAGGTTAAAGAAATCATTAACCAAGAAAAATTATGCCCACAAAAAATTATCTGCTATTTGGACAGCGAGCTTTTGGTGCGACAGTTGCAGGGGAAATATAAAGTTAAAAACGCGGAGCTGGGAGTTCTGTTCGTCAAAGTCTGGAATTTAGCGCATAGTCTGCCAAGTGTCGAGTATCATCACGTGATGCGCGATAAGAATAAAGAAGCTGACAAACTGGCGAATGAGGCGATTGACGAGGCAAACCACGTCGCTCGCGAGTGACGTGGCAGGCACAATTTATCAATTCCCACAAAAGAATTCATAGTTCAAAGAATATGCCAGGTGAACGAGAACAATTTTTTTACCAAGAAGAAGTTCCTCAAAATCAAGGTATTGAAAAAGATTCCGGCGAAGTAGCTGAGGTGGTTGTTCGAATTGATGCTGAAAAATCGCCAGAGCAATACTTGCAAGAGCTCGCGCAAAGAGCTAAAGAGTTTGCTTTGGAAATGCGGCTTAATGAAAAATTAGAGCAAGCTGAAGAATTACACAGATTTTCCAAAGAAGGGGGCGGGAAATTAAAAAAACCAGTGTTCCAAGAGAAATCAAAAGGCAACCCCTTTAAAAAAGGGGTTCGGTTGGCTTTCTTTGCTTCAACAGGAATAAAAAATCCATCCCAAATGGTGGAATTAATTGATTACCTCGAAGATACTGTTGCCGAGCTTCGCATGGTCGCCGGGCAAAAAGAGCCAAGAAAATATAAATTTAAATATTCCAGTCCTGATTTCCAGACGCTAAAACAAATTACTGAACTTTCTCCAAACCCAATAGAAGTTGTCGACGTTTTGCGCCAAATGGGCCTTGATTTGGATCCATACTCAATGAAAGATCTTAGCGAGTTTACGGAGATTATCGCCATGCCGAATGCTAGAGAAAGACTTGAATTATTAAAAAATATTAATGTAACAAACGTCTTCAATCCCCACAGTTTAGCCCCAAAAGCGCAGGTTCAGGATTGGATAAATTTTGCCAAAGATAAATCAATAGCCGAGGGCTTAACGCCGGAAATTCAAGACAAAATCGCCAATATTAGCTCAACTTTTGGCGAAAAAGTCGGACCAGCAAATTTTCAAGATTATCTTTATATCGCTAAAAATCCTAAGGCCTTTGAGCTTGTTTGCGCTTTGGGCGGTAAAAAAGGCCTGTGGGAGAGTACAAAAGAAAAATGGAAAAACAGTTCTTTCAGGCCAGATTATGATATTGCCCATAAAATAAGAGTGATTCAAGAAGATGACCTGACTGATGACCTGCTTGATTTGCTTGCCGCGGGTTTTGATTCGGTTGAATTATCGAATATCCTCATGCACAGTAAGGGATCAGAACGGCTGAACTTCCCCAGCGAGGTTGATAATTTTAGGAATGACTTTTTAGGAAAACCGGAAGTGCACGATTTCCTTGAACAGATTAAAGACAAAGATTTCAAAGAGTTTACCGCTGATACTGCCAGCATTCAAGATAAAAAACTGGAAATAAATGACTTGGATTCTTTGCCAAATCTTTATGGAAACCAAAATTTTCTTCCGTTACTATATACTTTCCGAAAATTTGGCCAGCCCGATGAAGTTGGCATCAACAAAGTTGACCACATTGCGCAAGACCCAAACTTTGCTGAGACAAAAAATACGCTTTTAGAAAAAGGTTTTCATGATTGGGCAAATACCTTGCAGAACAATCTAGGCGACGCACAGCATATTTTTTCGGTTGGCGCGCTGGCGGATATTTACCAAGACCAAGAAATAAGAGAAAAAATAGCAACTGAGGAAGGGATGAAAATAATAAAATTTTTAACTGAATCAAAGCCAGAAGCAGATAAAAAAAATAAAAGAGAGTTTCGTCCGTTCGGCAAAACCCTGAAAGCAGTTTTAACTGATCCGTCTTTTCTGGAAAATTTAAATAATTTAAGAACATATTATGGCTATTATTATGGAAACGAGTATAACGAGTTGGAATGGCTGGCAGGCTTTGGCGAGAGACCAGATAAAAAAGCGCGGCTAGAAAAATCAGTTGTTTACCTAAAAGATAACCTCGATCTTCAAGAAATTACTAAGCAAGCCAAATTAGGCAGTATTGATGATTTAAGTGAGCCAAGTTTCCTTGAAGCAATCAATAACAGCCAAGAAACGATTGACCCGAAAATTTTTGTCCAGTATCAAGACTTTTATACCAGTAGAGAGGCCAGGAAAGCGGTTGGAAAAGACGGAAAATGCTTTAGCGCTATCTATAATCTGCATAAGGGCGGGCTTTTAGAGCATCGGGAACTGCATCAAGTTATTAGCGATAATCTAAAAGATATTCTTGACCAAAAAATCGTTATTGACCCGGAGATTATAAACAAGCACCAAAAATTTTATCTCGATCCAAAAATAACCGGCATTTTCCACCAGAAACCGAAGAAGCTTCAGGCTATTTATGATTTGCACGAAACTGGCTTATTAGTTAATGAAAGGGTCTACCCGCTTTTATTCAATAATGTTGAAAGGCTTATATCCATTCCAAAAGAAAAAAGAGATATTTATGTTGACCTGCTTATTAAAATTGACAGTTCTCCCAGCCAAGAAATCCAAAGGGTAAAAGATCAGGTGTTAGAGCAAATTTTAGCCAATGAAAATCCGGTGGAAGCTTACGCGAAAATAGAAAGCGTTTTTATTAAAAATAATTTGCCAACAGCGGGCAAGGTTTTTAAAATTTTCAATATTTTGTATCCGGCAGAAAAAATAGATGCCACATTAAAAAATAAAGATACGCTGAGCCCTTATTTAAGAAAATCAACACCAAGAAGGCGAACCCACACTATTTACAGAGACCTGCTCAAAACCCATATTCAATCAGCCAATCGGAATTTAAGGGATTATTTAACTATTCTTCAGAGCGGCCAGAATATTTTAGAACGAGCCGAGTTAAAAGGGGCGGAAAAGTTAGATGAAAGCGAGCAAAATCAGTTAAAACATTTTTTGTTAAAAATCCAAACGCTTTTTGCCAATTCCCAATTAGGCGAGCGCGTTTCCCCGGAAGATTTAAATTTGAACGAAGACCTTTTGGGTTCTTACCAAAAATTAAGGAATGATCTTGGCGCTAAAGAAGGGCAAACAATCACCCAAAGAATTTCCGATATGTTTTTAAAGCCATTGGGCTATCAAAATATTGAAGAGGTGCTGGCCGAAATGAAGCGAGCCAAAAACCTAGCCCATCAAAGGGGGTTAGATATTGCCAAAGAAGCCCAAGAAAATGATTTAACCCTTGAAGAAGGCGATTTGTTAAAGGGCGTGGACACTAGCTATATTTCGCTTATTCTTCAAAATGGTTCTGTATGCAAAGAGCTCCTTGGGCCTGGCGCTGGCTCAGATCAGACCCCGTTTGACGCTGATACGGGGATGGTTTTAAAAGAAGACAGCGCGTTGGGTTTCTCGGGAGCAGTAGAAAAATCAGTGGCAAGTGGATATGGCAACTTATTGTTTGTAATGAAAAATCGAGGTCAATATCAAATAACCACCCAAGAAACGGCAAAAGATTATGATCCAAATAAGTTGGAGCTTTTTCTTTCTGGCGACAAGGACGCCAAAAGGCATTATGGCGTAAGAACTGGTTTTCCAACTACGGAAATTGATTTTATGATTGCTAAGGACGGCTTAATTAAAGAGGAACAATCGTTTCAAGGGATTTGTTTTGAAATTAGCCAAAACGGATATTACATACCCATTGTAGACACAAAAGGCAAAATTATTTTTACGCCAGAGCAATATCAAGAACTGCGAAAAAATTTTGATGGCCTGGAGCGATTTGACGGCGACCCGTTTAAATTTACTCCAACCAACATGAGCGACATAAATTATGCGCAAATAAACGATATTGTTAAACAGAAAACAATAAACGGTAAAAAAGTGGAAACCGTGGCCAACGAAATAAAGCAATTAATAGGCAGTGTCCTCAAAGAAAATGGTATAGAAATGAAAGAAGAACACAGCACAAGCATTGTAGGCGCTGAGCTTTTAAATACTGGTTCAACTGGCAGAAACACCAACCTGCCCGGTAATTACGATTTCGACCTGACCTTGCGCCTGGATGCTACAGATGCTGATAAGGTTTCGACAATCGTTGAACAACTGGTGGCTCTTTTAAAGCCAGAAACGATTGATTCGCACGCGCTCAAAAGCCAAGGCTCTATTTTCCAGTTAAGAACATTTGGCTCCAAAATCGCCGGCGCCGAGCCAATGGATATTGACGTTGGCTTTGTAAAGAAATCCGAGTTGGTTTATTTTGGTTCACATGACGCGGTGCAAGAAAAACTTGATTGGATAAAAGATAATATCGGAGAAAGCGCGGCGCTGGAAGTAGTTGCCAACATTGTTTTAACAAAAAATATTCTTAAAGAAAATAAGGCATACAAAAAAGAGGGCGAGGGCGGCATGGGTGGTATAGGCGTTGAAAATTGGATTTTAGATAACAATGGCAATATGTTGAACGCTTTTGAGTCATTTATTGACAGCGCTTATGATGAGCAGGGCAGATTGCTTTCTTTACAAAAATTTAAAGAAGCGTATAAAATTATCGATCCAGGGATGAATGTCCAAAAATTCCAACACGATAATTTCGTGGAAAATCTTAAGGAAAACGGCTATAAAGCAACTGCCGGCGCTATAAAAAATTACTTGGGCCAAGAGAGCAAGGTTAAAATAAAAAAAGCAGCTTAACAGGGCTTCAGGTAGGTGAGTTTATTTTACCCAAAAGCGGGCCACATCGCTCGCGAGTGCAGCGGCTGGCGCTTGAACTCGCGGTGGTTATCTGTTATATTGCTTTATAGTTATTTGAGCGCATCATTTTGCCGCCTTCGTCTAGAGGCCCAGGACACTAGGTTCTCAGCCTGGTTACACGGGTTCGAATCCCGTAGGCGGTACCAAAATCAAACTTTCAGAAATTTTTCCGATTTTTTTTTGGGCGGCCTGAATGGCCGCCCAAGGCGTTTGCGCCCAATTTGAGCCATTTTTTAATTCGCCCCAAATCACTTTTCTCGCCGACAGGCGCAGGTTCAAGCCAAAGATTTCTTTGGCAGCAACCTTTTTAGGAAAAAGGTTGCTCTCCCGCGCGATTTTAGGCAGGTTCTCTGCCTCTTTTATCCATTTTCTCATCGGTTCGATCCAGCCAGTCCGCTTTTGTTCAAGGCGAATCATTTTTTCTTCCAGCGACTTTTTCTCGCCCATAAATTTGGCTTTCCTTTCAAGATATGTTTCCCGCTCAATGTCCTGCTCTAAATAGCCGTCTAAAAGTCGCTGAAGTTTAATTTTTATAGTTTCTATCGTATTCTTAGTTTTCTGAACAAAAACGGCCGAGGATTGGGCATTTTCATTTTTGTCTTTATCCAGCATAGCGGTTAATTGTTTAGTCCAATCCTCGCTCAAAGAAATTTTTTGAAGCAAAAAGGATATTTGCTCGTCTAAACTCTCCTGGCGAATACAGGGCTCATCGCATTTAATGGCTTTATTCTTTTTAGTGCAGTGGTAATAAACATAATCGTGAGTATTGCCGTTTTTCTGACGCTTTACCTTGTATTCGCCGGTTATGCCCATGCCGCATCTTAACATTCCGCAAAATGCTTGCGGTTCGTTTTTAGTTTTGTGGTGTGGTCGTCCTTTTTGCTTCAAAATTAATTGAACAGCATCAAAAATTTTCTTTGAGATGACTGGCTGGTGTTTTCCCTCGTGCAATTCTTTACTGTATCTAAAAAATCCGACATAGAACGGATTGGAAAGGATAAAAGAAATTCTATCTCGTTTTAAATGTTTGCCATTTCTTAAAGTAATTCCCTGTTGCGCCAAAAAGTTGGACACATCCTCTAGGCGAGAGTTGCCTTGCGCGTATAGCTCAAAAGTTTGGCGTAAAATTTCAGTTTTCTTTTTATCTATCACCACATTTTTTGTTTTCGGATCGTTAAAATAGCCGAGCGGAGCAAGGCCAGGATATTCCCCGCGCCTAACTTTTTGGCGCAAACCTCGCTTGGTATTTTCAGAAAGTGAGTCCACATAATATTTGCTTTGCCCAAAAGCGATATTGAGCATAAATTTTCCTTGAGGCGTGGGCTCAAACCAAAACTGCGGAAATTTTAACGCCACAATATGCCCGCAATCCAAAAGATAAATAATTTTTCCGCCGTCAACTGAATTGCGCGCCAAGCGATCCGGGTGCCAACTAATTATGCCGTTTGCCTCGCCTTTTTCTATCCTGTCCAGCATGGCATTAAAAATTGGCCGGCCCGGAATTTTGGCGGATCGTTTTTCTATTAACTCCTCAATAATATTTAGCTCCTCTTGCTTGGCGAAGGCGCGCAATTCTATTATTTGCGCTTCAATGCTCAAAATTTGTTTATCCTCAACATCGGTTGACTTGCGGGCATACAAAAAGAATTTTTGCATAAATTTTATGTTAATTTTTTTAAAACTCAAATAGCCGCCCTCGGCGCAACCAACCCAAAGACTTGGATTGATTCCGAAGACGGCTATTAAAAAAAGCCTTTGGTTTGTTGGTCGCGAATTTAGTATATCATAATTTTTTAGAAAGCAAAAATTATTTTTGTATTTTGGGCGAGGCAAAAAAACGAGACAGAATTTTAAAATCGCACGGGAGGCTAACCTGCGCCTGTCGGCGAGAAAAGTGATTTGGGGCGAATTAAAAAATGGCTCAAATTGGGCGCAAACGCCTTGGGCGGCCATTCAGGCCGCCCAAGAAAAAATCGGAAAAATTTCTGAAAGTTTGATTTTGGTATCTCTTTACAACGAAATCCGAACTTTTTTTGAAAAAAATTATTAAGGGATTTAAAGTGTCCGCCAAAGGCGGACAGACCGCAAAAATCGGGCGGGCAAAAAGGAAGGGGTTTAAGGGGAAGGAATTTTTGCCCGCCCTCGCTTTCCGCCCCGCCGTATTTTTTCGTGCTGGCTATTCGCCAGCGCGCCGCCTTAACACACACCAACGCAAAACTATATTAATTAAAACCTATCTCTTCTAAAAAAATTTAGGACTTTTATTTCACTTAATATTTCTGATTTCAAATACGTCCTGAATTTTATATAAATCCGTAGGATAAATTTTAGTACTTTCTAGCGAAAAAATCCCAAATTATTGGCCTCTGCATAAGTTATTAAAAATGTGTTAGCTGTAGTTGAATGAGTCTCATCAATCGTCTTAAATTGATTGTTTATTTCCACGCCACGACTTTTATTATTATCACTAATCTTTGCAACCAACTCTTTCTTATCTTGCTCTTGGCACCATTTTATTAAATCACGATCATACTTTATCTCTTTAACAACAACATCAAGGAGCACCTATTCACCCCTCGCCAAAGCATCCCCAAACCTAGACCAAAAATCCTTATTTAAACTTCAATCGCCGTTTAATTCTCGGCGCCAAAGAAAAATCACTATTTTTTGTCGGTTTATGTAAAAAGACGTTATAGCCCTTTTCGTCATAACGTGGAACCAAATGCCAATGCACATGGCGCGCTTCATCCATATAAATCAAATAGACTTTTTTAATATGCAGAACTTGCATCATTGCGTTGCGCACAGCATTAACCGTGTCCATAAGAAAATCATAATCGCGTTCAAGTAAGCGGCGCAAATCTGTCACCTCGTCCCTCCAGACAATTACCACATGCCCTCGAGTAATGGGGTAGGTTGCCAGACAAACATATAAAAACTGGTCTTCATAAATCATTGCTTTGGGCGACGGTTTTGGAAGTTTAGAATTCATATATTTTTATTTTACCATGAAAATTCACAGTAAGTAAATTAACTTAGTGAATATTACTTTACGAAAGATTAAATTTATCAATAAATTTTATATCTTTATTTTTTAAATCAAATAAGCCGATGGTTAACGCAGTTGTCGCGCATTCCGGTGAATCTAAATCAAGATTTAGCGCGTCTGATAGAATAGCGCGGAAACAGCCGTCGTGCGTTACGATTAAAACTTTATCTTTGTTCCTGGGGAGTTTAGTTTTAATGTAAGTTAAGACCCTTTGTTTCATTTTGAGAAAGCTCTCTCCGTCCGGAGGCACTTTGGAATGGTCACTTGCATCAAATTCCTCTTTGATAATACTGGTATTATTAAACTTACCAAAGTTCTGTTCTCTTAAGCCGGGCGATTTGATAATCTTAAGATTTAGTTTTTGGTTTATAATTTCACTTGTTTGCACGCATCTGCCAAGATCGCTTGAATAAATTATGGAAATTTCTTTATCTTTTAAAAAACCACTTAATTTTTCCGCCTCTTCAATGCCTTGATGGGTCAGCGGAGAATCGCCCCAGCCTTGGGTTATATCAATTGCGTTAGACTCGGTTAAAGGATGCCTGACTACATAGAATTTCATATTTAGGTTTAAATTAAATCTTCGGATTTACTTTTATATTTTACCATAAATTCCTTTAATCAGTAAATCCTTAAATCCTACATTCTGCCCCCAAGCTTAATTTATGCTAATCTAGCGCCAACCCACGGGTTATTTTGGTCAGTCAATTTTGTTTTGATAAAGGAGTGATTTGTTTTGAAGAAAAAAAATGATGTAAATAAGGTGTTTCAAAATATTTTCGAAAAATATGGCGGAGACCTTGTAAAAGAAGGGTGGCAATTAGGGGATGGGTCTGTCCGAGAATATCGTAAACTTAAGGGTGTTAGAGATGGGAGCAGGCGACCAGTTATAATTTTAGTAAAAATAAAGAAAGGTTATTGGCGTATCGAAGTCTGGGAGTCAGTCCGGGCAATCAAATCCAATGACAGCAGAAAAAATATTGGCGATGCCCAATTATTATCTCTTTATTATGGGCAACCGTACGGAGATACAGCTATCACCATAAATGACGCACCGCTAGAGTTGCTACAGCTACTAAACACTGATTTGTTTCGTGCTAAGCAGATGCGAGCCGATTTGCGCTTGTCTTCATCAAAGAGCGTAAAGGCAGTTTTGGAAACGATTGCGAACATTTGTGTCATGGCCAATGCATTGTCGCACGACCTAAATAAGTGATGTTCACATTAAAATGTACCCCCATTAGTCAAGACTGACGCTAGTGGGTGGTTTTTTTTATTATTTTGTGATAGGCTAGAATTGTTTAATAATATTTACCCATATGAAAAAAACTTTACCAATCATAATTTTATTGATTATCGCCGCTGTCATCATCAGCCTGATATTAATGTTTACGTTTCAAAAAACAGCCATTGCCCCGACTAATGAAAGTCAAGAGGCAACGCCAGAGGTTGATGTCACCGAACCAGCGACCGGCGAAGAAATAAATGATGTCAATAATGATATAAATGATAATCCCGAAGTGACGAGCGAAGTGCCGGCAGAGGAAACTCAAACAACTCCGCCGGCTGGCACCAGCACTGCCCAAGAACTTGCGGACCGCATACGCTTGACTACCCCGACTGCCGATCAAATCGTTACCAGCCCGTTAGCAATTACCGGCTCAGCGCGCGGCACTTGGTATTTTGAGGCCTCGTTTCCGGTAAAACTTTATACGAGCGCCGGTCAGATAATTGCTCAAGGCATCGCGCAGGCGCAAAGCGATTGGATGACCGAGAATTTTGTACCTTTTAAAGCTGAGTTAAGTTTTACTGCGCCAACTGCTGGGAGCGGCTATTTGGTTTTAGTTAAAGACAATCCTTCTGACATGCGGCAATATGACGCGGCGCTGGCTGTTCCGGTCAAATTCAATAACAGCGCCTCACTCAAAACCGTCAAAATATTTTTCGGCAATAACGTGCAAAATCCCGGAGCAGAGGATTGCACTTTGGTTTATCCGGTTACCCGGTCGATCGCAACAACGCCGGCTGTCGGCACTGCGGCCATTCAGGAATTGTTAACAGGACCGACTGAGGCTGAAAAATCTCAAGGTTATTTTACCTCTTTAAATTCAGGTGTGGTTTTGCAGAAGTTAACGATTGTCGATGGCATAGCCAAGGCTGATTTTAGTAAAAAGTTAGATGAGGCGGTCGGCGGCTCGTGTCGCGTGGCCTCGATCGCCTCGCAAATTCGCCAGACGTTGCTGCAGTTTCCGAGCGTCAAAACAGTGGTAATTTCCATCGACGGCCGGAGCGAGGATATTCTGCAACCGTAAAGAATGTCGATTGTCATCCCGAGCGAAGGTCCGCTCTCTCGGACCGAAGTCGAGGGATCCCTTAACTTTGCCAAAAGAGATTCCTCGACTACGCTCGGAATGACAAATCCCGTGCAGTCTGCATTCGGCGAGACAAAACAATCAAAATAATCAATTCAAAAAAAAGAAGCTCAGGGAGAACTTCTTTTTTGTTAATTGTTCGGTTTTTAATTTAGTGATATAATCAAAAAATAAAGATTATGATTCAAACCAATCCCCAAAATCAACCCAATTCAGAACCTGCGGCCCAGCCAGTGGAAGAGTCAATGGAAGAAATGGAAAATATAGAGGTTAGACCTCTGGGTTTTGATAGTCCATGCCCGCCTGGCGAAAGCGAAACAACCTCGTTTTTTAAAACGTCGCCAGCTGGCTCTGCCGGGCCGAGTGTTAAATTTGGCGAGGCGCCAATTAACCCCCAGCCGTCCTTTATTTCCGCGGACAATCCTCGCCACGCCGGCGCGTTTACCAAACTAGAGTCAATTATCTCGCCGTTAAAAAAAGCATCTCGGCGCAAAGGAGTGGGTACGTTTATTGGCATTGTTTTGTTATTGGCATTTTTGGGTACCGGCGGCGTAGTAGCCGTGACCAATCCGCAAATTCGCACCCCGCTTTCAAACGAATTGCGTTACTGGTGGTACCAGTTTTTTCAGACCATGACTCCGCAAGAAGTTTTACAGAAGATGGCCGCCCGGACATCCGAAATCCAAACCGCCCAAACTCGCGCCAGCTGGTATTGGCGCAAGCCCGAGGAGAAAGATTATCAGACATCAATAATTATGGATGGATTTTTCGACGCCCGGACCAGCGACAACCTCAAACTTAATTATACCGTTAACATTTACCAGAACCAATCGGATCTCCTGTTGGCGGCGGGGTTAAAATATCTGGACAAGAAAATTTATTTTAACTTCACGAATTTGCCGGAGAATTTTTTGCTTGATTTTTCGGCGATCACTGACCGCTGGTTTTTTGTTGATGCTACCGGCGCGCGGGCGCTAAGGGACATTGTCGCGCCACCGGGAGAAAACGCGGTTATTGGCGGAATTCCTTCGACCGGGGCAGATCATTTTAAGCAATTGATTACTAAATACCAATTATATCAATTCGACAAAATTTTGCCTGACGGGCTAATCGACGAGCGGCCGGTTTATCATTATCGCTTTTTGTTGCATAAGCAAAATTTAATCGCCCTGCTAAATGATTTTGAGCTGATTGTTAAAGAAGAATCCAAGCGGCGCGGGATAAGGTTTAATTATCCCAGCGAGTCGCAAGTAAAATTAATCCAGGCTTTAAACAAAGTTGATGTTTTGGCTGAGTTGTGGATTGATAAAAGGGATTATTCTTTGCGCAAGGGGCAGGTTTACGCCTACACAGCCGGCAGTGTCGCCGCCGCTAAAGAGCCGAACGCTTGGGCTAATCTGGCCCAACTGGCGCAGGCGCAAGAGAACGGATCTGCCGAAACTCGGGAGCCGATTTTTACGGTGCTGGTGACTATAGATAGAATTAACGCGCCAATGACAATACAAGAGCCGGAAAAAAGCGAATCTTTCGCCCAAGTGATGAAACAAATTTTTGAGCCGTGGTTTAGGCAATTGCCGATATTGCAACCGCCGGTTGCGCCGGCCACTCCAACCGCGTATCTGCCGGCGGCGACCAACCCTTCCATGGAATTGCCGGCAAGCGACAGCGACCAGGATGATTTGTCTGATGCCATGGAACTTTATTTTGGCACTGATCCGCTTAAGCCGGATACTGACGGCGACAGTTTTTCTGATGGCCAGGAAGTTCAGAATGGTTTTAATCCGCTGGGCGAAGGTGAGTTGGAATAAGGTTGACTTTCCCAATTTTGTCCAGTATAATACTTGTGCTGGACAAAAACAGCTTATTTTGTCCAGCACAAGTAAAATTATATACTTAAAGACATAGTTTTTAACCAAAAACTGCAAAAAGAGCAACTTGTGTCTCGTGCGTACATAGAGCGAACCAAAGAACTATTTGCTAAAAAATGGCTTGATTTGAATTTGATAAAAGTAGTTCTCGGGCCCAGGCGAGCAGGAAAGTCTGTTTTTTCTCTTATGCTTTTGAAAGATCGTCCGTTTATGTATTTTAATTTTGATGATGAAGTGCTATCAAGCGCGGGCGGCATAGCTACAAACGAGCTCATGAAAGAGTTGCACGCTACATATGGTCAGGTAAAGACTGTTCTTTTTGATGAAATACAAAATCTAGCGAATTGGGAGCTATTTGTTAACAGACTACATCGGGAAGGATACAATCTGGTACTCACTGGATCAAATGCCAACCTACTCTCACAAGAACTTGCCACGCATTTGACCGGCCGACATATGCCCATAGAAATACTGCCATTTGATTTCAAGGAATTTCTGCGCGCCAAAAAGTTTCAAATAGATGCCGAATACAGCGCCCTACCGCAACAGCGCGGGGAGCTTTTGAATTTTATGGAAAATTACCTGCTCAACGGCGGATTTCCTGAAGTTGCAGTGAATAATATTGATCCCAAGGACTATCTTGATGTTTTATTTGATGCTTTGCTTTTTAAGGATGTAGTCAAGCGACATCGGGTTAAATTTTCAACTCAAATAGGAAATTTGGGATCGCATCTGATAAATAATTTTGCAAATCTGTATACAGTGCGCAAGCTCATGGGTGTTTTGAATTTAAAGAGCGCGTCAACTACGGAGAAGTATATAAAATATCTGGAAGAAGCGTACCTCATATTTTCTTTGCTCCGATATTCTCCCAAGTCCGTACAACGAATAAAATCACCTCGGAAAGTCTATGCCGTTGACAATGGTTTTATAAGCGCGAAGGCAATTCAGCATTCTCCGGACAAAGGCAAGCTCATGGAGAATCTTGTTTTTGTAGAGCTAGTTAAAAAAGGCAATCAGCCAAATCGCGATTTGTTTTATTACAAAACTCGAAATGATCGAGAAATAGATTTTGTAATTAAAAAAGGGCATGAAGTAGTAGAGTTGATACAAGTTTGTTATGACCTGACAGGGCCTAATGTTGAACAGAAAGAAGTAAAAGCTCTCGTGGAAGCAGGAAAAGAATTGTCCGCTAAAAGTGAATCCGCCTCTGGCGGAAATGTTCCTATGCTGACAGTACTTACGTGGGATGAGAAACACACAGTGGAAAAAGATGGAATGACAATACAAGTTGCGCCTCTTTGGCAATGGCTTTTTGGTTTATAGCTTTAAATTCGGGATATAAAAATATTTATTCTGCAGGCTGTTAAACGCCTGTTTTTTTGTGATTTGTCACGATTGTTTTTTATCAGGGCTGGTGCTAAACTTTTAGTGGAGGGGATTTAGTATCATCAAATTTGCGCCGTCAAAAAAAATGATGATTGTCAATTTTACTATAGTTTGAGCCAAAAAAGCGGCGATAATTTATTTTAGCGCCGTCGAAAAAATCTGTAGATAACTTTTGTAAATTATTAACATCTCTAACTTTGGGAGGAGTTGGAGTATAAATTTATGATCAAAAAAAAATGGCAGGGTACGGTTTATTGGGTGCTGATTATAATGCTGGCAGGCCAAGCTTTATTGCCAACGGCACTCTATGCGGCAGACTTGGCAGTAGACGCGCCGGCAACGGCCGTACCGGATACCGGGGACAGTCAAACAATAACTCTGCCGGAGCCGGTGCCTTCCCCGGATTCAATCGCTCCACCGATCATAGATGTACCCGAGGTTAGTGTGCCTACGGCGCCAGAAGTGGCGTTGCCTGGGCAAAAAGCAAATTCAAAATCAGCGCCAGTAGGAGAAGAAAGCGGCGCGCAACCAATGGCTTTAACCAGTGGCAGTGATACCACCGCGCCTTATGATCCAGCGCTGATGTCACCGTATAATTTTGCCGCCGGTAATCTACGCCAGGCACTTAATTCATCCGGAGTAAATAGTTTTTCCGGCAGTTTTGGCCATCAAATTTCCTTGGCGATTCCGTCTGGCCGCGCTGGTTTGCAGCCATCAATCAGCTTAAATTACAGCAGTCAAAATCGCGAGGATAGCGGTTTGGGTTTGGGCTGGGATTTGCCGTTGGCCTGGATTAAACAAAGCAATAAGTATACTCCCGGAGAACTACTCAATTCTCATAATTTTGATTTCTCTCTTTTTGGCAGTGGCGGAGAGCTGGTGCCGCTAACGGTTGCAAATAACTACGGTAGCTACGGCGCGCGGGTGGATAGCGGCGAAGCTCTGCAAGTGCAGTACTTGTCGAGCGAGACTTGGCAGATTATTGATAAAGCCGGCCGCGTTTACAAATTCGGTTCCACCGACGCTAGCCGGGAAAATAATCCAACTGCTCCGACGCAAATTTATAAATGGCTGTTGGAGGAAGTGCGGGATACCAGTGGCAACTGGATAAAATATTCTTACATAAAAGATCAAAGCAAAATCTATTTGGATTCGATTGAATATACCGGCAACGGCGCGAACGGCGGCTTGTATCAAATTAAATTTAATTACGAAAACCGGCTCGCACCTTTAACCAGCTATCGTGCTGGCTTTAAAACGGTTTTGGCTAAGCAGTTAAAATCAATTGAGGTCAAAACCGCTGGCACTAAACGCCGGGAATATCTTTTGAACTATACCAAGAGCTCGACTAGCAGTGGTAATTTATTAACTAGCGTGCAGGAAGTCGGTTGGAGTGAGGGAGGCATGCGCGTGGAACTGCCGGCTACGACTTTTGAATACCAGGCTGGCGAAGCTGGCTGGAAACCGGCGGTTGAAAGCAACATCACTTTACCGCAAAAGCAATTTCGGACGACTGATGCCAACGAAACCGGCGGCAGTTTTTTTATGGACTTAAACAATGACGGCTTAACAGACATCTATGCCGATCCGTCAAATCTGCAGGCGTTAAAAAATAACGGTAACGGCACATTTAGCTCGATGGTTTGGGGCAAGCCATTTACGGATAATTTGTATAATACATATTCGGCAAATTCTGGAGTTTTGGTGATCGACTTAAACGGCGACGCTTTAGCCGATGCATTAGTTCATCGATCAGTTGGCGACGGTAAATCATCTCATGCTTACTTAAGCGATGGTGTCGGCGGCTGGGTACGGGCGCCGCAGTGGGATATGCCATTAGAGTACGGAAACGGCTTGATCGGGGATGTTAACGGCGATGGTTTGGTAGACTTTGTTTATTCCCGCCTAATTCCAGGTTTTAATACCACTCCAGATCAATACGATAAAAAAGTTACTTTAAATACCGGCTCTGGCTGGGAACTAAGGCAGGACTGGCAAATCCCGGCCTATTTCATCTACGATCATGACACTGTTTGGAAGTATGAATTAGCAGACGTCAATGGAGATGGGCTGGCTGACATTGTCGATTATCGTAATGGGATGGGAGTTTTTTTAAACAATGGCAAAGACGGTTGGGAGGCAACGATTAGTTCTAACTGGCGATTACCCAAGGAAACAGATGGCAGTCCGTGGAAAGAAATCTATACCAATGATTCGCGCAGTACATATCCGGCAGTGCGTTTGGCGGACGTTAACGGCGACGGCTTGGCAGATTTAATTCGTTCATACAACGAAATTTATATTTACAACAATTTTCCGGACAACCTCCAGCATAGCGAGGTTTATCTTAATAACGGCGCAACCGGTTGGGCATTAGCACCGGGTTGGAGTGTGCCTAAATGGTTTGTCACCAAAGTAATTGATTATTTTCCGTATGGTCCATTTTGGAATTTAGAGGCTCTTTTAACTGACATCAACGGCGACGGTCTAACGGATATTGTAAAGTCATATTATGGCGAAGATCCCAACGGCTACACTAAACCTTTTAATGGCAATCGCCAATTTATTTGGCACCAAGAAGTCTTTCTTAAAAAAGGGGCAGTCCCTGACATTCTAACCAAAGTTAATTATTCGACCGGCGGTAAAACTAGCGTGACATATGGCCTTTCCACGAGTTACCCGAATTCGCAATTGCCCTTTGCCGTATCAGTCGTTTCCCAGATTAAAGAAGAAAATGGTTTAGGCCAGACTAACATCACGAATTATGATTACAGTGGGGGGTTCTACAATAAAAGTCGAACCAGTGGTAACGATAACCAGTTCGCTGGATTCCAAATCGTCACTGTACGTGACGCGAGCGGCCGCACCACCAAGACTTACTACCATCAAGGCGAGGGAAGCGTCAACAGCTCGACGCTCGGTGAATATCAAGATCATTGGACTAAAATCGGCCGGGCTTATCGCAGTGAAGTTTATGATACTGCCGGCAACCTTTACCAGACACAAATTACTAAATGGCGGAATCTGGATTTGGGCGGCGGTCGCTGGCAAGTGTTACAAGACCGAACAATCACGCTAACTTATGATGCCACCGCCAGCCACCGCGACCAGGCAACCAGTTGGAGCTATGACGCGTACGGCAACGTGACTCAGGAAATCAACTGGGGCGAGGTGAATACCGGCTGGATCAGCGCGGAAAATTTTAGCCCGAGTGGCTATTGGATGATGGACGAGGGCAATGGCACAACTGTTGGCGACAGTTCTGGCAATGGCTCAACTGGCACTTTGCGAGGCACAGAAAATTGGACTGCCAGCGGTATATCTGGCAGAGCGATAAATTTTGACGGCTCATCGAGTTTTGTTGATTTAGGCACGCCAACGGCGCTGGATTTAACCAACACTGGCATCTTTACGATTGTTGGCTGGATTAAAGGCGATACGTTTACCAATAATTATTACCCGCAGATTTACATAGATGGCGGTTGGCGGGTGTCGTTTGGATTTCATAAAAGCTTTCCGGGCCGGTTAGCGGCGTATACCAATAACAGCTTTTTGATGATTGGGAATACTTCTTTATTGCCTGGTGCCTGGTATCACGTGGCTTTGGTTTCTGACGGCACTGAACGGATATTCTACGTTAACGGTGTAAACGACGGCGAAAGCGGTTGGGTTAAGCCGGGTGGCCGCGGTCTTTGCGGTATTGGCGGCAACGAAATTAGTTATACTCCTTTTGACGGCATCATTGATGACCTGCGAATTTACCATCAAGCCTTGTCAGCAGAAAAGATCGACGCTCTTTATCGGGATCCAGGCGGCCCGGGTGCGTCAGTCGGCGAGTTGAGTTTTACCGACACCGGCACCGACAAAATCACGACTAACTATACTTACGCATTAAACGCTGGCGCGAATATCGTGGGATTGCCTTCCAGCAAAATCATTCAGGATCAAAACGGCGTTACAATAAATCAAGAACGCTACTATTACGACGCTCTAGCTTTAGGCCAAGTCAGTTTAGGCAACCTCACTCGGCAGGAGCGCTGGTTAAATACAAACAGTTCTTGGGTTGCCACGAGCCGCGAGTATAACTCTTTTGGCTTGCCAACCCGGGAAACCGATCCGCGCGGGAATTCATCAACCTATATTTACGATGGTTACAATTTATATCCGGCCAGCGTTACGAACGCCTTAGGCCAGACAACCCAATTTACTTATGATTACGGTTCCGGCCAGGTTAAACGCGTGACCGATCCGAACGGTATTGTCCAGGAAAAAATTTATGACGGTTTTGGTCGATTGATTACGGTGAGTACTTCGGATCAAAACAAATCCGCGGTTTTAATCATCAAACAGGAAATTAGTTTTAATGATACTGCTATGCCGCGTTCGGTTATCAAGCGCGATTATCTTTCGAGCGAAGCCGGGCCAGCAGAAACGTATCAATATTTTGATGGCTTTGGCCGGGTAATCCAGACCCGCACCACCACCGAAACACCCGGCTCTTACAGCGTCAGCACGTTAATATACGACGCCCGGGGCCGGGTGGCGCAGGAATTTTTACCTGTTCTCGGAAGCGGTACAGCCTATCAAGCCACCAGCCAGCCAACTACTCAAGCTAAAGTTTATACTTATGATGCCTTGGATCGCGTTATTCAAACCGCGACTGTTGTCGGCAACACGGTTAATCAATATAACCTTTGGACCGCCAGAATTATCGATGCCAACAATCATGCCAAAAAATATTATTACGATGCCTATGGCCGGATTATCAAAATCGACGAAGAAAACGGCGCCATGATTTATCAAACCAATTATAGTTATAATCCGCTTGGCAGTCTCATCAAAATTATTGACGCCGAAAGCAATGAGCGAGAATTTACTTATGATACGCTCAGCCGGCAAGTTACCGCGGAACTGGTGCACCGACCAAGCGCGACCGCGGCACAGTATCAATATCAATACGATTCAAACGGCAACAAAACCAGCCAGACTTATCCGGACGGCCACATTGTCAACTGGACGTACGATGTTTTAAACCGCGCGTTAACTCAGGATGATCCGACTACTCCGGCAAGCGAGACAGTTTATGTTTACGATACGGCTAGTAACGGCATCGGCCAAGTGGCGCAAATGCAAACCGCGGACATCACAATTTTGTATCAATACGACGGACAAGGGCATCTGGTGCAGGAAGCGCGCGGGATTGTGATTCCAGAACCGCCGGCACCGGAACTTCCGGAAATCGCGCTGGTTTACAACGGCAGTGAAGTCGCCGCTGGTGGAACAGTGGAAACCTGGAATGTCGATGTCGGCAGTTTCGTGGAAAAAACTTTTGCCATCAACAACACCGGATCAGCCAATCTCAACTTGACTGGTAGTCCTTTGGTTGCCATAAGCGGAACTAATGCCGATCAATTTAGCGTGACTCAACAGCCAGTATCACCAATCACTCCAGCCGGCAGTACTGCCTTTAAAATCAAATTTACCCCAACTTCAGCCGGCGCTAAAATCGCAACCCTGACTATCCAAAATAATGATGCTGATGAGGGGAATTACGTGATCAACTTGCAAGGCCAGTCGCAATTAGTTTACAAAGCGTATCTTTTAAATCCACTCTCAGTCAGCAAACCCCTGACTTTAACGAGTCTCGCGGCCGGCAATCAAATCAAACTTTACAACCCGAGCGGCACTTTGCTAAACACTTACAACCTCAACCTCTACCAAACTGCAACGATTTCAACAGCGCAGGCTGTTTCCGGACTCAAAGTAGTGGGCACTGCGCCGTTTAATGTTTATGATGTACAGAACGCCACGGAAAGTTTGATTTCTGATCGCTATCGAGGGATGCTTTTTGCTTTCCCGAATATGCGCTACACTCATGAGTTTTACCTTCTTTCGCCGGACAGCGCCGCACAAGTAACAATCGAAAAAGTCGGCTCAACGACCGAGACCGTCAATTTAACTGCCGGCGTGGTCTATAAATATACAGCCGGCACATGGGCAACTAAGTCAACCATTATCACGGCGAACGTGCCGATTCTGGTGCTTCACAAAACTAGCGAAACTTACGACGCCGTCAATCTGTATCCGGCAACT
>Ga0209211_10003297_pt1 | contig 26532 bp, 25 predicted proteins | sample RifGroA2_FD_183992 | JGI IMG/M metagenome (GOLD analysis project Ga0209211, IMG submission 183992) | Groundwater microbial communities from Rifle, Colorado, USA - Groundwater A2 (SPAdes) (version 2) | ecosystem: Environmental > Aquatic > Deep subsurface > Groundwater | place: Rifle, Colorado...
TTATCCCACTTCAAGTGCAGAAATTGAATTATATTATAGAGGAATAAAAATTATTGGAAAAGGAAAATCTTATTGCTCTTACCAATCAAAATGTGATTATCCGCCAGAATGGGATATTGATGAGATGATGAACGCTGTTAAAGAGCTGATTTGAAGATGAAACCCTTTGTAATGATTCCAACATACAATGAAAAAGAAAACATTGCTGATTTAATAAATAAGATTCTAGGCTTAAAAATAAAAAACCTGCACATAGTTGTTGTGGATGACAACAGCCCTGATGGAACATGGAGAATTGCTCAAAAAATTTCAAAGAATAAAAAAAATGTTCATTTATTACTGAGAAAGACAAAAAGAGGAAGAGGCTATGCTGGCAAAGATGGATTTGTTTATTGCTTAAAACATAATGCAGATGTAATAATTGAGATGGATGCAGATTTGTCCCATGACCCAAAATATATCCCTCTAATGCTCAAAGAGCTAGACAGTGCTGATTTGGTTTTAGGCTCAAGAAGAGTAAAAGGCAGCAATGAGATAGGAAGGGGCATTATAAGAAGAGCAATAACATATTTTGCCAACCTGTACATAAGGCTTTTATTAGGATTAAAAGTTAAAGACTGTAACTCTGGTTATAGATGCTTTAAAAGAGAAGTATTGGAAAAAATAAGCCCAGAGAAATTAGAATCGAAAGGCCCTGCAATTATACAGGAAGTTTTATTCAAAGCTTACTTAAAAGGTTTTAAAATAAAAGAAATTCCAATAACATTTGTCAACAGGATAAAAGGAAGCTCAAAACTAGGCGTCAAGCAGCTTGCAATTGGTTATTTTATGGTTTTAAAGCTGAAAATGCAGCATATATTTGAAGAGATGTAGTAATAAATAGCGAAGCCGAGTGTTATGAACGAAGAGCGAGGCTTAGCACTAAATTCGCAGAGCATGTTGAAATATTATATAAAAATAGTTTAAAGCTCTTAAAATGAAAATAGCAATTTTAACCCCAACTTTTAATTACTATAGCGGTATAGACAGAGTCGTTCAGCTGCAGGCAGAAGATTACGCAAAAAAAGGAAACAAAGTTACAGTTATTGCATTAGAAGCAAAAATAAAGCCAAAAAACTACAAAGTAATTGAACTGGGGATGCCTAAAAATTCATTTTTGCAGCGATTATACCGGCTTTTTTTCTTTCTCGACAGGAAAAGCATCAATTATTACAAAAACCTGAAAAATTATGATGTAACAATAAGCCATTTCTACCCAATGAACTGGATTGCTTACCTTGCCAGAAAGAATTACCAAATAAAATACATTTATTTTAACCATGGCGTCAACACAACAGGCTTATTAAACAATATCTTCCAGAAATTTTACATGAAATTATTTTCTTTATTCACAAATATCACATTAATAAATGTTGATGAGGCATATTCTGTAAGCAAATACCTAAAAGATGATTTAAAAAAAGTCTCAAATTTAGACAGCAAGGTTGTATACAACAAGATAGACAAAAAACGATTCAATAAAAAAGTAAAACCAGATAAAATAATAAAAAAATACAATCTAAAAAATAATAAAGTCCTGTTATATGTCGGAAGGATTGCGCCTCACAAAGGCATCCATCTATTATTGAAATCATTTGATATTGTAAAAAAGCATATTCCCAATGCAAAATTGCTCATTGTTGGAAATCCAACTTTTAATGGCTATTTCAAGAAACTTAAAAAATCGGCAAACAAAGACGTCATTTTTACTGGATTTGTAGATGATAAGGAGCTCCCATATTATTATGCTGCATGCGACATCTACACAACAGCTTCCTTATGGGAAGGCTTTAACCTGCCGGCTGCAGAAGCGCAGGCTTGCGGAAAGCCTGTTGTTGCCTTTAGCATATGCTCGCATCCGGAAGTTGTAAAAAAAGGTGTTCTTGTCAAAAAGAAAGATATAAATAGATTTTCGAAAGCAATAATTAATATTTTAAATCAAAGGTGATTTTTTTGAAGGAATTTGTAAAGTGTAACTTGTGTGGCAAAAATCTCCCAAAACCAGTATTCAAAATCGGCGGGCACAAAATAGTAAAGTGCCGTAATTGTGGTTTGATGTATACAAATCCAAGGCTCAAGAAAAGTTTTCTTCATAAGATATACACAAAAAATTATTATGAAAATCCTGAATTTAAAAACCATGACACTCAAAATCTTTTTGGTTATGACCTGTATGTAAAGGAAAAAGAGGACATAGTGAATACATTCAAAAGAAGGATAGATATAATTGAAAAATACAGTAAAGGAAGAAGCATACTAGATATGGGATGCGCAACTGGTTTTTTTCTGGAACTAGCAACAAGCAAGGGGTGGGAGGGTTATGGAACCGAAGTGTCAAGATTTGCTTGTGACTATGCAAAAAATAAAATTGGACTTAAAAACATTTTTTGCGGGGACATTAAAGAAGCAGGATTCAAAAAAGATATGTTCGATGTTGTCACAATGTTTGATGTCATTGAACACCTAACTGACCCAAAAGGAACATTGGAAGAAATAAATACGCTTATGAAAAAAGACGGGCTTTTAGTTATTACAACGCCTAATTCTGGAAGTTTGGTCGCAAAAATTCTTGGTAAAAGGTGGGAGGAAGTGAGAAGAGCAAGGGAACACACTTATTTTTTCTCAAAAAAAACATTATCGTGCATGTTAAAAAAAACAAATTTTGAGATATTAAAAGTAGAAAGCGCTGGGAGGTACTTTAACATGGAGTCAATGATGAAAAGGGGAAAAATCTACTTCAAAAAAACATTCATGGTTTTGGAAAAAATAATAAACTTTTTGGGAATAAGAAAAATAAAGGTCTTTGTCAATCCACACTATAAGATTACAATTTATGCTAGGAAAAAATGAGCAGCATGCTTTATAAGCTAAGGAATATGGACAGTTACACCAAACTTGCCCTATCAACAATATTAATAGGCATTTTAATTAGATTTATCCTAGTAATTCCTTATTCTGTTGCGGGTGATGCATGCTGGCATTTATCAAATGCGAAGTTTATTGCAAATAATTTAGATATGCCATTATTTGAGCATCTGGGAAGGGAGCAGCCTTTTTGGTCTCCTCCACTATTCCATGTTATATCTGCCACATTTTTTAAGTTGTTTGGGTTATTGGGTAGCGATGCAGCAGATTTTGGGATAAAATTAGTTTCTCCATTATTTGGCTCCTTATCCTTAATTGTATCATACTTCATTTTAAGTATGCTATTTGATAAAAAAACCTCATTCTACGGAATATTATTTATTACCTTTTTGCCTATGAGTATGGACTATGGAATTTTTAGCTATGCAGATGGAATGCTTACATTCTTTATAGTAACAAGCATTTATTATGCACTGAAGGACAAAACTACAATATCTGCTCTTAGTTTATCTTTGGCCATTTTGACCAAATATACCGGGTTAGTCGCCATACCTGTGATTTTGTACATAACATTCTTAAAAAACAAAAAATCGTTTTTGAAAAAATTTGCAATAATTTTTGCAGTAGTTCTCTTAGCGGGCTCTCCATGGTACATCAGAAATTGGGTATATCTAAAAAATCCGGTTTACCCTATACTTAACTCCCTGTTTAATGGGATTGATGTTGGTACCACATATTCTAATTTTGATTTTTCAAAAATAGTATCAATAAATTCCTTGGTCTATCCTTTATTAGAATTTTTTGGTGTTCCTGATGGCAATATTTCCAAAGTATTCTTTTTTGATATTCCATATTTGTCCATGCTATTATCCATATGGCTAGCAGCTGTTGTTATATTCAGTATTCCTATTTTTCTCGGATTAGATATTAAAAAGGAAACAAGAAATATTGCATTAGCATTGTTGCTCCCATTGCTTATTGCAGCTATACTGCATATTTTAAATGTGGGGTGGTCTACAGGTAGAAGACTCTTGCCCGCAACCGTAGTACTAGCCTTCTTTTGGGGAAATGGTATTATCAAAATAATAAAAAAAATAAGGAACAAAAATATAGAAAAGGTAATCCTCATGGTATTAGCTGCAATTGTTATAGGCTTTGTTTTTACAAGTTTTGTGAGAATAAGTCTCGCTACAAATCAATGGAATTTGTTCAAAGACGATTTTGAATGGGTTAAAAAAAATACAGATAAGGATGCAATATTCATAGCTGGAGGCCAGTGCATACAGTTTAAGATAGATAGGTACTCATTACCGCCTTCAGAAATTGGAACTGGCAAATATGATTATATCTGGGTAAATCAAGACTTCAAACTTGATAGAAGATCTATCCTAAACAACAAACAACTTAAAGAACTTAAGGATAGGGGTAATTATTTGGTGTATAACAACTCAAAAACAAGCACAAAGATTTACAAAATGGAATAATAAATTGTTAGGGCTGCTCTAATACATTGCTATCTTAATTTATATCTTAAATTCATAAGTTTTATTAATGGTATTTTCTTGCTGCTGCCTATGGCAGTTAAAAAATTGAAAGTAGCAGTTGTTATTCCAACCCATTATGATGCTAAATCTTCTCTTCACGTTCTTCTCTCAGGGTATAGGAGATTAATGAAGAGCAAAAACATAGAGGTAGCCATTTTTACCGACAAGAAGAACAATGTTGATTATAAGGGCTTTAAGGTAGTGAAGATACAAAGCATTGATTATAAAACACTGATTGAAAAAGTATTATTTGTGCTTGGTATTCCCCGTTTCTATTACACCGACCTTATTCAAAAGTTAAATGGGTATGATGTGATTGAGACTAGTAATCCTGAATTCTATATGTTTGCTTATCAAAGTTACTTGGCAGCCAAAAAGTATGGCGCCAAGCTTGTTTATAGGACGTCGCAAACAGTGGACGGATTTTTTCTTTTCCACCTGGTTAAGTACCTAACAAAGCCTTTCATCAAAAAAGCGTATGATTTTGCCTCTGCCTTGCTTTTCACCAATCCAGAAGCAGCGCAGCGCTGCCTAAGGTTAGGTTATGCTGCCGATAAAAAGAAATTTATTATTTTAGGGCATGGTGTAGACACCGCATTATTTAAGCCAATAAATGCAAAAAAGTCAAAAAAGAAAATTTTGCTCTCTGTTGGAGGATTAATCCCGTTAAAAGGGCACCAGTTAATAATACGGGCATTGAAGAAAATCCATGAGCAACTCTCAAATAGTGTTGAATTATGGATTGTTGGGGATGGCCCATACAAGAAGAAGCTGCAGGAATTGGCAATTAGTCTTGGGGTCCTGGGCAGCGTAAAATTTCTTGGGGGGATTGAACATGAAAAACTGCCTGGAATATACAACCGGGCAGATGTATTTGTCATGGCTAACTTTCAGGAAATAACACCGGCAGTAAGCGAAGCATTAGCCTGCAATATCCCTGTAGTTGTGATGGAGTGCGGTGGGAGAAAGTTTATCCTTCCAAATGAGAATTATGGATTGATATCAAAAAAATTTGATGTTGAAGATATGGCAAGCAAGATTATGGCATTGCTAAAAAACCCTTCATTGCAGCAGAGCATTGCGCAAAAAGGAAGAAAAAGAATCATCCAGAAATTTTCAATTTCCGCCTACGCTGAACGGTTATACAAGGCAATTAGTGGAGTAGAAAAATGAAAAATCCTTTTGGAATTAAAACAAGAGCCTGTACAAAAAAAGATTATGATTTTGTGTATGCCCTTGCAAAAAAAACATTGTTTCGTTACATAAAAGAATATGAACCAATCAATAAAAAAGAATTCGATGGTGACTTCGCCAAAAGATATAAAGAAATCGTTATTCTCCTGAAAGGAAAAAAGAGGATTGGGTTTTACCACATTACTCCTGACACATTTGTTAAAAATGTATTGTATGTGGCAAAAATTTTCATTTCTCCTGCTTACCAGAAAAAAAAGATAGGATATTTTTTAATGAAGTATTTTGAAGCATTGGGATATAAAAAGATTAGATTGCAGGTATGGGATAATAACCCGGCAGTTAAGTTTTATAAGAATTTGGGATATGAAGTGATTTCTGAGAAAAACCACAAGTATCTCCTTGAAAAAACGATTTGAGATAAAATTCAGGCAGGGCAACAGAAAATTTAAAAAAGGGGTGTAGTACCCATTATGTTGGGTGGATGAATTGCAATATACAAAACTGATTATTTCGCCGCATGCAGATGACGAGGTTATTGGATGTTCGAGCATATTAGATAAGGATTCTTTTGTCTATGTGTGCGGTGTAGACGAAGAAAGGTTTCCTGTTGATGGTTTTCCCAAAAATGAAAGGGTCAAGCAGCTTAAGGAAGCATCAAAAGTTTTTGGATTTTCTTATGAATGCAATGAGGAGTCCAAGGTAAATTATTTCAAAGAAAATGATTTTATTGGTATTATTGAGAAGCTGATAAACAGAATAAAGCCTGAGAGCGTCTTTATACCCTGCCCGGATTATAACCAGGACCATAAGGCTATACATAACGCTTGCATTATTGCATTAAGGCCGCATGACAAGAATTTTTTTGTAAAAAGGGTTTTAGTGTATGAGATGTCCCATAATGCAGTATGGAATCCTGTAACAATGAACCTTAATTATTTTGTGCCATTAGATATAAAGAAAAAAATGGAGGCTTATGCAAAATATACCGGGGAAGTTAGGGGTATGAGATCTCCAAAACAGCTGGAGCATGTTGCCTCTATAAGAGGGGCAGCAGTAAATATGGCTTATGCAGAGGCATTTGAGCTTATTCGGTGGGTTGACTAGAATCTATTTTTTTGTTTGATTTCCTCGTATCTTTTGGGTGGGACTGGGTATAAATGGAAAATAAAAAAATCAGAATCCTTTGTGACCATCAAACAGGTTATCTTCCGTGGCTGGGGTTATTCCATAGAATTTCGTTATCTGATATTTACGTATCTTTGGACACAGTAAAATACAATCCGCGTTCTTATGACAGCAGAAATAAGATCAAAACTCCTAATGGTTTTAAGTGGTTAAATGTTCCTGTCTTAAAAGGAAAATCTGAATTATTAAAAGATATAAAGATTAACAATGCTGTTAATTGGAAAGAAGACCATCTCAAGGCTATCTCGCATTCTTATGGTGCAACAAGCTATTTTGATTATTATTTTAATAAAATAAAAAGCATTTTAGACAAAAAACATGAATTCCTTATGGATCTTAATGAGGAGCTCTTGAAATTTTTTTTAAATGAATTAAGAATTAATGTTGATTTCGTAAAGGCTTCTCATTTTGATGTTGTAGGCCAAGGCAACCAATACTTGATTAACCTGTGCAAAGCTCTTGGAGCCAATATTTACGTTTTCGGCCAGCTTGGCAAGGGATATGCAGATGCAGGGTTGTGGAAAAAGAATAGTATAAAAATATTCTTTCATCAGTATAGTCATCCAATATATAAACAAAGATTTAATAATTTTGAGCCTTTTTTATCTGTTTTGGATTTATTATTTAATGAGGGGGCAAAAAATGCATTAAAGACTATTGGAAAGAATAATATAACAAGAAAAGAAATGCTGCTCCAACTGCAATAAAAATCTATCAATTGATTATACAAATGAAAGAAGAAAAAAATGTTCCATTTGTTTCCCTGTTAGTTGTTAATTACAATGGGGAAGATATCCTGAAGCTTTGTTTTCCTTCCTTAAAAAGATTAAATTACCCGAAGAATAGATATGAGATTATTGTTGTAGATAATGGATCTGCTGATGGGAGCGTTCAATTTCTTAAAAAAACATATCCGGATGTAAAGGTTGTTCAAAACAAAAAAAACCGGGGTTATGTGGGGATTAATCTTGGTTTGAAATATTGCAAAGGAGAGTATATTTATTTCCTGAATAATGATTTGATTCTTCAGAAGAATTGCTTGCATTACCTAGTAGAAGAAATTCAAAAGGATAAGAGCATAGGGATGGTTGCGCATGACGGCATTAACTATTATAATAAAAAGATAGTATCTGGGGGTACATGGGCCTCTAGGACAATGTATTGCGGCCACAATCCAATTGAGGATAGAAAAGAAGTTAAGGAAATTCCTTACATGGGTTGCGGAATTATACGAAAATCTGTCATAGACGCTTATGGCTATCTTTTTGATCCTGACTACTTTATTTATGCAGAAGATTTTGATTTGGGATTGCGTATCAGGCTCCTTGGAATGAAAACAATATTAGTAAAAAGAGCCCGCTGCTACCATTTGCATTCATGTACTATGAAAAGGGTCAGCAATCCCTCAAGAAACACATTCCTGTTAGAAAGAAACTTGCTAACAACGTTCTTCAAAATATTTTCGCTAAAAACTATTATATTGCTTTTTCCTCTTGTATTAGCTGCTAGGATATTAAACATAATAAAAGACGCACTTAGGCTAAATTTTAAAAATGGGTTTGCAAGGCTCCTATCAGTATTATGGGTATTATGCCATTTTGGGGCTATATCAATAAAAAGAGCAAACACTCAAAAATTAAGAAAAGTTAAAGACACCTATATTTTGCGTATTTTTAGTGAAAAATATGTTCTAAAAAGGCCATACCTCGTGTAAACAACAAAATTCAACTTATCTAATGGAAATCAAAGATTTCCAGTAGATACCAAAAATCCATAGGATTTTTGAGTATCTTATGATAAGTGGTTGCATATTAGCCAAAACATACCATGGAATTTTGTGTGAACTAAAAAATTTGCTTTGCAAATTTTTGGTTTGTTAAAGATCCCAAAAGGATTTTAAACACTCAAAAACTACCCATATTTATAGGAAATAACTTTAATTTTCGTATACATTTATTATTTCCTAATAAGCAAATCACAGCGAAAATATACGAATATTAGTGTGATTTGCTATAGTAGAATTTTGAGTGTCAAAAACCACTGAATGTTTGGCTAATGAAATCATGCCACCCATCTCTGATGGTTTATAAATTATAAAATAATTTACTAAACTAGAAAAATACTTTGTATTTTTTGTGGGTGGTTTTTGACAAAATCTAAAAAAATCTATATTCTCTTTCCCTGTCTTGTGGCTTTATGTTTAACAACTCTTAGGGTAAAGTCTATTTTTAAAATAATTTCTCCAAGTAAGTAGCTTACTAGATGCCTTAAATCTTTTACATTTGGGAATAATACTTTTGGGATGGGAATTGGAGGAATCAATCTGCCTAACCTGGATGGCAAAAGCTTAACATCCTCTAAATCAAAGCCATAATGAGCATCGTAACTTCTGTTCTTTTCTGTGAACATCTTAAGGCTGTCAATATTAAAGAAGTAATTATGGTTTGGGTAAAAAGCTCCAGATGAATGCCAATAAGGCACTATTAACCTTAACTTAGCGTTATTCTTGCTTATCCTGTTGATTTCTTTCATTGTCTTGACCAAATCATCTGTATGCTCAATAAAATCCCTGCCATAAATCTCATCAAAATAATTGTCCTTAAATGGCCAAGGATAATTGTCCAAATCATGAACAATGTCAACACCCTGGACTTTTGCTTTATCTAGGTTAATATAACCTTTCTTTATATCCCTGCCGCATCCTAAATTCAGTTTTCTCAGATTATTAGCTCTTCTTGTCATTCTATTTTATACTGTTTCCATCTCTTTGTAGAAAGGCTCATATCCACTGTAACAGGAGGGCCTTTATACTCGTCCAGCGTCATTTTGCCAACATTTTTCGAGCCAGCCAATGATGCTAGTTCGTACATGCTTATTCTTTTATCTCCGACAATATGTATTATTCCCTTCTCTTTCTTTTTAACCACTTCAGAAATCCCTTTGGCAACGCCATCAGCAAATAAATAAGTCCCAAACCTGTCTGTAAATGCCTTTGGGTATTTCCACTGTTCTTTTGGCGCAAAATTAGTCCTGATAATGCATGTATTGCCATATTGCCGCGTTACTATTTCCCCGCATAATTTGGTAAACGAATAATAATTCTTTGGAGAAGGTACATCATCTTCAGTATAGTATTTTTCATTCTCGCCAGCAAAAACGCACGCAGTAGACATATAAATCAGGTAGCAATCATTATTCAGCTTCTTCAGCGCATTGACTGCATTTTGAGTTCCTTCAACATTAGTCTGCCATACTTTTTCCTTGTTTTCCTCGCATTCCCTTATTCCAACCAGTGCTGCTGCATGTATCAGCACATCTGGCTTGTAGCTAAGAATAGCTTTATTTACAGAACCAGAGCTTGCTATATCCATATCTGCATGTGTTGGGCAATATGCGTCCTTGAAAACCTTTCTCAACGACTTCCCTAACGCTCCACTACCTCCTGTAATTAAGACTTTCATAGGGTATAGGAACAAAACTGCCTTATTTAAAACTTATGAGAAATGTTTATAAATCAAATAAAGTTTTTAAAATAAATGGGAGCTGTAACTATAGTTGGATTGGGGTATGTTGGCTTGCCATTAGCATGCCTCTGCGCAGAAAAAAATCTTGATGTATATGGCGCGGATATAGACAAGAATAAGGTTTCTTTGATTAGCCAGGGCATCAGCCCAATAGATGACCCAAACTTAAAAGAAGCAGTTAAAAAAGCAAAAGGAAAAATAAAAGCCACAGACAACATAGCAAGGGCAGTTAAAAATTCCTCAATTGTAATTGTATGCGTCCCTACACCAGTAGATGATAAGCATCTGCCGGATTTGGAGCCATTGAAAAGCGCATGTGAAGGGGTTTCAAAAAGCCTGCAAAAAAATACATTAGTTGTCATAGAATCAACAATTTTTCCAGGAACAATAGAAGAAATTGTAATGCCCATCCTTAAAAGAGCAAATGTTAATTTTTACCTTGCTCATTGCCCTGAGAGGATAGACCCGGGAAATAAAAAATTTACAATAAAAAACCTTTCCAGAGTGGTTGCAGGTATTGATAAGGAATCAACAAAAAAGGCAGCTGAATTTTATAGAAGCATAATTGATGCAGACATTGTAGAATTAAAGTCTGTCAAGGCAGCTGAAGCAACAAAAATAATGGAAAACACATTTAGGGATGTCAATATAGCCTTTGTTAATGAAATGGCAAAAAGTTTTGACAAAGCAGGAATAGATATTTCTGAAGTTATTAAAGGTGCCTCTACAAAGCCATTTGCTTTCATGCCTCACTATCCTGGTGCTGGAGTAGGAGGGCATTGCTTTGACAAAAACGAGTGGATTTTCGTAAAATACGAAGATTCTGTTTACCCTATGGAAATAGGAGAATTATACGAGCTTTTGAAATATTATAATGAGACAGAAATAGGAGAAACCTTGATAGTTAATCCTGGAAACTTAGAAGTGTTATCCTTTAATCTAAACACCAAAAAATCATGCTACAATCCACTTAAGCTTCTAAGCAAAAGGCCTTATCCAAATATGCTAAAGATAAAAGCAGTTGGAAATTATTCAATTAAATTAACTGACAAGCATCCAGTAGTTGTATTTAACAATGGTTTAAAGATAAGAACTGCGGATGAATTAAACAAAAATGATAAATTGGTTGTTTCATTGGAATTGCCAGAGATTGAAAAAGAAACCAAGATTGATATAATTGAGAATATTGATGAGGAATTAGTTAAAAAGATAAGAGTCAAGTTAGTAAAAGGCAGTTTTAAAGATTATAAAAAAGAATTAAAATCTTTTATTTCGGATTACAAGTATCATGATGATTTCTTCAGATATGATATGTTACCCCTAAATTATTTCTTAAAGGCAGAAAAAGCCCTTAAGATACCAAGAGATCAGATTTACTTATGCACTGGCAGAGGGCCAGATTTGAGAAAGATAAAGGCTGTTTTAGAAATTGATGGAGAATTTGCCAGATTATTAGGTTATTACTTAAGTGAAGGCTGCATAACAGAAGATAAAACTCTTAGGGTTAGATTTACATTTAATCAGAATGAAAAAGAATATACTGATGACTTGAAAGGTATTCTTAAGAAAAAAGGCTTTGTGTATTCTGAATACTTAGACAAGAAAAATCACGCTCACCACCTTAAAGTATCTTCAGAAATTCTTGGTGTAATTATGAAAGATGTTCTAAAATGCGGAACTAATTGCTACAACATGGCAGTACCACCTAAGCTTTTTTCCATGCCTAAAAAACTAAGGGTAGAGATAATAAAGGGAATCCTAAGAGGCGATGGAGGTGTTAGTTATACAAATAAAAAAAGATCTTACAAAAAATCAGGAAAAATCTACACTCACAACAATAACACAGCAGATGCGTCATATTTTACTTCAAGCAATAGGCTAAAGCAGCAGGTTATGCTTATGTTACAGGATACAAAATTAATTCCAAAAATGGACCTTAGAGAAGGCCTGATAAGAATGCAAGGTATGTCAAATATGAACTTGTTGAAGGATATATTTTTAGGCAGCAAACAGGAAAAACTTAAGCAATACTTAGCAAATATTAAGAAAATTATAACTTATTCGGATGTTGAAGTCTTTGATACATTCGCTGCTCTAAAAATTCAAAGTATTGAAGAAATGGCAGGTGATTATGTCTATTCTTTGGAGGTCGAGGATACCGGAACTATAGTTACAACAAACGGGCTCGTAATGCACAATTGTATCGCAGTTGACCCCTATTATTTGATTTCAAAAGCAAAGCAGATAGGATTCAACCATGATTTTTTGATTTTGGCCAGAAAGATAAATGAAAGTATGCCATCTTATGCAGTAGAATTATTAGAAAGTGAATTGAAAAAAATAAACAAAAGAATAGAAGGTGCTAAAGTAGGAATCCTTGGCTTAGCCTATAAAGCCAATGTAGATGATATAAGGGAGAGCCCAGCGCTAAAAGTAATCGAAATCCTGAAAGGAAAAAAAGTTGAGGTTTTTGTATTTGACCCATATATCAAAAATAAATCCAATGTCAAGGGCTTAGATGAATTGCTGGAAAGCTCAGATTATTTAGTCCTAGTAACAGACCATAATGAATTCAAAAGCATGGATTTAAGCAAATTAAAAGAAAGCAACATACGCATAGTAATAGACGGAAGAAACTGTCTGGATAAAGATAAAATTAAGGCATTAGGAATTTTATATCATGGGATTGGAAGGGCATAAGATTAGCTCGCATTATAAACTTGTAAGAACCCGTGATCTCATTGGTATCCATCTGTATAAAAATAAACAGGACAAAAGACTATCATGGCAGACCTAGTTTTAATTAACCCGCATGGAACAAAATTTGTTGGAGATTACACCTTGCCTCTTGGATTGCTGCAGTCAGCAGTTTATATAAAAGAAAAATATGATGTTAAGATTCTTGATTTAAGAGTAAAACAAGACTGGAAAGCAGCACTTTTAGCTGAGTTAAAGAAAGAGCCTTTTTTTGTAGGCATTTCAACAATTACCGGGCCAAATTTGAACTCTGCGCTGGAGATATCTAGAATAGTAAAGGGAAATTCAAAAGCCCATGTAGTATGGGGTGGCATTTATGCAAGCCTTCTTCCAAATATTGCTCTCAAGCATCCTTTGGTAGATATTGTAGTTAAGGGCGAGGGAGAAGAAACATTTATGGAGCTGGCAGATGCAATAATAAACAAAAAGCCTTTGAAAGGCATACTTGGTGTCTGGTATAAAGAGAATGGAGTAATAAAATCAAATCCAGATAGGCCTCTTCTTGATATTAACAAACTTCCCAGCGTTCCTTATGACCTGCTGGATGATATAGAAAAGTACATATGGGTAAGGGAAGATGGTGTTAGGGTCATCAACTACATGAGTTCAAGGGGCTGCCCGCAACAATGCACTTTTTGTTATGTTGCAAGCTTCTATAAGTCAAGATGGAGGCAGCTTGAGGCCAAAAGGGTTTTGGAGGATTTTGAATACTTAATAAAGCGCTTTAAAGTTGGGCATATTTACATAAATGATGATAACTTCTTTGTTAATTTGGGAAGAGCAAGAGATATAGCCAATGGAATTCTTGATAGGAAATTTGATATAAGCTGGGATGTCCTGGGAGCTCATGCTCAGACTACTGTAAGAATGGACAATGACTACATCAAACTTCTTGATAAAAGCAGATGCACTGGCCTTTTAATCGGAGCAGAATCTGGATCGCCGCGCATCCTGGAGCTAATCAAGAAAAATATCACAGTTCAAATGCTAATAGACTCTAATAAAAAATTCATTGGGACAGGAATTATTCCCACATACACATTCGTAAGCGGCTACCCCACAGAAACAAAAGAGGAGCTTCAGATGTCAGTCGATCTTTTATTTAGGTTATGGAAAGACAACAAAAACATAATTCCAGGAAATGTTAAGCCTTTCATACCTTATCCGGGAACACCGCTTTATGATATGGCAGTAAGATATGGATTTAATCCCCCAAAAAGTGTTGAAGGGTGGGCTGACATTACATGGGACAATTACTTAAAGATTAAAACGCCGTGGCTTAGCCCTAAGGAAAAAAAGATGAGAGTTAACCTATACTATGCGACTGTGCTTATGAACCCAGAATATATGTTTATCCGGAACAAGATTTTTAAATTTGCAACAACTATCTTTGGTCCTTTAATGAGATCTAGGGTTAGAAACTTAAACTTCACATTTCCAGTAGAGATTATGGCTGCGCGCGCAATACATCATAGTCTGCTTTAATAGTGTGTGAGATAAATATCCTTAATTAGTTTTAGCATCCAGAATTCTTTTAATGCCTTCTCTAACAATTGTTTTCGGCTCCCAGCCAAGCGCTTTCATTTTAGATATGTCGGGAATTCTATACTCTATCTCTCTTTCCTTCAATCTTGTCTCCTTACCAAAGCCAGATTTTATTATCTCTGATTTGCTGCCAGTAAGTTCCTTAATTATCTGGGCAAGCTCAAATATAGTAGTTGGCTTGTTATTCCCGATATTATACGCTTCTCCAGTCCTGCCTTTTTCAAGAACTTTAAGAACGCCATTGGCAATATCTTCTACATAAGTAAAGCATCTTGTCTGATTGCCATCTCCAAAAACTCTTAAAGGCTTATCCTCTAGGGCATTATTAATAAAGATAGGTATTACAAAATTATTTGACTGCCCAGGGCCATAGACATTGAAAAACCTTACTATCTTGATATCAGCTCCAAATTCATGGTTATACGCTTTAGCGTAAATCTCTGCTGCAAGCTTAGACACGCCATATGCTGAAACCGGGCCTTTTACACTGTCTTCTCTTATAGGAAGCTCTCTTGGCTCCCCATAAACCTCTGAAGATGATGCATAAATCATCCTTTTAACATTTGCCTCAACAGCTGACTTAAAGACATTAACAGAGCCTTCTAAATTAACCCTCATAGTCTCTAACGGCCTGTTATCAGAATTATCCACTCCAAGCATAGCTGCAAAATGATACACCACATCGCAACCATGAATATCTTCTGCCAGCTCATCCATAATTGATTTGTTTACAAATTCCAAGTTTTTATGCTCAATATCTGGTTTTCGCAGGTCAACAACTTTGACTTTATGCCCTTGCTCCAGCAGATGCCTGACTAGATGTAATCCTATAAATCCAGAACCTCCTGTAACTAAGATTTTCATTTTCTATCGGTATTTCCAATGCCTAGTTCTTTATCTTGCACATAATCAATGTTCTGCTGCAAGGCGATATATGCTTTCTGGCATTCCTTGCCCAAATAAGCAGCATGATCTGCTCTTTTTATCAGCCCCTTTTTAAGAACTTCTTGGTATATATCAGACGGCTTACTGCCAGATATTTTTACAAGAATGTTATTGTTTTCTTTGCAAAATCCTGCAACAATCTTCTTATTCTCCCTGTCTAACTTTATCAAAAAATATCCATCTTTGTCTAACTTAAAGTCCTTGATCTCGTCATAATTTCCTTCTATTATCTCGATATTTTCATCTTCAGTTGGTTTGTTTAATTTCAATTGAATCACCTTAAAGTTAACAAGTTTAACGTGTGTTATTTTTTAAATCTTTCCAATAAAATCTTTATAATCCTCTGGCCAGCTTTTCCATCCCACAACTCTGGCATTGTTTTATTTTTGACCATGTTAGCATCTATTATTTCCAATGATTTTTTAATTACTTCATTCTTATCAGTGCTTACCAGCAAATTAGTTCCTTGCTCAACAGTAACCGGCCTTTCAGTATTCTTCCTTAAAGTAATGCACGGAACTCCCAAAACTGTAGTCTCTTCCTGTATGCCTCCGGAATCAGTCAAAACAAGCTTGCTTTTGGCCATCAAATGCATAAAATCGAGGTACCCTAAAGGCTCTGTTATAATCAAATTTTTCATATTTTTTATTTTTTCGTTTAGTTTGAATGATTCAATATTTTTCTTAGTTCTTGGATGTACTGGAAAAACAATTTTAATTTTCTCCTGTATTTTCTCTAGTATAGAAAGGATGTTCTCAAAACCTTCCTTAGTGTCAACATTACTTGGCCTGTGCAATGTCAAAACAGCATAATTATTTTTGTTCAGCTTTAATTTTGATAATATACTTGAAGCTTGTGACTTTTCCTTGTGTTTCAACAGCGTGTCAATCATAACATTTCCAACAAAAAATATCTTGTCTTTGCCAATCCCTTCCTTCAGCAGGTTTTCATTGCCGCTCTTCTCCGTGGTAAATAAAAAATCGCTTATTTCATCAGTACGTATTCGATTTATTTCCTCTGGCATAGTCTTATCAAAACTTCTCAGCCCAGATTCTACATGCGCAACCTTAATCCCAAGCTCATGTGCTGCTTCAGCTCCAGCAACAGTGGAATTTACATCTCCCACAACAATCACTAAGTCTGGTTTTGGTTTTTGTCTTTCGAGTGCCGCTTTAATTGCTGCCTTAAGAAACTTTTTTTGCTCGCTTCCATTTAAGTCAGGTTGTATAGCCAGATGTTTGTCTGGTTTTGGCAACCCCAGCTCATTAAAGAAAAGATGGCTCATGCATGCGTCATAATGCTGGCCAGTATGGATGAGAATATGCTCTATTTTGTGCTTCTTAATCTCCCCTATTAAAGCTGCTAGTTTGATAAAATTCGGCCTTGTGCCAACTATGCTTACTATTTTCATATTAATCGGGAAAACCCAAATTTATTTAAATAGTTTCCTGTTACTGCAAATCATCGCATAATCTGCAGCTATTAAAATGGGATACCTAAATTACTTAATAAAAGGACTTAACCCAAAAAATTTCTATTATATCAGTTCCACTTGCCTAAAAGACTTTCTTAAGAAGCATCATACAGCTTACTCAAATGCGGTGCATGTAAAAGCTGCAATTGAGTGGCTCAGCACAGCGCAAAAACAAAATAAAGATGGTGGTGTAAGCGCCCATTATTCATTGTTTGAGGGCTGGGCTCCTTCTTATGTTGAAACTACGGGCTATATTATACCAACATTCTTTAATTATGCTGATGCTTCAAAAAATCCTGTTTACAAAGAAGAAGCAATACAAATGGCTGATTTTGAGCTTAGAAACCAGCTTCAATCAGGAGCTTTTCCTGGTGGCAAAAATATGCCAATAGTCTTCAACACAGGCCAGGTAATTTTTGGGCTGTGCAGAGCCTATGAAGAAACAAAAGATAGCAAATACAAAGAAGCTGCTGAAAAAGCTGCAGACTGGCTGCTCTCAGTCATGGATAAAGATGGTTGTTGGAGAAGATATTTGTATCTCAACCACATCCATACCTATAATACAAGAACTGCATGGTCTCTTCTGTATGCTCACAAGATAAGTAAAAACATCAGGTATAAAGAAGCTGCTGAAAAAAATATTGAATGGGCTCTAAGCCAGCAATTAGAAAATGGGTGGTTTCAGAATAATGCATTCTACCCAGAGCAGGAGCCTTTGGTCCATACAATAGCATATTCAATTCAGGGGTTGCTGGAAGCTGCAATTTATTTAAGAAAAAAGAGATATATTGAATCAGTTATTAAGGCTGCAGTTCCAATAATGCATGCTCAAAGGCCTAATGGCTCTTTACCAGGGAGCTTTAATAAGAAATGGAAGAGCAGCGTTAAATGGTCTTGCTTAACCGGAAATTCCCAAATGTCGATAATCTGGCAGAAGCTATTTATTCTAACTAAAGACAAAAGATTCATGGATGCTGCAAAAAAAAGCAATGCTTATATGAAAGCAGCGCAAAACACTAAATCTCATAACCCTGGAATAAATGGTGGGATTCAAGGATCATTTCCAATATATGGCTGGTATGCCCCTTTTTGTTATCCTAACTGGGCTGCAAAATTCTTTATTGATGCCTTGATGTTAGAAGACAACCCAAATTTGGCTAATAAGTTATATTAATCTTTGGCTTCATCCAAAAAATGAAGGTTGCCATCAATATGTGAGCATCATTTATTCTTAGAGCAAGCAAAAAGGAAATTGCAATGGGAACCACCGCAGGTGGTGCCAAAAACCATACAAACTGTTTGTGGTTTTTTAGCATTTTTGCTATCTTGCCATATGTTTAATGCGAACGATGGCAACCCCGACAGGATTTTTTGGATGAAGCCTTAATCTTCCACATTATTTCTTCTTAGCCAGCAAAAAAATATTGAGCCAGCTTCATTCAACATTCTGAACGGCCATGGAAAGTACTGCAAAAAGAAATAAAGGCTGTAGTTAATTATTTTGAATATGATTTTATCGTTCCTTACAAAAAAATAAATATCATTATCCAGAAGTTTGCATCCTTCCTTGAGCAATACATCCGATTCTATCATTGAAATTATGCTTTTACCCACTTTTACTTCTTTTAACAGTTTTTCTTTAAGGAGATATTTTTCAAACTTCAAAAAAGAGGCAAAAAAAACTGCATATCTGTTGTCAAAAGAAATCTCTTCTTCATATTTCTTGTTGCCTGTTATTATTTTCCCCTTGATTTTTTTAATATACCTGTAAGGGACTTTGTGAATATGCTCAATATAATGGATAAATGTGCATGACATATGCAACGGAACGCCAAAAGAGACAAATTTGCCATTCATCTGATGGAATTTCCCGAAGATTGAGGATTTGTCAAAAGTGCCTTTTCCAATATTTAACAGTTCTTTCTTATGTTTGCCCCATATTGCTGCTGAATGGGTAGGATGTGCAGTCCTGCTTACATCTTTTTGCTTTCTAAAGTATTCTGTCAGAGTGCCGACAGTTGATTTGGTATTTTTTATATCATAAGGCTCATGTTTATTAAAGCTATAAGTAAATGTAGGCATTATTATTGTCCCATCTGGGCCAATAGTATTTTTTAATGATTTGACAAGAGACTGCAGAAGAAATTCACGATCCAATGTGCCTAGCTTTCCAAATGACCCTATATCGGAATGGACCATTATAGTATCTCCTTTCTTTATGCCAGCATCCGCTAATGCATTTTCAATATCCTTTTGGGTCACTGGAGCAGAATCAGCATAATAAAGAATGTTTGATGCCATTTGGCTCATAACATGACACCCCCGCCGTTCACTGTAATGTTCACCCCATTCAGGTAATCTGAATCCTCGCTTGAAAGGAATAGAACTACCTTAGCTACATCTTTTGGTGTTGCTATCCTTTTCAATGGATTGTTCTCTGCAGTGATTTCAATTAGCTTAGGCGGAAGAGTAGATATTAGATTCGTGTCTGCCATTCCTGGAGAGATCATATTTACCGTACAATTATATTTGGCAAGCTCTGCAGCCATGGACTTTGCAAAACCCATCAGGCAATATTTTGCAGAAATATAATGAGACAGCCCTACAGGAGGTTTTCCAATGCAATATTCTGTCAGGAGTATTATGAATTTGGTCTTGTGCTTTGATTTAATCTGCTCCTTCAGATTTTGCACTACATAAAATAATCCTTTTGTTTGTATATCTAAATGCTCTTCAAAATCCTTCCATTCCATATCCAGAATTTGCTTATTCTTTATAGGGCATGTTGCAGAAAACACAACAATATCTATCTTGCTGTTATCTCTGGAGATTTCATTAAAAGCATTTTTTACAGACCCTTCATCAGACAAATCCATTCGGTATAATGAAACTTTTCCCTTATCTGATTTCTGTAATTTTTCTAAGCCTTTTTTATTGTTATGGTAAGCAGCGCAGACATTAATGCCTTCGCCAGCCAATGATTTAATTATTTCCAGGCCAATGCCTCCATTTCCTCCAAGCACAAGAGCAACCTTTTCATTCATATTTATCACCATAACATCTTTACTTTAGCCTCTCCATCAATCGCAACCTTATCCTCTTTTAAGATTTCAGTCTTCAGTGTTATCATCTTAATGCTGTCATTCTTATTTATTACCGTTCCTTTAACAATTATTGCATCATCATAATACAAAGGCAATCTGAAATTAAGTGTCTGGCCCATATATAAACTCTTCTCCCCGGGGCAATGCATGCCAACAAGTGTTGAAAAAAGGCTTCCGGCAAGCATGCCATGTACTATATTTTTTTTGAACTGGCTCTTTTTACCGAAATTAGGATCAACATGCAAGGGATTAAAATCTCCGCTAAGCTTGGCAAAATCCATAACATCCTGTTTAGAGATTTTTCTCTTAAATGAAAAAATATCTCCAATGTTCATGTCAGAATAATTAAGATTAGCTGCTTTATCCATTTTGCTGTTCATTGCTATTCATGCAATTTAACTCCGCGCCTTCTTAAAGATTCTTTTATATCTCGAACATTCTTTACAGCAGTTATTTCTTCCATTGTGAATCTTACATTAAATTCTTTCTCCAGTTCAGAGACAAGCATTAACCCGTTGAATGAGTCCCAGCTTTCAACATTGCTTGGCGAGGTTTCATTAGTAATTGCATCTTCTTCTATTCCCAAAACTTTTGATAAAATTGCCTTTAATCTCTTCATTATGTGCTCCCCTAAACTATCACTTCAACAGAAATCCAACACCCCAATCTGTGATTAGGGGATTGCTCTCGTAACATTTGCTCTGTCGGATTTCTGAGAATGCAAATATTCTGGATGCAAATTGGTTGCTTCCTAACCACCAGTCAAAGACTGGATGGAATATTTGCATTTAATAAAATCTGGAAAGCTGTATTCTTTTGCTGCATCATGCATCCAAATTTCTTTGCTGCCTTCTTTCTTCACTAGCTTAAAATCATTATTCTTATAAAAATCCTTTGCAGGAGCATTTTTTTTAGTTGGGACAAATTCCCCGATTAAGAGCTTGGCTTTTTCTTTTTTAGCTTCTTTTAAGATGTATGAAAGCAAAGTCTCTTCAACCCTTCTTCCTATTATCCTGCAGCTAAGCAAAAACGAGTCTATTCTCCAGTTAGCAGCCCCTTTTTCCACTATAGCTGCTCCAGTAATGCCATTATCTCCGAATTTATCCTTAACCTTAACTGACAGCACCATAAAATTGCTGCGTGTAGAAAATTTCTTAATGTCCTCTTCAAGATATCTTCTTGTAGTCATATTGAACTGGTTTGTTTTTTGTGTAAGCTGGGAAATTCTTGATATATTAAATGAGTCTGCCTTTTCAATAGTTACAACCATTTCCAGGTTTTTAAGATATTCTGTTATGTCTGTTGCGGTTTTGTGTAATTCAGCTCTTTTTCTTTGCTCAGCATACATCCTACCCTTGCTCCTGTCTTCTTCTGTAATCTGAAATGTATTAAAGTCATTAATTTCCATCAGTTTAATTAAATAAAGTGAAGGGTCCTCAGGTAAATCAACAACAAGCACATCTGGCAGGGCCTTGCTTACCATCTCCCTGCTTAATTTATCATCATCAATAAAAACCATGCTGTCCATTCCAATATTAATTTCTTCTGCAATAGCTTTCATATTTGATATTTTGTCGTTCCAGTTTATCTGCATTGCTGCAAAATGCTCTTCTTTTAGAAGCATATACGGATGTTTCCGGAATACTTCCAATGCGTCATCAGCATTATTTTTGCTGTTGACTGCTAATATCACTCCTCGATTAAACAAAGAAAGCAAATATTTCTGGAATTCTAAAAATGGCCTTCCTTCAGGTGTTGGGCCTAATTTTATTCCCTCTAAACCCTCTTCTCCAACAATTCCCCCCCACAATGTATTATCAAGATCCAAAACAATGCATTTTCGGGTAATAGACATTAAAGGCTTTATATAAGCCAAATACTCGTTGCATAAGTTTGGTATATACTTAACATCAATTTTCATATCAGCCAGATAATACATCCTGTAGTCCATGATATTTTGTTTCCCAATCCTTGAGCAAAAAGAGTCGTAATCAAAAACAAATACTTGGCTGTCATCCTTGAAAGCATTTATTAAGCTGGAATTCAAATTCTCTATGGACTCTACAAAACCAAATTTTTGTTTATTTTCAAGTATGCCTAAAGAAGAGTGTGAAGGAACCTCAAAATTATGAAGCAGTATTTTGGCAGAAGAGTTTTCTTTAATTTTCTGAACTAATGATGCTATTTCTTTTGTTTTTTCATCGATTTGGATCTTTCTTTGCTCATCAGATATTTGATAAGGCAGGAAATACTGGTCTCCTAAAACCGCTCTCGTGTCAACAAAAATAATCGCTAAATCAGGTTTAAATTTATAAAGCCCGCTGTTTGAATCAAGAATCTCTTGGGCATATTGGTTATAATCACTGACATAAATTTCCGGGATAACTCCTATCTCACAGCATTTTACAAATAATGTTTCCCTTACACCATTTATAGTAAAGCTAGATAGCAAAGCAACCTTAATTTTTTTTGCACTTTCCACTTTTCTTTTTTTAATTGCTACATTTAGGTCCCTATATAGATTAAAATAGTCTGTAATTCCGCTGATTGCTCTTGAAGAAATGATTTCTTCTATCTGGTTCATAGTAACTGACCTTTCATCACAATGGCAAATGCAATAGCCTTATCCTCAGAATGCGACAGGCTGATATACACGCGCAAATTATTGCCTTCAACGCAGTTCATTCTGGCTATTGGTGCCCCTTCTTTATTATTAAATATTTCTGCATCTTTATAATCTGGATTTGGTTTGTCTATGGTGCTTAATGCCTTAAAAATTGCTTCCTTTCCGGCATATCTTGCGGCTAAATGCCTAGCAGGGTCTTTCTTAGAAAAACAATAATCTATTTCATTCTTAGTAAAGACTTTATTCAAAAATAAGTTATCATCAATCTTGTCCAGTTTTCTGAATCTGTCTATAGCCTCTATATCTACTCCTATTCCTAAATCTTTAACTTTGTTATCAAGTTTAAGCATATCTCCGTCCCTGCCTAGAGTATCCCAAATATATTTAAATAGTTTCCTAATAGTGCATTCAAGAATTGGCTTGTTTTTTAACCAAAAATTTTATTGGAAAAGTATATAAATAAACCAGTCAAACTATCTGGAGAATTCAATTATATACTTAATTACATTAAATTTGGGGTTAGGCTACTTATAAACAAGGTAGAAAATAGGTATAATGAAAAAAAGAAATTTGGTGTATCTCATAGGAATAGTATTATTTGGACTCCTGCTTAGGCTTATTTTCTTTAGTGGAGTTGATCCTAGTGATGACCTTTTTTATGCTCAATATGCAAATGACCTATCAAAAGGAACTTATAGCGCCCCAGACGTCCACCAGGGCACAAGGCTTGGCCTTTTGTATCCTGTGAGTTTTTTTTACACTCTTTTTGGTGTTAATGATTTTTCATCAACAATATTTATTTTGTTGTCCTCGATCGGAGAGGTTATTCTAATATTTTATTTTGGAAAGGAATTTTTTAATGAAGAAATTGGTTTGATGGCAGCGTTTTTACTTTCATTCTTTCCTCTAGAGGTTGTATTTGCTACAAAGCTCTTGCCTGACGTGCCTGCCGCGTTTTTCGTTAGCTTGGGGGTATTTTTTTTCCTGAAAGGTGAGAAGGAAAAATCCAGTACTCGAAGAAATATAAGCTACATTATTTCTGGATTTTCCCTGGGCTTTGCTTACCTTATAAAGGAGCTCTCTGTATTAATTGCATTCTTTTTTGTAATTTACATATTATTTTACAAAAAAATAAGATTATGCCATATTCTATTGGGCATTGGCCCTGTAATACTCTTTATAATCGAAGGTTACTTTTTTTGGGTTAATACAGGAAACTTCTTTTTTCAGTTTCAGTCATTTGATTCTTACTATGCATATATGATAAATGAAAGGGGTTCTTTTGGGAGAGACGCATTTCCAATGCTGCTTTTCCATTATCCTTACCTTATGTTTACAAATTTTAACTTCGGGCTTTTTTATTCTTTTATACCCATAGCGTTTTTATATTTTATCTACTTCAAAAAAAGAGATGCTTACCCTTTCCTTATATGGGGTATATCGGTATTGGCATACCTAAGTTTTGGATCTGCAACCCTTACAAGGTATATTCCGATTCCAGGCGCGTCTAGGTATCTTACGATAGTTACAGTGCCAACTATTTTAATCCTGGCATTGTTCTTAAAGGATAGTAATATAGCAATAAAAAAAGTTATTATGCCTTCTGTTTTGGCAATACTTCTAGTAACATCAATAGGGCTTGTATATTTTAATCTTAGTAGAAGCGATAACGGCCTCAGCGTTGAAAATTTTAGGAGCATATCCCCTTACATCAAAAATTCGGATAAGAAGGTTTATACTGATTTTAGGTCAGAAGAACTAATCAATTATAGATTGGGGTATGAAAAGGCCCTTAATCTAAAAAGGTTTAATTTTTATTGCGATTTATGGAGGAAGAGTTGTAAAGAGAAAGATATATTTGTTATGGAATTGGATAAAATTAAGGGCTCTTATGTCCTGATCAACCATAAGCTCGTAAATGGTGTTTCGGAGATTAGGCCTATTGTTAAATTTCCAAAAGATATAGACAACCCGCCTAAAAACTGGATAATTGTAAAAAAATTAGGTGAAGACTCTGACAGTACAATTTTATATTACGCGCCTTAATTCAAAAATAAACAGCCTCTATGTTAATTCCCTGAAATTCTTGGCAATTTCCATGATAGCTCTTTTTTTAGAAGCCTTGCTCCACCCTATAAATTCTACAGCAGTTGAAAGCCCGTAGATTCCATCAAAAATAATATTTTCAGGCAATTTTATCAGCTTCTTAACAACCCCTTCCAATATTGGAAATCGGATTAAAAGAGGAGAGAATTTATGCAAATTGGATACCACTTTTATGTCCTTCTGTTTTAATACTGACCTGAACATCTTATATTTGCCTTCACTCATCTTTTTAAAAGAGTTCTCGTCAAGCAAGCCATGCCTTCGAGCATATTCAGTAATATTTAGATTCGGGCATGGTATGAAGAGGTTAATATCAACAACATCGGGATTGATTTTCTGGTTCATATGTATGGTCTGCCATGCCATCTCTAGAGTCTCTGTCGGCAAACCCATCATGTTATAAGATAAAAATGGTATTTTATATTTCTTCAACAAAAGTACTGTGTTGTATATCTGCTCGTCTGTTACATTTTTTTGCAGTATAGAATTCCTCAGAGTCTCATTGCCAGTCTCAATTGCAAACCTTACAGGATCGCATCTTGCATCTGCAAGCGCTTTTGCAATATCCCCATCCATAATATTTGCTCGGATATTGCATGACATTGGCAGCGTAGTTTGCTCTGCAAAAAGATTGCAGAATTCAATTAGCCATTGCTTGTCAAGATTGAAAGTGCTGTCTGTGAACATCACATTTTTAATTCCATATTTTTTATGGACATATTTAATCTCATCCACTATATTCTGTGGCGACCTGAATCGGAGTGCTCTTCCTTTTCCCTTGTATAATTCTCTAAACTTATGGTTAAAGCAAAAGCTGCAGTTATAAGGGCAGCCTCGGCTAGCCAGGAATAGTTCATACGGCTTCCCTTTTTTGAAGAACTCATATTTTCTGTACAAATCCCTATCAGGCCAGGGAAGCTTATCGAGGTCTGTCTCTAACGCTCTAACTGGATTTTTTATTATGTCAATTAAATTTCCATTCTTATCTGATTTATTGCTTTTTTTTACCCATAGGTTCTCTATTTTATCATAACTCTTTTTCTGTGCTATAGACTCAACAAATTCCCTTATTGTTCCTTCTCCTTCTCCAATACATACTGCGTCAATGCCCTTTAATTGTATTATATCTTGAGGAGAAAAGGTTGCATGCGGTCCTCCGACAATTATTGGTTGCTTAAAGTTGTTTTTTCTTAACTCCTTTGCAACATCTTTTAACCAGTTATATTGTATATTCATCACAGACATTAAAATAATATCCGGATTATAGCGCTTTAATTCCTTTATAATCTTTTTTTTGTTTCCTATAAAGATTTCTGTATCATGGCCTTCTTTCTTAAGTGCTGCAGAAAGGTACATCACTCCAAGCCATTCAAACCAAAGATTCTGTAAAAATGCTATTTTTGCCATCTCGCCAAAAAAAATGAATTTTTATTTAAAAACCTTCGTTTTTTGCGTAATCGTTTAGTGAAGTGACTCATTTTTTCTTGAAGTATATTCTATAACAGCAAAATTATTATATAGTGTTAGCTACATTGTAGCTAATATGCAAAAGGAAGTAAAACTTGCACTTACTGAATTTGAAATGCTCGAGAAAGAAGTTCATAAGAGTGGCAATAGTGGTCGT